>Ga0302324_100026449_pt1 | contig 11086 bp, 12 predicted proteins | sample Palsa_T0_1_FD_201949 | JGI IMG/M metagenome (GOLD analysis project Ga0302324, IMG submission 201949) | Peat permafrost microbial communities from Stordalen Mire near Abisko, Sweden - Palsa_T0_1 | ecosystem: Environmental > Terrestrial > Soil > Palsa > Peat permafrost | place: Sweden: Abisko... | reverse complement strand
GTGTCTTCCGACTTTCTCGGCGCGGTGCAGCAACTGTTGCGTCGATAGTGGTGTCCGCCGCGGACGATCTTCATCGTGGATTCGATGACGGCCGCGTTCTTGGCGTAGGTGCTGGCGCAGCAGTTGGCCGGTGATGGGGTTCAGCAGACGGACATGCACGGCGTTCCACTGATGTGCGGTTTGACGTTTTCGATGCGCTCCTCGGTCAAGTGGCGCCACTCACGCTTGTAAGCCTGCTTCAGAATGATGCGAATGGGCGGGAATTTCGTCAAACACTTTGTATTGGTGTTCTCGGTTCGAAGTTGGAAATCCAGCGCATGACCTGATTCGTCTTGGGCTGTCGCTCGCAACAGCCGCGCGTGGGTCAGATCTACCCGGAGTGACGACCGCGCTGGCGATGGAGCAGAGGATCGATTGCTATCTACACGCGCTAGAGGCCTATGTAAGCATGGGCAGACCGAGCCATCTTGAGATTTTCTGCGTCAGACAGGATGTGCTTCAAAACAGCAGTCGTGTCACCACGAGCAATTTTCAAAAGAAAAGGCGCAAGGAATTGATCTATCGCCTTCCGACAAGCAGCCAAATTATCAGAACCAGGAGCAGCAGGCCGCCAATTCCGCCTCCCACCATCGGCCCTCCGTAGTAGAATCCGCCACCACCTCCGAGAAGGATGAGCAGGATCAAAATGATCAGAATAAGGTTCATAGGTCAACCTCCCAGAACAACCATGGTTACTATACCGCTAATTTGAGTGCTGAAATTTGATGACCTCGGTGCTCCACCAGCCGGGCATGACAGGGGTAGAAAGTCGATGCGCCTTTGATCATATCGTCGCCGTCTTCTGCCAGAGCTTCGGCGCCCTCTTTAATACGGCCTTCGCGATGATGTTTGCTTTTTCGTCGTCGGACTTAATGATGGGCCTTCCAATCACTTAGCTGCCATTTGACAAAAGATTTTGGGTAAGACGATAGGCGACTATCGTCTTACCTCCCTGCTTCAGACTAGGCGCCAGTGTAGATCAATGTTATGGGCGCGGTGGTAGCCACGTTCCCCTTCGCATCGGTGACTGACAATTGGATCAGGTAAGTTCCTGGCCCACTGACGAAGTCCACGGTGGCTTTCGGGTTGTTCGGTGATTGCAATAGCGCAGGCTTCAGGCCGCCCGGAAGAACCATGAAAAAGTAGGTCAGCGCCCCTGCGCCGCTCTGCGAACCGCTGGCGTCAAGAGTGATGGACGCCTGGCTTGTGGTCAATGTCGTAGGCGTCACTACCGCCGTAGTGCCATTCGTGGGCATTAACGAAGCAGGACCGGAAGACATGTTCAACGTGCCGTTGACGCCGTTGGGAAAGAATCCGCCGGAGGTTACATTGGCCATATTTCCATAAGCGAGATATAGCACCTGTCCCGGCGTACGGGTCTCAGTAAGAGCGTTCTTATCCACCGAGAAATAGTTCGTTCCGCTAGGCGGCGGCAGGATATCCACGCCATCTATGGGCATGGTCGGAATGTTCAACTGGGCGATTTGTAGTCGAATGTTGGCGACGTGCTCGGCTTCGGTTTGCGCGATTCGCGCGGCCGCTCCGAGAATGGCTTTGCTGGTGATAAGGGGTGCGGCTCCAGCATAAGCGCTGACGCCAATATCCTCGAAAACGCGGGCTAGCTGTAAGAAGTCGGTAAGTCCGGCAAACCCCAGCATCAACGCATCCAGGTTAATTGCAGGTTTTGCGATCGGCGTGGCGCCCGCTGCAGCCAGCGCAGCGCGGATGTAGGTCACGTGGGCGCGTTCATCGTAGGCGATCTCCATTGCAATCGCAGATGCCATGGGTGCGTTGGAGTTCGAGGCCGCGAAGTTGACTTGCCCCCCTCCGGTAGTCGCACCCGCGGTGCCGGAACCAGTAATATCGACGCCCATTTTGTCAATGGTCATTCCGGTAGTCGCAACAGTATAGAATTCCGCCTCGAGGTACTCGAGGTTGAGTGCGAAATTCAATATATCCGCATCGGTGGGGGCCGCAGTGGTCTGTCCCTCCACGTTTCGCAGACCGACGGCAGCGAGAGTTGCGGCGCCAAACAATCCGGTCTTGGCTAAGAACCCGCGCCGGTTCGGTGCGTTCTCTATAGCTTCTTCAAGAAGTTTTCCCATCTCATCCTCATTTCTAGGTTTGGTGTGTTATTCCAGGAGCCGGATTCAGGTTGCAGCACAGTATCTGTTCTGAGTGCATTGCCGGACTGTGACCCTCTTCATTTGTGGCTCCAAGATCCACCTTAGAGGTGCTGGTTCAGCTTTCCTAGTAGACTTCGGGGGATCCTTCGATACCTTGGTATAGGAAACACTTTAGAAAAGATCGCCACCGTTTTCCGCGCCTAGCACGCTGCCATAAATCTAACCCTTATACCTCGCCTGGAAGGCATGTTCCTTCTCATCTTGTTGAACGCAACCAAGGCGCAGGCACTTCAAGTTTCCCGGCGCGGAGGACTGCGGAGTGCCTTCGGTATCGATCATATTTTCTTCGGGCGCATCGAGTGATAGCCGAGACGGGTCGGCAATTCCACATCGCCGGCTTGGTTGGCTGCTGGGTGTCTTCAGAACTGATGTGGTGCGCTTGCGGACAACAGTTAAATCGCGTTGCGATGCACTCGCTGGCCGGCCGCTAAGAAAGCCTTCGCGTCAAATGGCTTACGGAAGAAGTTCGCCGCGCCCGCCTGGAAAGCCTTCTCGCGGCGTGCGCTATCATCATGGGCCGTGACTCCGCCTGGTGCGCGCGCGTGAAAGCGGCATTCGAGTAACACGGCCGCCCGTCACTTTCTTGAAGCAGCCTTCTGTATTGCGCGGCGGCCATGAGATTCAATGGCTGAAGAGCGCAATCAGAATGACGATGGGGATGGGCACACCGAGCAGTAAAAGTAAGATTGAACGCATCCGCAAACCTCCTCAATAAATTTAAATCACAAAGCATTCGCCGCGCTAGCAGCTAAACGACTACAACCTGATCTCGTTGCCTTCCCCCGATGGTAGCGGCGAGACTTGCGCAGAACGCTCCAATCAATAACGCAAGAAATGCCCACAACAAAGAATGCGCAACCGTCTTGCGAGCGACATCTGCGGCTTGTTGAGCCGCCGCAAAAATCTCCGATACCCGATTCTGGGCGTCAACGCGGCTGAGTCCTGTTCGCGCAACTATCAATTGGGTGAGATAGCCTTTGTCCGCCGCCGGAATCGCTCCCTGGCGAAGAGCATTGGCAAAAACACGCCCGACTTCACCTCGCACCGAGGCAACATTCGATTCAAGATTCGGACTATCCGAACGGAACAATGTGTCGATAAAATACGCATTGGGATCGACATCGGGCGCGCCGGGTTGAACACTCGTCGCCAGACCCGTTCCGCCTGAACCGGAGGATGCCGAAACACCCAGCATGGAGGTCGCCGCGGATGCCAAGAAAGCAGCTGTCATTACGACAGCCACCGCCCATGCCAGGAACCCGTGCGCCGTATCGCGGAAATAAATCTCGTCGCCGTGAATGTTGGACCATTTCGTGCGTAATCTGCCCGCCAGATAGCCCCCCATCGACGCGCTAATGATTTGCATAAGAATCAGCCACGCGATGGCCCCAGCTCCGATCGTAACGGGCGAGGCGCCTGCATTTGACCAGGGCGAAACCGCGGAAAAACCGATCCCCGTGCCCAAGGCCAGCAGGATCAGCGACAAAGCGGCCGCCACAAATGCGCCACCGATCACGGCCGCCCAAGACACCCCCGACGAGTTCGCTTCATCTACTGAGTTTTTTCCAAGTTCGCTTTGATAACGGATAGCTGACGGTGCAGTGGTTGAATGTTCCATGTAATTTTGATTCTTTGTTCCAGAGAGCGAGCTCCTATCTCACGCTCGCTTGCATTTCGCCTGACAACTTCGTCGGGCCCATTGGAAAGGTCTCTTATAGCTCCAACAGTAAATCCACTGGAGGCGGACTGTTAGTCTACTTTTGGCTGTTGCTTCTCGACCTTGGTATAGTCAACCCTCACCCTTTGGCAGATCTCCTCCGTTCATGCTCTGCTTTACATCGCTGTCGACATCTCGCGCACCCGTCTCAAACCAGCTCCGCTCGGGGGTGTGGTTTCCCTCGACATTGCCCAGAGAAGCCGCTGCGCAGCTGCGTGAAGCTCTTCCGCTCGCGCCGCCCGCGGATCCATATCCCCATAGCAAGCGTTGAGCAGGTTTGCAATATCGCTCAAAGTCTTCATGATGGTCGCGAGATCCTGATCCAGAATTGTTCGTTGCTCTTCGGCCATCGGATGGTACTTCATCTTGTCCTCACTTTCAGCAAAGCGTGTCAGATGCTATTTGGATCGGTAAGGCGCATCGGTATTAGGCCTTTGACTAAACAATAGACCGGACGGACGCAAACTACCATTGGTTTTATGGTGTCCATCAGTCGTGTAAGACCCCACTTAGCAGCGAGCGGTGAACATGCAGTGTGCCGTTGTACTCGATGAACCCCAGCTTGCGGAATTTGCTCATGAAGAAACTGATTCGGGAGCGGGTGGTACCCACGATCTCCGCAAGCGTTTCGTGGCTGATCTTCGGCATCGCCAGTTCTGGGACGCCTTCTTTTCCGAAGTTGGCAAGCAGAAGCAGCACCCGCGCCAGACGCTTCTCGCTGGAGTTGAAGAGCTGGTCTACCAGGTCCTCCTCAATCCGGATCCTGCGGGCCAGGAGATGGCTTAGGAACAGCTCGGAAAATGACGGTTCGTCTTGAAGCGCGCGGATAGCCGCCGCCTTTTCCAGCCGGATGATGGAGCTTTCGGACATGGCAGCAGCAGTGGACATCCGCTGCAGTTGACCCGCCAGGCACCCCTCCCCAAAGAAGTCTCCCGGTCCCAAAACGGCTATGACCGCTTCCTTGCCGACTTGGGAAACAACAGTGAGCTTGACCCTGCCCCTCTGTACATAGAAGATGGCCTCCGCCGGTTCGCCTTGCGAAAAGACCATTTGGTTCTTCCGGTAGTCGCCGTGGGTCCTGGATTTGTCGACCCTAGCCAAAAGAGTCTCGGGATCGAAAAGCCGCTTCGGTTTCGGAGGCGCGATACGGCGTTCCACGAGGTTCTCTTCCGAGCGCACCCTCGATAATCCATGCATCCGCTCTGCCATATTGGTCTCTGGTGACACGCCGACTCCTACTCAATCACTGTGCTGCCATCTGCATTTGGGAGTAGTGCTTCATAATATGTCCATTGACAAGCGTGGCGGACGCGACCCGGGTGCATCGGTAGCAGGCCTCAAACTAAACAATAGTCGGGACGGGCATCTAAAGACTATTGGTCTTTGGGCAACTTTGCCTATACTTTGGTTGGGCTTTTAAATACTTATGGATGGGCGTCGCGCCGCGTACTATCGGGAAAGGCAAGTTTTTCGGCGATCCTGCTCAGTTCAGCGAGCGAGTCCACATGCATCTTTTGCATCACGTGGCCACGGTGCATCTTGACCGTCGCTTCGCTAGTGCCGAGCTTAGCCGCGATTTGTTTGTTGAGGAGGCCTTCAACAACCAGTTTCATTACTTCCTGCTCGCGAGGACTAAGGGACTCGAAGCGCTTGCGTAAGTCCACCGCCTGTTCCCGCCGCACGCGCGCCGCTCTGTCACGGTCGATGGCTTGCTGAACGGCATCCAGGAGATCCTGGTCCCGGAACGGCTTGGTCAGGAATTCCATTGCTCCCGCCTTCATCGCTCGTACCGACATTTGGATATCACCGTGACCACTGATGAAGATAATCGGAATCTGAACATCCGCCTCATTGAGCTGGCGCTGTAGATCCAGTCCGCTCAAGCCCGGAAGCCTCACGTCCAGCACAAGACAGCCAGGCCCCTTCGACTTGGGGCTGGATAGAAACTCGTGCGCGCTCCCAAATGTCTCAACCGCCAGACCCACCGATCGCAGGAGATTCCTGAGCGCATCCCGCATGGATGTGTCATCATCGACCACGAAGACGATAGGGCACTCCTCGCTCATAGGTTTTCGCTAAAGCTGGGAAGGGTGAATTGAACGGTCAACCCAGGACTATCTGAATGTGCGGCCCAGATGCGTCCGCCATGTGCTTCGATGATGGAACGGCTGATGGACAGGCCCATTCCCATTCCCGTTGGTTTGGTCGTGAAAAATGCGTCAAACATCCGGTCCAATTTCTCCGGGTTCAGCCCGGTGCCCGAATCGCGCACCGCGACGAGAACACCGCTGTTCTCGAATTTTTGCGAAGAAAGCCTCAATTCTCGCGGTCTGTCGGCGACGGACGCCATCGCTTCGCTTCCGTTCATGATCAAATTCAACATCACTTGCTGCAACTGAATTCGATCCCCCCGGACCGGCGGAAGCTCGGCGGACAGTTCCACCATGAGACCGACTCCGCTCTTGAGCAATTCTGATCGCGCCAGGGCGACCGACTCTTGAATCACAACGTTGATGTCCAGACGGGTGGCGCGCGGAGTATCTTTCTTCAAGAACTCACGAATACGGAGAATCACTTCGCTCGCCCGGTTTCCGTCCCGGACGATAAGATTCAGGGATTCCTCTGCCTCATGCAGCTGGGGCGTCTTTGCCTTGAGCCAACGGAGGCCGGCTTCTGCATTGGTCACAATACCTGCCAGCGGCTGATTCACTTCGTGCGCAATGGACGTCGCCAATTCGCCAACGGTCAATGCCCGACTTACCCGAGCCAGCTCCGCTTCCATTTCTTGCACTGCCGTCGCTACGGCTATCGCCCGCTCTCTTTGCTCCAGGTTGCGCCGCCCTTGCTCTAAACGTTTACGGTCGGTGATGTCCCGCGCAATTTTGGATGCTCCCACAACCAAGCCACGCTGATCCATTACAGGAGAAACAGAGAGCGAGATGTCGACTGTCGAACCGTCTTTGCGGCGCCGAATCGTTTCATAGTGTTCGACGCGCTCCCCACGACGGATGCGATCGAGAATATTGGACTCCTCATCCGCATGACCGGCAGGAATCAGCATCTCGACTGGCCTCCCAATCGCCTCCTCCGCTGTGTAACCGAAGAGCCGTTCCGCTCCTCTGTTCCAAGTTCGGACGATGCCGTTGAGATCTGTGCTGATGATAGCGTCGTCAGATGACCCGACTAACGCCACAAGCCTACCGCGCGCTTCCTCCGACTGCTTACGCTCGATGAGGTCGGCGGCCTGACGGGCAAGAATATCGAAGAGACATAGATCGCCGGCCTGTGGCGTGTGAGGATTGTGCCAGTGCGTAGAAAGCATGCCCAGCAGACGTCCCGTGCGAGAGAACAGCGGCGTGGACTGCACCGCCCGAATGCCCATCTTGCGATGGTTTTCCAACGCAGTCCTGCTGATAATGAAGTCACAATTCTCCACATCAGGAACGACTATGCGATGACCTGATCGTCTCGCCACGCTGCAAGATGTCTCAGTATCCGGGCAACTTAACTGGAAGATCTTGCCGAACGCCGGATCGAATCCCCGCCAAGCCAGCATCCGAAGCGCATCCTGGTCCTCGTCCAACGTCTGCATGCTGGCCATGTCTGAATGCAAGATGGCGATCCCGGCATCGAGGATTTTATCGTTGAGTGCGGAGGCGGCGAAGCCACCCTCAATCAGCAGCGCGCCGACCGATTGTAGGTGTTGCGTGGCCGACAGTTCTCTCGCCAGCAGTTCTTCGCTCCCACGCAGCGCCGCCTCCGCCTCTTGCGCCTGCTCGGTAAGTTCGTGCTGCCGGACCGAGGAGACTACCAGCCTCTCGTTGATAACGCGCAGCGATTGTGATTGTTCCTCCTGCGCTTCCAACGCCGTCTGGAGTGGGAAGAAAGCCGCGGCGAAACGACCGAGACTCTCGATCAGCCGTAAGTCCTCGGCGTCGAACTTGCGCTCAGCGCAATGGGCGATCACCCAGACCGTGCCGACCGCTTTTCCCTCGACGTAGAAAGGCGTCAACAGCGCCTCTGTGACAGGCGGTGAAATCGGCATCAGATATGGGTAGAATCGTTCGGGACACCTGAACAGTTGCATCGAATCGCGATCGAGCACGACGCCGCAGGGTCCGAAGTTGCGCGGCGTCCCCCCGCCAATGCGCGGCTTCCATGCGCCGGCGACCGCGGGCCAGTAGAAATCGCCGCTCTTCTTGGAGACCAGGCTGATCCCGGCGGAGTCGGCCCGGCAAATCTGCATTGCCAATTCAGCGAGTTTCTGAAGAGTGGTTGCCGGAGAATCGGCCATGTGCTGCGCAATCGTGAGCAGGGCGCGGTTCTCAGTCTCGTAATCTGGCGGCCGCGATGGACGCTTGTTCAACTCGTCCGTGATCAGTATCGATTCTAACGAGGCCGTCATGTCGGCCGTTACTAGGGGTTCATTCATGAGGCCCTTCTTTCGCTTTTGGCGGCATTTTCCGGGGGCTCGCTCGTCGCGGATCGGGAACGCTTTCTCCGGACACCGAGGGCCATGGCCCCGGGATGCCGCTAGTCAGCCCTTGGTAGCCCCGGAGCGGCTCCCCGATGATCATACCTTTCCCGGTTACGCTGTATTCCGTCATGTCGATGCTATGCTCGCTCCCGCGCATCTTTACCACCAGTAGCATCTTGCGCTGTTGGCCGTTGATCGAGACGTACCGCAGACGCACAATATCATCGGCGAGGAAGGAGATGGCAAAGTTGCTAAGACCCATCGACGTGAAGTTCTCCTCAACCTCCACCGTGCTCAAGACCGTCACGCCCAAACGGGTGAGCGCGGCGATCATCCGATAGAGCGATTCACGAAACTCATGGCGGAAGTCAGGGGCTAGCGCCATCTCGAAACCCACCAAGGAGTCGAGCATGACCCGTTGGGCGCCCACCTGTTTGACTGCGCGAACGATTTCGTGCACCGTCTCATCGACAGATAGGTCCAGCGGTCGAATGTAGATGACCTTGAGAGTGCCGTCCTTTTGGGGCGCGTCGAAATCGAGGCCGATCAGAGCAGCCCTATTCATGAAATCGGCCGGGAGCTCCTCGAAAATCACGACGACGCCCGGCTCGCTCTGCCGGAGACCCTCGGCGATGAACTGCGATGCCATGATCGACTTGCCTGATCCTGAGGGGCCCGCCACTAGCAGACTATTGAACTCGGGGATTCCACCGCCCATTAGCTCATCCAGTCCAGGGACGCCGGTGGAAATGCGCCGCCTCCCCTTGACATGGCCTGATTCCTGAGCCAGGCCGAGGGTGCGCGGGAAGGTCTGCAGGCCCGCTTGGGTGATGCGAAAGGTGTGCAACCCGGGAATGGATTCCTGGCCACGCATCTTCATTATCTGCATCTTGCGCACCATAGAGTTTCGCTCTACACTCTGGTACAGCCAGAACAGTCCGTCGGCCACGGTGAATACCGGATTATCGCGAATTTCCCCCTCGGCATATTCGCCGATTAGGAACGAAGTGGCCTGCCAGCTGGTCAGGTGCAGCGCGAGGCGCTGGATGAATCCCTGGAGTTCCGCTTCGGTCGCGGTGGCCTGCGCTCTGCGCACGACAGTGCGGAACGAGTCCACCACGACGATGCGTGCGTCGTAAGCCTCGACCTGTTTAACAATCTCCTCTAAAACCGCGTGGAGGTCCTTCTCCAGGACGAACTGGCTGAGGTTGATAAAGCGGACGGCTCCATCCAGTTTGGATTGATCGAAGAAGGTGAACTGCTGCTGATAACGCAGCATCTTGACGGCGGGCTCGCCTAGAATCGTAAAATAAAGCGCTGGCCGTTCGTGGCTGGCGTTGGCGAACACAAACTGATGCACAAGCGTCGTCTTCCCACATCCCGGGCCACCCGCAATCATGTTGAAAGAGTACTCGGGCAATCCCCCGCCGAGGATCTCATCAAGACCCGGGACGCCCGTAGCCATTCGCCGGATCGTTACTCGTTCTAGTTCTTGATTTTGTTCGTTGCTCATTAAAGATCCTCAGATTCAATAATTGTTGGACTAGATTCGTCGGGCCAAACGTTGCGCACCAGACGGAGCGTGATCGCTTCGCCAACGAAAGTCACCAGTAAGCCCAATAAATGCGAAGTGATCGCCGTTGCGGCCTCGACATCCTTCCTCGCACCGGCGGCGGGCTCTTGAAGTCCTTCCAGGCGTCCGTCCGGCGTGATCTCCGCTGTTTGTAGCGACGGAACATCCGCGCGGGCCAGAACCAGCGCACGCCGCAAGAGCGCCGTGAAGCCGTCTTCGCCGACAAATTCTGTCAATGAGGCTCGCAACTTCTCGAAAACTCGCGGCACCTCCTTCCCGTCCGCATCAGATTCAGATTTGTTTGCTGCTTCCAAGGTCAGCAATCGCTGGGCCCAGGCTCGGATTGATGCTGAGGGAGAATCCATTAGTGACTGGCCCTTGGCAACAGGTAGGCGAGGGGTGTCCTCAACCTATCAGCAACAAGGTACTGCGCTAAGATTAGCGCGATACCCGCATCCCTTGGCATGTGATTGAACGACTTTTCGAGCGCCGCTAGGTCGCCGGCGGATGCGCCGGGTGCAGCGATCACCAACTGATCTGACGGCTCAGAGTCAAGGGACATCGAAGCCTGCCGTCCTGGTGGCGCTCGGCAAAAGGCCACCAGTTCTCACGATCGGCGCCTGACGATCAAAACGCTTTTCATAGCGTAGAAGCATGAACTCGAAGCCCACACCCGCTTCCATTATGCTGCAAAAATACCACGCATGGCAGATCCGCGGAGTCCAAGGATTGCGCATCGATGCTGGCGATGTTCAAGTTCACGTTCGATCAGCTGGATCAATTCAATCCGACCGTGTCCCATGCCATTGCGAGCACGCCTGCCAGTCGAGTTCTTTGAATCGAGGGCGCATGTTTTTCTGAACAAATCGCGGCAATCCGGTTAGCCAACACGGAAGCCTGAGCTAGGGGGCAGCCGCCGGTGCGCTGTCCAGGCGGAAACGGATGCTCTGCGGCATGAATTCCAGATACTGAGCGAGCGTGTTCCGCCGCAATCTTTCTTCGCCCTCGCGCGCGTACAATGCGGCGAGCTGAATGTATCCCTTCCGAAAGGACGGATCGATCGCGATGCTGGTCTGGAGTTCCAGGATCGCGTC
>Ga0302324_100026448_pt1 | contig 11086 bp, 8 predicted proteins | sample Palsa_T0_1_FD_201949 | JGI IMG/M metagenome (GOLD analysis project Ga0302324, IMG submission 201949) | Peat permafrost microbial communities from Stordalen Mire near Abisko, Sweden - Palsa_T0_1 | ecosystem: Environmental > Terrestrial > Soil > Palsa > Peat permafrost | place: Sweden: Abisko... | reverse complement strand
TTTTTGATTCCATAGAGGCGCTTCGCCAGAACGAAGACCCTCACCCCTACCCTCTCCCGGAGTACCGGGCGAGGGGGAAATGCTAAGACGCCGCATGCCGTCCGTTCGGATTAATCTCTCCAGCATTCCCGACCGCAACGATCCATGGGCCAGCGGATTTCTTGCCCCGGTTTGTACGCTCCGATGTGATTCGCAAACGCTTGTTTCCACCGCGACGGTCGGCGAAAGCGTTATTCGAAAGTGGACCAGTCCGCTGGAGGCGCTGCGGTGGATGTCACAGACATTCTGGCCCGGCAAAGGGCGGTGGATCGGATATCTCGGCTACGACTTGGGGCGAATCTTCGAGAGACTATCGTGCAATGCGGTTGACGATCTGCATTTGCCGCTGTTTGCGTTCACATATTGCCGAACTGTGTCCGAGCGATCCTACGCGCCGGAGCCGGATTATGGATCGCGAGAACCTCTTTCCCCCTCCTCCGGTACTCCGGGGGAGGGCAGGGGTGGGGGCCGAAATTCGGTCGGCCCAGGAATAACCCCCACCCTCGCCCTCCCCCGGAGTACCGGAGGAGGGGATAAAGCGCCGCTGCGATCGAATTTTTCTCGCGAGCAATATTTGGCGGCGGTCGATCGCGTGTTGAATTACATTTCCGCCGGCGATGTGTTCCAGGTGAATCTCGCGCAGCGATTCACCGCCGGGCTGACCACGCATCCGGCGAATATTTATCGCGATCTCATCCGCCAATCCCCCGCTCTCTACGGGGCGTATCTCGGATTCGGAGACTTCGCACTGATCTCCAATTCTCCGGAATTATTTTTGCACGTGACTCCTGATCGAAGAATCATCACCCGCCCGATCAAAGGCACTCGGCCGATTGGACCGGGAATGGAAGAACAGTTGCGGGATTCGATCAAAGATCAGGCCGAGTTGAACATGATCATCGACCTGGAACGCAACGACCTGGGAAGAGTCTGCGAGATCGGCAGCGTCCGCGTCACCCAGCCGCGCATCATCGAATCGCATCCAACCGTCTATCACGGCGTGGCAACCATCGAAGGCCAACTCCGCGCGGAAATCGGCTTCGTCGAACTTCTCGCTGCCATGTTCCCCGGCGGAAGCGTCACCGGCGCGCCCAAAATCCGCGCCATGCAGATCATCGACGAACTGGAACCGCATCGCCGCGGCCCCTACTGCGGCGCCATCGGCTGGCTCGACTCCACCGGCGAAATCCAATTCAACGTCGCCATCCGCACCATGATCGCCAAGTCCGGCCAAATCCACATCCCCGTCGGCGGCGGCATCGTCGCCGATTCGGACCCGATGGAGGAATATGAGGAAACGCTGGTGAAGGCGAAGGCGATGTTTGATGCGGTGGGAATATCAACGGGAATGATCTGATGCTCGAGGTTCTGATATTGGGTGACGTGGCGTTAAATTGACATATTCGTTGTCGCAAAGATACCCGTCAAGAACATCTTCCTGCCCCCACATTTGATAACGAATCGTGAAATGTGATGCATCCCTTGGATCAATTTGTCCGACGAAAATTAGCACTTTCGGAACTGTCGATGGAATATGCAAACCCCTTATTGAAGTAGTGTATCCGTTGACCTGCGAGGTTGGAGTCAATTTCCAAGTGGCGAGGGTCATGGTTTCGGCATCAACATTGTAGCCCTCAACAAGACGTTGGCAGAACGTGGCAGGATCGGGAGCATAGCGAAGCCAAACCAGCCGTCGATGTCCGGCGGGTGAGATTCTCTCATGCATGAAAATGATCGCCCCAGTGCCCGGCCTCAGTAGACTTTCCTTGAAGAGAAGATTAAGTGCCACTGCCCCGGGGATGAAGGAAAAATAATCCTTCCAACATTTCGGTTGCAGTGTCGCGGCATTTACGGTCGCTCCGGTGGGCGGTCCTCGGTCGATCTTATATGGCAAATAATCCGACCCCTTCTTCATCAAATTCGCGGCGGCGGTTGGGTCTTCCTCATACGCCACCACATCCGGCCCCGGCGAGTAATTCATGCATTGCCGCTGCCAGTAAAGAATCTCGGCTTGCCGCGCGACGCCGGGTCCCCAGCGCCAGGCGGAGTATGTCAGGGCGATGAGGATCAGCAGGCCGGCGGATCGCATGATCAATCGGCGGCGGTTGGATCTTGCCGGGGCGTAATCCAGCGGGTGGGGATTGGATGATTTGTCGGTCTCGGACATGAAGCCTTCCAATGGATATTGTCACAGATTTTTCCTTCCGCGACAGGCTTTTCACTTCCTCCTCCGGTACTCCGGGGGAGGACAGAGGTGGGGGTTCGTTGCGAGTCCGGCTGGAATCCGGACCGGGATTCGCGGGCGCTAGCGGCCCAACCCCCACCCCAACCCTCCCCCGGAGTACCGAAGGAGGGGGAAGAAAGTGAACCGCGAAGCGACTCTCGCGATTCCAAAATGATCCGGCGACGTTGGCATTTCATATATTTTTATTTTCAATCCGCTTCAGTCCGAACTACGCAGATTTACTGTCGAACGTCGAATCTCGCTTCGTGTCTTCGTGCCTTCGTGGTTATACTTCCCCCCGCTTGACCGCCGCGCTGGACCAACCCCTTATCATCGCCAAAGTGGTTCGGCGGCTGGTGCCGTTTCTTTGCCTGCTCTTCCTCGTCAATTATCTCGACCGCACCAACATCGCAATGGCGAAATTGCGGATGCTATCGGATGTGCATCTCGATGATGCCACCTACGGCCTGGGGGCGGGGATGTTTTTTCTGGGATATTTTCTGTTCGAGGTGCCGAGCAATCTGATCCTCCACAAAATCGGCGCTCGGCGGTGGATCGCACGGATCATCATCTCCTGGGGCATCATCTCGTCGGGAATGGCATTGGTGACGGGAGCGAAAAGTTTTTACACGCTACGGATTTTGCTCGGATTGGCCGAGGCGGGATTCTTCCCGGGGATCGTGCTGTATCTGACGTATTGGATTCCGGCGAGGCGAAGATCGCGGATATTGGCCGCATTTCTCACCGCCACCGCTGTCTCGTGCGCGGTGGGAAATCCATTGGCCGGCGCGGTAATGAAAATGGAAGGAATCGCGGGGCTCCACGGATGGCAATGGCTTTTCCTAGTCGAAGGATTTCCGCCGGTGCTGCTGGGGATTGCAATTTTGGTGCTACCGATTCTTCCGGATGGGCCGGCGGCGGCGACGTGGCTCGATGAAGATGAGAAACGATGGATTGAAACCGAACTGGTCGCCGATGGCCAGCATCCGGATGTGAATCACGTCGCCGATTTGCGATCAGCGGCGGTTGACCCGTGTTTGGCATTGCTGAGCGTCATCTATTTTCTACTGATCATGGGACTTTATGGATTCATCTATTGGCTGCCAACGATTTTGAAGGAAGCGACCCATGCGACAGATTTCGGTGTTGGATTGCTCTCGGCAATCCCCTGCGGGATCGCGGCCGTGGGAATGGTGCTGATTGGCATCCACGCCGACCGAGCAAATCAGCGGCGAAATCATGTCGCGGCGTGCGCTCTGATCGGCGCGATCGGACTGGCCGCAATCGGTTGGATGCACACCCCGATATCGGGAATCGCCGCGCTCACGCTCGCCGCCATCGGCATCTTCGGTTCGCTCGGGCCATTCTGGGCTATCCCCACCCGCTATCTGCGCGGTCCGGCGGCGGCGGCGGGAATCGCGGTCATCAACTCCATCGGCGCTCTTTCCGGATTCGTCGCCCCCACCGCGATCGGCTGGGCCAAGACCCACACCGGCAAATTCACCGCCGGTTTGCTCTTGGTTTCCGCCTCGCTGACATTGGCGGCGATACTGGTCCTCTTCGTCCCGCGCACTGCCGATGCGGCCAATGAAGTGGGCCGATCCTTATGAAAGTGCCCCCATCACCGGCCCGCCGGCGATGCCAACAATCGCTCCGTTTTTGCCGCGGACCCAATAGTAATAGGTGATCCCAGATTCGGCGGTTGTGTCGGAGAAAAAAGTTGTGGTGATGCCGGCGGCGATTCGTGTCGCAGTGCCGAAATCGTCCGTCACACTGCGGAAGATCTGATACGACGTAGCCGTTGCGATGGCGCTCCAGGTAATTTGCACATGATGCGTTTCATCCGTGGCCGTGACATTCCCCGGCGCGGGCATTTCCGTGAATCCGCTGACCGATGCACTGGCTGGGCCGATGTCCGATCCATTTCGCCCCAGCACCCAGTAGTAATGCAGCACTCCCCCAGCCGCGGTGGTGTCGCTGTAATCCGTTCCCGTCACGCCGCCGGTGAGTTTTTTGGCAACCGCGAAATTGTCGACGGTGCTGCGATAAACCTGATACGAGGCCGCGCCGGTGACGGCCGCCCAACTGACCGTGGTGTGATGCGGAAAAGTTCCCTGACTGGCGGCAACATCGGTTGGGGCCGCAAGAGCGGACGCCGCGTGCATGTCGAACTGCGTGTTGGTGGCGAATGCGACATAGGCCGGCACGGCCGGATAATCCGTGGTGTCAACACTGACGACGTTTGCATAGATCAGGTAGCAGATGTAATCGCCATCGGGCGCGAGTGTTCCGGCTGGGATCATTATTGAAGTTGAAGTTCCGTTGAGAGCGCCGGCGGAGCCGATATCCGGCGATGTGTAGGCGATGGCGCCGTTTCCATTGATTTGCACCTGGACATAATCGCTGCTCGTTCCACCGGCCAGGGGGCTCCAGTTTAGCGTGAGATTTTGCGAGGCATCGACTGATTGCAGAGCCGAATAGCCGACGATCGCCGCCGGCGTTGAGGGAAATTGGTCGGTGGTGGGTATCGAAAAGTTGTATGTATGATTTCCGTTCGCATCGACTACGTTGAGCGAATACGCGCCGCCGGGAACGCCGGAATCCAGTTCCGCCAGAGTTGTTGCGCTTGCCGATGTGGAATAACTGCTCGCATTATCCTCGCTGAGCGGCGCGTTTCCCTGGTTGGGAGTTGTCAGCGAGGCGCTCGTGATGGCCGTTCCGGATGCATCCTCATTGACCACGATGCTGGCGAGATAATCATTCGGCGTGGTCGGAACCGCCTCGGAGGTTTGTTCGTACACCTCAAGCTTGACGATCGTGGTGCTGTCACCGGCCGTAAATAGTCGGCGAGCTTCCAGACCTTCCATGGCGAATTTGAAATTAGCAATTGGTTTCTTGGGGCCAGACGCGGATTCTGCTGACAAGGGCATTTCTCCTCCAACTGTTTATGCCAACGGTGTTGAACTTGGGCAAGGCTAGTTCGCCCATTGTTTCATGCCGGCGCGCGGATATCAATCGCGGAATCTGAATTTAGCAGATTTGTTGGAGGGGCGATCTTTGGATTTTCTACGCGGCGGCTTGTTATGAAGTTGCCCCGATGGTCGCAACGCTTGGTTCGCTTACGCCAAGAATATTCTTTGCACGAATCCAATAGTAATACGAGACTCCCGTCTGGCCCGTCGTATCGGCAAAGCTGTTGGACAAGATTCCTGTGGCAATCCTTGTCGAGGTGTTGAAATCATCTGTTATGCTGCGGAATACCTGGTAGGTGACGAGAGCGGGTTCGGGATTCCAGGTAAGCTGCACATGATGGGGATAATCGCTGGCCTGGACGTTTGCAGGCACCGGCAATGCAGTAAATCCGCTGACCGCGGCGCTAACGGGCCCGATGTCCAATCCGTTGCGTGCAACAATCCAATAATAATGCAGCACACCCGCCACCACGTCGATGTCAGTAAACGTCGTTCCTGTCAAACCGCCGGCAACTTTGTTGGCGACAGCGAAATTGTCCACGGTGCTGCGGTAAACCTGATACGAAGCCGCGCCCGCAACCGCCGCCCAACTGACAATAGTGTGATGCGCATATGTCCCCTGGCTGGCGCTCAGACCGGTCGGGGCGGTCAAATCGCTTTGCGTGACGATGCTGAACTTCGTGTCCGTGGCGAAAGCAATATAACCGTCCACGCCGGGAGTTCCATCCATCCCCGGATAATCCGTGGTATCCACCGGCTCAGCGATCTGTGCAAAAACAATCTGCGCGGTGTAGGTCACGCCCGGCTGCAGCGTGCCGGCGGGAATTTCAATGGAGGTCGATGTGCCGTCGAGCGCCCCAACAGCGCCGATGTTGGGAGATCGAAATACATTCCCGTTGGCGCTTCCGATATTGATGCTGACGTAATCGCTGGTGGTGCCTCCCAGCGGGCTCCAGTTGATCGTGAGATCCTGCGATGCGTTGACATCCTGCAACGCCGCAAATCCGGTCACCGCCGCCGGCGCTGATGGAAATTCATCGCTATCGGGCATTGTCATCGTGAAGGTGTGATTTCCGTTGACATCGACAACATTCAATTCATACGTTCCGCCAGGGACCGCGCTATCGAGATCGGCCTGCGTGTCGAAATTCCCCTGCGTTCCCCAGTGGCTGACATCTTCTTCTTCGCTGAGCGGCTGTGGAGGAGTGCCGGATACCTCGGGAAGTGTCAGCGTTCCGCTGGTGATCGCGGTTCCGGAGGCGTTTTCATTGACGTCCGCTGTGGCTTCATACGCGGTCGGAACGGTCGGGGCGGTGTCGGAGGTCTGGGTATATTCCAGAACCTTTCCAACGATGGCCGAATCGCCCGCTGCAAAAAGTCGGCGAGATTCCAGACCCTCCATGGCGAATGCGGCAGCGATATTCAATTTCCTCGAGCGCTCTGCGGTTCCGACGAATGCGGACATGCAATCTCCCAGAAAAATGGTCCCGGTCAATCAATATTCCAGACCCTTGACCATCGGGTATGTCCGCAGATGCTCGGTAGTTTTAACCCCCCGCCGGGCGCAGATGTTGCGCTGCTCACGATTCGAGAAATCCGCGTCCGGATAAGTTCTCAAATCATTGCGTTGCTACGAAAGCGCCCCCTCTTCGGGCCCTGCGGCGGCGCCAACGCCCAGCGCGTTCTTGGGGCGCACCCAATAGAAATAATCTGTGCCCGAGACGGCTGTGGTGTCATCGAAGAATGTCGTCGTGATCCCTGCTGCGATTCTCGTTGCCGAACTGAAATCAGATGTTATGCCGCGGAAGATTTGATATGACGCGGCATTGACAGCAGTGTCCCATGTGAGCGCGACGTGGTGCACAGCATCGGTGGATTGGAAAGCGGCCGGCGCATTCAGCTCTGTGAATCCGCTGACCGCCGCGCTCTCCGGACCGATGTCCGTTCCATTTCGCGCCAGCACCCAATAGTAATGGAGCACACCCGGCGCCGCGGCGGTGTCGCTGTAGGCAGTGCCGCTCACGCCCCCGACGAGTTTGTTTGCATCAGCAAAATTATCGACGGTGCTGCGGTAAACCTGATATGACGCCGCGCCGCTGACAGCCGCCCAGGTGATGGTTGTGTGATGTGGAAATGTCCCCTGACTGGCGGCCACGCCCGTCGGAGCGGCCAAGTTGTATAAAGTTTGTATGCTGAAATCTGTTTCGGTGGCAAAGACGGGGTAACCGTTTACCCCCGGATAATCCGTGGTATCCACCGGCCCGGCGAGTTCTCCATAGATTATCGATGCACTATAATTGATCCCGGGCTGCAAAGTGCCAGCGGGAACTACCACCGAGGTTGATGTGCCGTTGAGAGCGCCGGAGGCGCCGATGTTTGGCGTTTGAAACACGGTGCCGCCGGCGCCGCTGATATTGAGTTCAACAAAATCGCTGCTCGTGCCGCCCTCCAACGGGCTCCATGTTACCGTAAGAGCCTGCGAGGAATTGACGGATTGTAATGCCGAAAATCCAACCACCGCCGCCGGCGCCGAGGGAAACGAATCAGTGCCGGGCAGCGACATTGTATAGGTGTGATTTCCATTGCCATCGACAACATTGATGGTGTATGTGCCGCCGGGAACCGTGCCGTCGAGACCGGCGAGAGTTTCGAACTGTGCCTGAGATCCCCAGTGGCTCACGTCTTCCTCTTCGGTGAACGGCTGAGGAGAAACACCCGATGACTCCGGCAGCGTCAGCAATCCGCTGCTGATTGCCGTTCCCGAAACATTTTCGTTCACGTCGGCGGTCGCCTCATAGGAGGTGGGAACCGTTGGCGCGGTGGCGGAGGTCTGAGTAAATTCTTCGACCTTCCCCAAGATGGTTGAATCGCCGGCCGTGAACAGCCGGCGGATTTCCAGTCCCTCCATTTTGATCGCAGAATGTTTTCGCTTTGTCTCCCCACGACGCCCGGACTGAGATTGCGGCTTCATCGACTTCTCCCAAAGATTGCCTCAGGTCACATTGAGATGTGAAAGAGGATTGCTCCTCCTTCAAGCTAATAAGCAACTATATGGAAATTGAAGACAGTTTCAACCAAATGGCCTACTAGGACAGCGCCCCGGTCACCGACCCCGCTGCGGCGCCGACGCCCAGCGAATTCTTGGCGCGCACCCAGTAATAATAAGTCGTGCCCGAAATGGCGGTGGTATCGTCGAAGAATGTTGTTGTGATGCCGGTGGCGATGCGCGTCGCGGAACTGAAATCATTGGTCACGCTTCGGAAAACTTGATACGACGCGGCATTGACTGCGGCGTCCCACGTGAGCGCCACATGATGCGGAGCATCGGTCGCCTGAAAACCGAGCGGCGCATTCAATTCGGTGAAACCGCTGACTCCCGCGCTCTCCGGGCCGATGTCTGATCCATTTCTTGCCAGCACCCAGTAGTAATGCAGCACGCCCGGCGCCGCGAGAATATCGCTGTAAGAAGCCCCCGTCACGCCCCCTACGAGTTTGTTGGCATCCGCGAAATTGTCGACGGTGCTGCGGTAGACCTGATAAGACGCCGCGCCCGTCACGGCCGCCCACGTGATGGTTGTGTGATGCGGAAATGTTCCCTGGCTGGCGGCGACATCCGTCGGGGCCCCCAGAGTCGATTGCGTCACGATGCTGAATCCCGTGTCCGTCGTGAATCCAACAAAGCCTGGCACTCCCATGTAATCGGCCGTATCTTCCGAGATGGGAATGGTAATGCTGAGAACGCAGGTATATGTGGTGCCCGCGGCCAACGTCCCCGCTGGGATGGTGACCGATGTGGCAGTGCCATCCAACGCGCCGACCGCGCCCGCATTTGGCGTGGAGAAAATCTTAGCCCCAAGCGCGCCGTAAACTGAAACCTTGATGAGATCGGAGGAAGTTCCTTCCAATGCGCCCCAGTCGAGCGTCAGGTCCTGCGATGGATCAGCGCTCTGCAGCGCATCATAATTGGTCAGCTCCGGTGCAGTAACAAACTCATCGCTGCCAGAGAGGTTCAAATGATAAATCTCCTGGCTGCTATCGTTGATCGTGAGTTCATAGGCGCCGTTGGGAAAAGCGGCGTCCAAGTCGGCTTGCGTTGCGTAAATATTTCCGCCGGTCCAGACCCCGGTTGTTGGGGCTTCAAGTAGATCAACAACGGTGCTATCAGGTTTGGTCAATGTCGCGCTGCTGACCGTGTCACCCGCTTTGTAGAATGAGCCGTAGCCGCCATAGGGGTCCGTGACGAGCGTCGGCGTCGATTGGCTGGTCTGCGAGAAAGTCTCCACTTTCTGCAATATGGCGTAATCTCCCGCCGCAAAAAGCCGCCGGATTTCGAGTTGCTCGACCGTCATGGGATTGGAGTTCCGGTCTGATCGCGCGCGACGAGGGGAACGACGATGGGAACCAGGGTGCGATTTCATTTTTTTCTCCCAGCAAAATATTGCGCCAGACCGATAAGAACACAGCCCGTTGTTCATCCGCAGTGGACAAAATTGTGACACTACGGCACAGCAAGTTCAAGTATTTCCGCCTCAACGCTCAATCCGCTACCATTACCCGCCCATGGCTGATGACTGGCTCAACGGCGAATTTGTGGACGAGACCAAATCGTCCCTCCCCCTGCGCGACACCGGCCTCTTGCACGCCGCCGGCGTCTTCACCACTATGCGCGCCGATGGCGGGGTCGTCTTCCGCCTGGATCGCCATCTCAAGCGCATCCGCCAATCCTGCGACGCGCTGTTCATTCCCTTGCAATACACCGATCAGGCTCTGACCGAGGCGGTCGATCAATTGCTGCGGCGAAGAAATCTCCTCGATGCCCGCATGCGCCTGACCATCACCCGCGGTTCTGCCAGACATGATCCCATCCACGGCGCTCGGCTCGAGCCCAATGTCTTCATTACAGCCACCAATCTCGACCCGTATCCCAACGACTATTATCAGCGCGGATTCACCGTGATCACGCTGGACGATCAAAAGTTAAATCCCTACGACATTCAGGCGGGCCACAAGACGCTGAATTATTTCACGCGACTGGCCTCGCTTCGCGCCGCCAACAATCGCCAGGCCGGCGAGGCGCTCTGGTTCAATGTGCACAACTATCTTCAGTCCGGAAGCATCAGCAACGTGTTCGTGGTGGAAGCCGGAAGATTGCTGACCCCGCCCACGCAGGCCGATTTGCAACTCCCCAGCATCTCCTCATCGACGCCGTATCCGCGGAGCAACGTCCTTCCCGGCGTGACGCGGCAAACGATGATCGAACTCGCCGAATCCGCCGGCATCCACGTGGACATTCGCGCGTTGACGATCAACGATTTGCTCGAAGCGGACGAAATTTTCCTCACCAATAGCATCATGCGCGTCATGCCCGTCTGCCGAGTCGAGCGGAAGGCGGTTGCAAATGAAAAGCCGGGGGAGATTACCAAGAAATTGATGGAAGCGTATCGCAAGCTGGCGGCCGCGCGGTGACTGCCCCCTGCAAGCTGAGCCGGGCCGTCCTCGGCCCGGAAGGACGTCGAACATCTTGCCCCCTCACGAACTGGCGGATCGATACTGAACCTTAACCTCCGTCCCCGCAGACAGGCTCGGCGGAGTCGATACCAGCGATTTTAGATCCCCAAACCCAAGTTCCTTGAGCATCTGATCTGTCCGAATCCTTCCGGCAGCAATACGCCGCTGTTTCATCGGCCAGATGGATCGATACGGAATGAGGAAAGCCGCTCGCCAGGTCCACCGATATCCGTTTGCCTTGGAGTCGAAAATATGGAAACCGGCGTTTACTAACTGATCGCGGTGGTCGAGACGCTCTTGGGAAAGGAACTCGACGACGTCGGTTGGCAATTTGGGGGTTCGG
>Ga0302324_100026445_pt1 | contig 11087 bp, 10 predicted proteins | sample Palsa_T0_1_FD_201949 | JGI IMG/M metagenome (GOLD analysis project Ga0302324, IMG submission 201949) | Peat permafrost microbial communities from Stordalen Mire near Abisko, Sweden - Palsa_T0_1 | ecosystem: Environmental > Terrestrial > Soil > Palsa > Peat permafrost | place: Sweden: Abisko... | reverse complement strand
GCATCACCAGCACCACCAGCAGTCCGGTGATGACGAATGAAATCAGCGCCGCCGGTCCGGCCGCCCGGATGACCACGCCGCTGCCGACAAACAGCCCCGCGCCGATGACTCCACCGAGACCGATCATCGTCATGTGACGCTGCTTCAGGCTACGGCGAAGGCCGCTTGACGAAAGAGTCGTGCTTTGCACTCGATATCTGCCTCGGGTGGAATGCTGCGGGGGTCGGCGCTCACATTAGCGGCAGGTCCGGGCTGCCGGCAATGGGCTGCTGCATCATATTGTGATGGCTTGTGGATCGTTACTGGACGCTGTAGGCGCGATATGAATGCGCGGGCACCACGATGTGGAAGCTCGAATGCGCCGCTTCATCGGGGGCTGCGTGTAGCGCGGCGGTAGTGGCGGGCTCGGCGCTCACGCGCTCGTCGGACAACAGGTCGCGCAGCTGCGCGTGCGTGCCCGTGACGAAGACGTCGACCGCGGCAGATTCGGGCCGGAAAGACTGCACGATGAAGCCGCCGTTATCAAAGGTACTGCGTCCAGCTGCGGCCCGCCCTGGCTGCGATGTCGGCGTCGCTCTTGCTGTTATAGAAGAAAAAGTCATCCAGAATTACTTCGTCGAAGTGCCGCGCAGCCAGTTCGGCAGCCCGTCGGCAGGTGGCCCGGTCTTCCGGATTCTCGTAATCCAGGGTGGCGAATTGTCCGCTGCGGCTGCGTGCGTCGAGGGCGATTCCGCCGGCCACAGCGATGCCCTTGTCGGAAAAAAACTTCTTGAGCTGCTCCAACAACGCATCGTCGGCGAATTGGCCGCCGCGGTAGGTTTCCAGGTACACCTTGTCGAAACGCAGCTGCTGCGCGATGCGCTGGTACTGCTGCTCACGCAGCTTCGGATCCTGCAACTGGCGAACCGCATTCACTGGCACGTAGATCGCGGCCTTGAAGTTCTGATAGGCACCGTCGGCCATCGTCGGCGAGCCTGCGGCGCTCAATAACGCACATAAAGCATTCGTCCGCACCGTACCCATACACGCTCTCACTTGGGAAGCAATTTGATTGCCAGCTTAGCCGCCATGCTGGCTCCGGGCGCAACCATGAAGACGCCGGGCTTGGCACTGAAATTTCCTGCATATCCCTGAGGATCGGCGACCCCATGCCAGGGCTCGATGCATATGAAATTCGCCTGCGGCTTGGTCCAGACTCCAAGATACGGTGCGTCAGGGAAGCTCAGCTGGATCCGGGGGCCATCAGTCGCGCCGTACGTGACCGAGCGGCTGCGCAGATCGTCGAAGATGATGACATCGTTCTGAAATAGCGCGTCCTGTAGTGCCAGGCGCCGCTGCACAACAGGAGTTGAAAATCGCTCGGGCATCAGCAGCCCGTCCTTGTCGAGGCGCCTTACCGGCGATGGTTCGTCACTCGCAAACTCGATGACATGCGCCGAACGCTCCTGCCCGTAAGGCAGCGGCCACCGAAACGCAGGGTGGTAGCCGAAGCTCGCCGGCATCTTCCTGGCACCCAGGTTCCTGATCAGCGCGGTCATCGATAGCGTTGCGTCATCGAGCGCAAACTGGACATCCAGCTGAAATGAGAATGGATACAGTTGGAAGGTAACGTCGTCAGCTTTCAATCTGAATACGGCGGATGTCGCGCTCGACTCCGCAACCTGGAATGCGCTGCGGCGGGCGAAGCCATGCCTGGGCAGATGGTAAGGTTTTGAATCGATGCGATAGGCACCGCCCGCGAGCGCCCCGACGATCGGAAACAGCAGCGGGGCGCGGCCGGCCCACACCGACGGATCGCCGTTCCACAATAAATCGCGCCCGGCGTGATCCCTGAGAACGGATAGCTGCGCGCCCAGGGGATCGATTTGCGCACTGAGTCCGGCCGAGCTAAGCGACACCCATGGGCTGTTCTGGTCTGGCACGTTCGGACGGCTCCGGAAAGTTCGTCAGGCATAATAGCCCGATGCAGCTACACGGAAAAACAGCGCTGGTGACCGGATCGACCAGTGGTATTGGGCTGGCGATCGCCAAGGCCCTGGCCGCCGCCGGCTGCAACGTGGTGCTCACCGGACTGGGCGATGCGCCGCAGATCGATGCCATGGCGCGCGATCTTTCGGACGAGCACAAGATCCGGGCGAGCTTTATCCCGGCAAATCTCGTCAGCCCGGCCGAGATCCGAAGCATGGTGGCCGCCGCAGAGCGTCAACTGGGCGCGCTGCAGATCCTGGTCAATAACGCCGGCGTCCAGCATGTTGCCCCGCTGCAGCAGTTTCCCGACGACCAATGGGACCAGATCGTCGCGATCAATCTATCGGCTGCGTTTCACGCGACCAAGGCGTGTCTGCCGGCCATGCAACGCGCCGAATGGGGCAGGGTGATCAACATCTCATCCGCTCACGGCTTGGTGGCGAGTCCCGGCAAATGCGCATACGTCGCCGCCAAGCACGGCTTGATCGGGCTGACGAAGGTCACGGCGCTGGAGAACGCCTCGTTCGGCATCACCGCCAACGCCATCTGTCCGGGATGGGTTCGCACGCCCCTGGTCGAGGCGCAGATGCAGGCCCGAGCAGCGGCAGGCGGTATCTCGTTGCAGCAAGCGGAACAACAGATCCTCGGCGAGAAACAGGCGATCATGGAATTTACTGCGCCGGCGCAGATCGCGGCGCTGGCGCTGTTCCTGTGCTCCGACAATGCGTCCACCGTTACCGGCGCCGCCATCTCCATGGATGGCGGCTGGGTGGCTCAATAACGGTAGCCCGATTCGGCCCCGGACGGCGGGTGGTACTCGCGAGCGTGTGTCGGACGGGCGCGGCTCCAGAGCGCCAGTTGCTATAGTATTCTAAAGTTCACTTAAGAGTGCCGCATTGGAGTAGCGCGAGAATGGCGCCGCGAGCCACCAGCAAGCCCACCGTAAAGCGTCGCGTCAGAGGCTCTGCAGCCGATGCGGCCGCCAGGTCGCGCGAGGAAATCCTGTCAGTGGCTACTGAGGAGTTTGCTGAGCGCGGCCTCAGCGGTGCACGTGTCGACGCGATCGCTGATCGCACGCGAACGTCGAAGCGCATGATCTATTACCATTTCGACGGCAAGGAGGGACTTTACCGGGCAGTTCTGGAGAGGGTCTATTCGGAGATTCGCTCAGTTGAAGGTCAATTGAATCTGGACGGCTTGCCGGCAAAGGAGGCGATGCGGCGAATTGTCGAGCTTACCTTTGATTATGATGAGAGCCACCCGCAATTCATAAGCCTGGTCAACGTAGAGAACGTCAATCGTGGCCGGAGTGTCGCCACCCTTACGGAGGTGCGAAAGCGCTACTCCAACATCATCGGAGTGCTCGGGACCGTCCTCGAGCGGGGCGTCAGCGAGGGAGTCTTCAGGGTTGATGTCAGCGCCATCGATGTGCGCCTGGTGATCGGCGCTCTTTGCTTCTTTCGCGTTTCGAACCGCTATACCTTCGGCGCGCTGTTTGATTGTGACCTGGCCGATGCGACCCTCCGCCGCCGCCACAGGCAGATGATAGTGGATGCGGTACTGCGATTTCTTAAGGCGTGATCCCTTCACGCCGCCGCCAGAGGCGCGAGCCAGGGCATAGGGCGACGTCCAGGCTATAGAAGCCGGCCGGACTGTTACGCTATTGTATTGCCTATCCGCGGTCGCGGCGCCCCGGGAATTCATCCGGATCGCGACCGAAAGGAAGGGGAGCAGGCATGGCGCAGCGACGAAAATCAAAGACAGCCGGCATCAAACGGCGCGGGCCAGGCAAGTCCGGCCCAAGGGCCAACGACGCGGAAATCAGCCGTGAGAATATTCTTGCCGTGGCGACGCAGGAGTTTTCAGAGAAGGGCCTCAGCGGCGCCCGGGTGGACGAAATCGCTGAGCGCACCAACACATCCAAGCGGATGATCTACTATTATTTTCGCAGCAAGGAGGGCCTGTACCGGGCGGTATTGGAACGCTGCTATACGCACGTGCGCCAGATCGACACGTCCCTGGATCTGGATGCACTACCGCCCGAGCGCGCGTTGGCCGAGCTGATCCGGGTGACGTTCGACTATCACAACAATCACCCCGATTTCGTGCGCATCGTAATGAACGAGAACATTCACCAGGGTGCGCACATCGTACATGTTCCGGGCATCAAGAGCCGAAACCGGACTGTAATTACGATGTTGCGGCGACTGCTGGAACGCGGCGTAGCAGCGAGAAAATTCCGTGCTGACATCGATCCAGTCGAGTTACACATGTCGATCAGCGCGCTGAGCTTCTTCAACGTCTCGAATCGCTACACATTTGGAATCATCTTTCAGCGCGATCTGACATCCGCGGCGGCCGTCAGAGCCCGACGCGATGCGGTGGTGGACATCATCGAGCGATGGTGTCGGCTCTGACCGACGTCAATTCCGCCAGCGCGCTAGCGGATGGCGGCCGATTTATCGGGCGAGGGCTCGCTGGCTTGCCCCGTATTCGGGCGGCTTGCGCCCTGGAATCCCAGCGGCACTCCAGCCTGGGGCGTATAGCCGTATAGCTCCTCTGCCGGCACCGCGGCCTGCAGTATCCTGCGCACCGCGATCAGCCGGGTCAGATCTATGCCAGTTCGAAGACCCATGGCCTCGAGCATGAACACCAGGTCCTCGGTGACGATATTGCCGGTGGCGCCGGGCGCAAACGGACAGCCACCCAGCCCAGCCAGCGAACTGTCGAACGTGGTGATACCAACTTCAAGGCCCGTCACGACATTGGCCAGCCCCAGCCCGCGAGTGTTGTGCAGATGAAGACCCGCCAGCGCACTGCCGCCAATCGCGGCGCGCGTGCGGATCACCAGCTCCCTAATCTGCATCGGGTTGGCATACCCGGATGAGTCCGACAGGCTGATTTCGTCGCATCCGGCCTGCATCAGCGCCAGCGCCAGTTCCACCACCCGGTCGGCGGAGACGTTGCCCTCATAGGTGCAGCCGAATGCCGTCGACATGCCGGCCTCGAATCTGGGTCGCTGCTCTGTAGGCTGGTCGCGAATCAGCGCGGTGATCGCTCGCACCTCCTGCAGCATCTGCAGCTGGCTGCGGCGCACGTTCTTCAAGCTGTGCGTCTCGGAGGCCGAAAATGGGATCGTGAGTTTGTGCGCTCCGGCCTTGATGGCCGCCCGTGCACCGTGCAGGTTGGGCACCAGCACGGCCACCGTCAATCCGGGTATCGTGAGGGCGTGAGCGACAACGTCCGCGGTGTCTGCCATTTGCGGCAGCAGTTTGGCCGACACGAAGCTGCCCACCTCGATCTCCCGGACTCCCGCAGCCGCCTCCGCGTCGATCCATGCTTTCTTCGCAGCAAGCGGCATGATCGACTTGATGCTCTGCAGCCCGTCCCGCGGGCCGACTTCACTGACAAGGATATCGATATCCATAGGGCGCTCAGTCGGTGGCGACATGTTCCAGCCGCTTGTCGGGCGAGTAGATGTCGAGGATGTTCCAGTGACCGGTGGTTGGGGTGGGATTGTTTTTCATCGGCACATCCAGCACGTAAGGCCGGCCGGACGCCAGCGCCCGTTTCAGTGCCGGCGCGAGTGCTGCGGCCGACGTCAACCGCTCGCCGAGGCAGCCGTAAGCCCGGGCGATGTCCGCGTAATTCGGCGTCTGTTGCTCCCAACCGCCCGAGGCAGATGGGAACAGTGTGCCGTGTGTGATGCCATAGGCGGCCAGCTGCAGGCCGGCGATCGTGCCGTATGCGTTATTGTTCATGACGAGCCAGACGATGGGCAGGTTCTGCTCGACCGCCGTGGCCAGTACCGCCGGGTTCTGGCCGAACCCGCCGTCGCCGACCAGCGAGACGACCACTCTGTCGGGTCGGGCCATTTTTGCCCCAATGGCCGCCGCGGGCCCGAAACCCATGGTCGCAAAACCGCCGGGCGTCAGGAAACTGCCCGGGGTATAGATCGGAAACTGCTGTCCAACGCCGTTCTTGTTCCAGCCCACGTCGGTCACGATGATCGCGTCGCGCGGCAGTAGCGCCCGCACTTCGGCCAGGATTCGCTCCGGCATCATCGGAAAGGCGTCGGAGAGCTGCATCGTACGGTTGCTGTCGGCGAACTCGCGCCGGAACTCGGCGATGCGATGCACTAGGGGCGCATGTCCGCGTCCGGCCGGGTACAGTTCGCGCGCCACCTGCAGCAGCACGGTCAGTGCCTGCTTCAGGTCCGCGACCACGCCCAGTTCGGTGGCAAAGTTGCGTCCAATCTCACTCGGCTCAATATCAATGTGGATCAGGCGCGTGGGCGGTATGTTGAAGGTGTAGTCCCGATACCAGGAACTGCAATCCGCCTCCTTGAAGCGCGTACCAATCCCTAATACCCAATCGGCCTCAAGACAGGTCTTGTTGACCAGCGCCGTGCCCCAGAATCCGCTCATACCCAGCACCAGCGGATGGTCATCCGGCAGCGCGCCCTTGCCCATCAGGCTGTGTGCCACCGGTATTCCCAGGTGATCGACGAAGGCACGCAGCTCCTCGCTCGCTTGCCCCAGAACGACACCGCCGCCTGCATACACGACCGGGTGTGCGGCCTCGGCCAGGTGCCGGACGATCTCGCGTGCGGTGGCCAGATCGATCGAGGGCTTACGCAGAACCTGGGTGTTGCCATCGAGTCGCGCGAACAGCGAGGAATCCACTTCGGCTGAAAATACGTCCATCGGCACATCGACCAGCACCGGTCCGGGCTGGCCGCTCTCCGCCAGCAAAAAGGCCTTGTCGATGATTTCCGGGAACAACTGCGGCTTGTCGACGCGCCAGGCACGCTTGACGAACGGGCGGTAGATTTCGTACTGCGCGCCGTCGGCGTGCAGATTTACTTCCTGATGCGGGTGCTTGCCAAAGTAGTGTGATGGCACGTCACCGGCAATGACCACCATCGGTATGCAATCCAGCGCGGCATTGGCAACACCGGTGGCTGCATTGGTCAGGCCAGGCCCAAGGTGCGTCAACAGCACCGATGCCTTGCCGGAAACGCGTGCATAGCCGTCGGCCGCGTGTGCCGCCACCTGTTCGTGACGGACATTGACGAACTGCAATTTGCTGGCGGCCATGGCCGACAGCAACGCGATGTTGGTGTGTCCGCACAGGCCAAAGACGTGACGCACGCCGCGCCGCTCCAGATAGGGCACCAGAAGCCTGGCGACGGTATCCTTCATGGTTACAAAGTCTCCGTGTTGAAGAACTCGCCGAACAGTTCCTGGTCCGAAGGGCGATCTTCCGCAATCGGACGGCTGACCCAGGTGGTCTGCATGAAGTGCTTCAGGTGGATGTTCTCGTTGGTGATGTTGCCGCCCCAGATGCCGCAGCCGAGACTGGAAGTCATCGGCATACCGTTGTTGAAAGCACCCGCATTGGCCTTGGACTGCGGTTGCCGGACCATCATGCGGCTCACGGGCGCCACTCGGGCCAGACGATCGATGTGCTCGTCGTCGTGCGAATAGATGCCGCAGGAATGGCCTTTGCCGCCCACCTCGTAGATCTGGCGTACCATCTCGAGCGCCTGATCGAAGTCGTCGTAGCGATAGACCGCCAGCAGCGTGGTCAGCTTTTCGCGCGAGTAGTTGCACTTAGGACCGATCCTGTCGTTTTCAACGATGATGAACTTTCGATCGGCGGGAATCTTGAATCCCGCGCGCTCGGTGATTACCTGCGGCGGGCAGGCCACGGTATCGGCTAGCCGATGCCCCTCGGCATCCCACAGCACTTTCTCGATCGCCGCCGCTTGTGTTGCACTGGCTAGAAATCCGCCTTCGTGCACCAGCGCCGCGACCAACGCCTGGTAAATCCGCCGGTCAATCAGGATATTGCCGTCCGCCGAGCAGCCCGAACCGTAGTCCGAGGTCTTGGAAGTGCGCGTATTGCGGGCTGCGATGTCGATGTCCGCTGTTTCGTCGATCACCATCGTGGAATTGCCGGCCCCGACTCCATAGGCAGGTTTACCGGAGCTGTAGGCGGCGCGCACCATCGGTTGGCCGCCCGTGGCAAGCGTCAGATCGCAAATGGCCATCAGGTACTGTGTGAGCGGAATGCTCGGCTTCTCGATGCACTGGAACAGATCGGCGGGCGCCCCCTGGCGGCTGAGGGCCTCGCGCATCACGCGCACCATCTCGAATGTGGTGTTCTTGGAACGCGGATGTGGGGAGAAAATCACGGCATCGAGACATTTCAGTGCATAGATGCCGGTATACGGCGGCGTCAATTCAGGATTGGTGGTGGGCACCAGCGAGGCGATGACACCAGCGGGCTTCGCATATTTGACGATGCCCTTGCTCGGAATCTCCTCAATGACGCCGGTACTCTTTTGCCGCAGCGCGTCGCGCAGCACGCCCATGATCTTGAACCGTTTGGAGACACGGCCTTCGGGGTCGCCGAGCCCGCTCTCAGCCACGCTCATTTTAACGATGCGCCCGAAAGTCCTCTCGTTCGCCGTTGCCCAGCCTACCGCCTGACATAGTCTGTCGATGCGCTGCTGATCGTAAGCCTGGACGCTACGCATGGCCGCGTGCGCACGCGCGATCATCGCATCACAGGCGGCTTTGTCCTGCGCACTCAGCTCACTGGCCATAGCACATCCTTATCATCTGCAAGCCCAAGCCCCTGGCGGCGGAAAACGCATCGGGCCGCCAGGTAATCGCGTGCAACGTGTCGACTCTCAAAGATGGGAACGCCATTGGAGTAGCGAGCAGATCGCTATTGGATGTTCCGCCCGCGCCCCACTGAAGTCGCGCCATTGATCATGCACGAACCAGATAGTACATGTCAATCGGAGACCAGCGAGGTTGCGGCCGGCGATGCCGGCCAGCGCGGCGATTCAGCCTGGTATGGTGGCCCTGAACCGCTCCAGCATTCGTTGAGCATCGGGCTGAATGCCGGTGAAGAGCCGAAATGCTTCGGCTGCCTGGAATACCACCATGCCACCACCGTCGACCGTGCGGCACTGCAGCGCCCGCGCCGCTCGCAGCAGTTCGGTCTCGAGCGGGAAATAGACGACCTCCGCCACCCACAGGGATGGCCGCAACAGGGAGGCGGGTAGCGGCATGCCCGGGTACTTGTGCATTCCAACCGGACTGGTATTGATCAGCCCGTCGCTGCGCTGCAGTGCCGAATTCAGATCCGCTACCACCTCGATGTGCTTGAGGCTGAACTCACCCCGCAGCGTCGCGGCAAGACGCTCGGCCTTCTCGCGGTCGATGTCGAATACCTGCAGGCGGCGGGTGCCCATCTGCAACATCGCGTAGGCGGTGGCTGAGCCGGCGCCGCCGGCGCCCAGTTGCGTGACGACGTCGATCAAGGCTCCCGGCAGCCCACGGCGGAAACCCTCGCCGAAGCCCCACCAATCGGTGTTGTGGCCGACTCGACGGCCATCCGCAAACACTACGGTATTGACCGCCCCCAAGGCGCGGGCATCGGCGGACAGATCGTGCAGATACTCGATGATGAGTTGCTTACAGGGATGCGTGACATTAAGGCCGACGAAACCGGCAGATTCGGCTTCCAGCAGCACCTGGGGCAGTGCCGTGACCCCGCCTGGTCTCTCGTCCAGATCGATGATGATATAGCGCAATGGCAGCCCCAGCGCATTGGCCTCCTCCATGTGCAAACCAGGGCTGCGCGAGGCTCGGATGCCAGTCCCGATCAGACCCACAAGTAGCTCCTTCTGGGCGGGTCGAGACTGACCGCTAATGGCGGCGGTGCTCATGCGGCTGAATGCGCTTGGATGGGCAATCCGCTGTGTCGGAGTGATAATGGCGGCGACAAATATGAAGTCTTCCCTGTAGTAATCGTATGCTCCCGAGCATGCCGGGATCTGCCGTCGGCATTTAGTGTACTAACTCGTGGGTATAATAGGCAATAATATCGTAGCTCGGGTCGCGCCACCGGCGCGGGGCATTCGGGGGCGCAGTTTGCTCAATCCAGACGACACGTCCGTTGATGAGCCCCGCGACGCTTATTCCGCGCGACCCAGCCGGGTGCGGCTTCTGATCCTGGCCCTGATCAGCTTCGGCACGGTTATCAATTATCTGGACCGCTCAGTGCTGGGTATCGCCGCGCCATTGGTGACGCGCGACCTGGGTCTTAGTGCCGCAATGATGGGTCTGATCTTTTCGGCTTTTTCCTGGAGCTACGCCGCCGCCCAGGTTCCGGGCGGAATACTGCTCGACAGGTTTGGCACACGCCTGGTGTATTTCGTGTCGGTGAGCGCGTGGTCGTTGTTTACGCTGTCACAAGGGCTGGTCAACAGCATTGGTGCGCTGCTGGGGTGTCGCCTGGGACTCGGTCTGGCGGAGGCCCCGTGTTATCCGGCCAATAGCCGGGTGTTCGGCACCTGGTTTCCCAGAGCCGAGCGGGCGCGCGCCAACGGAGCATGTTCCGTAGGGCAATATTTCGGCCTGGCCTTTCTGAGCCCAGCACTGTACTGGGTCGCGGCGAATTGGGGCTGGCGCGCGTTGTTTTTCCTGGCCGGCGCGCTCGGACTGCTGTTCGCGGGGATATGGCTGAAGCTATATCGTGAACCGCAGCTGGGCGGTGGGATAAACCGTGCCGAACTCGACTACATCGAGCGCGGCGGCGGGCTGGGCCGCACCGTGGTGCGCACACCGTTTTCCTGGCGCAATCTGCGGCAGCTGCTCGGCAAGCGCCAATTTGTCGGAGCCGCGTTCGGCCAGTTCGCCAGCAATACCACGCTGACTTTCTTTCTCACTTGGTTTCCGACCTACCTGGCGAGCGCTCGGCATATGCAGCTGCAGAAGGCCGGCTTTTTTGCCGTTCTTCCCTACGTAGCGGCATCCATCGGGGTGCTGCTGGGCGGATGGCTGTCGGATTGGCTGATAAAGAAGACCGGATCGCCGACGCTGGGACGCAAACTGCCGATCGTGACCGGGCTGCTGATGGCGACCACCATCATCGGTGCCAATTTCGTCCGTAGCGATGTGGCCGTGATCGCCATCATGTCGTTCGTGTTCTTTGGGCAAGGCATGTGCAATCTCGGGTGGACCCTGATCACCGAGCTGGCACCGAAGCAGCTGATTGGGCTGACGGGCGGACTGTTCAACTTGTGCGCCAACCTGGCC
>Ga0302324_100026444_pt1 | contig 11087 bp, 6 predicted proteins | sample Palsa_T0_1_FD_201949 | JGI IMG/M metagenome (GOLD analysis project Ga0302324, IMG submission 201949) | Peat permafrost microbial communities from Stordalen Mire near Abisko, Sweden - Palsa_T0_1 | ecosystem: Environmental > Terrestrial > Soil > Palsa > Peat permafrost | place: Sweden: Abisko... | reverse complement strand
TTATTATTCCGATCTTCTCGCGCGCCGTGAGTGGAGCTTGTGGCTTGAAACACGCCTAAGAGCCCATTTCGCAAAGCGTTCGGTAAAATGGGCCGCTGTGACGGTGGCTCCGAGCGCAGCTTTCGCCGACGACCTGAGCCGTTGGACCCACATGCCCGTGCTCGCGATTCACCACGGATTCGATAGGGAAGAGTTTTTTCGCGATCCTACTCCCCTCCAACCGGAGGTAGAAGATGAACTGTCTCGCGCAAACTCCGCGCTGCGCCTGCTTTTTGTCAGCCATTACAACTACTATCGCAACTTTGAAACCCTGATTCGCGCCCTGCCCTTCATCCGGGAATCTCTGAAGCCCCGTCCGGTCAAACTCTTCCTGACTTGCAAACTGGCTCCGGGTGCGAATCCCGGTGCCTACGATCCGCAAAGCGCGGCAAACATGGTGAAAGAGATAGGAGTTGCGGACATGGTGGTCGAACTCGGCGCGATTCCTTATCACAAGCTTCATCACCTTTACCAGTGGTGTCACATCTATGCGACTCCGGCCTACGCTGAAACTTTCGCCCACCCGTTGGTGGAAGCGATGTCCAGCGGCTTGCCAGTGGTCGCATCCGACATTCCGGTCCATCGAGAAATCTGCGGGGATGCGGCAGTTTACTTTGAGAGGTTTTCACCGGAGGCATTGTGCAAGTGTGTAGTGGAAGTGGCCGAATCTCCGGCCACGGCCGAGCGTATGTCGGACTCCGGGCGCCATCGCTCACAAGATTTTAGTTGGAAATCCCACGTCGATGAACTCATCGAACTCGCCCGCAGTTTGATGACGGTCGGCGTCTGAGGACTTCTTAGTTTTTTTCGTCATTCGGAGTACGATCTTCTTTCCATGTGTGGAATCGTCGGCATCGCTGCTTCCAATGCGCAGGTTTCTCCGGACATGCTCGTCCGCGCCACCGAATCGCTCGCCCATCGTGGCCCTGACGATTCCGGAATGGTGATTATCCACGACTCCGTCCCCAGCCCAGTCGAAATCGGGCTGGGCAACCGCCGCCTGGCAATTCTCGATCTCTCTACGTTGGCTCACCAGCCCATGCGCGATCCCGCCACAGGAAATTGGATTGCCTTCAATGGTGAGATTTACAACTTTCGAGACGTGCGCCAGGAACTGGAAAAATTGGGCGAAACCTTCGTCAGCAACTCAGATACAGAAGTGCTGTTGCGAAGTTACGCTCGATGGGGTGAAGCGTGCCTGCAAAAATTGCGTGGCATGTTCGCCTTCGCCATTTGGGAAGCAAAGAACCATCGATTGTTCCTGGCCCGTGACCCCATGGGGGTCAAGCCGCTCTATTACGCGCAGTCCGGTTCTTATTTTCTTTTCGCTTCGGAAGTGCGCACGCTCCTGGGTACAGGCCTTATACCTCACAAGATCGACCAGTCGGGACTTCTAAACTATCTCAGCTTCGGCTCCGCCTACGATCCCGTGACGCTTATAGAAGGAGTGAGTTCGCTCCTTCCCGGTCACACCCTGACCTGGGAAAATGGAATACTGCACAGCTCCCGCTATTGGGATCTTGTAGATGTTGATGATTCGCCGCACCAAAGTCGCACCAACAATTCGGAACCCTCAGCCGCCACCGCGGATGACCTGAGAGCAACGCTCGAAGAAGCCATCCGCCTACAGTTAGTCAGCGACGTACCTGTCGGCGTATTTCTCTCCGGTGGCATCGATTCCAGCGCGCTGGTAAGCATCCTGAGTCGCGGTGGTGTGGTTCCTGCAACCTTCTCCATCGTCTTCCGTGAAGCTGAGTTTTCGGAGGAGCAATATTCGCGTCGCATCGCCACCCAGTTCCATACCGATCATCACGAAATTCGGGTGTCGCAGCAGGACGTTCTGGAAGCCATTCCGGATGCGCTCCACGCCATGGATCTTCCCAGCATGGATGCGGTCAATACTTATTTCGTTTCGCGCGAAGCGCGTCGCGCCGGCTTGAAGGTTGCGCTCTCCGGCCTGGGCGGCGACGAAGTTTTCGCCGGCTACTCCAGCTTTCGCACCGTCCCGCGCATGGAGCGATTCTCTCGATACTGGAAGCGTATTCCCGGCTCAATCCGCGATCCCCTCTCTTCCACCTTCGCCGCGCTTTCCGCGGCCAACGATCAGAATCGGAAGCTGGCATCTCTGCTTCGCGAAAATGGCCGAGGCCTGCATCCCTATTTCCTGACCCGCATGCTTTTTACCCCGAGCCAGTGCGACGCTCTGCTTTGCAATCGGGACCCGCTGGCAGCACGTCGCGCAAGCGCCTCGCAACTCGATAGCTTGCAACGTGCGCGTCAACTCGGCCCGATCAATCGCGTCTCCTACCTTGAGTCGCGGAATTACATGCTGAACACGTTGCTGCGTGATGCCGATTCCATGAGCATGTCGCAGGGGCTGGAAGTCAGGGTTCCTCTCATCGACCATCAGCTGGCAAAGAAGGTTCTCGCGCTTCCCGGGGATTGGAAACTTGGACGCGATCCCAAGCCTCTTCTGCTGGGGGCGTTAGCCAACTCGCTTCCGGCGGAGATCGTTCATCGCCCCAAACGTGGCTTTACGTTGCCTTTCGAACGCTGGCTCCGCGATGACTTTCGCTCCACAATTGAACCAGCGCTTGCGGCCAGTCACGTTGTCAACGGCCCGCTCGCAGAATTGATTGACGGCAAAGCGGTACAGCAAGTGTGGACTGATTTTCTCCGCGGCAGAGTGTCGTGGTCGCGCCCCTGGTCGCTCTACGTGCTCCAACGCTGGTGTGAAAAGCATATGTGAAGAGCATTCTTTGCACTCCTAGGCGACCGCAAGTCACGGTAAGATGTTGAAAGCTTGGTCCCCCCATGCAGAAATTGGAAGAATCTAGCCCGGAGTCGGAGCGGCTCCAGGCAGCGCAAACACCCGCCGGGCACGCGTCTGCGCGGCTCCCAGTGACCGTAATCGTTCCCGCGCGCAATGAGGCCCGCAATCTGCCACGCTGTCTGGAGTCCCTGCGCAACGTGGATGAAGTCTACGTCGTTGATTCTCAGAGCACAGACGCTACCGCGGAAATAGCTCGTTCCTACGGCGCGCACGTCGTACAGTTTCACTATCAGGGAGGCTGGCCCAAGAAGCGTCAGTGGGCCATGGAGTCGCTGCCCCTGGCTTATAACTGGATACTGCTGGTGGACGCCGACGAATCTCTGACTCCACATCTTGAGCAGGAAATCCTCCGAGCGATCGGAGACTCGGCATTCGACGGATACTACATCGCGCTCCGCGTCCATTTTCTGGGCCGTGAGTTGCGCCATTGCGGAGCGAGCTTTTACAAGCTATCGCTTTTTCGCCGCGGCAAAGCCCATTATGAGTGCCGCCTCCGCGAACAGGATGCTTCCATGGCCGACATGGAAGTCCACGAACATGTCATGGTCGAAGGAAAAACGGCTCGGCTCAAGCATCCTCTCCTCCATCACAACATCGAGTCGCTTTCGCGTTACATTCGGAAGCACGACGAGTATTCCAACTGGGAAGCACAAGTATGGCTGCGATCCGAGACCGACGGCAACGAGTCGGGTGTAGATCGATTGCCTCCAACGCTCTTTGGATCGCAAGCCCAGCGTCGCCGCTGGCTGAAGAAACATTTCCTCACTCTTCCCGGTTCATCGCTTTTATTTTTCTTGTACAAGTATGTTTGGCTGTTAGGTTTTCTTGACGGCGTTCCTGGGCTGATTTTTTGCGCCTTTCAGGGCATTCAGTTCTTTCAGGTAAAAGCCAAGATCTACGAACTGAAAACGCGCGGATCGAACGCACGTTTTAACAAGGACTGATTTCACATCATGTGCGGCATTGCCGGCTTAATGAATTGCGGAGACGGGGAAACGCTGGCGCGAATGAGTCGCGTCCAGGCGCATCGCGGCCCCGACGATTCCGGCCTCTGGGAACGCAAGTTTCCCGACGGCGGTTTCGTCGGCCTGGGCAGCCGCCGTCTCGCGATTCTCGATTTGTCTCCCGACGGCCACATGCCCATGTGCAACGAAGATCGCACCGTCTGGATCACCTACAACGGCGAAATCTACAACTTCGTCGAGCTTCGCCGTGAGCTCGAGAGTAAAGGCCATCGCTTCGCTTCCCACACCGATACCGAAGTGATCATTCACCTCTATGAACAGGAGGGCGCCGATTGCGTGAAGCGCCTGAATGGCATGTTCGCCTTTGCCATTTGCGACCTGCGTCCGTCATCGCCCACTCTATTTGTGGCCCGCGATCATTTTGGGGTCAAGCCTTTCTATTACTTTCATAGCGGCAAACGATTCGCTTTCGCCTCGGAGATCAAGGCGCTGTTGCAAGTCCCGGGGATTGATGCAGAACTGGATCCCGAATCCCTGCATCAATATTTGACTTTCCTCTGGGTGCCCGATCCCAAGACGATGTTCCGGCGCATCCTGAAGCTTCCGGCGGGGCACTACGCAACGTTGCGCGGCGGCGAGTTGAAGCTCACTCAGTATTGGGATTTGACGTTTCCTCCCACCGGCCACGCCGCCACAAAATCCGATTGCGACTTGACTGAAGAAGTCCGCGATCGCTTTCGCCGTTCAGTCGAAGCGCAAATGGTCAGTGATGTTCCCATCGGCGCTTTCCTCAGCGCTGGACTCGATTCTTCGAGCATCGTCGCGATGATGGCGCGCGCCACTCGCCATCGAGTTCGCACCTACACCGTTACGTTCCCCAAAAAATACAGAGTCGGTGAAACTACGCTGGACGATCCCAACGTTGCAACACGCCTGGCTGCGCATCTCGGTTGCGAAAATCGCCGCATCGTCGTTGAGCCCGACGTCGTGGATTTGCTTCCACGCATGGTCTGGCACATGGACGAACCCACTGCCGATCCCGCTCTGATCACGGCATATCTGGTGTGCCGCGAAGCGCGCCGTGAATCCACGGTTCTGCTCTCCGGCGTGGGAGGAGACGAAATCTTCGCAGGCTATCGCAAGCACGCAGCCCACTACTGGTCGCAGATTTATGGGCGATTGCCTTCGGCCCCGCGACGCCTCGCCGAGTCCGCACTCGGATTCCTCCCCAATCTTCGTGGCACACAGATGAAAGGAAGCTTGCGCCTCGCCAAGAAAATGGCACGCACTGCGTCGCTCGCCCCCATCGACCGCTTTATAGCCAACTGCACCTACCTCGACAACTCGCAAAAAGATAGTCTCTATTCTCACGACTTCGCCGCGACCAGTTCAGCCTCTGACGCCGCGTGTGCACACCGTGAAGCATTCGCGCGCGTGCAAGACGCCGATTTTCTGCATCAGATGCTCTATCTCGACACCAAAATTTTCATGACGAGCCTGAACCTCACTTATAACGACAAAATGAGCATGGCTTCGTCGGTCGAAGTCCGCGTTCCATTCCTCGATCATGAACTCGCCGAGTTCGTCGCCTGGAATGTCCCGCCGCACCTGAAAATGAAAGGTTCGATCCGGCTCACTACGAAGTACATCTTGCGCCAAGCCATGAAGGGTATTTTGCCAGCCGAAGTTTTGCGCCAACCCAAAGCTGGATTTGCCGCTCCAGTAGACTATTGGCTGGCAAATGATCTGAAGGAAATGGTGGACGATCTTTTGTCGGTTCCGCAGATACGGAAGCGTGGTTTGTTTCGCCCCGAATCCGTTCGCCGCTTCGTCGACGAACATCGCAGCGGCCGCCACGACTGGTCGATGCAGCTTTGGCAATTCATCACGCTGGAGTTGTGGATGCAGGTATTCTTGGATGGCGGTGCGCGGGCGTTTGAGCATGAGCTCACGGCGCCGCAGGCAGCGACCGCATAAGACGAATCGAGCAATCCGCTCAGAATGAAACAAGTTCTCCAACAAACGCGAACCGGTGAAGTCGAAGTCGTTGAAGTTCCCGTCCCACGTCTGTTGCCCGGCTGTGTTTTGGTGCGCATCGCAGCCTCGGTCGTCTCGGCGGGCACCGAGCGGGCTTCCACCGAGTTCGCCAGCAAGAGCTTGTGGCGCAAGGCGCAGGCCCGTCCCGATCTTGTTCGCGAGGTCATTGGTAAGGTTCAGCGCGATGGAATTGTGTCCGCCTGGCAAGCCGTTCGCACTCGCCTCGATCAGCCGCAAGCCCCCGGCTATAGCAGTTCAGGAACCGTGCTGACTGTGGGCGAAGGAATTACCGATCTTCGGCCCGGAGACCGAGTCGCTTGTGCTGGCGCCGGATTCGCAGTACACGCTGAAGTTGCGTGCGTTCCCCGTTTGCTGGTGGCGCGAATTCCGCTGGCTGCGGATTCCTCAGAAGAAGTCTCCTTCGATGAAGCGGCGTTCACGACTCTGGGCGCGGTGGCCCTGCACGGCATTCGCAATGCGGAAGCGAAGTTGGGAGATTTAGTCGCGGTTATCGGCCTCGGTCTTCTCGGCCAACTCATCGCGCAATTGCTGAAGGCCGCCGGATGCCGTGTTCTGGGCGTGGATTTCAATACGGTGCGTACCGAATTGTCTAAGAGCCTGGGAGCGGATGCCGTCGCCGCGTCGCCTTCGGCCTTGCATGATCTCTGTCTCGAGTATTCGCACGGGGCCGGCGCCGACTCCGTTCTCATCGCCGCCGAAACTCCCAGCAGCGATCCTGTAAATCTGGCCGCACAGATTTCGCGCGATCGTGCCATCGTGGTGGCCGTCGGAACGGTCGGCATCGACATCGAGCGCAAGGCGTACTACGAAAAAGAAATTGACTTCCGCATCTCTCGCTCCTACGGTCCCGGCCGCTACGATTCTTTTTACGAGCAGAAGGGACACGACTATCCCATCGGCTACGTCCGCTGGACTGAAACCCGCAACATGGAAGCGTTTCTGCAGCTCCTGTCCGCGCGGAAAATCGATGTCACCTCGCTGATCACCCATCGCTTTCCCGTTGCCCGCGCCAATGAAGCCTACGAACTCATCAGCGGGAAGTCGCGCGAGCCCTACCTCGGCGTCGTTATCGACTACCCGGGCCATGTCGACGCGTCTCTAACGCTGGTGCCGCATTCTTTAGTTCGAGATTCTTCTCCGCGCACTCAGTTGGGAGATGGCCCACAAATCTCGTCGTCAGATCGCGTCTCTGTGGGTCTGCTCGGAGCCGGCACATTCGCCGCAGGCACGCTAATCCCTGCGTTGAAAGCATCGCGAAACACGATCCTTGCCGGAGTGTGCACCGCAACCGGCGCTCACGCTCACCACGCGGCAAGCAAATTCGGATTCGGCTATTGCGCCACCGAGGCAGGGCAGCTCCTGCACGATCCCGGCGTCAATACCGTCGTAATCGCGACTCGTCATCATTTGCACGCCAATCAGGTTGTCGCCGCGCTTGAGGCAGGCAAGCACGTGTTCTGCGAAAAACCCTTGTGCCTCTCCGAGGACGAACTGCGCCACATCGTTCTTAGCTACTTTGCAATTCCCGCGAAGAAGCCCGCGTTGATGGTTGGCTTTAACCGTCGCTTCGCGCCCATGATCGCAAGCCTGAAATCGTTCTTTGCGGAAATCTCCGAGCCGCTCTTCATGCACTATCGCATCAACGCCGGAAGTCTTCCGTCCGACCATTGGGTGAACGATCCCGAACAAGGTGGCCGCATTCTGGGAGAAGTTTGCCATTTCGTAGATCTATTATCTTACCTGGCCGACTCGCCGATAATTTCGGTGGAAGCGCAACCCGCAGGCACATCCGCGCGCTATGGTGAGAGTGCGATTGCCTATCTTCGATTTGCCAATGAATCACAAGGCACGATCAGTTATCTCACCAACGGCGACCGCGCCTTCGCCAAAGAGCGGCTTGAAGTTTTCGGTGGAGGAGCGGTCGCGGCGCTCGAAGATTTTCGCCGCCTGGAGCTTTCGCGCCATGGTCGCCGCCAAACTTTCCGTTCGCGTTGGCGTCAGGATAAGGGCCATCGTGCCGAGTGGGCTGCATTCGTCGATTCGATCAGGACAGGCAAGGCGGCGATTGCCTTCGATGAGTTAATCTGTTCAAGTCTTGCGACCTTGCGCATCAAAGAATCCATGGCGACCGGAAAGCGACTGCCGGTGGACACTTCAGTTTTCCTCGAATCGGTTCTGCAAGCTGTGCGTCACAGCGAATGATTCCGCGGGCCCGGTAAATAGCCACCTGTCTTTATTTCGACCATGCTCATCTTAGGCCTCAACATGTTTCACGCGGATGCTTCCGCCGCAATCGTCGTCGATGGTGAAGTGGTTTTCGCGATTGCCGAAGAACGCCTCAACCGCCGCAAACACTTCGGCGGTTTCCCGGCGCTGGCGGTCAAGGCGTGTCTCGACGCGGTGGGAGCCAAGATTTCCCATGTCGATCATGTGGCCGTGGGTCAGGACCGCGACGCCAATCTGGCCAAAAAAGTTCGTTATGCCATCGCCAATCCAACGAAGATCCTGAATTTCATCCGCCTCCGCCAGCGCAAACAATTGATGCCCAATCTTCATACTCTATTAGCTGACGCGCTCGATGTCGGCCGCGAACAATTTCGTTTTCAGCAGCACCATCTCGAGCATCACATTGCGCACATCGCCAGCGCTTACTACTGCTCCCCGTGGGAACGAGCCGCTGGTTTCAGTTATGACGGTTCAGGCGATTTTGTATCCACCATGATGGCGCGCTGCGAAGGCAACCACATCGAAGTGCTGGATCGCGTATTTCTTCCGCACTCTCTGGGCGGCGTCTACACCATGATTTGCGAGTTTATCGGCTACAGCAAATATGGAGACGAAGGCAAGGTCATGGGTCTGGCCCCCTACGGCGATAGTACTTTTTGCAAACAGGTCGCCGAAATCGTCACGCCCAAAGACCGTGGCTTCCAATTGGACCTGAGCTATTTCAAGCCTCTGGGCAGCACTCAAGGAATGCATATTTTGCCCGATGGAACCGTTCGTCTGGCTCGCCATTTTTCCGATCGCATGGAAAAACAGTTCGGCGAACCGCGCCGGCTGAACGAACAGATTACTCGGCGCGACATGAACCTGGCCTTTGCCCTACAGCATCGCTTCGAAGAAATTTTCTTTCATCTTCTAAACGACTTGCACAACCGGACACGGCTCGATGAGTTGGTCATGGCTGGTGGATGCGCCCTCAATAGCGTGGCTAACGGAAAGATCTTCGACCAAACGCCGTTCCGCAGCACCTACATCCAGCCGGCAGCCGGTGACGAAGGCCTCGCTATTGGCGCAGCCTTTCACACTTATCATTCGGTTCTCCAACAGCCACGCCGTCACGAACTCAGGAAGTCGTATCTCGGCCCGGAATTTTCCGCCGCGTGTATCGAATCCTCGCTCAAGAGCACTGGCATGAATTACAAAAAGCTCGAACGCCAGCCTCTGCTTGATGCGGTCGCCGCCAACATCGCGCGTGGCAATGTGGTTGGCTGGTTTCAGGGACGCATGGAATGGGGTCCGCGCGCCCTGGGCAATCGCTCGATTCTTGCCCATCCTGGCCTGCCTGACATGAAAGATATTCTTAACGCCCGCATCAAGCACCGGGAATGGTTTCGTCCTTTTGCGCCGTCGATTCTGGCCGAGTATCTGCACGAGTATTTCCAGCATGACCATCCTTCACCCTTCATGTTGCACGTCTACAAGATCCGTCCGGAGAAGCGCAGCCTGTTATGTGCTGTGAATCACGTGGATGACACCGGCCGTTTGCAGACCGTGGCTCGAGATGAAAATCCTTTGTATTACGATCTGATCTCAGCTTTCTATCGTGCGACTGGAATCCCTGTCTTGCTGAACACCAGCTTTAACGAAAACGAACCCATCGTTTGCACGCCCGACCAAGCTATCGATTGTTTTCGCCGCACGCGAATGGATTGCTTGGCGATCGGTCCATTCCTGGTCACAAAGCCGGAAGCCGAACCAATAAAATGACCGCCGACCTTTTTTCGGACATGCCAGCTCCGACGTCGGCAACTCAGGCCACGGCTTTGCAGCTGCGCCGTGTGGCCAGATTTCCCGGATTGCGCGTGCTCGCATGGTCCGGAAACGATCTGTACGCAAGCCGTGGCTACGATCTTTTGTGCGCGAATATTCCCACAAGCCACGCCGTTGACGACCGATCCTGGCCTCTCGTCGGCAGCTATAGTCCGCCTCTGTGGCGCAGCCTAACAGCTTCAACCCGCTTAACCGCCCGGCTTTGCCGCGATGGCTTTCACGCACTTGCAGTTCTGCCTTCGGCGATAATCGCCGCGCTGCCCGGAACAATCGTTAAGCTAGCCCCGAACGAACCTCGCTTCCACCTCACCCACCGCATAACCCGCGGCACCCGCCCGCTCCACATCACCGCCGTGCCCAACGGTCCCGTTCTGTGGGGAGAATATTTCGACAATGCCTCGCGCGACGAAGTTCACATCTTCGCTTCCGCGGACTCCGGCGATCATTGGGATGTCGCCTACACGTTTCCTCGAGGCGCGATACGTCATATCCACAACATCGTCTACGATCCCTGGGCCAACTGCCTCTGGATTCTCACCGGAGATTACGGCAATGAATGCCGCATCCTGCGAGCCTCATGCGATCTATCTCAAGTCGATGTGGTTTTGCAAGGGAATCAACAGGCACGCGCGGTCGCTCTTTTGCCAACTGAAGATGGACTTTATTTCTCATCCGATACACCGCTCGAACCGAACTTTATTTTTCGTTTAGACCGCAGCGGTATCTTGTCCCGGCTGGCGCCGATCAGCGGTTCCTCCATCTACGGATGCCAGGTCCGCGGCCATTTCTTCTTCTCGACCATGGTCGAACCGAGCGCCGTGAACACAGATCCCGCACTCCACATCTACGGTAGCCGTGATAGAAAAAACTGGAGTCCCGTGCTTTCCTGGAAAAAAGATCGTTGGCCCATGGCGATGTTCCAGTACGGCAATGCTTTTCTGCCCGACGGAAACAACACCACCAATCTTCTCGCCGTCACGACCGTGGCCGTCGAAAACGACGATCTGGTCTCTTCACTGTATTCGATCTCATGATTAGAACGGCTATTTCTTTGTCGTGATATAGTTCGATCAATTCTAGGATTCCATTTCGTTGTGCCAAGCTTCAACTACTATCGCCGCCTTGCGAGTGCCTATCTG
>Ga0302324_100026443_pt1 | contig 11087 bp, 10 predicted proteins | sample Palsa_T0_1_FD_201949 | JGI IMG/M metagenome (GOLD analysis project Ga0302324, IMG submission 201949) | Peat permafrost microbial communities from Stordalen Mire near Abisko, Sweden - Palsa_T0_1 | ecosystem: Environmental > Terrestrial > Soil > Palsa > Peat permafrost | place: Sweden: Abisko... | reverse complement strand
GCCGGCTCCCTAGCTCCTGAATGACTTTCGCGCGGGCTCGCGCGAGCCTGGACATCACGGTCCCGACCGGCGCGCCGATCGTCGCGGAAATCTCGCGATAGCTCAGACCCTGGATGTCACGCATGACGATCACTTCCCGAAAAAGATGCGGCAGCGCCTGGATCGCCGCCTCCAGCGCCGCCTCGTCAGCGGCGGCGATGAGCGACTCTTCCGGGTTCGCCGCCGTGTCCCCCGTCTGCCTCGCGGCGGCGGTCTCCAACAGTTGCTCGTCGTCGGTCAGCACCACCGCCTTGGGCCGGTTATTGGCCAGCCAAGTGAACGCGGTGTTGCGCACGATCGTCAGCACCCATGCGCGCGGCCGCTCGATGATTGATGTGTCGATCGCGGCCAGCGCCTTCATGCAGGCGTCCTGGACGACGTCTTCCGCGTCGGTCCAATTTCCTGTCAGCCAGCGGGCCAGTCCGAAAGCATCGTCGAGATGGGGCAGCATCACCTCGGCGAAGCGTCTATGTCCGAATTCACTGGCCATCGTGTCCCCGGCGGAAAGTTCATGAACCCAGGGGGTGAGCGCAACCCCCGCCACGACGCCCCCTCTCCTCAGGGGCGCTCCTATCACGCCTCGACCCGATGCGTGATGGCGGCGAAGGAAGCCGCGGATCGCCTCGCCAAAAGGCCGTCAATCGACCATCGGCCGGCGCCGTGAACCCACAGTACGAGCATGCCGCCGGCGATGGCGAGATCCTTCTCGAAATGCAGCAACTCGTCACGGCTGCCGAAAAGCGTATGGAACAGCGTCGCCGTCGCCATGCAAAACAGACCCAACGCCAACCCGCCGAGTCTGGCTTGCCACCCGACGGCGATCGCCGCGCCCGCGCCCAATTGCAGCGCGGTCGTCGCGGCCAACAGCGGCGCGGACACGCCCACTTTGGCCATGCTCACCGCTGCGGCGTCGAAATGCGTCGCCAAAGTCACGCTCTCGTGGATGAACAATCCCGCGAGCAACACTCTGGCGCCCAGCAGGACGACATCGTCGAGCCCCGCTATTTTGTTTTGCCAGCTGTTCAACATCGATTATCTCCTATTGTTCGATCGAGGAGGCGGGCGGCAGGATCGCCCGCCTTGTTGCTCAGTTGCTCGCCGATTTCGTGGCGATGGCTTTTTCGAGGTCTTCGCGCTCCTCACAACCCGTGGCGCAGAGTTTGGTGAGAATGGCGAGTTGTTCCTTCGCCTTGGCCGCGTCGCCGGTCTGCAGATAGAGCTCGCCGAGGTACTCGTGCGCCGCCTTGTGGTCGGGCTGCAGCTCCAGCGCCTTGGTGTAGTAGGTCAGCGAGGTCTTGAAATCGCCGGTCTTGCGCAAGGTGAAGCCAAGCAGATTGTAGACGTCGGCATTCGTCGTGTCATCGGCCATGTCCCGCAGTTCCGTCAGCGCGGCCGCGTAGTCCTTCGCCGCGATCTTGGCGCGGACTGAGGTCAGGTCCGGCGCATCGCTCGATTCGATATTGTCGACCGCGTAGGCGGGAGCCGGCGGCAGGATGGGAGCAAGGCCGAGGGCGACGACGAGCGCCACGCCGGCGGAGAGGGATTGCAGCGTCTTGTTCATGATGACGTATTCCTTGTTTGTTTGGCGTTCAGGACTGGACGACTGGCGTGAAACTGTAGGCATCGCCGTCCCTGGCGAACACGCCGGCGCCAGGGAACGGGAAATGGGCGCCGCAGATCATCATCTTGTCGGCGATGACGCGGTCGATCAGCTTGCGGCGCGCGGCGACCGCCATCGGGCCGTTCTGATCATAGGTTCCCTGCCATTCGGGGTGCGGGGCGAGCAGGGCGGGGACGTACATGGTGTCGTTCGACACCATCAATTGGTCCTTGCCCGAAGTGACTAGGAAGGCCGAATGGCCGGGCGTGTGGCCGTATGCCGCGACAAGGCGAACGCCCGGCGCCACTTCAGCGTCGTCGTCGACGAGCTTCCAGTTGTTCCATGTCGGGAATACGCTGGCGATGCGCTTGCCGGCCGCCCTGCGGCCTTCGGCCAGTTTCTCCACGCGACCCGACTCCGTCCACCACTTGTATTCCGCGCCGTTGACGATCAATTCGGCGTTGGGGTAGACGGCGGCGTTCGTGCCCTTCTCCATCAACCCCCAGACGTGATCGGGATGAAAATGCGAAACCAGGATCGTGCTGATCTTGGTGTGATCGATCCCCGCGGCCTTCATATTCGCCGGCAGGTTCGTGGCGTTCGCCTGCCACTGTCCGACGCCTGAACCCGCGTCGACCATGACGAGCCGATCGCCGATTTTCAGCACCACGACCGTCAGCGGGATTGGCATGAATTCGGTAGTGAGACCTGCCTTTGCGAGCGCCTCCTTGGTGTCTTCGACCGAGGCGTTCTTGATGAACGTCGGATCGTGCGGCTTGCGCCAAATACCGTCATAGACGGCCGTGACCTCGATATCGCCGACTTTGTATCTGTAGAAACCGGTGGTGGGCTCGAGCGGCGTCAGCGCGTGAGCGGGACTGACGAACTCCAATCGCCGGCTCAGCCCGAAGGCCGCGGCGACTGCGACGGACGCCAGGACACCCCGGCGGGACATAGGCAACATTCACGTTCTCCTCAGATCGAGTTTGTCGCGCCAAGCGGAAAGCAGCGACTTCACGAGGAGAAGACCGAGGGCGCCCGGCTTTTATTCCCCGGGGGGAAGAAAATATTTTTCGACCGGCGAGCCCTCTTATGAACGGAAAGAAAATCGCTGGCTCAAAACTAAAGTTTCCGGCCATGCGCGCTCAGCCTAACAACGTACTTCTTGACCGCGATCTCTTTCCCAGCCACGAATCACCTCCATCGCCGCACTGCGGCGATGGAGATTCAGAAAAACACCACCTTTTCAAGGACGTGAGCGACTAGCTGGATCTACGGGATCGCCCCAACGCGCGCGAAGCGCGCGGCGGTTGCCTGAAGACGTCGCCTGTTGTGGGTGGTTGCGTCGGGGCGCGCCGGTCGTCGCTTTGCGTTTTGCGATCCCCTCCGCCAACAGCGATCTTGCAAACGATATGTTGGGCGTGAATCATTCTGCGGTTTCCATGAAGCGGCGCGCCGCTACCTCCTGAATCATACGGCGGCGCAATGGCTTTTTGAATGTCGAGCATCGCGAAAAACTCCTGTCTCACATCGGGTTGGAACCGACGATCTTGAGACAAGTGGGAGCCGTCGTGTTGCTCTTCAGCCCTCGGCGAGCGCCCGCGGCCGCTCGACGCACATACCGCGAGAGCAGTTTAGTCCAGGATCGGGAAGCGCCCGAGCGTCTATTGACAACGAATGTCTGCTTCGGCGCATCGCGCATTTGGAAGCCGCCATTCCGTTCTCGGCCGGGCCTCGCCTTATCCCAAACGTCCGGTCTTTAGGATTCGGCTCGGAAAGCGGACCGGCAACATTCCGCCCGTTCCAGTCGTTCGCGGCGAGCACGCGGGGCTGTGATTCAAGTGTTTTACTCATACCATCACTATAGCAAAGCAACATGAAAATGTTAAGAACCTCAGATGAAAAACCAGGAACGGTGCGGCTATTGACTAATATGGATTTTCATGTCGGAAAATAGATATTGTGCCTTATTTAGCCCTCGGTTTATCAAAAAATAGCGTGCGCGCCAAAACGCCGGCGCTTACGTGCCGCCGACGGGAGCGTGTTCACGCCGGCCGCTTTCGACCTGAAGCGGAAGCTCGCTAGCGACGAAGGCCGTAATCGCTTTATTGATCATCGATCGGACAACCTCGCCCTCTAAGGTCGCGTCAGGCCGGAGGTCGGGCGGCGTCGGGGGCAAAAGCCCTTTCGCGAGCTTTGCGACCCACTGCAAATCGGCATATCCACCGTGAGCGAGCCTCGCTGCACTCAGAACGCCTTGCGCCAGATTTGGTTTGCTGGGTCGCCCCCTCGGCTCGCGCTCTAAATCGGAGGGCGAGTGGCCGTAGCTCCGCTGTTGCTGTGTGAGGAAATATGCCGAAAACACAAACGAAAATACCGGAATCGATTTTGCCATCGTTGATCGCCCGCCGCCTCGCAAGAGTGAAGCACGAGAGTGACGGTAACGGAAGAGCTATGAGATAAGCAAATGCTTTTTATCGCAAGCGCCCAAAAGTTGCGTTCGAAGAGCGATTGCCCAGCTTTGTGGTTGAGTAATAGATGTTTGTGATTATTTTCAATTAGTCTCTCAGGCCGTCCTATAATCCTATGTGTTCGCGACGTCTGGCTAAGAACAACCTCGGACTTTAGGGCAGTTAAAGTGGCTTATTCCGCTTTGTCCTCATGGTCTTTGATTGAAGATGCGATTGGCGAAAGTATCCTGGCACTCGATAATTTTCGGTGTCTTCAGGCTCTGCGCGTCGCAATATATCAATTTGGAGCCTGGTGCCGAAAATCGCCCACTCATTGATATTATATCGTTTCGCGATCACAGATGACGGGTACGCGACGCTCTTTTTTCCATTCGTATTGTCCGACGCTGCAGCAACAAGATCGGCTACTTTTGCGGCGTGGAAAAAGTTTGCCATGACGCGTCTCTCGGAAGTCGTCTGTTGTCAGGCGCATCTGTATAAACTCAGCCTCCTATACTTAGCAGCATTTGTCGAAAACGCAACTGTATCGTTCGTTAAGAGTTGTTTCCCAGGTGACAATTGCTCGCCGATCTAAATCGCGCGGCGCTTTAAAGAGCATAAGTCGGCGATGGCGAAACGAGTTCGGCATGACGCTTAACGAGCGTCATCATACCTTGCAGCTCTCGGCGTCCGGGCGATTGCGCGGAGAAGCCGGCCCACGCGCGGGTTAAGGCGATCGTTGAAGCGACGGCGATGCCGGAAGCGCGGGACGTCGCGAAGGTTATGAGAGCCTCGCCCATCCCGGCGGAAACGTAACTGGTTCGAACTTCTTCCTTCCCGAACTGATGGCCAAACGGGTGGAACTGCTCAAGGAGGTCTTGCCGTCGTGCGCGGGGGCGCTCTTTCGCCACGGCGTCGCGTCAACGCCGAACATCCTCGCGGTGTTGAGCGCCGCCGCAAAAGCGGTCAGCATCGACTTGTCGCCGATCGAAGTATCGGGGCCGGAGGAGTTCGAGAGCGCGTTTTCGACTTGGGCCGACGGGAAGGTTAGCGCGGTCGTGGTCGTCGAAATATTCTTGAGCCAGAGCCCTGCGATCGCTGCGCTCGCCGCCAAGCGCCATATCGCCTCGATCGGGCCCGTGGAACTTGCGACGGCGGCCGACCTAATCGGCTACGGTGTCGACTTTCCTGCGATGTATCGGCGCACCGCAGTATTCGCTGACAAGATCCTCAAGGGCGCGAAGCCGGGCGACATCCCGATCGAACTCGCGACGAAGTTTCAGACCGCAGTCAATCTGAAGACGGCCAAGGCGCTCGGGATCGATGTGCCGCCGACGCTGCTCGCCTCCGCCGACTTGGTAATCGAATGAGGCGGAGTGACGTTGGCCTTCAATTCCCTTGAGGTCGCCAACGACCGCTTGCCACCAAGTCGGACCTCGCCCTTCCCATCGGCTATCGTAAGCCCAAAAAACACTGACGCGCTTGAGTTCTCCCGATCCTGGCGGACATTGCAAATTTAACTGCGTGACCCTCGACGCTCAGGTGGCAAACCCGAAGCGCTCCAGCTTCTGCAAGCGTTCGACGACTTGCGCGGGCTCGACTTCCTGGAAATCGGTGCGCTCGTGAATCGACAGATCGGCGGCAACCGCGGCGGCACGACCATACTCGAAACATTGGGCCGTGACGCGACAACTTGCGAGCGCCTCGTGCTCGGCGCTCAGGCATCGCCCCGCCACAATTAGGGCTCGCCCCTGGGTAGGAACAAGGGTCTGAAACGGCACGTCGTAGTAGTCGTCGATCAACCATTCCGTCTTCGGCTTGGCGCCGTAGTGCAGTTCAATCGGCCAACTGGACCGGGCAATCGAATCGGCGCATTTCCGCTTGCCGACGACGTCCGCGTTGTTCAAGCGCTGTATTCCAACAATCGAGCGAGTCTGCCTGACACCGACCTCGGCGCCATAGTCGATGAAATACGCTTCCCCGCACCCGGGGATCTGCTCCCTTAGGAACGCGAAGACCGCGCGCGCCTGATAGATCGAGAACTGCTCGGCCTCTGTGTGGTCCACCGGATCGGTCACATCCAGCGCTCGACCGTCGAACCCGGGGTGATCTTGGTCGCGTTCACCAGCACCTCGCCGGGATTGACGGTCGGAAACAGCCAGACTTTCTTGCGCACCAATTCGGGCCGCGCCTCCAACATGGCGATGACCTTGGGCGGCGAAATTGTGTCCTCGCCCCAGTAGTCGAGAAACCGGGGTAGGTCGACATTGCCGATCTTGAACATCATGGTTGGGTTCTGGATCGCCCCGTCATAGCCCTTCGTGGTGGGCAGCCCCATCTTGAAGGCCGCGGCGGCGTCCCCGCTCGCATCGATCACACGGTCGGCGGAAACCCGGGTAAAGCCCGACGTGGTGGCCAGGATCAATCCAGTGATGGCGTCGTCCTGTGTCACGACGTCGATCATCTGCGTGTGCAGCAGGACATGCACGCCAGCCGATCTGACCAGATCCGTGGCGACCTTCTTGTATTTGGCGCAGTCATGCGTCGCCAACCACGTCTTGCCGTAAATCTGCGGCCGGGTCAGGCCGCCTTCTTCATCGAGCGCGGCGCGGAAGCGTTCGGCAAAACCGAAGACGAGTTGCTGGGGCTGGCTCAACCGTGGCTCCGGCACGGTCATGTACAGGCCGCAGATCGTGCCGGACATACCGGATACCGCGGCCCCGCCCAGGAAACCGTGCCGCTCAATCAGCAGCGTGCGGTGTCCCAACTCCGCGGCGGTGGTGGCGGCGGCGATGCCGGCCGGCCCACCTCCCAGCACGACGACGGCGAACGCTCCGAACTCAGGGATGTCGCGCAGCGCCTCCGCCGGCAAACCCCGCTGATACCTGTTCACGACATCCTCCCTGTCAACGCCAGACGGGCGACCACGTGCGGCGGCAGACCGCGGATCGCATGGTCTCGAGAACGGCGCGCCCAGCGCGGACGCACCGCGCCGGCGGACTCTTCACGGTCGCGCGTCGTCCGACGCGCAGTGAGACATCGGAGCGGATGTAGCTGTTACGGAAGTAGAAGTTGAGCCGGTCGGCCTCGAGGAACGCACTCATGCCGACACATCTCCGCCGAGGTAGGCCTCCTGCACGAGACTGTTGCGCTGGATCTCGGCGGACGCGCCCTCGGCGAGGATGCGCCCCTCGTGCAGGACGGTGACGCGCTCCGCAAGCTCGAAGAGCGCATTCATGTCGTGCTCGACCACCACCAGCGTGCGCCCTCGCCGGACGTTCTTCAGAAGCTGAACCGTCTCGGCGCGCTCGCGCGGGCTCATGCCGGCAAGCGGCTCGTCGAGTAGAAGAAGCGAGGGCGAGGAGGCTAAAGCAAGGCCGATCTCAAGGCGGCGCTTCTCGCCATAGGTAAGCTGAGCGACAGGCACGTCAGCGCGCCCGGTGAGGTCGACGAGCGCGAGCGTGCTCTCGACCTGCACGTCGAGGCCGGGTACCCGGTCGAGGCGACGCAGGAGGTCAAGGGCGAAAGCGCCGCGCCGCTCGGCGAGCGCCGCAATGACGATGTTCTGCCGCAGCGTGAGGCGGGAGAACAGCTGATTTACTTGGTAGCTCTTGGTCAGCCCGAGCTGGCAGACCTTGGCTACATCGATGCCGGTGATGTCGCGGCCGTGGAAGATGATGCGGCCGGCGGTTGGACGCATCTCGCAGGTGAGCATTTTGAAGAAGGTGCTCTTGCCGGCCCCGTTCGGCCCGATGATGCCGCGAAGCTCTCCCTGCTCGACGGTGAAGTCGATGTCGCGGTTGGCGACGAGGCCGCCGAACGACTTCGTCAACCCGCGGGCTTCGAGCGCGGGGCCCGAGAAGGATGCCTCCCGGCGCCGACGCGACGGGCCGAGGCTCGCAAGCGCCGAAGCCTTGCCCGCAGGGACCGGCGTCGGCTCGCGAGCCGCGGCCGGATGCGGCGCGACGAAGCGCTTAGCAAGATCCTGCAGGCCACCGATCAGTCCGCGGCGTAGGAAGCAGACTAGGAGCACGAACACGAGCCCGAGAACCAGCTTCCAAATGGCGCCGAACCCCAGCGCCTGCTGCAGGAAATCCCTCAGGATTAGCCACACGGCCGCCCCGGCGAGCGGACCGAACAAGGTGCCGATGCCGCCGATCGCTGTCTGCATGACCAGCTGCCCCGAGGTGCTGAACGTGAAGGCATCGGGCGGCATGAAGCCCTGCTGAACCCCAAGCAGGCCGCCCGCGAAACCGGCATAGACCGCAGCGATCACGAAGGCGGTCAATTTATAGCGCCCGACGGCGTGGCCGACCGCCCGCGCCCGCAGCGGGTTGTCGCGCACCGCGCATAGCACCGCGCCGACTGGCGAGCGCACGATGCGCAACGCAAGCGCCATTGCGATAAAATAACAGGCGGCGAGGAAACCGAACATCGACCAGCCAGTGCCGACCTCGTAGGAGAAGGCGCCGATCTGGAATTTAGGCGTCGGCACGCCAGGCAGACCGTTTTCCCCGCCGGTCCAAGCCGAAAGCGGGGAGTTTTCCAGGAAGAAGAACACCTCGGCAATCGCGACAGTGATCATAGCGAAATAGACGCCGGTGCGGCGCAAAGCGATGGCGCCAACGGCAATACCTGCGAGCCCGGCCCCGAGGGCGCCGACGATGAGCGCCAGCCACACGCTCGATATCAGATCGTTGATGAGCAGATAGGCCGCGATAAATCCGCCCGTCCCGTAGAGTGCGGACTGGCCAAAGCAGAGGAGACCGGTGTAGCCGAAGAGGATGTCGAAGCCGATGCCGAAAAGGCCCCAGATCAGAATCTGGTTCGCAGTGTCCGGGGCCACGTGCAGGTAGGGCAGCAGGATGCGGGCGGCGATCAGGCCCAGCGCGGTAAGAGCTTCGATAAAAAACGGGTGACGGTGAATCATCGCGGCGCCCGCTTTAGTCGCGGCTCGGCAGACCGAGCAGTCCTTGCGGCCGCAAGAGCAGAACCAGCGTCATTACCACGAACAGCATGACTTCCGAATAGGCCGGGTCGACCATCGAGGTCAGGCTCAAAATCTCTCCCGCGATGAGGCCGCCGAGAATTGCCCCGGGAAAGGAGCCGACGCCGCCGATGACAACGACGACAAAGGTCTGGACCAAGATAGCGTCGCCCATGTCGGGGGTCAGCGACACGACGGGTGCGTTGACAATCCCGGCAAAACCCGCAGCCATCGCGCCGATGCCGAAAACTAGCATGAACACGCGGTCGACATTGATCCCGAGCATTCGGACCGTCGTCGAATCCTCGATCCCGGCGCGCACGATCATGCCGATGCGGGTTCGATAGAGCACGAGATAGAGGACGGCGAGGGCCGCCGCCGCAATACCCGTCACTACGAGGCGATAAGTCGGATAGATCAGAAAACCCATCGGCGTGGTGCCGGAGGCCCATGCCGGCGGCGGCACGGTGAACGAGAGGCTGCCGAAGACCGCCCGCACCAGCTCCACGATGACGATGCCGATTCCGAAGGTGACGAGCAGCTGATCCTCTGGCGGGCGGTTATAGAAACGGCGGATGATGATGAATTCGATGATGCTGCCGACCGCGACCAGACAAAGCGTGCCGCCAGTGACGGCGACGATGAAGGAGCCGGTCGCCTGGAACGCAACGTAGCCGGCGTAACCGCCGAGCATGAACATCGCGCCGTGCGCGAGGCTCAGGACGCCGAGCGTGCCATAGATGATCGTCAGGCCGGAGCTGATCAGGGCGAGCAACGCGCCGGAAGCAAGCCCGTTGAAGAACTGCGAGACAAAGTTCGGCCAGGTGATCATCGAAAAGATTTCATCGATCGATACCGCTTCCGGGTCCGTCGGCATGCCCGGGCGGGTCGGTCAAAGCCGGCTCGCTTCCGACGGTGGCTCCGCGACCTACCTGGCGCCTGATATTCGATCTCTCGCGTGCGCCTCACGTGTAGGGGCCGAGGTTGCAACCGAACGCATCAGGAGCCTGCATCAACCTTTCTCCGGGTACCACTTCGAGCACCTCCCAGAAATCCTCTGGGTTCTTCATGTCGCCGGGCTCCTTGCCGCGCATAATGATGACTGGCCGCACGAGCTGGTGATCGGCGGCTCGAAAATAAACGTCGCCGACCAGGGAATCGTTGTGATTGCCAGCCTCGTAGGCCTTGATTACCGCCGGAGGGTAGAAGGTGCCGGCACGTTCGACCGCGTCGGCCCAAAGGGCAAACTGCATGTAGGCATTCTCTGCGCCCCATTGCGGTCGGTAATTGTATTTCGTCTGGAAGGCCTCGACGAACATCTTCGCGAGCGGGAAGCGGTCCTCCAGGGTCCACGAGAAGTCGGTTGCAGCATAGACGCCCTTCGTGAGCTCTGGACCGACCTCCCTACCGAGGAAGGGTACCTCGAACGGGATTACCAGCTTCTGCTTGGCGAGGATCCCGAACTGATTGGCCTGTTGGATCGACAGGACCGCATCGTGGCCCCAATTCACGTTGATGAGAACATCGGCGCCTGAATTGCCGACGTTGAGCAGGTAGGAACTGTAGTCGGCCGCACCTAACGGGGTGACCTGGTTGGTCGCGGTCGTCCAGTCTGCGTTCTTCCGGAGGTAATCCTCCATGGATTTTTGAACGGTGTGGCCGTAGGTATAGTCGGGCGTCAGATAAGCTGCCTGTCGATTTCCGCCGAGAACTGACCCACGATTTCCATTGAGAACTGACCCGGCTTGATGATGGTTTAGGGGTCAGGCGTTCGTCAAGTTTCTCGATTTCTCCTTGGTGGATTTGGCGGGCTTTGCCGAGCTATTTTTGAAGCGGAAGCTGTCGTTGCCGGTTTCGAGGATGTGGCAGCGATGTGTGAGACGGTCGAGTAGCGCCGTCGTCCATCGCATGATGCCCCGATTTTAGAGGGGCTGGTTTCCGAAGTTCGGATTATTTCTCGACGCCATGGACTGTTCGACCAGGTCCTTCGTGTTGTCGGGATGAGGTCTGC
>Ga0302324_100026441_pt1 | contig 11088 bp, 9 predicted proteins | sample Palsa_T0_1_FD_201949 | JGI IMG/M metagenome (GOLD analysis project Ga0302324, IMG submission 201949) | Peat permafrost microbial communities from Stordalen Mire near Abisko, Sweden - Palsa_T0_1 | ecosystem: Environmental > Terrestrial > Soil > Palsa > Peat permafrost | place: Sweden: Abisko... | reverse complement strand
GACCGAGGACTTCATCTGCGTGAAGGGGAACGGCAAGCCGCTCTTCGTGCTGGCCAACGCCGTCGATGACCGCACCATGTCCATCTCCCACGTGCTGAGGGGCGAGGACCTCTTCCCCACCACGCCCAAGCAGCTCATGCTGTGGCAGGCCCTCAACGTGGCCGAGAACTCCGACGTGCCGCTGCCCACGTACGCGCATCTGCCGCTGCTGGTCAACGAGAGGGGGAAGAAGCTCTCCAAGCGCCGCGACCCGGTGGCGGTCGAGATGTACCGGGAGCAGGGCTATCTCCCCTCGGCCTTCCGCAACTATCTGGCGCTCCTGGGTTGGAGTCCCGGTGAAGAGGAGAAGGTGTCACTGGAGACGCTCATCGAGCGTTTCCGCCTCGAGGACGTGCAGCGGTCGCCAGCCTTCTTCGATGTGCAGAAGCTGACGCACATGAACGGCGTCTATATCCGGGAGCTGCCCACGGCCGAGTTCGTCGAGGTGTCGCTGCCCTGGGTCCACCCCGTGCCGGGCCGATGGGCCGCCGGCGGGTGGCGCGATCCCGACACCGGCGCGGCCGTCACGCAGGGTCCGTTGTGGCCCCCCGAGCGATTCGACCTCGGCGTCTTCGAGCGGATGGCTCCCGTGGTGCAGGAACGGGTCTCCACGCTCGGCGAGGTGCCGCCGCTGGTCGACTTCCTCTTTCTCGAAGACCCGCCCATCGACCCCGACAGCTGGCAGAAGGCCATCGGTGACGACGAGGTGGCAAGGTCGATACTCCGCGCCGCATGGGAGGCCTACGCCACCTGCGAGTGGACCCGCGACGAGCTCCACCGGATCACCGGCGCCATCGGTGAGGCCAACGGTCGGGCCTTGGGGAAGGCGCAGGCACCGATACGGGTGGCGGTGACCGGCAGGCGGGTCGGACCGCCGCTCTTCGAATCGCTCGAGGTTCTCGGTCGTGTCGAGACCCGACGGCGACTCAGCTCTGCGCTGGACCGTCTCGCCCCGGGGGAGTGGTGAACAGTGGCCCACTCCGTGTGGCCCTCCGAATTTTCGGACTCGTGGTGGCTGCCGTGCTCGTCTATCTGGCCGTCAGCCTGCTGCAGGTCTGGTTGACGTCGCGCGAGTACGACCCCCACCCCGCCGCGGCGATCATGGTCATGGGCGCGGCACAGTACAACGGGGTGCCTTCGCCCGACCTCCGGGCGCGCCTCGACGAAGCCCTGCTGCTCTTCCGCAAGGGCGACTCCAAACTGATCGTGGTCACCGGGGGCAAGGAGAAGGGGGATCGTTTCACGGAGGCCCAAGCCGGTGCCCGCTACCTGGCGAGCATGGGCGTGCCGGCTTCCGACATCCTCCAGGCGGGCGGTAACACCACCTATGAGAACGTGGCCGACGCAGCCCCCCAGCTCCTGGCCCGGCACGCCACGACCGTACTGGTGACCACCGACCCCTTCCACGAGGACCGCTCCATGGCGATCTCCTCCTCCATGGGGCTGCACCCGTCGCCCACCCCCACCCGGACCTCACCCATCAAGGGTTGGTCGACGGTGCCGTACTTCTTGAAGGAGGCCGTCGGAGTGGGCCTCGGCCGTATCATCGGGTTCGGCCACCTGGACTGGCTCCACGACGCCTAGTGCCGCGAACTCGCTGTTCACCGGGGTGGGGCGCAACACCGATGGGCTCGGCTAACCTGATCGTCCATCCATTCGGGGGTGGTGTAATCGGCAACACGACTGGTTCTGGTCCAGTTATTGAGGGTTCGAGTCCTTCCCCCCGAGCACCGGCGGAATCCTCCGGGAGACCTCCGCTCGGCCCCATCGTCTAGAGGCCAAGGACACCACCCTCTCAAGGTGGCGACACGGGTTCGAATCCCGTTGGGGCTGCAAAGTGGGCTTGACCCCGTTTGGCGGGACAGGCTGGGTGGTAGCACGACATCTTTGGTTCAGGCTGCCGCCCTTGTCGGCGGGGTCGACGGGAATCAGACTCGCCTCAGGAGGTCATGTTGGCGGTCGTCAGAATGCTGTTCCGAGCCGAATTCGCCCGTCACTGGCGCTCGTGGGTGTACCTGGCCCTCCTGGTGGCCCTGGTCAGTGGGCTGGTGTTGGCAGGGGTGGCTGCCGGGAGACGAACGGCGTCTGCCTTTCCCCGATATGTTGCGACCTACGGCTCCGATGCCGAGGTGTTCGGCTTCAAGCCGATCCCCACGATCGCCTCCCTTCCCGAGGTTGAGGAGTCGACGCCGGCCCTCATCCCGGCAAACGGTCCGCCGGCCTGTAGCGGGTGCCGGCTCCTGGCCAACCAGAACTTCGGGGTCGTGGGTCTCGCGCCGCAGGACCTCGCCGGTCAGGTGAAGTTGCTGTCGGGCCGGATGCCCGACCAGTCGAACCCCGCAGAGGTTCTGGCCTCGTACACGATGGAGCGCGACCTGGGGATCCGCCTCGGCTCGCACATCCGCATCCGGTTCGCCTCGGGGAGCCAGCGGAAGGAGATTCTGAACGGCGCCGACGTGACCCCCAAGGGTCCCTTGTACGACTTCACGGTGGTGGGTACCGAGGCGTCCGAGAACGAATTCCCGGCCGCCAGCAGCACGAACTACGGCCTGTACACCACCAAGGCATTCATTCGTTCCATCCACGACAGGACGGTCCTCTTCCATGCCGACTTCGTGCGACTTCGGCATGGAGCCGCCGACCTTCCGCGCTTCCAGGCCCAGGCCCGCCAGGTCGGCGCCCTGGGCATCACCGATCTCGACACCACTGCGGCCGCCGTCACTTCGTCCATCCGACCGCAGGCGGTGGGCTGGTGGATCCTTGCCGCGCTGACCGCCCTGGTTGGGCTGATCGTGTTGGCCCAGGCCCAGAGTCGTCAGGCGTCGATCGAGGAGGACGCGTATGGCACGCTCCGTACGTTGGGGGTCACGGGGCGGCAGTTCTTCTTGGTGGGAATGGCCAGGACGGCAGCGATCGGCGTCATCGGCGTCGCCGGCGGTGTACTCCTGGCGTACGGGCTGTCGAGCCTCACGCCGGTCGGTGAGGCTCGACTTGCCGAACCGATGAACGGGTTCTCCTTCGATACGTTCGCCCTCCTGGTCGGAGGCCTGGTGTTGTTGGCCGTCTTCCTCTCTCTGGGCGCCCGGCCCGCTCTCACGGTCGCCAGGGCGCCCCGAACCGGCGGCCGGAACCGCACGCAACATTCGTCGCGGACCGTCGGTCTTCTGGCCGGATTGGGAGCATCCCCCAGCACACTGATCGGCGTTCGCCGCGCCATCCAACGCGGTGGCGGCCGCTCCACGGTTCCGGTTGGGTCCGCCCTCGTGGGTTCGATCCTGGCCGTGGCCGCACTCTGCGCCACTGCGGTCTTCGGCTCCAGCCTCACCCACCTGATTACGACGCCCTCCCTCTACGGGCAGCCCTTCGACCTCTCCATCAGCGTCAACAGCACGGGTACGCCGGCTCAGGCCGAGCAGCTGGTTCACGACATCGAGCGGGAACGGACCGTCACGGGGATCACCGCTGGCCTCTCGGGCGACGTCAGCATCAATGGCCACACAGTGGCCGCTCTGGGGGGACAATCGATCCGTGGGTCGCTGCTCTTGACGACGATCACCGGGCGCCTCCCCGCCGCACCCGACGAGGTCACGATGGGGGCGGCGACGCTTCGCGAAGTCGGCGCCCACGTCGGCTCCGTCGTACGGGTGTCGGTACCCAATGCGCACGGTGGGACCAGGACGTCGACCTATCGGGTGGTCGGAGTCACATCGTTCCCGCCCGACTTCGGAACGGGTGGACTGGGCACCGGCGCCGTCTTCGACTTCGCCGGGTTCGGCGCCCGATGTGCGCCGGGGACGCAGCCCAGTCGGTGTGCTATCGACGAGACCTACAGCGGTGCGGGCGTGATCCTCGTGCAGACCGCATCGAGCGTGGACGGGCGAGCAACGCTCAACAAGTTGGTCGCCAACTACCAGGGCGATGTCGGGCTCCCTGTGGCGCCGACCAATCTTGTCAACTTCGGGCAGGCGGTGAACTTCCCTGTGATCCTGGGATCGGTCCTCATCCTCTTCGGCGTGGCCACGCTCCTGCACGTGCTGGTAGTGAGCGTCACCCGTCGTCGCCAGGAGGTCGGCCTGCTCAAGTCCCTCGGTTTCCTTCGTCGCCAGGTGGTCTCTACTGTGCTCTGGCAGACCACCACCGTGGCCCTGATCGGGCTCGTCGTCGGCGTACCTCTCGGGGTGGCCATAGGACGACTGGTGTGGCGGGCCTTCGCCGACTACCTCGGCGTGGTGCCGGTGCCGGTCGTGACGCTCCCAGAGATCGGTGCCATCGCTCTCGGAACCCTGGTCGTGGCCAACCTGTTGGCCGCGGGTCCGGCCATCGCGGCCGCCCGGATCCGACCGGCGAGCCTCCTCCGGGCCGAATGACCTCGGCTGGTTCCAGGCGGGGCGCTGTCAGAGATTTGAGGGTCTGGCGCCGGTACCGATCATCGAACCATGCGAAGCTGGTACCAGCCCGCGACTACACCGACCTACGTCGAGAGGGGAGGTACGATGGCCCCAGCGAAAGAGCCGGTTGCGTTTCTGGGCATCGGCACGATGGGACGAGCGATGGCAACCAGCGCCTTACGTGCTGGTATCCCGACGATCGTCTGGAACCGTGACCCGAGGGCAACCCGAGACTTCGCCGAGTTTGGCGCGGAGGTAGCAGAAACTCCCGCCGACGCGGCACGCCAAGCCGAAATCGTCGTCACCATGGTGACGGATGTGAACGTTGTCGAATCGATTGCGCGGGACCAGGGCATGCTTGCCGCACTAGCGCCTGGCGCAGTCTGGGTTCAGATGAGCACGATCGGCGTTGCAGGGATCGAGCGTGTCGCGGCACTGGTTGGTTCTGAGCGTGCTGACGTGACTCTCATCGATGCGCCCGTGTCGGGAAGTAAGGAGCCGGCCGAAGAGGGAAAGCTGACGATTTTTGCTTCGGGTCCGGACGAAGTCCGCTCTCGCCTGGGTCCGCTTTTTGATGCGCTCGGACAGCGAACAATCTGGGTGGGGCCAGTTGGGACTGGGTCGCGGCTGAAGCTCGTGGCAAACGTGTGGCTCGCGTTAGGTGCGGAAGCGGTCAACACTTCGGTGGCGCTTGCCCGTCGGTTGGGACTCGAGGACGAGACTGTGGTGAATGCCTTGGGTGTCACTCCGCTCGTGTCCCCATGGCAAGCGGCCAAGCTGCAACGAATCGCCCACGGCGACTATTCGGTCCAGTTCGCGTTGTCCCTCGCGCTCAAAGACGTGCACCTCGCCCTAGAGGCGGCCGGCGACCACCGCTTCCATGCGCTTGCCGGTCTGGCCGACGAATGGCAACAGGTCGTCGATCACGGGCTCGGCGACCGCGATCTCACTGTCGTAGCCTGGGCACTCGAGCAAAGAGACGGGCAGCCTCTGCCGGACCCGTAATCCGGCCGGCCGTTCCCCGGAGGAATACACCTCGTAACGAGTACGAAGACGGAGCAGCAGAGAGACGTCGAGCGCGTGCGCTCGGGCAGTGGTGGCATGATTGTTGGCGAAGATGCGAGCCGCCGTCACCACGAGAAAAAGCGTTCCAAGGCCTCCGGGTCGCTGTAGAAGCACTCCACACGTGCGATCTTTACGTTCTGGGAGACCTTGACGAGAAAGACGAAGCGGAACTCCTGGACCCGGCCCGGCCGTTGGAGATGGACGCGCACCACTCCGGCGATATCGGTGGTGCCAATGAGCCAGTCATCCCAACTGAGTACGTCGATCGCATCTCCCGTGAGCTCAAGGAACTTCCGGAGGTGCTCGGCCACAGCGGCCCGACCCACGAAGTCACCGGCCGGCGCAGACCGCCCCGGGACGTGGTACACGACGGTCGGTTCCAGCAGCGTGAGCGCTTCGTCTAGGTCGCCTTCGAAGTAGCGCGTGAAGAAGGTTTGAACCAATGCCAGTCTGTCATCGGACATGGGATGATTCTCCCTCAAGGCCGGTCCCGTGTTGCCGCCATCCTACGACTCGGGGACCCGCGATTGACCATGAACCAGTGTCCATCCATAACGCCGGCACTACTCTGATGTCGGTGACCCTCAGTTACACACGGATCGCGGTCAGAGGCAACACTGGATCCGGAAGAATACCGAGGAGGAACAGTGCCCTCAAAGATCGAGGACTACGCCATCATCGGTGACACGAAAACCGTCGCCCTCGTCGATCTCACCGGGTCCATCGACTGGTGGTGCGCGCCGCGAATCGACTCCGGCGCTCCCTTCGCGGCGCTGCTCGGCGACGCGGGCAATGGACGGTGGCTGATCGCTCCGAAGGGCGTGGTGACCAGGGTTACCCGCCGTTACGAACCGGAGACCTTGATTCTCGAGACACTCTTCGAAACGTCGACGGGCTCGGTCTCGGTATGCGACTTCATGCCACCGAACGACGGTCATTCGATGATCCACCGCATCGTCGAGAGTCATGGTGGCACTGTCGAGATGCAGATGGAGCTCATCGTGCGTTACGAGTACGGCGCGATCACACCTTGGGCCACCGCTACCGGTGACGGCCTCGTCTTCGTCGCCGCCCGCGACGGCCTCCGCCTGCACAGTCCCGTCCGTCTCGTTGGCCAGGACCACACCACTGTTGCTTCCTTCTCTGTGTCGGGCGACACCCGCCGCTCCTTCTCGCTCGCCTGGTTCCCCTCGGTGATCCACGCCCCGCTCCCCCTCGACAGCCTCGCAGCCCGCAACCATACGCGGCACTACTGGCAGGACTGGGTCGGACGCTGCACGTACAACGGCGGCTCGCGCGACCTGGTCGTGCGCTCGCTTATCACCTTGAAGGCCCTCACCTTCGATCCCACCGGCGCCGTCTGCGCGGCGGCGACGACCTCGCTCCCCGAGACCATCGGGGGCAATCGGAACTGGGACTACCGCTATTCCTGGCTCCGTGACTCGACCTTTACGCTGAATGCCCTATTGGTCTCGGGATACACCGACGAGGCGGCGGCGTGGGTGGGTTGGCTTCGCCGCGCCGTCGCCGGAGACCCCGGAGACATACAGATCATGTACGGCGTCGATGGGGAACGGCGCCTCGCGGAGTACGAGCTCGATCACCTCAGCGGCTACGAGGGCTCAACGCCCGTTCGTATCGGTAACAAAGCGGCGACCCAGCTCCAGCTCGACGTCTACGGCGAGGTCCTGGACTCCGCTGTCACCTACTGGAAAATCCCGGCTCACCAGCAGTTCAAGTGGTCGCCGGATCTACTGATGGCGATCCTCGACCACCTGGAGACGATCTGGCGCGAGCCCGACAACGGGATCTGGGAGGTCCGCGGCCGCCGGCGGCACTTCACCCATTCGAAGGTCATGGCCTGGGTGGCCTTCGATCGTGCCCTCACGCTGGCGGGGGGAGGTGTCTTGCCGAAGGAACCGATGGACCATTGGCGAGAAGTGCGCGACGAAATCCATAGGGAAGTCTGCGAGAAGGGTTTCGACCCTGAGCTCAACTCGTTTACCCAGTACTACGGCTCGAAGCTGCTCGACGCGAGCCTCCTCATGCTGGCGCCTGTCGGCTTCTTGCCGCCCGATGATCCGCGCATCGCCGGTACCGTCGAAGCGATCCAAAAGGGGCTCGTCACCGATGGCTTCGTCCGACGGTACCAGGCCGACACCGACGAGGACGTCGACGGCCTGAAAGGAACCGAGGGCGCCTTCCTGTTGACGAGCTTCTGGCTCGCCGACAATCTGGCGCTGCTCGGACGCCACAACGAGGCACAGGAGATGTTCGAGCGTCTCTGTGCGCTCTGCAACGACGTCGGTCTCCTTTCCGAGGAGTACGACCCGAAGGCCGAACGGCTGCTGGGGAACTTTCCGCAGGCCTTCTCACACGTCGCCCTGATCAACACCGCCGCAAACCTCTCGATGGCCGAGCACGGCCCCCCGGTGATACGTGGTTCTCGTTACGGCCCGCTCGGACGTCGGAGCGCTCCAGCAGACTGATCAACCACGCGGTGCGATTCGCTCGAAGTTTCGGCATGGTTATTGACCTCAAGATTACCTGAGGTTTTATAGTAGCTTGCATGGACACCTCACCCTTTACAGAGAGCGAACTGACCTACCTCTCCTCCCAGCACCTCGGCCGCCTGGCTACGGTCGCCCCCGATGGCGCTCCTCAGAACAACCCGGTGGGATTCGTCTACAACGAAAACCTCGGCACCGTTGACATCTTTGGCTTCAATCTGGGAGCCACACGCAAGTTCAAGAACCTTCGATCCAATCCGAACGTGGCCTTCGTTGTCGATGACCTGGTGTCGATGAGCCCGTGGGAAGTCCGAGGTCTCGAGATCAGGGGTGTCGCAGAGCCTCTTGGTGACGCCGATCCGCCCCTTCCTGGAATGAGCCGGCAGGTCATACGGATCCACCCCCGCCGCATCATCAGCTGGAACGTGGGCGCACAGGCGCCGGGCATGGTCGGGCGCAACGTCGCAGACCAGCCTCGAGTGGCCTGATGCAGACGTCTGGGGCGGTGCTGGACAATGCGCTCGACCGAGTTTCGGCCCTGGACTTTGAGATACCCAACCCGTTTGTGAACCACGCGCCCATGGCGTGCGAGGCCCTCGTCGCCCTGGGCTTCGAAGGATCGCTCAACGACTGGGTCCAGACCTTCGAGGCCTCCATGGGCCAGGCCGTTCATCCGGTCACCCCGAAGTGGAGGTCAGACTTCGAGTGGAAGGATGTCGTGGGCGACTACCGCCTCCTCCCGGAGTGGATGGGCTACTTCGAGCGTGCCATCGACGACGACGGGTGGCGGTCCGTCGTCTCCGTGTGGGTTCCCCGGTTCATGCCGGGATTGGTGGCCGCGCTGTTCCATGGGGTCATCCGCACTGCTCACGCCGTCCGGGCCCTCGAGGGGTTCGATACCCCGTCCAGGAGAGCGGAGCTGTCCCGCGCCCTGGCCAACTGGGCCACCTGGCTTCAGAACGGGCAACCGATCGCGGACATCGGCGCGGCACACATCATGCCCAACGCAGCGGCGTGGGCCGCGGCCACCTCTGCCCGCTACTACGTGGCAACCCCGACGGTTTTCAACCTGCACGGCGTCACTGGCGCCATGGCGGTGGATTTACTGGCCGCTCACCTGAGCGAAGCTGAAATTGCTGCAGCTATTCGCCAGCTGAGGGTTGAGCACGAGCTTCTCTTCCGGGACGCCAGTCCGTGGGTCGGTGAAGAGTATCGGGAATGGGAAGACGCGCTCGCTTCGGCCGCCGTGCGGAGCCACGACTCGCACCAGGTCAAGCTGGTCGAGGCCTGCCGGCGGGGTTTGAACGCCACGGGTGACGTTGCCTTCGTCCTGGCCGCTCAGACAGTCACAACGCCTCGATGATCGAGCGCGGAGGCGAGAGCGGCCGGCCCTCGTCTTCCATGCTTGCTCATCGGTGTCTGTGCGAGGACGTGGCACGGTGCAGTCCCCTCCTGCGGGGGGCGGGCCGGCCGCTGACAGACCATGCCGAGAGTCGCCGCATCCGCTCCTTCTCCGCTTCGGTCATGTTTCGATCGACCAGCCGGTGTTCCACCGCCGCCGGGGTGACAGCACGCGCTGCATCTGCATCGAGGTCTCCCAGGAAGTTGCGGAGGAAGATCCTTCGCGCCACGGCAGCCAACGACCGTTCCAGGGAATTGCCGGGTACGTCGGCCGCAGCGAAGAGCACCCAGGTGTCCGCCACATCGTACGCCGGGGCCCCTCGGGCAGCGTTGGCCCAGTCGATGACCACCGGTCCCTCTTTCGTCATGAGCACATTCAGCGGGTGCAGATCCCGATGCAGGAGGCAATCTCCCCTCACGGCGGCCTCGGTGGTGAGCCAGCCCGGTGCCTCAATCCGGTGGAGCTCGATGTGCAACTGGGCCAGCAGGTGGCCGTAGGAGCCGATCCGCTGCGGGTGCCGCAAGGCCGATTCGAGCATCGTCGGCCCAGTCAGCCGGTCCATGACCAGGTATCCCTGGCCGGCGTCGTGGACGCCAGGCACGGGATTGCCGAGCGCGCCCACGAAGCGCATGATGTCGGCTTCGCCTTTACCTCCCGTAGAGAAGCTGCATGTTCCGGATAGCGAAGATCATGATGTCGGTGGGGTAGTCGACCGCGCCGTTCTGGTCGACGATTTCGTCCCAGTGGTCGACGATGTCCTCGGCGGTCGGCGTTTCTTTGGAGACCCAGCCCTGGGCGGTGGTGATCGTCGACCGCGCGAACCGGCCGCCCCACGCGCCCAGGATCTGCCCGGTGCACGGGCAGGTGCGGTGGGCGAGCACGGCGACCATGGGGCTGACCCGCTCAGGTAGGAAGTTGTCTCGGATGTCGTCGCCGTTGACGCCCGGAATGTTGTACATGAAGGGTGACGTCTCGCCGGCGATGAGGGCTCCAGGGTTGAGGAGGTTGGCCGTAATGCCGAACTCCTCTCCCTCGAGCGAGATCGTGCGGACCAGCCCGATAAGGCCGGAGTTGGCCGCCGCGTAGTTGGCCTGGGTGGCGAGCCCCTGGAGGCCAGCGCCCGAGGTCACCCCGACGAGGCGGCCGCCACCATGGTCCTTCATGTAGAGATAGGCGGGGTGGAACACGAAGTACGCAGCCCGGAGCTTGACGTCGATTACCGCGTCGAAGTCGGCCAGGGTCATCTCGTGGAAGGGCTTGGTCAGGTAGATGGTTGCGTTGGTGACCACCGCGTCCAGCCGCCCCCAGGTGTCGACGGCCAGGTCGATGATCGCTTTGCCGCCCTCTTCGGTCCCGACCGAGTGGGTGTCCACGACGGCTTCGCCGCCTTCGCTCCTGATTTCATCCGCGATCCGTTCGGCGCCCTGGATGTCGTTGACGACGACTTTGGCACCGCGTCGGGCAAGTTCGAGCGCGTGCGTGCGTCCCATGCCCCGCCCTGCACCGGTCACGACTGCTACCTCAGCGTCGAACCGCAGTTCCTCAGCCAACTCCCTCCCTCCCTCCCTCCCTCCCTCCCTTTCGTCGCAGCGCAGGCCCTCTCTAGCACAAGCCCGCCCGCTCGACCCGGCCTCGGCGAGCTGTTGGCGGCGGCCCCTCGCTCAGACGGGCGGAAGGACCTCCT
>Ga0302324_100026439_pt1 | contig 11089 bp, 10 predicted proteins | sample Palsa_T0_1_FD_201949 | JGI IMG/M metagenome (GOLD analysis project Ga0302324, IMG submission 201949) | Peat permafrost microbial communities from Stordalen Mire near Abisko, Sweden - Palsa_T0_1 | ecosystem: Environmental > Terrestrial > Soil > Palsa > Peat permafrost | place: Sweden: Abisko... | reverse complement strand
TGGATCAGTTCTTCCTATCCCAGATTTACCTTAGACTGTCCTCGCATTTCGCGTAAGGCAGTTTCACCGAAAAACCGTGCTGCCCCGTCGCAAGGTTCCTCTGCCCATTGGCTATCAGCTAAGTTTATGATACGTTCGCGTCGGAACTTTGGGCGCCAAGTGACGTTGAGAAGAAAGGACGAGACACAATGTATCCTTTGACACGCCGTCATTTTATGCGGATCGGCGCGGGCTCGGTAGCTGCGGGAGCCGCGATGAAGATTACCCTGCTGGAGCCGGCCGCGCTGTGGGGCGCAGGCCGCGACGTGGCGCCGAGCGACCGGGTGCGGTTTGCTTCCATCGGCACGGGCACGCGCGGATGTGAGCTGCTGCAAGCGTCACTCGATGTGCCGGGCATTGAATGCGTCGCGGTTTGCGATCTTTATGACAGCCGCCACGAGGCGGCGCAAGAAGCTGTGCAGAAGCAGGTTCCGGCAACGCGCAATTATAAGGAGATTCTGGATCGCAAAGACGTGGATGCGGTGATTGTGGCCGTTCCCGACCACCAGCATCGCCGAATCGTTGTGGATGCCTGCGCAGCGGGCAAGGACGTCTACTGCGAAAAGCCGATGTCACACAACGTGGAAGATGGCTTCGCCATGGTGGAGGCTGCAAGGAAGGGAAATCGCATTGTGCAAATAGGCAGCCAGCGCGTGAGTTCCATCGTCTATGAAAAAGCGCGCGAACTTTATTCCGCCGGAGCGCTGGGTGACGTGTTCTACATAGAGGGCTCTTCGGATCGTAACTCGGCGAGCGGAGCATGGGTTTATCCGATTCCCGCCGACGCGAGCGAACAGACCATTGACTGGAATGAGTTTCTCGTCGGCGCGCCGAAGCGGCCCTTCGACGCGGCACGCTTCTTCCGTTGGCGCTGCTTCGCCGACTACGGGGAGGGATTGGCGGGCGATCTGTTCGTCCACCTGCTCTCGGGAATCTATTTCATCTCGGGCACGAATGAGGCGCCCAAACGGGCGCAGTCGAGCGGCGGACTGTTTCGCTGGAAAGATGGCCGCGACTTTCCGGATCTGATCGAGACGCTCTACGACTATCCGAAATTCCGCGTCGCCTTGCGCTGCAATCTGAACAATGCGGGCGGCGAGCCCATCAAGTTCCATGGCACCAAAGGCACCATGGAGATCAACGGGCAGACTCTGGTTTTCGTGCCCCAGGATACTACTCCAAGGCCGGAGGGATATTCGCTGAAGGGCTGGCCGGCGCGTCTGCGTAAGGAGTATCTGACGCAGTGGGCCGCAGAACATCCGCAGCCCGGACCGCTCGACTATCAGGTCGATGAGGCCGAGACTTTCAGCGCTCCTCAGGGCTACAGCGATGTATCAGCACACGAGGCAAACTTCTTCAACGCAGTTCGAACCCGCAGGCCAACCGTGGAGAACGAAGAGTTCGGCAATCATGCGGCGATCGGATGTCATTTGGCGAACCACGCCTACTTCAAGAACACAATCGCGACCTGGGATGCCGATGCCAGAACGATTCGCGGATAGAGTCAGCGGCAGGCCAATTCGTCAACGATGATTATTAATGTCACGATTCAGCAGTGAGGGACTGACCATGCATAGCATTTCTAGAAGAACCTTTTTGAAAACAGCTTCCGCGTCAGCAGTCGGTGTGGCCGTATGGAAGAGTGTGCCCTGGTTGATGGCTGATCCTCTGGGCTTGCCGACCGGGCTGCAGTTGTATTCGGTGCGTGATGTGCTGCCCAAGGACTATGAGGGCACGCTGAAACAACTGAGTGCGATTGGTTATCGCGAGGTGGAAGCTGCGGGCTTCTTCGGCCACAGCCCGAGCGAGGTGAAACAAGCGATGAATCGCGCGGGGCTGCTCTGTGTGGGCGCTCATTATCCGCTGAAGGATCTGCTGCCGAAGGTGGACGAAACCATTCAATTCGGCAACGATCTCGGGCTGCGGTACATCGTTTGCGCGGCGCCCATGCTGAAAGACCCGACGCGCGTGAAGGATCCAAACTCTCGCGCGGCGCGGGAGTCGATGACACTCGACGATTGGCGATGGAATGCCGATCAGTTCAATCACATCGGGGAGCGCGTGAATGCAGCCGGCATGCGCTTCGCGTATCACAACCACACGCCTGAATTCCGCTCAGAAAACGGCGTAGTGTTCTACGACGAGCTGTTGCGCCTGACTGATCCGGCAAAGGTGACGATGGAACTCGACTGCGGCTGGGCGGTAGTGGCCGGACATAATCCGGCCGATCTGCTCACCCGCTATCCCACGCGCATTTCACTGCTGCACGTTAAGGACTTTAAGATGACCGCGGCGGTAACTCCGGCAACCGCGCCGCCTTCAACGGAGTTGGGCCATGGCACGATCGACTACCATCGCATCTTCGAAGCGGCAAAGAAGGCCGACATCAAGCATGCTTTTGTGGAGCAAGAGGAATTTGACATGCCCGAAATGGAAGCTCTGAAGATCGACGCGGACTATATGCACGCGCTGAAGGTGTAGCTACGAAGCAGAATGCTGTAGCGTGTTCTAGCGCATAGCGCTCCGGATCGCGAGATCCAATCCCACCATCAGAACGGCCGAAGCGGGAATCACCATCAGCGCTTTCTTCAGCCGCCGCGGGTCCCCTCCGGCGATCGCCCCGATGATGCGTGAACTGACCGCGAGGCCCGTCCATCCACAGGTAATCACGAAGCCGATGGCTGTGCCGCTCATGCGTGGGAAGGCATCGCCAACAATGGCCAGGGTGGTGGGAAAGACTGGCGCCATCGAAATCCCGGCAAGAAAAACCAGCACGAGCGCGGCTGCGGGCTTAGCCGTTCGCAGCATGAAGAATGTCGTAACCGCCATCGCGACCGATGCGATTAGAGTGACCGTCACGGGAGGCACGCGGATGAGAATTGGTGACACCCCGAGGCGGCCGATCAAAAGGCCGAGCGCGAATCCCAGCGAGAGAATGTTAAGGGCTCGCGTCTCGGGGATGCCCTGCGCGATGAGGTGACGTGGCAGCCAATTCCAGATTCCCACTTCGCAGGTGATATAGAGAAAGAGGAAGAGTCCGATCAGAAAAAGCAGAGGGCGTCCCAGCACCGGAGCCGCATTCGCGAGTATAAAGCGCCCCTCGCCCGTGGGGCCTGGCATTTTGGTAACAGCCTGAATCACAATCGTGACCGCTGTGAGAGACGCGATGGTGTAACAGAGTCGAACCCAGTTCTGCTTGAAGAGATTGGCGGAGATGAACGGTGTGGCCAGTCCGCCGAGGCCGAAGAAGAGGTTGGTCAGGTTCAACGCGATACCGCGATGGCCTTCGCCTGCATCGCTGACCAGGGAATTGGCCGCGGTCACGACGATCCCGCTGCCCACTCCGAGCGTGAACAGCAAAACCAGAATACTCCGGAAGCCGGCCACCCGCGGCAAAGAGAGCAGCGCAATAGAAATGAGAGCCAGACCGAGGATGAGGCCGAGCTTTTTGCCTTCGTTGTCGAGCAACGGGCCCACGGCGAGCGAGGCGAGGATGAGCCCCAGCGCTTGCGCAAAAGCGATGGTGCCGTTCTGGCTGGGAGTCAGGTGGAAGCGCTTAGAAAGGTCAGGCAGGATGGTGCCCAACATGGCTGCGATCATCCCGTAGAGGAAGAACGCCACAATCGCGGAGAGCATGATCATGCGGGGCCAATCCTTTCAATCGCGGGGATCATTTCTTGGATCCGCTCGCGGGAACGTCAATCCAGTCTCGAGTCCGGTTGCTATCGAGAACAGCGTTCAGGATGGTCAGTTGCCGCAGTCCGTCGACAAATTGCGGGTATTCGGGCGCAACATCCGGTGCCGCTATCGATGCGTAGAAGCGGCGGAAGACTTGCTTGAACGTGTCGTCGTAGCCTTCACTGTGTCCGCCGGGAAGATCGGCGTAGCTGCGCGCCGCGGGCTTGAGCAACGACGGATCCTTCACGAAGATTTGGTTGCCCGTGTCGCGATGGCCCGCCCATAGTTCGTCGGGGCGCTCCTGGTCCCACGCGACGGAAGAGCGCGTGCCGTAGATTTCAATGCTGAGCCGGTTCTTGCGTCCTGCGGAGACCTGGCTGGCGACGACGCTGCCGCGGGTGCGTGCGCCCATGCGAAAAATTACAGCGCCGAAGTCTTCAGTATCGACGGCGGTTTCGAGATAGTCCTCCGGGCCGAGTAATTTATTGGCAAAGGTCTCGACCGAATGTTTGGGCTGCTTCCGGGTAGGGTGGAAAGTCTGGAGGTCGGCACACAGAGAGCCAACCCGCACCCCAGTGACGTGCTCAGCCATATCAAACCAGTGGGAGCCAATATCGGCCATGCAGCGCGAAGGACCGCCGGCTTTTTTATCAACGCGCCAGTTCCAGTCGGTGTCGTAAAGGAGCCAATCCTGCGAATACGCGCCCTGAACGATGAGAATTTCACCCAGCTCCCCCGCTTCACACATGGCGCGCATCTGCTGCACCATGGGGTAATAGCGCAAATTGTGGCAGACGCAGTTGCGCAGTCCCTGCCGGGCGGCGAGTGAGACGAGTTCTTCACCCTCTTCAACGCTCGTGGCCAACGGCTTTTCACAGATCACGTGCTTGCCCGCGAGAAGCGCATCCTTCGCCATGGGGAAATGCTGCGCGTTAGGCGTGCAAACGTGGACCGCATCGATTGCGGGATCGCGGAGCACATCACGGTAGTCAGTTGCAATCGTGGAGACGGAAAAGCCCTCGCCCAGGCGTCGCGCAGCGTCTGCGTTTCCGCCCGCAATCGCAGCTACTTCGACAGATTCAACCCGCCGCACGGCTTCGGTATGCACGCGGCCCATGAATCCGGTGCCGAAGATCGCTGTTCTGATTGTCTTCATCGTCTTCCTGACGGCTGGCACGCTAGACCCACCAGGCCGCGCCGGGCTGCTCGCGGATCACGATCGTGTTGAGAAAACTCGCCGCCTTGGTCAGGCCTTCTTCCGGCGAGAGCAGGCTGTCTTCGTGCTCGATCGACAACACGGAATCGTAGCCAAACATTCGCAGAGTCGAGACGAACTCACTCCACCATTCGGCGCCGTGACCGTAGCCGCAGGTGCGGAAGATCCATCCACGTTCGCGTTCCGCCGTGTATGGCTTGGTATCGAGAACGCCGGTGCGCGTCAGGTTGGCGGGGTAAAGCTGAGTGTCTTTGGCGTGCACGTGGAAGATGGCATCTTTGAGTATGCGGACGGCGGCGATGGGATCGATGCCCTGCCAAAAAAGATGGCTGGGATCGAAGTTGCATCCCACGCTCGGTCCCGCGAGAGATCGCAGCCTGAGCATTGTCTCCGGACTATAGACTACAAAGCCGGGATGCATTTCGATCGCAATCTTCACGCCGTGATCGGCGGCGAACTTCGCATGCTCGATCCAGTAAGGGGCGACCACTTCGTTCCATTGCCAATCGAGGACCTTGAGGTAGTCCGGAGGCCAAGGGCAAGTAACCCAGTTGGGAGCCGTGGCTTGTGGCGAATCGCCGGGGCAGCCCGAGAAGTCGACCACCACGGAAATGCCGAGCTTTTCCGCGAGCAGGATGGTCTTGCGGCTCACTGCGTGGTCCTGCCGCGCACGCGCCTTATCGGGATGCAGCGCGTTGCCGTGGCAGCTCAATGCGCTGATGCCCGCCCCGTGATCGGCCAAAACCTTCTGAAATTCGGCCATTGCCGGGGCATCTTCAAGCATCGAGAGCTTGCAGTGGGCATCGCCGGGATAATTGCCCGTGCCGAGCTCAACCGTATCGATATGCAATGTTTTCAGCTTCTTCAGAACCGCTGCCAGCGGCAGTTGTGACAGCAGGGGGGTAAAGACTCCCACGCGCATAAAGATTTCCAGCTCCTCGAGTCGAAGGCGACGTAGCCTCTCCAATTAACGGCGGCTGGTGATCACCTTGTGTCAGCGGCATCTTCCGACTCGCAAATATACATGAATCGCCGTCCCGGGCGCGACGCCGACCTTCCCTGCTATTATCGTGGGCGGAGTGCTATCGGCCGCCATGCAAGACATGCCATAGAAAACATGGAAGACGAAGAAATTCCTTACATTTCCGGTTCAGGAGAAGGACTCATGGAAGAAGGTCCCGCAGGGCACACGAGCGCCCGCCGCAATGAAGATATCGCGCTCGATCTGATGAAATTTATCGCCATGACCACAGGTTACGGTCGAACCACTTCATCTGGGGTGGGCTTCCAAGGCACCGGTTCAGCGTCGAAGCCCGAGGAGTATGCGATCCATTTGCTGGAGTTGTATAGCAAGTGCCGGGCCGCAGTGGACGGGAAGAAGTAAGCAAGACCGAGACCGCAGACTAAGCCGCGGTCTTGGTCTCGGGAATGCACGACCTGAAAGGCCAGCTCTCGGAGAATTCTTAGCGACGCTTCTTGGCTTTTTTCTTCGCTTTCTTGGCGGGCTTTGCCGCTTTCTTTTTCGCGGGTTTCTTTGCCGCCTTCTTTGCCGCTTTCTTTTTCGCCGCCGGCTTCGTCGCTTCCTTCTTCTTGGCGGGCTTTGCCGCTTTCTTTTTCGCAGCCGGCTTCTTGGGACCCCCGCCAGCCGGAGCGGCAGGTTTGGGGGCGGGCGGCGGAGCAGACGTTGCCGGCTCACTCAACGCCGGTTCCGGCACGCCAGCTTCTTCTTCCTCCTCTTCCTCCTCTTCGAAGTCCTCTTCGAGCGACTCGCTGTAAGCGCCGCTGTCGCCGAACTCTTCTTCGTCATCACGTCCATAGAGTGTGGGGTCGTAGAACGTCATTGCTCCTCCTGATCTAATTTGGGCTCCTGGCGCAAAAGAGGCCACGCAAGGTTGCCGGGCACGGGAAATTAAAAGACCATCAGAAACTTCTACTGAAACGGCGCGCGATTATAGCACGACGTTTGGTGCAGACTGCAAGGCCGTACTCACATTCTCAGCCTGCCTATCCTGTTACCACACGAAGGGGCGGAATGGAAGAAGATTCTTCCTGCGGCCTGCTGCTTGAAGTGAAGGTTCCAGGGCCGGGAGGGTTCAGCGACTGGGTTCGACGATCAGGATCATGCCAGGACGGAGAACGGCAACGTTCCGGTTATTGCGTTTGAGGGCTGCCACGGTGGTTTTGTAGGTGGTGGCGATCGAGTACAGCGTCTCGCCCGACCGGACCTTATGGTGGAGCACGCTAGCCTGTTCCGAGTTATCGGCGTCGGCATCATTCGGTGATGACTTGGCAGCGGCGGTATCCGTTTGGCCAGGTTTTCGCGCGTGCGGCGACTTCGCAACGGAGGTCGAGGCCACTTCGCTGCTCGGCGTAACCGGGAGATGCAGGGCCAGCACTTTCCTGCCGCGCAGGCTGTCGCCGCTATGCAGGCCATTCCAGCGCCGGAGCATCTGAGCGGATACGCCGAAGTTCTCGGCGACGGTCTCGACCGTGTCTCCCTTGCGAACCTTGTAGCGCGTGATCCGGCGGGCATAGGTTGCCGTATCGCTGAGCGGATGCTTGCCGGCCGCCACCGGGATGATCAACCTGGCGCCAGCTTCCAGTTCGGTTCCGTCGAGCTGATTCGTGGAGGCAATCGACTTGGCGGTGACGCGATACGAACGGCCCAGGGAAGCCAACGTATCGCCCGGCTGAACTTTGTGATAGCGCCACCACAGCCGCATGTCGCTTGGGATGGCGGCGATGGCCGTTTCATATTGATCTTTTGTCCCGTGTGGCAGATGGAGCTCGAATGATCCTGTGCTCGGCGTGCTCAGCCGCAGCAGGCTGGGATTCAGTTCCTGCAACTGTGCGGCAGTCGCGTCCACGCATTCGGCCACCAGCCGCAAATCCACGGGATAGTTGATGGTGATTGAATCGTAGGGCACCGGCTCGTCCCTGGAGACGTCATCAAAACCGTACTGCGATAGGTTCTTGCTGACGATGGTCATGGCCAGGATGATGGGAACGTAATTACGCGTTTCCTTGGGCAGCACGTTGCGCCGGTAAAGCTCCCAGAAGTCGGCGTAACCGGTACGGCGGACAGCCGCTTGCACCGTCCCAGGTCCCGAGTTATAGGCGGCCATGGCGAGATACCAGTCGCCGAACTGGGCATACAGATCCTTCAAGTGGTGGGCGGCGGCGCGAGTCGATTTTTCGGGATCCTGGCGATCATCGACCCACAGGCTGTGCTGCAGGCCGTAGCCTCGAGCCCGGCTGCCCATGAATTGCCATATGCCGCGAGCACCGGCGCGAGAGACGGCCTGGGGATGAAATCCCGATTCCGCCTGAGCGAGGTAAATCAAGTCCTGCGGAACTCCCTCCTGCTTGAGGATCGAAACCATCATGTCGTGGTAGCGGCCGGAGCGCGCGAAGGCGCGCTCGAACGTCCCGCGTCCACGATTGGAGAAGTAGCTGATATAGCCCGCGACCTGGTCGGTCATCATCAGCGGAAGGTCAGAGCGCGTCGATTTGATCTCGGCCTGAGCCTTGGCCTTCACGTTGGGGTCCGCGGCTGGAGTGATGCCGTTGGTCTCATCGATGGGCGCCGGTTCCGACTTCTGCGCGTCGGAGTCGGAGGCGAAGCTTCCCAGATCCAGCTGGTTGACGCCATCCACAATGTGGTCAAATTCTTTTCCCAGACGATCGTCGGAGCGAATATCGAGGTTGCTTTCAAGCAAGGCATTAAAAGCATTGTCGAAATCCTGCTTGGCGGCGTCGGTCTGGCCTGCATGGTAGGCGTCCAATCCAGCCTGATAGTCCTTTTCCACTTTGGCGATGAGATCGCCCACGGGATCGGCGGCGGGCGGCGCAGGCGTAGATGGTGGGTTCGCGTCGGATATGGGTTCCACCGGCAACTGCGGCTGTTCTGGGACGGCTGCTTGGGGCGTGGCCTGCTGCGCTGCTGGCACCGCCGCGGGGGTGGTGGCAGCCGTCAAAGCCGGGGCAGTCCGCGCCGGCAGCAGGGATGCGGGCTTTTGGGCGGTTTGGCAGGACGACGCCGACAGGGCTACGACAGCGAGCACCGCGATCCTTAATTGGAGTTTTGCAACTCGCATATTTCTCTATGAGATACGGACCGCTCCTGGTGTTAAAGTCCGGTGAATTCTATCAAAAATCGTACCCCGCGGTCTTCTGCCGGTCAACGCCGAAACACAACCTGGTCGGTTACCTTCGGCACCAGACCGGAGGGTTACCCACGGCTTAATACTCAGACGGCGGAAGTCCGGCAAAGGTTTGAAACAGATCGGCCGGCGTCCCACGGGAACAGGGGCGCAATCAGACTCGCCAGTAGTCGGGACGCCAGACCTGGATCGCCTTCTTGATGTCGGCCCGCGAGAGCTTCTCATTCAGCGCTCGCTCGGCAAGCTTGGCCACTTCGCCATCCGAGGCGAAGCGCAGGGCGATGAGTTGCTCCTCGGTCAGTTCCGGGATGCGCGACCGCAAAGGCTCAGGCAACAATGTCGCCAGGCGCAGCCGCTCTTCCAGCCGGATCACGCGGTCTTGCACTTTGAGAGAGTAAGTCCGAGTCTTAGTGACCGCGATGAATGCGGCCACCGAGATGACAAAGAACACGCCAGAATGCACGCTCGGTCGCCACAGAAAGTGGATGACGCCACCGATCATGGAGAGGCCAAAGACTGGCAATACGATAAAGTGAAATAGCGGATCGAGGCGGGAGTGATTGGCGAAAGTCTGGGGCTTTTTTTCGGCCATGACGAACGTTCCTTGCGCGGACGGGCCAGTGTAGCAGAGCAGACGGGAAGCGGAATCTTTTGTTGAGAGAAAGGAATCCAAGGCAACCATGAAAGCCATTCAAGTCAAGCAAGTAGGCGGACCGGAAGCGATGGAAGTTGTGGAGTTGCCGGTCCCGCAGCCCAAGGCGAACGAAGCAGTAGTGAAGCTGGCTGCGTCGGGCGTGAACTTTATCGATGTTTATTTTCGCGAGGGGCGATACAAAGCTCCGCTGCCCCTCATTCCAGGCAGTGAGGGCGCCGGAATTGTGACTGCTGTGGGCGGGGAGGCGAAGTTCGTAAAGGTGGGAGACCGTGTAGCCTGGGCCGGGGTCCAGGGCTCCTATGCGGAGTATGCAGCCGTTCCTGCCGACCGTCTGGTGCCGGTCCCGCAGGAAGTCAGCGATCCGCAGGCGGCCGCTGCGATGTTGCAAGGCATGACAGCACACTACCTGTCGCACGATACGTTTCCGCTGAAGAAAGGCGAGACGGCCCTGGTGCATGCTGCGGCCGGGGGCGTGGGATTGCTGCTGGTGCAGATGGCTCACGGCATCGGAGCGCGGGTGATCGCTACAGTCTCTACCGAGGAGAAGGCTAAGCTCGCGAGTGGGGCAGGCGCGGATGACGTGATCCTCTACACGCAGGCGGATTTTGAAGCCGAGACCAAACGCCTTACCGGCGGCAAGGGTGTGGATGTGGTGTATGACTCGGTGGGCAAGAGCACATTCGACAAAGGGTTGAACATTCTTAGACCGCGGGGAATGATGGTACTCTTCGGTGGATCAAGCGGCGCCGTTCCGCCGTTCGACCTCATAACATTGTCGCAAAAGGGGTCGCTTTACGTGACCCGGCCTTCGCTGATGAACTACATCGCAACCCGGGAGGAGCTGATAGCGCGGTCGGGCGCCCTGTTCAAGATGATGGTTGCCGGAAAGCTCAAGCTGCGCATCGAACACACCTATCCGCTGGCCGAGGCGCACCAGGCCCATCGCGACCTGGAAGGACGTAAGACTACCGGGAAGCTGCTGCTGATTCCGTGAACTTGATTCAGTGGACAGGAGCGTCGCGCCTCAAACGGGAGCCACGGTCGTTGAGCACTCGCAATCGCAATCAGTAAGGAAAGACCATGAAAGCAATCCGCGTACAGCACACGGGTGGACCGGAGGTGATGGAACTGGAGGAGGTTCCGGTTCCAAAACCAAAGCCTGCCGAAGCAGTAGTGAAGGTCGCAGTTGCGGGGGTGAACTCGATCGACGGCTACTTCCGCGATGGCAGGTTTCGGACGCCGCTGCCATTCATCCCGGGGCAGGAAGGTGCGGGAGTTGTGGTCGAGGTCGGTACGCAGACTAAAACAGTGAAAGTCGGCGACCGTGTGGCGTGGAGT
>Ga0302324_100026438_pt1 | contig 11089 bp, 11 predicted proteins | sample Palsa_T0_1_FD_201949 | JGI IMG/M metagenome (GOLD analysis project Ga0302324, IMG submission 201949) | Peat permafrost microbial communities from Stordalen Mire near Abisko, Sweden - Palsa_T0_1 | ecosystem: Environmental > Terrestrial > Soil > Palsa > Peat permafrost | place: Sweden: Abisko... | reverse complement strand
TGAAACGCAGGCGGGCAAGGGCGCCAACGATTGGCGCGACCCGCTGAACTTCGGCTCACCGGGCGTGACCGGCAGCGATTGCGCCAATGCGCTGTGCGCGAAGGCGGACCTGATCATTGGCGTCGGCACGCGCTTCCAGGATTTCACGACCGGAAGCTGGACCGCATTCGCCAATCCTGCGCGGAAGCTCGCCTCAATCAATCTCGCCGCCTACGACGCCGCCAAACATGGGGCGACGCCGATCGTCGGCGATGCGAAAGTCGTTATCGAATTGCTCGGCAAAGCGCTCGGCTCTCACCGCGCCGCGGATCCCGATTTCGCCAGCCGGGACGTCTGGTTCAGGACGACCGACAACGTGATGGCCGCGCCCTTGGGCAAAGCCGCAAACGCCCTGCCCTCGGACGCGCAAGTCATCGGCGCCGTGCAACGCCACGCCGGCCCGAGCACGATCGTGATGTGCGCCGCGGGCACCATGCCGGGCGCCCTGCAGGTGTTGTGGCGCTCGACGCCCGGCGGCTATCACATGGAGTACGGCTATTCCTGCATGGGCTACGAACTTGCCGGCTCGATCGGGATCGCCATGGCCGCGCGGGACAAGGAGGTTGTCTGCTTCGTCGGCGACGGCAGTTATATGATGGCCAATTCAGAGCTTGTGACGGCCGCCATGCTGAACATACCTTTCACGGTCGTCCTCACTGATAACCGCGGCTACGGCTGCATCAACCGCCTTCAGCAAGCCTGCGGCGGCGCCGAGTTCAACAACATGTACAAGGACAGCCTCGGCGAGACGCCGCCCGAGATCGACTTCGTCGCGCACGCGCGCGCGATGGGCGCGGAGGCGGTCAAGGTCGAGGGCATACGCGGGCTCGAGGCGGAACTCGCGCGAAAGCCCGCACGCCGCGGACCTCGCATCCTCGTCGTCGACACCGAGGCGGTGACAGGCGCCGGCGTCGGCGGCGGTTGGTGGGACGTCGTGGTGCCCGAAGTCGGAGACACCGAGAGCCTGCGAGCGGCGCGCAAGAGCTACGACGAAAGCGCGGCGCTCCAGCGCGCCTTCGACTGACCGTCACAATACATCCGCCGATCTCCTGCAAAGAAAGTCCGATCCATGATCCTTTACGGCACCAACCCCATCGCCTGGTCCAACGACGACGACCACACGATCGGCGCGCATCTGAGCCTCGACGACTGCCTGTCGGATTGCCGCAAGATCGGCTTCGACGGCATCGAGAAGGGCCACAAGATGCCGGACGAAGGCAAGGCGTTGAAAGCCTGCCTCGCCGCCTACGGGCTGCGCTTCGCCGCCGGCTGGCATTCGACCAATCTTCTCGTAAATTCCGTCGAGCAGGAGAAGGCCGCGCTACAGCGCTTCATCGACATGACGAAGACCGCGGGCGGCGATCACATCAACGCTTGCGAATGCTCCAACACCGTTCACGGCAACGACAAAGTTCCCGTCAACAACCGGCCGATCATGAACGATGCGCAGTGGGAGCGCTTCTCCAAAGGCTACGAAACGCTTTCGCAATTCGCTGCGGAGCAGGGCGTGAAGATGGGTTACCATCATCATATGGGCACGATCATCGAAAGCGCCGCCGACATCGATCGATTTATGACCATGGCCGGCCCCTATACGAGGCTGCTGCTCGACACCGGCCACTGCACGTTCGGCGGCGCCGACCCGGCCGAGGTCGCGCGCAAATACATGGACCGCGTCACCCATATCCATGCCAAAAACATCCGGCCGGAGTTGATGAAGCAGGTCCGGGCCGACAATCTCTCCTTCCTCGAAGGCGTGCGGCGGGGCGTATTCACCGTGCCAGGCGATCCGGAAGGCTGCGTCGATTTCGCGCCGGTCCTGAAGACCGCCGCCGCGCACAACTATTCCGGCTGGTTGGTGATCGAGGCCGAGCAGGACAGCAAGGTCCGCGAGCCCTTCTTCTATCAGAACATGGGACTGAAAAGCCTCAAGGCGGCGGCGCGCGACGCGGGACTCGACAAAGCCGCCTCCTGACAGACGCCGGTCTTTCAGGCGTTTTCGGGCGTGTAAATCTGCACGGGCGTGTGCGTCGTTGCGCCCGGACCATCGGCGCGCCCTAAAAAGCGCGCCATCACTTCGGCCGCCGTGCGAACCTCGAACTCCGCATTCTGGTCGATGACGGCCGCAATGGCGCGCTCGCGCAGCAGCGCCCGGCGCTCCTGTGTAAGCTCGTGTGTGATGAGGGTAACGGCCGGGCCTTGGGCGCGAAGGGCCGCGACGATCTCTGTGGCTCCCGCCGTGATGTGATAGACGCCGCGAATGGCGCCGTTGTCGCGCAGCGCCTGCGCGACAACAAGGCCGGCGCGCTCGGCGTCCTCGTTCGTCTCGAAGGCTGAGTGGAAGCGACAGTTCGGATAGTGCTCGCTCAGAACTTGGCGGAAGCCCGCTTGCCTTTGCCGCTGACCGACGACGCTGAGCAGCCCGGCGATCAGGACGACATCGCCGCCCTCGCGCCCGAGAAACCGCCCCATCAGATCGCCCGCGACCCGTCCAGCCATCATGTCGTCCGGCCCGACATAAGCCGACCGCCCGCTGTCCGGGAGATCCGTCGCCAGCGTGACGACAGGAATTCTTCGCGCAATGTCCCGCACTGCGGCGGCGATCCGCCGCTCCTCGGGACTGCTGACGATAAGCCCATCATGTTGAGCGCCGACAGATCTGATCGCCTTGGCAATGCGGCCGACATCGCTCGGCCAGATATGATGGATGAGAAACTGTATGTTCAAATCCGCATAGGCGCCGTTTGCGGCGCGGAACGCCTGATGAAGCGCCGCATGGAAGGGATTGACGGAGGACTGAATCAGCACGGCGATCCGCAACACGCGCGAATAGCGACGCGTTAGCACGCGACCCAGCTTGAGGCGGCGCGCAGCGGAGAGAACGCGAACCTCTTTCTCCGGCGCGACGCCGCCCCGGTCGTTTAGGACGCGGTCCACAGTCGCCGTCGACAGTCCCGCCAGTTTCGCGACGTCGGATATTGTCGGCTTACGAGTCATCGGCATTCTCTCGATCGCAACAGTCTGATTGAAAGCCATCAAAATGAGCCTGTCGAGTTGAAAGCCAAATCGCTAGGGAGGGTTCGACACAACGAAGCTCCGGGACGGGCGCGCTATGCGGAGGATCGCCAGGTGGGAATTTCGATAACGACCGCGCCCTGCTGCTGGGGCGTCGACGATGTGCGAAACCCAAATCTCCCCTCATGGGAGCGGGTGTTCGACGAAGCCGCGGCGGCCGGCTATCGCGGTCTCGAACTCGGCCCGTTCGGCTATGTTCCTCTTGACCTGGATAGGGTCGCAGCCGCGCTACAGACGCGAGGCTTGAGCATCGTCGCAGGCACGATCTTCGACAATCTCGTTGCGCCGGCGAACCGGGCCGACCTCATGCGGCAGACCAAGGAAATCTGCGGCCTCGTGAGCCGCCTGCCGAAAGTCGCGCCTTATGAGGGCCAGCGGTTTCCGACGCCCTATCTGACCGTCATGGACTGGGGTCACGAGGAGCGGGACTATGCCGCCGGCCATTCGGATCGCGCCCCGCGCCTCGACGCCGATGCCTGGGCGGGCATGGTCGAGAACATCAAAGCGATCGCCGAATTGGCATGGAGGAAATACGGCGTGCGCGCGGTCATCCATCCGCACGCGGGCGGCTACATCGAATTCGAAGATGAAATACAGCGGATCGCCGAGGATGTGCCGCAGGAGATCGCAGGCTTCTGCCTCGACACCGGCCACACCTATTATGCGGGCATGGATCCGGTCGAGACGCTGCGGCGCTATGCCGATCGGCTCGATTATATCCATTTCAAGGACATCGACGCCGCGAAATTTGCGGACGTCATGAGCCGGCGCATCCGCTTCTTCGAAGCTTGCGGCGAGGGCGTTATGTGCCCGATCGGTCGGGGTTGCATCGACTATCCGGCGATCCGCGCCCTGCTTACTGAACTCGGCTATGCAGGGTTCATTACCGTCGAACAGGAGCGTGATCCACGCCACGTCGGCGGCAGCCTGGCGGACGTGAAGGCGAGCCGGGACTATCTGCGCAGCGTTGGGTTTTGATAGGGAGGAACAACATGATCATCGGGGAACCGCATACAGAGAAGCCGATCCGTTGGGCGATGGTGGGCGGCGGAAGAGGCAGCCAGATCGGCTATGTCCATCGCTCCGCCGCGTTGCGCGACCGCGCCTTCGACCTCATCGCCGGCGCGTTCGACATAGACGCCAAACGAGGCAGGGATTTCGGAGTGGAGCTCGGCGTGGCCGCCGACCGTTGCTATCCGAACTATGGCGCCCTGTTCGCCGGCGAGGCGGCGCGGCCCGACGGAATCCAGGCCGTCTCGATCGCGACCCCCAACAACACGCATTTCGAGATCGCGAAGGCGGCGCTGGCGCACGGGCTTCATGTGGTTTGCGAGAAGCCGCTTTGCTTCACGGTCACTGAGGCCGAAGCGCTGCAGAGGCTCGCCGGCGAATCCGGCAAGGTGGTCGGCGTCACCTATGGTTACGCCGGGCATCAGATGATTGAGCAGGCGCGCGCGATGGTCGCCGCTGGCCAACTCGGCGACATCCGGCTGGTGAACATGCAATTCGCGCACGGCTTCCACAACGAGGCGGTCGAGGAAAAGAATCCTTCGACGAAATGGCGCGTCGATCCCAAGTTCGCGGGGCCCAGCTACGTGCTCGGCGACCTCGGCACGCACCCGCTCTATATTGCTGAGACCATCGCTCCCCAGCTCAAGATCAAGCGGCTGCTCTGCGCGCGCCAGAGCTTCATCAAGAGCCGTGCGCCGCTCGAGGACAATGCGGTCACACTGATGGAATATGACAATGGCGCGTTCGGCACAGCCTGGTGTAGCGCAGTCAACGCCGGCGCGATGCACAGTCAGAAGGTGCGCATCGTCGGTTCGAAAGCCAGCCTCGAATGGTGGGACGAGCGGCCGAACCAATTGTCCTTTGAAGTCCAGGGCGAGCCGGCCCGCGTTCTCGAACGCGGGATGCCTTATCTCTACGGCGCGGCCCTTGCCGACGACCGCATCGGGACCGGCCACGCGGAAGGCCTATTCGAGGCCTGGGCGAACCTTTACTATCGCTTCGCGGTCGCCATGGAGGCGACGGATCGCGGCGACGCCAAGCGGCTTGCCAGTGTCCGCTACCCCGGCATAGCGGCGGGCGTCGAAGGCGTTCGCTGGGTGGAGAACTGTGTGCGCTCCGCCGACGCCGGCGGCGTCTGGGTGGACTATCGCTGAAACGTCGTTTCCCAGCCGGTGAGCGCGGACTAATCATTCCAATTATAGCGCCCGTCAATCGATTTGTTTTGCTGTGCGCCAAAGGATGATACACTGGGGGCGATGGCGGATAGTCTTTCCGTTCGAGGGTCCCATGACGGTGGAAACGCCAATTGCCCCGCGCGAGTTCAACGACCTGCGCGATTTGATCATCAACAAACGCGACAAACTGCCGAAGCGGTTGGCTCAGGTTGCCGCTTTCACTGTGGAATGCCCCGACGACATCGCATTTGGCACGGTCGGAAGCATCGCGGAGCAAGCGGCGGTCCATCCGTCCACGCTGGTGCGCTTCGCTCAGGCGCTCGGCTACGAGGGCTTCAGCGAACTTCAAGCTGTGTTTCAGCAGAGGTTGCGCGACAGGCCAAGTCCCTATGATGCAAGGTTGGATGCTGTGGACGCGCGCACCTCCGGCGTCTCGCCGGTGGCCGCTTTGATCGAAGGATTCAGCCAAGCCTCGATCCGCTCAGTCGAAAGATTTCGCGAGCGCATCGAGGCCGAAGCGTTGGACCAGGCCGCCGAGATTCTGGCGCGCGCCCATACCGTCTATCTGATAGGTCTTAGGCGCTCGTATCCGGTGACGTCGTATCTGAACTACACATTTGGAACCCTCGGCGTGCAGACGGTGCTCGCGGGCTCGCCAAGCGGTGTGGATCGCGAAGCCCTATCTTTCGCCGGACCGCGGGACGCCGCGCTGGCGATCAGCTTTACGCCTTACGCGCCGGCGGCGATCGAATATGCGCGACAGGTGGCCATGCAGAAGACGCCGCTCGTCGCCATTACCGACAGTCCATTCAGCCCTCTCGCCGTCAGCACGAAGCTGTGGTTTGAGATCGTCGAAAGCGACTTCGAAGGATTTCGCACCCTTGCAGCTACGATGACTTTGGTGGCGGCGCTCGCCGTCGCGGTCGCCGAGAAGCGACGTGCGGCTGAAAAGAAAAGAGCCTCATGATTGGAGTGAAGACAGTCAGCGGATATGATCCTGCCGATCTTTCCCACGTCGATAACGTCTAATCTCGCCACCAACCATTTTTGAAACATATGAGCTAAAAACATAAAACTATGGATTGAAAATTCCATTATTTGATGTCAAAGAGCATGGCAGGCGTTTGACGCCGCCCAACGGGGCTACTCGCGCGGGTGCTTGGTGCAGTCCTGAAAGCGCGCGTAGCCGACCAAGAAAATGACCCCCATGACGTTTCCCAAAAGTCTGCCCCAGCCGCGCTTAACCGACCAAGCCGCAGTTCCGCTCCTGCGCTGGGGTATCGTTGGACCGGGCTGGATCGCTGAGCGCTTCGTGGCCGCGCTTAAGACAGATACGCGCCAACAAGTCGTCGCTGTACAGTCGAGCGATCCGGTCAGGGCCCGGGCCTTTGCCGAGCGTCTGGGCATCCCGAAAAGCTACGGCGGTCGCGACATGCTGGGCGACCCGGCCGTGGACGTTGTTTACGTCGCCACAGTGCACAACCGGCACTTTCCCGACGCCCTCGCGGTGATTGAAGCCGGCAAGCACGTGTTGGTTGAGAAGCCGATTGCGCTGAACGCGACGCAGGCCAGACGTCTGGCCGAAGCCGCGAGCGCGAAGGGCGTGATGCTGATGGAGGCCTATTGGCCGGATTTCCTGCCCAAGTTCGACGTCATCCGACAGCTTCTCGCCGACGAGGCACTGGGTTCGGTGCGCACGGTGATTGCTGACCACGGCGAATGGTTCGGGCCAGGACACCGAATCCTGCGCCCCGATCTCGCGGGCGGCCCGATGCTTGATCTCGGCACCTATCCCGTAGCGCTAGCGACCAAAATTCTCGGCCGGCCCGCGCGAGTGCTGGCCGCTGGCGAAGCGGCGCCCAGCGGCGTCAACGGCCAAGCCTCCATGCTGCTCGTTCATCCCGACGGCGCCCAATCGGTGCTGCACACGAGCCTGCTCGCCCACACACCGGGGAACGCCGTCATTTCAGGAACGGGCGGCATGCTGACGATTCCCGGCCGCTTCTACACGCCCGGCCCCTTCGCGCTCATCGCCAACGACCTTACGACCCGACTGGACTTCGAGGAGACGCGCAACCACTACGGCCAGTTGTTCCACGAAGCCGTGCACTTCGCCGCCTGTGTGGGCGAAGGACGAAAAGAGTCGTCCATTCGTCCGCTCGCCGACAGCATCCTGACCTTGGAGGTCATGGACGAGGCTCGACGGCAGCTTGGCGCCCTGTTCGAGGAGGAGAAAATCATCCAGGCGTGACGACGGCGTTGTCACGTTTGCGTAGGCTTGCACGGTCTCCCGGGACCAATTAGCCAGTAGAGATTACGGAGCTCAGTTACGCCGGCAAAGTTGGACGATCGGCAAATTCGAAATGACGTCGTTGGCGACCTTGCGCGGCCAAGTGGCGCAGATCTCCCGCGGTCGTGGCAGGCCCGTCATACAGGGTGACATCCGTCGATTGCACGCTAAGCCACCCCACCGTGAAGCCGCGCGCTCTGCTCGAGGATGCGCTGCTCGATATCACGAGACACGGCGACATCGTCATCGATTGTTTCGCCGGCTCTGGATCGACCCTGTTGGCCGCCGAGAAGGTCGGGCGCCGCTGCCGAGCGATCGAGATCGACAACCCCTACTGCGATCTCATCATCCGTCGTTGGGAGGCCGCAACCGGCCGCGAGGCGGTGTCGGAAGCGACCGGCGAAATCTTTGCGCGGGCTGCCGAACGCCGCAAGTCGCCGGGCAAGCCCGACAAAGAAACGCCGGACAACGACGAGCTGAACGCCGAGATCAAGGCTCGATCGCGCCGGCGACGCCAACCGGGAGCGCACAACCATGGCCAAGACTAACGCGCCGAAGAAGAAGCCGACGGGCGACTACGCTGTCGGCTACGCCAAGACGCCCGAGTGTGGCAAGTTCCAGCCCCACCACTCAGGCAACATCAAGGGGCGGCCGAAAGGCCGGTCCTCCCCGGGGTCCAAAATGAACGACTGCTGCCGTTCCGGCTGGTCCTGCGAAACGGCCGCTTCGGGTCTGCTCTTGCTACCGCGAAGGACCGGCCCAGAAAGATCGGCTAGGCGTCGCAACTCGGGTCGCGGTGCTCGCTTTGAATGTCACTGAAGGGCGGAAAGCGGACGGGCGGCTTTGGAGCGAAGGAAAGCGAGAGCAGGCATTCTGCCGGCAAAACGCAACCGGCATCATTCGAAGCGAACCTGGCATTCGTGCTGGCCGGTCGCTGAAGAATCCAATTGGAGTAGTGCGCGTCGGCCCATGATTGCGGTTCCAAAATTAGTTTTGGACGGTTCGCGCCATGCCGGCGAGCGTTTCAATTTGAGGCCCGTGGCCATTTCCGGCAATGGTCGCGACACGACTTCGTAATGGTCGCGAGAAAAATCCGGTTATCGTCGCCGTCGACGGAGTCGCCGCCGACAAACGCTCCACTGATCAATATCCTTTCGTTCGAGCCCTGAAAGGAGGTGTTGTCGCCTGTCGCGTTCACAACGCGGGCGGCGCCGAGATAGAAGGCGACGACGCTGCCGATCCGGACCTCGCGGCAATTCCGCCGCACTGACGTCAGCATATCCAGATTGTTGGGGAGAACGCGATCGAGGTACGATTCAGAACGGGTCTCCCGAGCGCTAGTCTGTATCGAAAGCCGCGAATCACGCATGGTGTTCGCCGCGGGGGCACGATGTCGTCACTGACCATTCGGCACGTCACGACCTATCGCTACCGGCGGCCGATCGCCTTTGGCGAGCACCGCTTCATGCTCCGTCCGCGCGATTCCCACACCCAAAAGGTCATCGAGGCGAATCTTCAAATTAGCCCGAAGCCGACGAACCAGCGCTTCTTTCAGGACTCATTCGGCAATCACGTTGGGATCGCGCGGTTTTCGCGGCGGACAAGGGATCTGTGCTTCGACAGCACCGTACGCATCGAGCGCGAGTCCTTGGACGCCGCGGAATTTGATTTCGAGGGCGTCCCAAGAATCCTTCCGATCCAATATAGCGCCGACGAGGCGCCGGACCTCGCTCATTGCATCGAACGCCGTCAGCCCGACCCGGGAAGCGAGGTGGCTCGCTGGGCCCACCAATTCCTGGACCCGAGTGGGTCGACCGGCGCTTTCGAGCTTCTCACCCGGCTTTCGCTCGGCATCAATCAGAGCCTCCTCTACCGACGGCGGGAAGCGAAGGGCATCCAGCCGCCCGGTGAGACGCTCGAACTCGGCCATGGCAGTTGCCGCGATTTTGCCGTGCTGATGATCGAGTCGGCGCGCGCGTTGGGTTTCGCCGCGCGGTTCGCATCCGGATATCTCGCTGTATCGCTCGCCGATCTGGAAGAGCCCGCGAGCGGTTCAGCTGGTGGATCGACCCATGCCTGGGCGCAAATCTATTTGCCGGGCGTCGGTTGGATCGATTTCGACCCCACCCGCGCCAGCGTCGGCACGATCGGTCTTGTCACCGTTGCGGTGGTGCGCGATCCCCGTCACGCGATCCCGCTCCACGGCACCTATATTGGACTGGCGTCGGACTTTCTTGCCATGGAGGTGCATGTGCGCGTCACGTCTGCCGGGCCCGCTACGCTCGATGTAAATCCCCAACGTCCCACGCGCTGACAATTCGGCCGATCGGTCTGACCGGCGGCGGTCGTTGACAACTACTTTTCTAGAACAAAATCGGCAAACCATGGCTGGGAATCGACGTTTGCTGGAATGTCGATAACCTCCGCCGATCGCGAGGAGGCACCCAGCCGCAGAAAAACAGTATCCAACAGCCGCCGAACGCCCAGCCCGGGCAAGGCAGGGCGACATGCGTTGGACAGCTTCGCGTGCTACACGAATTGCGTTCAAGTCCAAATTCGAGAGTGCAGTGTCGTAGATTGTGAGGGTTTTGGTGCTAATCCGCTACGGCTACGAAATAACCTTGAATTGCGTGCTGCCAACGGCCTTGGTCTGCCTACTGTCCTTGCATGACGATCACGCCAGGGCGATTCGCGTCCCCGAACGTGTTTTCACCACGCCCATCATTCCAATGACGAGCTATCGTGATCTTTTTGGCAATCAATGCCGGCGGCTGGTGGCGCCCGCTGGCGATCTGACGCTCTGGGGCGACGCGACGATCGAGGATTCCGGTCAGCCTGAGGTCGCCGTTCCTGGCGCGAGGGAGGTTGCTGCCGCCGACTTGCCCGATGAATGCCTCGTCTATCTCATGGGCAGCCGCTATTGCGAAACCGACCGATTGAGCCAGGCGGCTTGGGACATGTTCGGCACGCTCGCGCCGGGATGGAGCCGTGTGCAGGCCATCTGCGATTTCGTGTATCAACACATCAAGTTCGACTATCAGCAGGCGCGCTCGACCATGACCGCGTTCGATGCGTTCAACGAGCGTATCGGTGTCTGCCGCGACTTCGCTCATCTCGCGCTGACCCTCTGTCGTTGCCTCAACATTCCCGCGCGCTACGTCAATGGCCATCTCGGCGACATCGGCTCGCCGGTCGTCGATCCGATGGATTTCAGTGCCTGGATCGAAGTCTTCCTGGAAGGCCAATGGCACACTTTCGATCCGCGCAACAATATTCCGCGGATCGGCAGAATCGTCGTCGCGCGCGGTCGTGACGCGGCCGATATCCCGCTCATAACTTCGTTCGGACCGCATCTGCTGAATTCGTTTCGCGTCTGGACCTACGAAGTTTTTGATTTGCCGACGACCTCTGTATGATACCAGGCCCGCTAGATATTGACACACGCCCATTGGCGAGTTCCGATTGATCGGATTCGCTCTGGATCGGCGATGAGGAAGCG
>Ga0302324_100026437_pt1 | contig 11089 bp, 6 predicted proteins | sample Palsa_T0_1_FD_201949 | JGI IMG/M metagenome (GOLD analysis project Ga0302324, IMG submission 201949) | Peat permafrost microbial communities from Stordalen Mire near Abisko, Sweden - Palsa_T0_1 | ecosystem: Environmental > Terrestrial > Soil > Palsa > Peat permafrost | place: Sweden: Abisko... | reverse complement strand
GCCTCCGTCCGCCACGCCCCAATGGCGCCCGGAACCACGGTGACCACATTGAACAGATCTAATGCTCTGCGCTCGAAGTTCTGGCTGGTGATGTATTCGAGCGCCTGCCAACGGGTCCACAGGTTAATCCGGTTACCCACCTTGGCATTGCCCGCAATCGCGCCAATCTTTGGGTCAGCGAAATGGCATACCAGCTTTGACACCGCATCGGCCGCGATCACCGTATCGGCATCGATGCCCACATAGAATTCTTCTTCCAGGTTGGCGACAGCGAAGTTGAGCGCCTCCGCCTTGCCTCCATTTGGCTTGCGCAGCACCGTGAGCATTCCCGCCGCAATCTCGTCCTTGTAAGCTTCCCGAGCCACCTCGGAGGTTCGATCCGGAGACCCATCGTCGATCACGATAATCCGCAGGTGAGGATAGTCGGAGTTCAATACCGAGCGGATGGTGCGCACAATCACTTTCTCTTCGTTGTACGAAGGGATCAGCACTGCGACGCGCGGTAAAAATCCTCCCGCCACTTCCGGAACATGGCGTTTCCTCAATCGATCGATCAAGGCAAAGATGCCTACCAGGATCAACCGGGCGCTCATCAAAATATCGCCCAGAAAGAACAGGCTGACCACGAAGTGGTTGAAGAAAGCCCAGGCGAAGAAGGCAACTGAGTCCACCCGCGCCTGCCATCGCTCCTTGGAATTGAGCGGTGGCATCACTTCCGCTCGCGTCTTCCCCATCAAGTCAGAAACCTGCTCGATGGTAAAGCCTCGCGCTCGCAAGCCGTCGATCAACACCGGCAGTGCAGCCAGCGTCACGGCGCGATTGCCGCCTCCATCGTGCATCAGGATGATGCTGCCGCGGAATTGCGGCTTGGTCTTCATCAGCTCCAATTGGGCGAGCACATCCTGCAGAATGCCCTGCGGCGTTTTCTGCTGCTTCTCGTCCCAATCGTCTGTGTCAATCTTGTTGCCGATGATGGTGTAGCCCATCTTTTGGATCTCATACGCAGGCGCTGCCTGATCGTTCGTATCCGGTTCCTGATCGATCGAATAGGGGGGCCGGAAAAACAATGGCTTGACGCCCAGCTTGCTGCCAAACAACCGCTCCGTAAGGTTCAGCTGCAGCCTTACCTGTTCCGGCGATATCTCGCTGATGTCGGGATGCGTCCAGGTGTGATTGCCGATCTCATGTCCCTCGGCCAGCACCCTCTTCATCACGCTCACATTATCCTGGGCCTGTTCGCCGATCATCATGAACGTTCCGTGCACACCCTTTTGTTTCAGAATGTCGAGGATCTTCGGTGTCCAGGTTGGATCCGGCCCGTCATCAAAGCTGATCGCCACCGCCCCCGGCTTATATCCGTAGTACTCAATGCTGTAGGGCGAGGGATAGGTCAGCATGTGCTCATCGGTCACGGTCCAGTTGTAGGAATCCATGTCGATGGTGCGGGAGCCCGCATGCGGCTCTCCGGTGATGCGCAGGATGTCACCTTCGCCGTCGGTCACCACATCGTTGCCTGGCGGTATCTGTTTGAGCGACTGAGGAGCAGTCATGTTGCTGGGGTGGTCCCAGATCGACCACACCGAAGGATCCTCTTCGCCCAGCAACCACAGCGCAAACGTCTGCAGGCCCATTTGCCGCGCAGCCCGCAGTTCGTTCAAGGTGGTCACCGCATCCAGCATCCACACCTGGTGGCGCACATGGGCATCTTCATCGTCGTAAGTAAAGTGCGGATTCAGCTCATCGCCCGCCAGCCGCAGATCCGCATTGGCTTCCGAGGCCGCCTGCCATCCGTCCTGGACCGAAATATCTTCGGTATCCTGCACCTTCGCCGGGTGGTGTTTGCTCTTGAGCGACATCGTCCAGTTGTACCCATAGTTGCCGATAGCGCAAATCAGCTTCTCTTTGGGCACGATCTTCAACACGTGCTTGAGATTGTTTTCAAACCAATCCTGCGCCGCGATTGGGCCGGGTCCACTCGTCTCCTCGTGCTGGTCATAGTTCATCAACACGATGCCGTCGGTATTCTTGGCCAATTCCGCGAATTCGCTGTCATCCGCGCCTACGCCCTGGTTGATGAAGAGCCGCAGATTCTTTGGGTGGAACTGGCGATACAACTCTTCGATCAGGGAGTTGTAATCCGCTTGCGCGTCGTCGGGCAGGTCTTCCAGGTCGAGCGAGATTCCGCGGTAGCTGGGATTGGCGGCCAGAAAAATACCCAGCTGACGCTCCAGGTTTTTCCGCGCTGCCGGATCTTTCAGCATGGCAGCTATGTCTGGAGCCCATGCTTGCTTAAGCACGTCATAGTTTTTGATCAGCGGAAAGATCTCCGTATCCTCGTGGGCCGCGGAGATCAGGTCATGAATCTTGTTCTGCGGGTCGACGCTGTGCACCCCGTGCGCATCCACGACGTTGAAGACCCGCAAGGGCGCTTCGGCGATCAGGCCGCCTTCGAGCGTGCCGTCGTGCTTGGTTGCGTACAGCCATACCGGGAAGAGAATATCGATTTGGTGGATGTGGCTTTTGAGCGAAGCGTAGCTGCCGGCGTCATCGTCCACGTAATAAGCCGCGCGCAGACCTTCGCCGCTATTGAAGGGGATTTCCGAAGGCTTGCGGCTGGTCTTACGCCGCGCCGGCTTCAGATACTTGGCCTTGATGGCAGCGGCCTGTTCCTGGATAGCCCGATAGTTCCGCCTTGGAGTAGGCAGCAATAGCTCAGGCAACGGCTGATTTTTGACCACGTTGAGGGTAAACAGGACCAGAATCAAGGTCGAGAATACCGCCACCGCATCCAAAATGCGGCGTAGCCGTTTCCATCGTTTTCGCTGCGGATCGAAGAAGATCTGGCGATTCATGGCCTTAAGGAAGCTTACAGGAACCCGGCCCAAGGGTGCTCTTAAGCTCTCCAGGCTACGGAAAAGTCGAATTGGGCAGAAAAGACGTACCTCAGGGCTGAAGAGGCGGTACTCAGCAGAGTTTTTCCGCAGCCTTTAAAAGCGAAACCCGTATTTCTCGCCCTGCCACAAAGGATCGGGTGCCCCATCCTTCGCGCCGTTGGCGAAGGGTGGGATGCCACTGCTCTTCCCCCGAGGCCCTTCCCCGCAACTTCCGCTTATCCCACCCTTCGCAGAAAAGCGCGAAGGATGGGGCACCCGATCCTTTGTGGCAGGCAAGAAATACTCGGCTCTACTGGTTTTCATTACCTTGGGTGAGCCGCAGGCTCATGTGGCAGAGCCCACCCGATTCATCCCAATCACCCCGTATGGGATCCTGTTGCATGCCCTCACTCTTCACCCTGGTGGTGCTGGCCGCCGGAGCCGCTTTACGTCTGTGGTTCATTCACGCCCACCCAATGGTGCAGGGTGACTCGCTTCTTTACGGAGACATCGCAGCCAACTGGCTCAACCACGGAATCTACGGCCACTCCGTGGGCCACGAGTCGGGCATAACCACGGTGGAACCCACCCTGGTACGCCTGCCCGGCTACCCTGCATTTCTGGCGGTAATCTTTGCCCTCTTCGGCACCGCAAACTATCGTGCCGTGGTCTACATCCAGGCACTTATAGACCTGGGTACCTGCCTGCTCATAGCGAACCTGGCCAGGAAACTAAGCGGCCCGCGTTTCGCCCCACGTGCCGCCCGGTTCGCGCTCCTGTTGGCCGCCCTTTGTCCATTTACGGCAAATTACGTCGCCTTCGCGCTCACCGAAACCCTCTCCATTTTCTGTGTAGCCTTAGGTTTTCTCGCCCTGGCGGAACTAATCGAACGCCCGCGGCCTTTATGGACAGTCCTGCTGATCGTCTCCTGGAGTTACGCCGCGCTGCTGCGTCCGGATGGAGCCCTATTAGCTGTAGTCCTGTGGACCGCGCTCCTGGTGTACGGCCGCAATCATTGGGGGCTCATAAAAACCCTGCGCATTGCAGTAATAACCGGCCTGCTCTCGCTCCTGCCCTTTGTGCCCTGGACCATCCGGAACTGGCGTACCTTCCATGTCTTTCAGCCCCTGGCGCCGCGCTACGCCAATGATCCCGGAGAATTCGCTGCTCCAGGCTTTATCCGCTGGGTCAAAAGCTTTACTGTGGACTTCACCACCACCAGCGAAATCTACTGGAACGGTAACAGCGACCGTATCGATCCCGCCAACCTGCCTCTTCGCGCCATTGACAACCCCGCGCAATCCGAAGAGACCCAGAAGCTATTGCAGGATTACAACCAGACCACCACTCTGACGCCCGCATTAGACGACCGCTTCGCCCAGTTAGCCCAGGAGCGCATCCGAGCCCATCCTGTCCGCTATTACCTCACCCTGCCGCTGCTGCGGCTGGCGGACATGTGGTTTCGCCCTCGAGTGGAAACCACCAGCTTCCACCTCCGCTGGTGGCAATATTCTCAGCATCCCGCGGAAACGTGGCGCGCGATCTTGTATGGCCTTCTCAACCTGGCTTATCTGTTGGCGGCCTTCCTGGGAGCGCTACGCTGGCCTCGCATGGCGGGCGCCATGGTGGCTCTTATCCTGGTGCGCAGCCTGTTGCTCGCCACCCTGGAGGCCCCGGAAACACGCTATACCCTGGAGTGTTTTCCCTTACTGATCGTGTTCGCCGCCGGCTATCTTTCGATCGTAGTGCTGCCAGGCAACAGCTTGATCTCGAAGACACTCGCCGGCAGAGGCACGTTGTAGCGAATGTTGGTGTAGGTAGCGGTGCGGCTGTCGCCCGGAGTGCTGTCGCCCGAAGGCTGATAGAAAATCTGCTTGTAGCTGACGCTGCGGGCTGGATCCACCCAAATCGTAACGTGGGTAAACATGTCCAGAACCTTCTGTTCTTTAGGAACCAGGTCCAGCTTAGCTACCGATACACCGTTGATCTTTTCCGTGCCCTGCAGGCTTACCTTCCAGTTGGCCTTCAGGTCATCGCCGCTGCCGCCGAAACCCAGTGTCAGAAAACTCTCCCACTGGCTCTTATTGGCTCCCGCCTTCATGATGGTCAACTGCTTGATGGTAGGCTCGTAAAGCCGAACCTGGCCGTTGTCATATAAGACGGTTTTCGGCGCAGGCTTCCCGTTGTGTTGCTTGAGCTCGGCATTCATCCGGATCATACCTTTTTTGTGCTCAAAGGAAATCGTGCCCTTCTGCAAATCGTGGTCCTGAACCGCAACCGTGAACTGATCCCAGGTAAAATCCGCCTGGGCGCTCAAAAACTTCGCCGCCGCCGCATTCAGTTGCGTCAGGACCTGCTCCACATCTCCGCTCTGCGCCCGCACTCCGCCGGGCAGCAAAATCATCCACCCCAGGCACAGCGTCGCAATGGTTCTTCCAGCCTTCACCATGAACCCCCTCATCCTGAACACCGCCGAAGACATTTAGATGCGGTCAGCAGTTTCGCAATCGGTGTAGATCGAAGCGACAGGCCTTGTCGTGGTTTTCTCTCAAGGAAAACCACTCCTCGCGATCTTTGCCAGACCACCGTAATTGCGAAACTGCTTTACCGGTGCGCCCAAACCCGGTACTGGGTCACCCGCCCGCTGGCATCCTTCTGCTCCCGATAGCGATCGATCTCGACCGGGCCCGAAATGGCTTGGATGCGCTGCAACAACTCCGCCTTCAGCTTTTCGTCATTGCTGGTGTCGGCTAGCTGGTCGGCGCCTATCTGGTAGGTCCAGGCGTTGGGACCATCGGTCCGCACCAGGATGTCTTTGGTGCTGGTCAGCGTTTCCTGCGGCCGATCCTTGTAATTGATCACCCGCGGTGAAACAAAAAGAAAAACCAGGATCACCGTCACCATCACGTCGTAATGGAAACTGCCGCGGGGATAGGTCCAGAACAGGTAACTCTTCAAAATGCGTTGCATTGGGCCGCCTGCATTTCTATCTACCTCGAATTACTTCTTCGCCGCCCATATACGGCTGCAATGCTTTTGGGACACGCACCGAACCGTCGGCTTGCTGGTAATTCTCCACAATCGCCAGCCAGGTTCGCCCGATCGCGAGCCCACTGCCGTTGAGCGTGTGCACCAGCTCGGTCTTGTTCTTGCCCTGCGGTTTGTAACGGATATTCGCCCGCCGCGCCTGGTAAGCCTCGAAATTGGAGCAGGAGGAAATTTCCCGGTACGCCCCCTGTCCCGGAAGCCACACTTCCAGGTCGTAGGTCTTGGATGACGCGGCCCCGGTGTCGCCCGCGCACAGCAGAACCTTGCGATAGGGCAACTCCAATCGTTGCAGAATGGCCTCCGCGTGGCCAGTCAGTTTCTCATGCTCGTCGTTCGACTGGTCGGGTCGGGTGAACTTCACCAGCTCTACCTTTTGGAACTGATGGTGGCGAATGATTCCACGCATATCCTTGCCGTACGAGCCGGCCTCAGAACGGAAGCACGGCGTGTAAGCCACCAGGCTTACCGGCAGGAGCGCTTCCTCCAGCACCTCGTTGCGATAAAGATTCGTGACCGGGACCTCGGCGGTGGGGATCAGGTAAAGATCGCTGCCCTCGCACTTGAAGAGATCCTCTGCGAACTTCGGCAGCTGGCCGGTGCCATACAGGGAATCGCTATTCACCAGGAAAGGAGGCAGCACCTCCAGATATCCATGCTCCCGGATTTGAATATCCAGCATGAAGCTAGCCAGCGCCCGTTCCAGCCGAGCTCCTAGTCCCCAATAAACAGCAAAGCGCGCGCCGGAAATCTTCGCCGCCCGCGTCATGTCCAGGATGCCCAGCGCCTCGCCCAGCTCCCAGTGCGGCTTAGGTGCAAAATCAAACGCCGGTTCCTGGCCCCAGCGCATCACCTCAACGTTGTCCGCCTCGCTCTTTCCCGGCGGCACGCTGTCCTGCGTCAGGTTAGGAATGGCCAGCAAAAGTTCCCGGATAGCCTCTTCTGCTTTCGCCGCACCCCGCTCCAGCGCTTCGCCTTCCTGCTTCAGTTCCCGGGTCTGATCCATCACCGCCGCGACCTGGGCTGAATCCGCGCCTGCCTTGCGGCTGCGCGCCACTTCCTGGCTTAGCTTGTTGCGCTGTGCCTGCAGGCTTTCGGACTGGGTAATCCGCAAGCGCCGTTCCTGGTCAAGTTGGCGGAAATTGCCCAGCAAAGCGCCCGGGTCCAGGCCCCGCGCGCGCAGTTTCTCCTCTACCAACCCCAGGTTGTCCCGGACAAAGGCTAAATCAAGCATACTTCTCTACTTTACGTTAGTACTTCCAGCTCATGTCGGCATCGGCGGGAGCGGTCTTCTGGATGCGCTCCATGATCTTGGGCAGATACATGGTGTTGTAGTGCAGGCGAGAGAGAGCGTTCGGCAGCTTAGGGTCGCCATTCCAGCAGTGCTCCGCCCGGTCGCCGTACTTCACCTCGCCCTCATACCCCACTCCATGGCCGGGCGTGCCCGTTTTATCCAGAAAGTCCTGCATCAGGTAGACCGCGTCGTTGAGGAAGTAAGTATCGGCCGAGCCCACGTAAATGTGGAGTTTGCCTTGCAGCAGGGGGCCCAGCGTATCCCAATCCTTCTGCAGAATCGCGTTCAGGTCGTAGTGGTCGTGCCAATAGGCAGCAACCTGGTGGTCGATGACCCCAGTTTCCTTATCAAAAATTTGAGCCGGGTATCCGTCCGGCCCTACCGGACCATACACCGCCTGCCAGATATCGAACTGCTCTCCTGAGCGCCCGTGATCGCCCAGGGCAGCTTCATACGCAACGTTGTCCCGCATGGACATCAGCGTCTGCCCCAGGTAGTTCCGCATCGCAGGCTGCTCCACCTGCTTATGCGCACCCTCGAGATAAAAGAGGTTGGGCTGCTGGTAGAGGTTCGCCGACATGTAGGCATGAAAGTCCACCGGATCGGGGCAGGCGACGAAGGCGCCGTTGTAGTCGTTGGGATAGAACATCTGCGCGGCCAGCGATTCCCATCCACCTGTCGACCCGCCATAGAGAAAGTGCGCCCAGCCGCCGGTCAGACCCCTGAACTGCTTCTCGACAGCCGGCAGCAGTTCCTTCTCGATCGCGTCGCCGTACGGCCCAAGGTTGGCCGAGTTGACCGCATACGAATCGTCATAAAACGGGTTGGCATGCTGGATCTTGACCACCAGCAAACGCGGAAAGCCCGGAGAGATCCATTGCTGGTACTCCTTGTAGGCCTCCTCCTGCTCGATGTGGTTATACGCGGCCAGGTGGAAACGTTCGGAGTAGTCCGGCTTCAGCTCAGGGTCGGGTGGGGTCGTGCGAAACTCGTCCATGTCGTTCACGAAGTGATCGTGAGAGATAGCGATCGGGTAGTGAGCGTTGGGGTGCTCATCGAAGCCCTCGGGCACCAGCACGATGGCCGACAGGTACATCGGCGTGCTCCAGAATTTCGTCAGCAAATCACTTTGAATGCGCAGGTGGCGGACGTATTTCGTGTCCGGCTGGGATTTTATCGGCGGGATTGTTTCTGTCAGCTGGACCGCGAGCTTGGTCTGGCCGTCAATGTGTACTTTGACCGGCTTGGAATAAAGATTGCCCGGGGCCAGGTTCCAGTGTTGCCCTTCGCCGCGGTCCGGCGCCAGCTTCACCGTGGTGCCGTTCGCCCGGTGGAAGGTCTGGTAGATATTCAGTACTGCCTGCACGTAGTAATCGCCGGGAGGCACTTTGCTAAGAGAGCGGATGGGATATCCGGCAGCCTCCGCCGTGATGGTGACGGGTTGGCCGGGGGCCAATCCATCGACGGTTGTGCCAAAGACAATCTGTGACTGCATTGTGTCGTTGATCTGCATCCGTGGCTCCGCGGAAGGATCCGTCGAGAGCAGCAGCAACACCCGTCCATCGAGCGCTTTGGAAGACACGCTTGCTGGAAAGCTAATGGTAATCTGGGCACAAAGAGGAGCAACGGCGGCCAGAAACCCGGCCAGGAGCAAACAAAACCTACGCAGCATGTACCCAGCCTATACGAGCAGACTCTAAAGCCCGTGCGTATCTGTTCGAAGACATGCCGGGTTCAGAAGCCGCTGGGGAACCGCTCTCTAACCAACCTCGTTCCCAAAACCTGTTCCAACCCGTGCACACTTCAACTCAGAAAAACCACCCCTGGGCCCCTGGGACGATATGTTTTGCGATACTAATCCCAGCCACATGTTCACCCCCAAGCGTTGTGTCTCGAAGTTGCTCCTGGCTTTACTGGTTGTTCCATCGGCCCCCATAGCCTGGGGAAGCGCCTACGACGCCCATCCCAAGCTGGTCGTCGTGCTGGTGGTGGATCAACTAAGGGCCGACGCCCTCGATCGTTACCGCGCTGACTTCAAGGGCCACGGATTCCGCCTTTTCCTCGACAAGGGCGCCTACTTCGAAGACTGCTACTACGACTACGCCAACACCAAGACCGCTCCCGGCCACGCCACCATAGGAACCGGAGCCTACACCGACGGACACGGCATCTCCTCTAATGCATGGTGGGACCTGAGTCGTAACAAGGACCGTCCCATCACTTCCGTGGAGGATGACCGCTACCGCATCCTGGGCGCCGTTCACGCCGTCAAGGAGCCGGGAGCCTCCCCACTCAACCTCCGTGCCTCCACCGTGGGCGACTCCCTACGCCTGGCGACACGGGGCGAGGCCAGGGTATTTGGCGTCTCCCTCAAAGATCGCGCTGCCATCCTGCCCGCCGGCTACTCCGCCAACGGCGCCTACTGGGTCGAGCCCGCCTCCGGGGCCTTCATCACCTCCAGCTACTACATGGAAGCGCTCCCCGACTGGGTCACCGCCTTTAATTCCGGAGACCGCGCCACCGAGGCAGCCCAGGAAGCCGGCGTCCCCGATACCAAAGAGTTTTTTGAGCAGGTCGGCCTTACCCCGGCAGCCAACTCCTACGAGCTGGACTTCGCTCGCGCCCTTATCACCAACGAGCAACTCGGCAACCATCCCGTCACCGACATGCTCTTCATCAGCCTTTCCGCCAATGATCTCGTCGGCCATCGCAATGGACCAGACTCGCCCCAGGCCCGGCAGATGGTAGACACCCTGGACGTTCAGCTGGACACCTTCTTCACCTGGCTGGACAAGAACGTCCCCGGCGGCCTGGCCAACACTTGGATCGCGCTCTCTGCTGACCATGGAGTCGCGCCCGTTCCCGCCACCGCCCTGGCGCTGGGCATGCCCTCGGCCACCATCGATATGCGCAAGTTCCTCGGCAGCCTTAATGAAGCGATGAATGCCAAATTCTCCCCTGGAGAGAAGGTCGATTACCTGCTCGCGCAACAGGAACTGCCCTACCTGTCGCTCAATCGCCCCTCCTTTGAAGTGGCAGGCATCAATGAGCAGGAAGCGGAGCAGGCCATCCAACTGGCGGTGCCAGCGGCCATTGCCGCTCTCGCCCCACCGCCGGGTCAGGTTGCTCCGGCTCCGGCCGCTCCCGTTGCGGCTCCCGAGGCTATGCCGCCTCCGCTGTCTAAGACCCTCCCCCCTGTCAAACCTTCAGCCGCTGCGAGGCAACGCCTCCGCGCTCGCTCCGCCGTCGCCGTCCCGCCTCCGAGTCCTCCGGCCCCACCGCCAGTTCGTCTGGCAGCCACCCCCGAGATCGTGCACACTTACACCCGCCAGGAACTTGCCTCCGGATCGCTGCCGCCTTCGGAGTGGGGACTCCTGCTGGCCCACAGCTACAGCCCAAACGGTGGCTGGTACGTCATGGTGATTCCGGCCGCCTATCAGATGCAGACACTCTCCACCGGCGGCACCACTCATTTCAGCCCCTGGTCCTATGACCGCCATGTTCCGCTGGGGTTCTTTGGAGCACCCTTCACCCCCGGCATCTACCACGGCCGGGTACAGCCGGTAGACCTGGCCGCCACTTTGGCGTCCCTGCTTGGGCTGACGCAGCCCTCGGCCTCAGTTGGCACGGTGCTGACCCAGGCCCTCCACACCGTGCCCGCTGTCCCTGCCCCGCGGGTGACTCGACCCGCACATCCGGAGGGCCCACCCAGCCCGTGAAGCCCGATATGAGCGTTCGCTTTGCCGGAATGCTGCTGCGCAACCCGATCATTGCTGCCAGTGGAACCTTTGGCTACGGGGTGGAATTTGAAGATGTGGTTTCCATCGACCGTATTGGCGGCTTTGTCACCAAGGGCCTCTCCCTCGAACCCATGGCT
>Ga0302324_100026435_pt1 | contig 11090 bp, 9 predicted proteins | sample Palsa_T0_1_FD_201949 | JGI IMG/M metagenome (GOLD analysis project Ga0302324, IMG submission 201949) | Peat permafrost microbial communities from Stordalen Mire near Abisko, Sweden - Palsa_T0_1 | ecosystem: Environmental > Terrestrial > Soil > Palsa > Peat permafrost | place: Sweden: Abisko... | reverse complement strand
GCTCCTGCAAAAGGGTTTGTGGGCGGCCACCCGGCCAGCCCGTTTTAAGCACCGGGATTTTACCATCCCGGAAACTCACACCCGCAGGAGCTCGGCTTCATAGTTTCTTCGCGGCGTTGCCGGAAACGCCGAATTCCGCGAAGAGCAAGCGGCGGATTGGCGCTGCCTACCGGAGGGAAGTCGATCGTGCTATTAAGCGCCTGCGAGAAATTCTAGCGCTGAATCGCGCACGGTCATTTAGCGCCATCGGGAGGCGTTTGTGCCGGCGGCGGAACCGTCATTCCTCCCGGTGGAAGCTGCTCCGACGGCCCGCTCACCTCCGGTGTTCCCGGCGCGTTCGCATTGGCGGGCGTGACCGCCGGCGGCGTATCGCGGTATCCAATCGGGTGGCCGTTTGCCGAGCCGGTTGTGCTATTTGCACAACCCGCGGTCCCGAGCATTGTCACACCAAAAAGAACAGCGGATCGAATCATCGCGCTTTTGATACCCACGGCTGACCCTCAAAAATGTTTGCCGTCAGGACAAATTATCGATCTCGGTATTATCGTCGCCCGCCGCTTCGCCCTGGCTGATCTCACCCGCGGCGGCATCATCACCGGTCTCGAATGAAGTCACCGCGCTGGCCCCCGTTGCGTTGCCTGTCGTGGCGCTATCCGCATCTGATCGGTTTACCATAGTGCCGCGCCTCTGAACCTTCGGAACATGCACGTGCGGCTTCTGCGGCTTGCTGCCACCTTGAATCATGTCGGGGCCCTCCTTTCGTCTATCCGGACCTGCGAGCGACACCCCTGAGCCGTGCGTTCCAGCGCCGATCAAATCGGTATCGAGATCGCCACCGCTGCTGGAGCCGGGTCCCGAATCAACACCGCCGACGCCCGAGTCGCGCGTCCCTTGCTCGCCGCTACGCGGCGGGCGCGGATCGGAATGATGATCCCCACCGGGCTGATATTTTGCCTCCTGCGCCGCATCGACAAATCGCCCTGCTCCCTCCGCGGGAATGCCAAAATCATGCTCCCCGGCGAAATGCTCGGCGGCCAAACGATCCGAGCCCACCTTCTCCTGCTCCGTCGTATGCCTCGTGGCCGCAGTGTGATGTTTTGTCTTGGCGGTCTGTTTGCGAGATTTTTTGGCCATGTTGGCTCCTTCGGTCCGTGCTGTGGTTCTTTTTCAAGTTCAAAGCAAACGACAGGCCAATACCGGCCACCATCAATCGAACAAGCCCGCTTCACGATTGGGTGCCGTTGTGTCCACCGGCGCGACGCATTCTGGCGTTTCGGTTGCGGGGTTATTCACTGCCGCGCTCACCGCAAACGCCTCCATCTCCCCCGCTGGATAGGTCGTGAGCATCGGCAAAAGATCAGCCGGTTCACGTTCGCCCGGCTCGATCCATCTCTGGAAATCATCCGGCCGCAGGATGACGGGCATGCGGTCGTGAATCGGGCGCACCAGTGCATTTGGCGTGCCCGTGATAATGGTACAAGTTCGAAGTTCGACACCGTCGCCGCCTCGCCACTTCTCCCATAAGCCGGCAAAGGCAAATGGCTCGCGGGATTTGAGGCGGATGCACATGGGAGTTTTCCCTCCGCCGGGCGAGCGCTTCCATTCGTAAAATCCATCGGCGGGTATCAGACATCGCCGACTCCGAAATGCAATGCGATACGCCGGCTTCTCGGCGAGCGATTCCATCCGCGCATTGATCATGCGATTTCCAATCGAGGGATCCTTCGCCCAGAAGGGAACCAATCCCCAGCGATAGAAATCGATCTGGTTCTGACCGTCGTTGGCGACCACCGCGATTTGCTGCGACGGCGCGATGTTGTATCGACAGGCTATCGGGTCGGCCGGCATCCGAATCCAGGGAAAAAGATCGGTGAACTGTCCGAGAGTAAGCAGCGTGAATCGACCGCACATGCAGCGGGATTATACGCAGACGACGAGCCGCGACCGTTAGGGAGCGCTTCCCCGCGTCGGTGCAAGCTCCCTGACGGTCGCGGCTCGGCGAAGTCGCCCAAATGCGATCGCCCTGGCGTGCGCCGCCCAGCGCACGCTTTGGTCTTTCGCATCCCATCCAGAGCTTCTACACTCTCCGGACCATGCCGATTGACACGGACGTCGATCCGACGATCGCCCAATTGCCGCCCATTCAAACCGCTTCTACTACCGTGCCGCTGTTTGGAGCGATCACGCTGGCGGCGACCTTTGGCGTCGAATTGATGCTCACCGCTTTTGTCGCGTGGGGCAGGATCGCCAAACGGCCGGCGAAAAGAGATTTCACCTATCGCGCCTGGTCGTTGATGCGCCCCGAGCGCGATTTGCAGATCTACGTCGCTGGAATCGGCCTGACGCTGTTACTCGTGATCTTGATCTGCTGGGGGTGGATTCGATTGACGCGCAGAAGCGGCAATCGTCCGCTCGACGTCGTCGCGGCGGGTCAGGTCGGATTTTCCATCGCGGGACTGATCGCATTTTTGACTTTTCTCAGTTGGCGTTTGCCGCTCGATACGCACGAGCATCGTCCATTGGTGGGACTGGCGGCGGGAATTCCGCTGTCGCTGGTGGGCATCGTGATGATGGTCGCGGCAGCAATTGATTATCAATTTCAGTTCTCCTTCCGAACCCGGCGATGGCTCGTTTGGGCTGGGCCCCTGCTCATGGCCCTTTCGATCCGCATGCAACTGCTCCTCGCGCCCGCGGCGCTGGAATTGGAGATGCTCATCATTCTGGTCACGGTCGGGTATTGGCTGCGCAGCAGGCGAAAACAGGATGCGGATCGATGGAAATCTCATGCGCTCCGACGATCGGCGATTCTTGCGGCCATGGCGATCGGCAGCTTCGCGATCTACCTGGCGCTGCTGCCGACTACCCAGCCAACGCCGACGGGGTCGTTAGTTGACGACCCATTGGATTATCGCGCGCGCATTCCTGTCTTGGCGATGATTCTGTGCGTTCTGCTCGATATTCACTGGGGATCGACCCCGGCCAAGAGCGGCGCAAGGCGATGGCGATTTTGTTTCGACGTCGCAATTCCGTTGCTGCTTTGCGCGACAATTTTTGTCCCGCGATCGAAGTGGATGCTCCTCACCGGTTCATTTCTTCAGATCGATGAGTTGCATCACTGGAACTATTTCGCGCTGGGACCAGCGCTGGCATTCGCGCGCGGTCGCACTTTGGTGACGGAAATCTATTCGCAATATGGTGTCGGCTGGCCATTCCTTTTCGCCATGCTGCGACACGGGGTGGCACTCAGTTACGCGAATCTCGTCGGTTGCAGCATCATCTACGGCTGTGGCTACATCGTCGCGCTCTATCTCTTTCTGCGATTGCTTCTGCGCGATCCCATCTGGGCCGCGTGCGGCGCCATTCTGGCGGTCACCCTGCAGATATTCAGCGGGCTGGGCGACGATAGCATCATCTGGAACTTCCCTTCATCGACGATGCTTCGGCATCCGATGGACGTCTGGTTCTTCCTCGTCCTCCTTGGACACTACCGGTTCGGAGGAAAAAAATGGTTCGTATCAGCCGGAGCGATCTGCGGACTGGCAGTGCTGTTTGAACTCGATACCGGGATCGAGTTACTGATCGTTCTCTGCTTCTATTGGATGCTGCATCACCTCTGCAAATCGAGTTGGCAGATCCTCAAGACGTGGAATCCATGGGTCGATTTATTGGGCGCGATGGCGGCGGCGGGAAGTGTTTGGCTGCTGGGCATGGCACTTGCCAGTCGCGGCGCTATCCTGCACAGGACTTTCTGGTCGCAGTATTTCGAGGGTCTGCACAACCAGGCGTTTTCCGGACTCGGACTGCTGCCCATTGCGAATGTCTCGGGCTATGGCATGGCGATCTTTGCCGGCATGTTGACGATCTATTTCTTCGCGATCGGGCTGGCAGGAGCGCGCATCTTTTTGCATCGGGGATCCGAGATCGATCTGTTCCTCGGCTCACTTGCTGCTTACGGCCTTGGCTTGCTTCTTCTTTTTGTGGGCCGATCGCATCCACTCAATCTGTTCCATCCCATGATTCCGTTTGCCATGGTTGTTGTGCTCCTGCTCTACGATTTCCGGAACACGGCGGCACGCGACGCACAGTGGACATCGTTCCCTTGGGTTCTGGCCATCGCCTCTTTGGCGATGCTGTGGACCAAGCCGGAATTCGCGGTCTATCCAAGCCTGCTTGAGTGCGTCCTGATCGGGTCGCCCGACCGAAACGGAACATTATCGCTAAGCACGTCGGATCTCGGCGGCCTGTCGCTGAGCCTGCGGCAAGAGGTGCTCGACACGCAGCGGGTGGTGAACGCAATCAAGCATCTACCCGCGCGCGACCGGGATGTCGCGGTCCTGGACGATCGGGACACACTTCTGGATTATCTCAGCGATCGCGCTCCCTGGTCGCGATACACATCATTGTTCCACAGCTTGCTGACGCGGAAACTGATCGCGCAGACTCAAAGCGAGCTGCTGCAGCGCCGGCCGCGCTACATCGTGATCCGCTCGGCCCCGCCGCCAAAATGGGAATTTAATGATACCTGGACATCCTTCCACCGCTTCGTGCCTCGTCATTATCACCTCGAGAAGACAGTGGGCGGCTATGAATTCTGGCGTCTTGGGCACTGACGCGGGCTATGATGTGTTGCCATGAAATATTTCTACGGCGAATACGACGGCGAAGAATTCCCCACGCAGGACAAACTGTTTGGCTTCGATCAGCTCATGCAGTTCATCATGGAATATGGCGATCAAGCGCTCAAAGCGATGCAGCAGATGATGCAGGACCCGAAGAACCAGCAGCAATCGGAGATGCTCGAGCAACTGCTCAAGGACGGAATGCTGGACAAGGATGGCCGCGGCAAGCTCCGATTGACGCCGCGCGCTGTCAGCAAAATGCAGCGCAAGGCGCTCATGGAAGTATTCGCCAACCTGCGCTCGGGCCAGCGCGATGGGCATGAAAAAGTGACTCCCGGCCTCAGCGGCGAACGCATCGAGGGAACCAAGCAATACGAATATGGCGACCCCGTTAGCGAACTCGATTTGCATACGACGATCCACAACGCGCTGGCTCGCCACGGGCTCCCGGCCGAGGCTGACGGAAAGCGAAAGATCAAGTTTTCCGAAAAGGATTTCGAACTGCATCTGCATGAGGGAGTGACCAGTTGCTCGACCGTCGTTCTGCTGGACATGAGCGGGTCGATGATGCGCTACGGCCGATACCTCTCGGCCAAGAAGGTTGCAATGGCGATGCAGGCGCTGGTGCGCCAGCGCTTTCCGCAGGATTCGATCGACTTCGTCGGGTTCTACAGCGGCGCAGCCAAGATTCCCGAGACCGCCTTGCCGCTATCGATGCCCAAGCCGGTAACGGTTTACGATTACCAGGTGCGATTGAAGGTTCCGATCGACAAGATCGAGAAGGCGCCCCAGCACTTCACCAACCTGCACCTGGGCTTGCAGATGGCCCGCCGCGTCTTGCGAAAGCGGACGAGCGAGAACAAACAGATTTTCATCATCACCGACGGCCAGCCCACGGCACACGTCGAGGGCGATTTTATCTATCTGCTCTATCCGCCGGATCAGCGGAGCACGCTCGCCACTTTGAAAGAAGCCGTCACTGCCGTGCGCGAAGGCTGCCGCATCAGCACCTTCGCCTTGATCGAAGATTACTGGGGCATGGAATGGGTGGGCTTTGTCGATCAGCTCACAAAACTGACCAAGGGCGTCGCGTTCTACACCAGCAGCGGCGAGCTGGCATCGTGCATCATGGAGAGCTATCTGAGTGGACGGAAGAAGAAGACGGCGATCGGGTAACCGGCATCAGGCCGCACTACCGCTCCACGGTCGAATCTTCTTGAGCGTCTTGGCCAGGGCCACTTCCGCGACTTCCGTGTCGTACGCGGCCTGTGCCCGCAACCAGTAGCCCTTGGACAATCCAAAAAATCGGCACAAGCGCAGGTCAGTATCGGCCGTGATCGACCGCTTTCCCGCCACGATATCTCCGACTCTTTGCGCCGGGACACTGATTTCCTTGGCCAGCCGATATTGCGAAAGTCCCATCGGAGCAAGGAACTCCTCACGAAGCAGTTCGCCGGGTGTGATGGGGTCGAGTTTAGGCATGGCTGTCCTCATCTAATGATAATCGACGATCTCAATCTCTTCGGCACCCGCACGTGTCCAGCGAAAGCAGACGCGGTATTGGTCGTTGATCCGGACACTATGCTGACCGATGCGATCCCCTTTCAGTGCTTCCAGACGGTTTCCCGGAGGGATCCGTAAATCAGAAAGTACATCGGCAATCTCGATTTGACGAAGCTTTCGCCTGGCCACCGATTGGATGTTCGCAAACCGCCTGACAAACCTGCCGCTCGCCAGCGCCTGAGTGTCGGCGTCCTTGAACGAGAGAATCATCGCAAGATAGTAACGCGCCGCGTGATGGTCGGCAAGTCAAAGGTAGGCAGCCGTCGTACATCATTCTCCTGGGTGGGCATCCAGCGCGGCCTGTACGCGCTGCGGCGTCAGGCCAAAGCTCCCTGTTGCATTGGCGTCAAGTTTACCGCCCCCAAGCTGGTCCATCGCCTGGTGGGCATCTTTCCATCGTTTGGCGGCCACGGCATACGCGACCTCCGCGGAGCGATAGAGCCGGCTGTTGCTCTGCGCGCCATCGGGCCCCAATGTTTTTTCCAGAATATTGTGCGCTTTGTCATAAATATCCGGCGTCGTCAGCGCATCCATCCGATTGCCATCACATTCAGTACGGACGATGGCCAGGATATCAACGTAGTGAAGCGGCACATCTGTATCGAATCGCCCGGTGGCTGCGCATTCGTCGGCAAACGCCATCAGCGTCGCGCGATCTCCCAACCAGCGCGGATAAATGCCCCAGATATAAGCCTCATATGCATCGCTATCATCAAATCGGGCGGCGGCCGCCCGGTCGAACCAGGTGCGCATTTCGGCGGCGTTGCTCTCGCCCATCGCGACATGAATCATCGCCGTCGCCACTTCTGGAATCTTTGGATCCAATGTCCACGCTTGAACCAGCGCTGTGCGGGCTTGAGCCAATTCGCCCGCGAATCCCTGCCACCCTCGCGCGGTCACCTTGTCGGCCCAGTCTCCGCCGCGATCCTGCCAGGCTGCCTGGATGTGTTCCTGGCCTTGCAGATAATCGATCGCCGCGGGATCGGCATCGGGCACGGCCTGCGCGGCTGCCACAATTTTTTGAATCACGCCCGCCGGCATGTCGTCGGTCAGAACGTCCAAATTGCGCATGAGCAAAGCGCGATCGCTTCCGAATACGTGTTCTTTGAATATGTCGGCGACAGCCGTCGCGAGTAAATCGCGATATTTCAGCATCCGCTTTTTCTTACCGTTGACCTTGAGCACCATGAAGGCGTCCCCGGCCGCCCGAGCGCGCCAATTCGCGGGATAACGATTGGGCATGATGGCATCAGCAGCTTGACATAAAAACGGTTCGGCCTCTTTCGGCTGGTTGCGGCGAAATATCGCCATGCCCAGAAAATAGACCACCAGCGGATCATCGCTCCCGCCCTGCACGACGAGCTTGCGCCCCTGCCTTTCCAACATTTCCAGTGACGGAGCATGCTGAAGCCCCAGCAAATTCTCTTCAGCGCCGGTCATAAAATGAACGACCTGATCGTCCGCCACAGGCTTGGTCGTGCTGGAAGATTTGTAAAGGTCAACCGAGGTGTGCAGATAGAACTTGAGCGCCGCCTGATAAAACGGCTTTTCCGTCGGTGCATCCGGCGGGCATGGAATCTCCGCAGCGGACGGCAATGCGGGAAATGAAATGAGGACGACTACGAACAGGCAAATGGGATATCCGAAGATTGAGCGATTCATAGTCCACATAAGCAATCTTCATTATCATCATTCGCTGCCGCCGGGCGAACGCCGAAACAAGCCGTAGGCACTTGTCCTTTGAGCTGATGAAGTCCATGATTAAAACAGTGGCTGCGGCAGATTTCAAACATCCTGGAATTCCGCCCGAATGGCTAGCCGAATTCGAAGCGGCTGCCCGAAGGCCGCTGCCGCTTCGCATGAAATATGCGTTTATCAAAACGTATAAACCGGTGATGGACGACGCAAAGTTTCGTTCGTTCGATACGACAGCGCAATATCGTCAATGGTGCGAAGAAAATCTTCCGGATTGGCTCGGTTATGGCCGCGTTTGAATACCGACAGGCTCAGGAAATCCGTGACGCTTTCGCTCGTCACGCATGTCGGTATCTCTTCATTGGAAAGTCCGGCGCGATTCTGCTCGGCTTCCCGGATACAACTCAGGACGCGGATGTGTTTGTCGAGAAATCCACCGCCAACGGCAATGCTCTTGTGGCCGCGCTGCGAGAACTCGGCTTTGATCTCTCGAATCCACAAGCGGCGGAAATCGAAAGGGGCAAGGACTTCATCCAACTCAAAAACGGTCCCTTCGATTTGGATCTGATCTTTGCACCGGATGGCATTGATGGCTTCGCCGCTGCCTGGCAACGGCACGTTGACGTCGATGGTTTCCCCGTCTGTCACATCGACGACATCATCGCCAGCAAAGTCGCCACCAACCGGCAGAAGGACCGGGAATCCCTGCCCAGATTGGAGTCGTTCCGTACTTACCTCAATCGAAGCTGATGGACCCCCTCGGAAGCCGCTTTCCAACCCCCGAAATTGCCTCGGGAATTGGTCGAAGGCAACGCGACTGCAATGATTGCAGTCGGACACCTCTTTTTTTCCATCACCATTGTATAATTTCCCCATCGGCCAGACCAACCAATGGGACGCCCGACAACACCACCTCTATGTCCCTTCGCACCAAAATGCTCTTTGCCAACTGCGCCGCTCTAGCCGTCATTCTGATGCTCGTGGGGGCCTGCATCTGGGGTCTGCGCGTGCAGCGACGGCACGTCGACGCGTCGCTCGAAGAGTACGCAGCCATCAAGTCAGTCAAGGCCGCCCAGCTCAGCGTCATTGCCGCCAGCGCCGAAATTCAATCGCGACAGCGTGGCAATTCCCGAGTCATCAGCGACCTGCAGGACGCCCAGCGCTCCTTGCGAGGATACAAGACAACGTTGATTTCATATGCGCCGCGGCTCCCTGGTGAGGTCGGCGAATACCAGATTGCCCAAGCTAGCGCGCAAACTGGAGCAGCGATGGATCGCATCAGCAAGCTGCTCAACATCCTGAACACCATTGGCGAAACGCCATCCGCCGGTGCAGCGAGGCCCGACGCCGACGCCCTATCAATCGCGGTCGTGGAAGATCTGGCGTCACTCTTGCAAACGTGCAACGTCTTCTTGGAAACAACACAACGCTCCGCCGACCACGATCTGAGGATGGCTACCATGATTGTCGGCATCGGTGCCATCGCCGTAGCGCTGCTCATGTTGCTCGCGACGCTCTGGCAATATCATCGCGTGATGATCCCGCTTCAGCGATTGCGCGCCTGGTCCCGCCGGGTCGCCCGCGGAGATCTTGGCGCACCCTACCGCGCTTCTTCCGACCGGGAGTTCGTCGAACTCGGCGCCGACATCAACAGCATGGCCGTCGAGCTTCAGGGGTTCTACCGCGATCTTGAAGAAATGGTCGCCGCCAAAAGCAAGGAACTGGCTCGCAGCGAGCGCCTCGCCAGCGTTGGCTATCTGGCGGCAGGCGTCGCGCACGAAATCAACAACCCCCTTAGCATCATGTCCGGCCACGCCGAAATCTCCGCCCGTCGTCTCCACGCCGTCGTTAGCGACGGTCAGGCATCAGAGATCTTCAGATCGCTTCGCATCATTCGTGAAGAGGCGTTCCGCTGCAAACAGATCACTCAAAAACTTCTGCTCCTGGCGCGGGGTGGCAGCGCCGCCAGCCGCGAAACCGTCGAGCTCTGGCCCCTCATTTCCGAAATGGTCGAGATGGTTCAAGGTCTTCAGTGCGCCCAGGGTCGCGGCATAAATGTGAAATCCGATGATCCCAACCCACTTGCCGTCATCGCCAACACCGCAGAGCTCAAGCAGGTTCTGCTCAATCTCCTGGTCAATGCCTTGGAGTCCACCCCCGCTGCCGGCGGTTTGGTCGAGATTATCGCCCAGCCCAATGACCAATCGGTTCAGCTCACCGTCAGCGACAACGGCCGCGGGATGAGCGGCAAAACCCTCGAGGGCATCTTCGAGCCATTTTATTCGGAAAAGCGTGGATCGGCCGAGCCCGGCACCGGCCTGGGTTTGTCCATCACGCACGCCATCGTTTCGGATTTTGGCGGCACGCTCTGCGCCCAAAGCGAAGGGCCAGGCCGAGGCTCACGCTTTGTTCTCCGTTTGCCCGCCGCGCAGGTCCGCCAAGGCGCCGTCAACCGTGTCCGACAGCTTCTTGGGAGCGACTGATGCGCTCGCAACAACGCATTCGGACAGACACGGCTCCTGATACCGACGCCGCCGTACCCACTAACCAATCCCTGCACGATTCTTCCGCGCATTCCGCGCACGGGATCGATGCCCCAGCCACCAGCATCACCTGCCGCCGCGTCCTCGTCGTCGAGGATGGCCGTCGCCTCCGCGAAATGCTCGTCGACGCCATCGGCCTCATGGGCATGGAACCCCACGGCGCGCCCACCGCCGAGGCTGCGATCGAGATGCTCGAGCGGAATCTCTACACCACCGCCATCCTTGACCTCAATCTTCCGGGCATAGGCGGATTGGAGCTTTGCGAAATCATCCGTCAGCGCTGGCCCTACGTGCAGATCATTGTGCTCACTGCTTTTGGCAATCTCGACGCCGCCCGCCGCGCCATTCGACTTGAAGTCGTTGATTTCCTCACCAAGCCATGCGGCATGAATGATCTTGAGCTCGCTCTCAGCCGCGCCCGAAACCGTTGGATCGAGCGCTGCCCCACCCAGCAGCAGGAGTCTCACATCGAGCAGCCCGCGGCTCAAATACCAATCGAAGCGCCTATCCCGCGCCCCGGCGTTTCCATGGACGAGATGGAGCGAGAAGCGATCTTCGCCGCTCTGGAGCGCCACGGTGGCAGCCGCGATGCCGCCGCCGCCGAGCTTGGCATCAGCGTCCGCAAGCTCTACTACCGATTGCAGCAATATCAAAAGCACGGCGCTGCACC
>Ga0302324_100026434_pt1 | contig 11090 bp, 13 predicted proteins | sample Palsa_T0_1_FD_201949 | JGI IMG/M metagenome (GOLD analysis project Ga0302324, IMG submission 201949) | Peat permafrost microbial communities from Stordalen Mire near Abisko, Sweden - Palsa_T0_1 | ecosystem: Environmental > Terrestrial > Soil > Palsa > Peat permafrost | place: Sweden: Abisko... | reverse complement strand
CTTCGATTTGGACTTCGTACCTACCGCGTAGGTAGACGCCGCTGTTCGATCCTGGCGCGCAATTGAATTCGATGTGTAACTTAAAATCTTCAAACTTGGCGTCGCTGATAAGTTCAGGACCACGCCCGGGACTCACCAGCGTTCCGTTTTCGACCTTCCAGGTCGACGCTGAACTCGGATCGCTAGCCCTCCACCCGCTCAGATCGCTGCCGTTGAATAGCCGCGTTGGTTTCTCCCACTTCGGAGCGTTCTTTCGCTCCAGCGACGGCGCTCTCTCGCCTGTCCATTGCCACGCAGTTCCATCGGGCCCGGTCGTGGTTCCTACCAGCGTCTTCCCCGAGAGCTTGCCCTCAAAAACCATGTCGTCTTTTCTCTCTTCCTCTTCCTTGGGGGAAACAAATGTGATGTGGCCGTTCAAGATCTCAATTTTCGGAAGCGGCCGTGCGTGTCCCCAACGGCTCACCATTCGCGCTCTGAGATGACCATCTTCCTCGGTTATCTCCAGCCACGAAGGATATTCGCGAAGCGGAGTCTTCAGGGTCAAATCCCAACATCCCAGAAATGACTGAGTCAACGCAGTTGTATCGGCCGACTTTTTCTGTTCGGAATACAGATGCATGCAAAACATTAGGATCATCGCGGTTAGCGCGCATACTCTCCGCCGGCGATTCATATTGCTATAGCTCCCTTTTCATCGAGGTATTTTGCTGCCCCGTGTTCCCCAGGAAATCTGCCCGCTCCTACGACTTCATGCTTTGCGAAGTTGAATCCCAATACACAGGTTTTTTTCTGAAGTAGGACTCATTGGCCATGTGGCAGCCAAGGGCCGCGTTATGACCGAATACCGCGTCCTGCAGTACCGGCCGGCGCGACCGGACGGCCTCAAAGAAATTCCAGAGGTGGGGACGCAAATCGTCATAGTCGTTTCCTTTGAAGCTCAGGCTCTCGGGAGCTGGCTCGTGCCCCGGTTTAGGGTCGTGTTCCTTATGCCACTGGGCGAGATAGGGCGCCTTCAGGCGAGCAGGAAATGAGCCGGAGTAATAGCTGGGAGAAAGGTCCACACCAGATTGTGGAGAATAGCTGAGCCCAAACTCCGTGAGTTCTATGATCCCCTTGGATCCCATGAAACGAGTAACTTCCGTCGATTCCGTATCCAGGCTCAAGCGCATGTAGACCGGAACGTTGGCATACTCGAAAAGGGCGGCATGCACGTCGGGCATATTGCGTCCGTCCTTCCAGCGGTAAATACCTCCAAAAGCTGATACACGTTTGGGAATCTCATTGATCCCGAGAACGAATTGCATTCCGCTAATCAGGTGCACGAGCAAGTCACCCGCAACCCCAGTACCGTATTCCTTCCAGCAGCGCCAACGCGCAAAAACCAGAGGGTCGAAGTCTTTCTTCGGCGCGGTTCCGAGCCACGTGTCCCAATCGAGATTTTCCGGGGACAAGTCCGCAGGCGGCGGATATTCCCAGGCGCCCGTGGGATCATTTCTTCCCAAGGTCGCTTCCACCAGGCTCAACGAACCGATCGCACCCTGGTCGTAAAGTTCTTTCGCTTTGGCGCAGAGCAGCGAACTCGTCCGCTGCGCGCCAACCATGACAATCCGATCTGATTTCTTCGCGGCTTCGACCAGAGCCAGGCCATCCGCCGGATTATGCGAAAACGGCTTCTCGCAGTAGACATCCTTGCCGGCCGTCACCGCGTCGATCACGATCTGCTTATGCCAGTGGTCCGGCACGGCTACGATGATGGCGTCGATCTCCTTGTTGTCGAGCAGTTCCTTGTACCGGCGCGTGGTCGGAATAGGCTTACCTGCCAGTTCCCGGGCCAGTTCGTGGCGGCCGTCGTAAAGATCGCAGGCGGCCGCGCACTCCACTCCAGGAAGCAGATTCGCTGTCGGGAGCAGGTTACTGCCTTCCATGCCCACGCCCACAATTCCAAAACGAACGCGGTCACTCGCGGCCACGCGTGGGGCCGACGCCCAAAGCGGCTCGGAATTCAGAAGTATGGTTTTTGCGGCGAACGTAGCGCCTGCCGCTCCAGCGGTTGTCTGCAAGAACTCGCGGCGCGAGAAGCGATCCTTTTTCATGAATGTGATCTCCTGGAAGCACTGCTTATGGCCGATCTCAGTTTGCAACTCCGTTTGCAACTCTGCACTGAGCGCGTGCGGCTGCGAAGGCAGACTCGTTGTTCACAAAGTCTTCACGGAGTTTACCGCGAGCTCTATCCGCGCGGGAACTTACCGGAACGACTATAAGTTAAATGGTGCCGGGAAGGGGAATCGAACCCCTACAGTCCTTTCGGACCTGCGGATTTTAAGTTCCACAGTGGGTTCTGAACCGTTAGGAAAATTCTCTACTTTACTTGATTCTTCAACCGCTTACAAGAACCCCGATTCCTACCGTCATGACCCGTTCTGTCGCATTTTGAACATGGAACTACTACAGTTTTACTACAGTCACCTGACCGGCAGCGGCACAGTCTCCTGTCAGTCAAGACTCTGCCAGTCTTCAACTTTTCCCGAGTTGTCCAGGTAGACGTTTAGCTTGCCTCCAAAATAAATGCGCTGCTTTCCCCCACGTCCCCAATCGTTCTCCGACTCTTTGAAACCGATTGCATAATCCAAAGCGTCTTTGCTCATTCCTCGGAACAGCTTCATGCCTCTGATAGCCTCAATCTCCTTGGCGGTAAGATCTGAAGGAATTGACGCCAAGAGGGTACCCGCAACACGTGAGAGAAAATCCCCCTCGTGTCTATCGGACTGAAGATAGGTCGAAGGCGTGTACGCAATAGCCGACGTACCATCAGGAAGGCTGAGCTTCAGTAAAACAGCATTTACGTCTGGCACGTACTTTGCCTTGGTGATTGTGAGGGGTTGGAGGCGCGGGACATCGGTGATTGAAAGTCTGGCCCTGCTCGCGTTTAGGCCGGTCAATTCTTCGATCGTCGCAGTCGGTTTGTAGAGGTCCGAGAAACCTACCGCGTACAACTTCCGTCCAATCACGGAAGGTAGTTTTGTTTCGAGTTCATCTCTTAGCGATTGTCTGTTGCTCGCAAGCTCCATCTTCTCAGGGACCAGTGTTATTGGGAATCCAGAGACCATCGCTAGTGTGTGATCCTCAAATCTGACGACAATCTCCATATAAGGATTGTCTATGTCATCTTCACCAACACTCTCTCCAAAAGCATTTGTTCCACCGACGCGGGCGGTTTGCAAGAAAGACTTCGCGAGCTGAACTGCAATTACTGTGGCGGTCTGCCCCCTGTATCCAATCGCCTTATGACCTGTGAGAATATCTAGCGCCTCATAATTGCCGTCCGGAAGCTGTCGGGCAATGACCCATTCGAGGCAATAGTTTTCGTTGTATGGAACATCGTTGACGATTACGTCTTGGTTCAGAAAGGCTTGCTTGAATGAAGCCAATGTCTTCGGAGCCTTATTAGCCGTGTTGGAAGGCGCGACGTGTTTACTCCGAGTTGGGCTCTCGGGAGTGCCCTTCGTTTGCGGGAAGGCGACAGCGGAGGACAATAGGACCAGAACAATTAGAAATGAGGATTTCAATCGTGTACCTCTGTCGAGAAACAGATGGGCGGATTATTAGTCTCGCGACGCCTTAATGTCCAGTAGACTTGCCCTTGACAAAACCTAACCAGCTAAGAAATCGTGGACCTCAAACGGCGATAGTCTATGGAAAAGAGGACCGCCGCCACCACGAGCGCGTGTGCTTCAGAGCTGGGTGGATCGTGTGAGTTCTTGCTATTCCCTCCCAAAAAGCCCAAAATTAGCCCCAAAACGCCAAAATTGCCAAGAATTTACAGTAACTACTTTATTATCAAGCATTTACATAAGAATTGTCCGGTTGCCCTACCCTACCTCAACCCCCACCGACACCCCTGTCTCTCGCCTAGTGCCTCGTAAACGCAAGGAAACACCATGTCCAGGGCACCCCGCAACCTCATTTCAACGCCAAAAACACTCCAACCTACTGAAAACAGACATCTTGCGTATTGCAATAGTGCGAATAAGCGACCCTTTCGAGTTCAAGAGCCGAGGAAAATTGCGGTTCAATGAGCCAGCGCACATTCCAGGTTTGTATCGAAAGGCGCGAATCGGCTACATCAAAACAGCGCACCGCGACTAGGGCTCCTTCATTTAGCTAGATTCATTCCATCGCTACCAACCGCTGCCAGAGGAAAGGGCAACGCTCCAAACTCCACCAGCACCCGTGTAGCAAGCCAAGTCGGTCTTGCCATCTCCATTCAAATCGCCTGTGAAGCACTGGCCGGAAACCGGGACTACATTCCATTCCTCCACCGGGACCGGACCTCCGCTCCAAATTGAGGCCTGCCATCCGCTACCTGTGGAGAGTGCCACAGCCCAACCTCCGCCTTCGCCAGTCCAACAATTCAGATCGGCTTTCCCGTCGCCATTGAAGTCTCCGCTGAAACACTGTTGCGTCATGGGTAGCGGAACCACCGGGCCTCCGCTCCATACTGCGGTGTTCCATCCACTCCCAGTTGAAACGCCAGCGTTCCAATTGCCGTCAACTCCATCGGAACAGGCGAGGTCCGTTTTTCCGTCTCCCGCAAAGCCCGCAGCGAAGCACTGCCCAGGCACCGGGACTACATTCCATTCGTCTACCGGAACCGGGCCTCCGCTCCAAATTGACGATTGCCATCCACTGCCGGTAGAAAGCGCAACCGCCCATCCGCCACCCTCTCCTGACCAACAAGCCAAGTCAGCTTTCCCATCTCCGTTCAAATCGCCGCTCACACATTGTTGCGTCATCGGCAGAGGCACAACCGGACCTCCGCTCCACGAGGCTGTATTCCATCCACTGCCGGTTGAAAGGGCAACACTCCAATTGCCGTCAACTCCATCGGAACAGGCGAGGTCCGTCTTGCCATCGCCATTGAAATCTGCGGCGAAACACTGGCCCGGAATGGGCACAACGGTCCATTCCGTAGCAAGAAGGGGGCCTCCGCCCCAAAACTGTGTTTCCCACCCACTGCCGGTAGAAAGGGAAACCGCCCAAATTTCTCCAGCGAATCCGGTGAAGCAGGCAATGTCAGTCTTGCCGTCTCCGTTAAAATCCCCGGTGACGCACTGTCCGGTCACCGGAACAGCTGGTCCTTCTCCACCAGCCCACGACTCAAGCTGCCAACCGCTGCCCGTCGAAAGTGCGACACTCCAGACTCCGGCGTTTGGACCAGATGCTCCATTCCCCAGATAGCACGCAAGATCAGCTTTGCCGTCGCCGTTGAAATCTCCGCTGAAACACTGACTGGTTATAGGGATCGTGGGGCTAGGCCCGTTTGTCCAGTTAGCTGCACCACCCCCGGAACTGGATGTGCTTCTGGTCGCACTGAACGTTCCCGAGTCCCCGTTTGTGCAACCTCCCGCCGGGGCCTGGTATGTGCCAGTCATCGAGTTTCCGTCTGCTGATGCCGTGCCTGTTAACGAAACGGTCTGCGTCCCCTCTAACAACGACACCGTTACATTCAAACCATTGACACTGCCGCTCAGCGTTCCGGAGACGGCGCAAGGCGAACCGCTGATATTCATGGTTCCGGAAAACTGCCCCCCCGTTTGGTTTATTGCTCCCCAGAGAAACGTGTTGTATCCCAAGTTCGAGATCGTGCTGGCTTGCCAATTTCCGGCGAGATTAATGGGTTGCGCGTTCTGAGAGCCACCACTCCCGCTCCCACCGCTGCACCCGGATAACACGACACAGAGAATCAAAACCAAAGAAGTAAGCAAACGAAGTGGCGATAGGATCACGCAGCACCTCCTGAACATGAAAACCGGATTTTGGGGGCCGTTACCGTTCTGCTCTCGCGACTGGGGAGGCGGGGGAAGAAACAGCCGCAATTCTACGCTTGTGATCGTCCCGGTGCAATATTCGATTTTGGGATATCAGCGACTATACCTGTAAAAGCTGCCTCGTAGCCTGCGAGGTAGCCACTGAAGACCAAGAACTACATTCGCGAATATCGGCTCTTTTTGAAGCGCCTCAAACAGGCTCGTGAATCGGCGGGCTTGACGCAAGCAGAGGTCGCCCGTCTGATGGCACGGCCGCAATCGTTTGTCTCTAAAGCTGAATCCGGAGAGCGGCGCGTGGACTTCATCGAACTGTCTCACCTCGCCAGGATTTATAAGAAGCCGCTCTCATTCTTCGAGCCGTAGCGGATTTCCCTCCCGACACTGTAAACCCGCATAGTCCCGATCCCATCGGAACATGCCCGAACGTCCGTCCTGGTAAATCTGCTTCTACCATTAGAACTGACCCGGCAGGACCTAAATACTATCAATACAAAAAAACACTCGCCAGTCGGCACGTTGACCGTAAGAGTCAGTAGAAAAATTCAGTACATAATAGTTGATTAGTCTGTAGACCAGAACTTCCAATGATCCGCTAGCAAAGAGCCGCCAGTTTTTGACGCTCGCCATCAGCGAGTGTTTTTTTGGTGTTCAGCTGGTTGAGAGTGGTTAAGTTGAGAGAGAAAGACGAACGGGCCGAAGGTTTCGTGTCACCCATTTCATGGTGATTCCCTTTTCTCCTTTCACTCGCCGATTTACCTCACCTGCCAAACGCTTTCGCATCGCCGGGCTAATTGCATCCATTCTCACGCCCCAGGACTTGAGAACAGCGGCCAGTGTCTCTTTCCGTTGCCTTTGCAAGTCTTGCCGTTTCTTTTGGGTGATCTTTCCAGCGCTTGCTTTGGCCTTGCAGGGTCGGCAGTATGTTCCCGCTTTGTAAAACTTTCTAGTCTTGATTTCGTAGCGACTGCACGCCCGGCACTTTCCCAGTTTCACCCGCAGATCACTGGCCAGGAACCAGACGAAGAAGCGTTTCGCCTCGCGTTCAGCCAGCCCCTCCAAGGGTGCAGCCTCCCGCTTGGGCTCGTATGTCGGGAAAGTAATCTCAATGCCGTCTGGGGACCGAGATACCTGCGGCCGTGTTTGATGGAAGACTTCGAGCACGAGCGTGTCAACCGTGACCAAAGCCATGCTTTTCCCCTGAGCATCAGGCAGAAGTTGGCCCCGTTTGAACCATTCGTGCCGAGGAACACCTCTCTCGGCGAGGCCCTCCCTTCCATCCAGATAAACACCGGTTTCAACCCACTGGTCGACGAAGCTGCGTAGAAGCCTCTGAAACTGTTTCTGCTCAGCCTTATAGCCTCGCAGCGAGCTGAGTTCATCCATCCCGAAATAGGGGCTTGGACTATCAAGCGCGCGGAGGAACAACTCTTCAGTGATGTCAGACGGCATAGGGTGCTTGGGAAGAACCAGTCTGAATCGAAGGTCCATGATTAATGCTAGAACAAACTCCACTTTAGTTCTACCACAGAATAATGGACAGTGCGGCCCTGACAGACTAGTTTTCAGTTGACCCCGCCAAAGGGGCAGGAGGGAGAGGAAAAAATGTACAACCTATCAGATTGTCTCGCGTTTCTGTCCGAACTGGACGTGCCTACTCTGCGACTTTTCATCCCCGAAGCGTGCCGGATTCTTGCCGAACGGGAACGCAACGCTGCGATGGATGTCCCAGGCGCGAACATTTCCGCAAGTTTAACCATGAGGTCTCACTGATGAAGCCCATACGGGTTTTGCTCGACCGGGTCCAAATCGTGTCATGGGCACCGCAGGGAAGAAAACCCCCGGAGCTCAACGGGTACAAGATCGTGCGCGATTGCTTCGTGCGGTGCCAGACGACCACAGCAACGTATGCCCGCTGTCGCCAATACGACAGTACGACCGATGACACGAAGATCTTTTGGCAATACCAGCGACTGAAAGGGTGGCTGAAGGCTTGGAAAATCACCATCGCTGCGGATGACCAGACAGGGTTGTCCTATGAAGACATTGAAAAGGTGCTGAAGTATTGCCATCACTATCGCTTTCTCACCATAGAGATCGCGGTCGATTTTTGTTCATCGTTCGGAATAGGCAAGCGGTTCGTCCGACAACACGGAGTTTTTGGGAAAAGTCGTCGCCGTGCCTAACAAGGAGAAAGAACGGGCACTCCGCTACGGTGGTCGGAAAACTGGCAAGTTGGTCCGCTGCTATCAAAAACGCGAGCTTGGAGTTTTCCGCGTCGAGGTTGAAGCGCACTCAGGCATTCTGCGGCGCAACGATATCTCGACGCTCGATGATTTTCTTTATCTGCCGGAGGTGGTTTATCCCGCGCATCTGCAGTTCGTCGAGTTCGACTGGGGCCGACTGGAGCAACACCTGAATACCAGATCCAGCATCGAAGGCCGTCGAATCATGGCTGGAGCAAAGCGCAGGGCAGCTTCGTTGCGGAGAGTGCGGCGGTATCTCAATAGAAAAGGGATCGTCAACGTTCATCGGTTCCTCGTGCCCTTGGCAATCAATGCGAAGGTCAGTCTCGCCCTGAACCGATGGGCACGGCATTTCAAGAAAGGACCGCTATGGGTAACCTCCGCCATTCGCATGCGAGTCGTTTGATGAGCGGAGGCGTATCTTCCCTCTTCATCGCCCAGATGCTCGGGCACTCTAGCGCTAGCATCGTCGGCACATACGCCAAAGCCACCGATGAATATAAGCGGGACGCGATACGCAAGCTGGAGTCCCTTAGGCCAACACGTCAGGATGCATCGTCTCAAAGGTCAACATCTCGGCCAAATTGAAGCGACTCGACGCTTTGACATCAACATCAACTTCCTTCCGAGCGGCGCTTTCCGATTCTTCCGAAGAACTTTCGGCTGGGTTGCAGCCGGACTGAAAGCATCTGGGGAATTCTCTTCGCTACGACGGAGACAGTGGTTTGGCTGTGGCCCTCCTGCTGTAGTGTCTGCGCGATGCGATAAGCGGTAAAGCCCACTCAGAATGACCGGACGGGGCGGATTTGCTGAGCATACCGAAGCATCTCATCGCGCTGCCACGGCGCGTACCCATGGGCTGCGAGGGGTTGGTATACCGATCCGGTGGTGCTTATTGGGGTGGAAGCGACGACGACCGGAGCAGTCACGTGCTGGATGCCGTGGCATCGTTTGAATTTCTTCCCATTACCGCATGGACACAGCTGGTTTCGTCGGATTTTCATACTTGCCTCCCACCGTAAGATTATAATTGCGCCTCTCGGGTAAGACCAGCCTCGGAAGATCATAAATGAAACCACAAACCACACTATTTGCTTGGGCGCTGCTGGGCTGCGTAGTAGCCGCACAGCAAATAAAGACAGCGGATGAACTTGCTCTGAACCTTCAGCGGAATTTTGAGCAGAATGGATACGATGTCAGCGTCCGGGCGAATCATCAGCATGAATTGATATTGACCTCCGATTCGTTTCAGGATGCCGAGACGAGGGAAGCCGCTGTCAGTGGGCTAACAAAAGATCCCAAGACGCTCTGCAATCTCGGCATCTGGTACATCAAAGTTGGCTATAGCAAGGGCATGCTTTCGAGTGATGTGATGAAAACTGTATCGCTTGGCTGCTCGGCAGCGAAAGCCGCACGCATCGAGGAGACCAAATCTTTGCGGGAAGAAATCGCTAGCGCCGCCAATGATCCCGATGGTAGTGGCCGCGTCCATGCTCACGCAGTTGGTACGACGTTGGTAGTTGAATCTCCCTACTTCTTTGATGATCCGACGAATGGTGCTGCGTTCGCGAAGGCGATGGCACAAAAACTGATGGAGGACAGTCAGAAACTGTGCTCGGCAGCGATCAGTCAACTACAGACGAAAGGTAGCAAGAGGGTGATAAGGACTACCCCTGTGATTTGCCGATGAACTTCCATCGCGATTCCTAGAATACAAACCGATTCGGAAGAGGAACAACGATGTCGGCTCGCGGCAAGACGATCATGTTCGTTGATAACTCCAGCATCTTCCACGGTTCAAGGCAAGCCTGATGGAGAATTTGATGCGAGGAAAACCGCACGCTAGGTATGCCGGTTTTCAAGACCGGAGCCATCACTCGGCCACCTCTCCGACTACTACAGTTTTACTACAGTTGACAGTTTTCAACAGGAGATTAACCCACCACGAGCACAGCCTCGACAAACCGCAGACTATTCAAAACAAGAAGGAAATCTGGTGCCGGGAGGGGGAATCGAACCCCCACAGAGCTTTCGCCCCTGCGGATTTTAAGTCCGCTGCGTCTGCCAATTTCGCCATCCCGGCACGCGCATTAACTCCTGGATCGTTGTCAGTATTGCATAGCCGCCAGCCCGCTGCTCGCCGAAGGAGCTCTCGCCTTTCGGGGGCCGGCACCCACGTCACCGATGGCCCTCTGCTAAGCCGAGCGCTGGCTGCGAATGTGATAGATCAGGTATATGACGATTGCGACATTGAGTGCGAGCACCACCAGCTTGACGTAACTTGAATGCCGGTAGATCTCGTAAAGCTCAATCGGCACCAAAGAGCTCGTGATAATGACGGTGAGCCACTCTCCCCAGCGCTTGCGCAACCAGAGACCAGTGCCTTCCGCTAAGAACAATCCGGCATAGAGAAAGCTCCCAAGTCCAAGTTTCTTGACTTGTGCCGGACTCACACGCGTCGCTTTCTCAAAAGCCAAATTGACAAAATGGCTTCCCGGGTCGAGCCTCAACGCTTCGCACCAGTGCTCAAACACGTCCCCCACGTCTTTATCAAGAAGTTTGAACAGCCCGATACCCAACGCGATAAGCAATCCCGCCTTAAGAAATTTGAATATCGCGATCAGCCGGATCAGCCGATCACCTGAGGATTTCATGCAGAGCCATTATGCCTGATGCTGAGGGGGTGCCCCACTTCTCGCCGCCTTTGCGAGAAGTGGGGATTCTTGATCGTGTGGGACGGACACTCCTGTCCGCCGCCTTCGACCTTGGTCTCGAAGTTGATCGTGTGGAGCGGGCACTCCGGCCCCTTGCTTTTGACTTTGCCTTAGATCTTGACCGGGAGGGGCATTCGCGCAAGGTCTACTTTTTCTGCTGTGCGTATTCGTTCGCGCGCATGAAGTGCAGCGACACATAAGGCTCGTCCCCGACCACCCAACTATCGTGCCCCGGCTCAATAAAGAAGACGTCGCCGGCTTTCATCTCCACAACCCGGCCATCATCCATGGCCGCCGTCGCCCGC
>Ga0302324_100026433_pt1 | contig 11090 bp, 7 predicted proteins | sample Palsa_T0_1_FD_201949 | JGI IMG/M metagenome (GOLD analysis project Ga0302324, IMG submission 201949) | Peat permafrost microbial communities from Stordalen Mire near Abisko, Sweden - Palsa_T0_1 | ecosystem: Environmental > Terrestrial > Soil > Palsa > Peat permafrost | place: Sweden: Abisko... | reverse complement strand
CGCGGGAATGGGTCTGCGAGCGAGCTTCTCCTACCAGGCGCCGCATCCCCAAATGATCGCGGGAATGGTGCGCGCCAGAATCTTGAGATAGATCCTGACGGTAAGACTTCGAACCAGCTCTAGATCCATGGCGGCCCGGCGTGGGAATCGGACCGCGCTGCGTCCGTAGATTTGCCAGAGGCCGGTAAGTCCCGGTTTCACGGACAACAACTCAGCGGCGTCTTCGGAGTAATACCGATCGATTTCCGCGCGCGTGAGCGGTCGGGGACCCACTAGCGACATCTCCCCACAGGCGACGTGCCAGAGCTGCGGCAGTTCATCGATGGAATGCCGGCGGCAGAACGACGCAAACCAACTGCTGACGCGCGGGTCGGAACGATCTTTGGCTTCCTCTTCCGGATCCGCTGCAATGCGCTCGATCCAGGCGTGGCTATCGCTTGCTTCGCGCTCCCGCGGCCACATGGTGCGGAGCTTCAGCATCCAAAACGGTTTGCCCTCCCTCGCCACGCGCAAGTGCGCGATCAAGGGCGAACGGCCTGACAGAACCGCCACGGCGATTGCCGACGCCGCGATGGCGGGGGATGCCGCCGCCAACAATAAAACGCCGGCCGCTCGCTCGATGGATTCCGGCGGCGAGAAAGCTGTCGCGGCGCGCGAATCGCCAAGCAGGGGGCTTCCGAAAGGTCCAAGGTTGATGGTAGACACAGCGAAAAAGCCCGAAAATGCCGGGCCTAATCGCAGTATACGGAGCGCGTGGTCAGACGCCAAGGGTTGTACAATTTGTTTGCATTTCTTTTACGGCGGGCCACTCCCTTACGGTCGTGGTTCAGTTTCAGCGGCCTCGAATTGCGTCGCCCAGCGAAACGTGGTAGTCATCCAGGATGGTGCCGGTGGCGCGCTCCAAAGCAGCGCGAGCCTTCAGGTACGCGCTTTTGGCCACCACCACCGTAGATTTGGCCTGCGCCAGAAAGCTTTGATACTGAATGATGAAGAAACTGGTGGAAGCGCCGACGTCAAACTTAGCCTGCTCGACATCGAGAGATTCTTGCTGCAACTTTTCGGTCTCGACGGATGCGTCATAAGACGCCCGGGCGCGGCGCATTGCGATCAATGCGTCTTCCACTTCCAGCTGCGCCTGTTTATGGAGTTGTTCTTGCAACACCTGGCTCTGCCGGAGCAGGATCTCGTCGCGCGTAACGTCGGCCTGGGCGATGCGGTTGCGCAGGGGCAAAGTAATATTGAGGCCGATTCCGTAGGTGGGGTATTTGCGCGTGGCCAGCTGCTCCAGCGCGTTGCCGTAACCGCCCACCAGAGGGGAACTGATGGCTGGCACCAGCGGATTCAATTGAGCGGCCAGCGCGCTGTTTTGAGCCGTACCCACCAGATCCACCTCCGGCCGCAGCCCGTTGCGCGATCCCTGCAAGCTGATCTGCGTGTTCACCACTTGGACGCCGGCCTGCGATAAGTCGGGCCGATTGGCGAAGGCCAGCGCGATTAAATCCTGCAAAGGCCGGGTTTCGTCGGTGCCTGGAACCTCGATGGAGTCGGTGGGGATGATGCGCGCGTTCAGCACCTCGGGATCGTTGTCGGTACGCCGCGTGATCACGTTCTTGACGATGGCTTCCTGCTCCTCCAGCAGCCCGCGCGAATCGATCAGGTCCTGGCGGATGGAAAACACTTGCGCGTTGGCTCGCGTGAGTTCCACCGGGGCCTGCGTGCCCTCATCCACCTCCGACTTGGTGTCGGTGTAAAGTTTCTCGGCGGAGGCCAGCGTTTCTTCTTTCACTTTCACGTCTTCATACAGCGCCACCAGGTCGGTATAGAGGCGCACCACGCCGTAGACGGTAGCGATCAATTGCTGCTGCACCAGGAGCCCCGCGATTTTTTGTTCGTTCTTCGAAATGCGAATGAAGCGGCGATTTACCGCCAGGCCGAATCCGCGCAACAGCGGCTGCGTCACCGTGAATCCCAGGCTGGAGGTGGTGTAAGGGCTAAAGGCGCTCTGCAAAGAATTGGTTGTGTACCGGGAATTGTCAAACCCTACATTCAGTTCCGTGCCAGGTCCGAAACCTTGGGTGTAGGCCGCGTTGGCGTTGGTGGTGCTGCCGCTCAGGGCGTTAGCGCCATAGGCCAGCGGAGCCGTGTCGGGCGTGGACTGATGCGTCCAGTTGATTTGCCCGGTGAGCGCGGGATCAAACTGCGGAATCGCCGGGCCGTTGGACAGCGGAACGGTTTGGAGCTGAGAAAGATTGTCCAGTTGTTCCGACAGCGCGCCGAGTTCGGAAGGATTGGTTGGCACCGACCCCGCGGCCCCCACGGTAGGCGTAGCCGCCGAGGTGACCAGCGGACTGGCTGGGCCGCCCACTCCCACCGGCACCTCAAACACGTTATAGGTCAGCCCTCTCGGCAGGCCGCCGCCTTTGGCTCGCAGCACCTCGGCATCCGCAGACGGCAGGGTGTAGCGCTCGAGCTGAATGTCGAGATTGTTTTCGATGGCCAGCGCGACGGCGTCGGAAAGCGAAAGATAGATGTTGCCGGATCGCAGCAACTGGCGGATGCGCGGCGAATTGGTCAAATCCACGGGCGGGATGGGATGTTCCACGTAGGGCTGCTTCAGCCGGTCGAACAGTTCGGCCGGGTGGCCCGCCGGCGCGAGCAGAAGCAAACAGAGAAAGACGACGCTGGGCTTTTTAAAACTGATCTGGTTCATGCTGATCTTTTCATGATGGATTCGGTTCCAGGCACGCGGCCGGCGATGCGGAGCGGCTCGCGTGTTCTTTCAGAGTACGGCAGAGCGGGGAAGGGCACGAGCTAGCGCGAGCGTTTGGAACCGCCGGCGTTGCCCGCCGCCGCCGCCAGAATGGGATGAACTTTCACGCCTTCCTGAACGGCATCGTTAGGGTTTGCGATTACCCGCTGTCCGGCGCGGAGACCGGAAAGGATCTCGATATCGCTGCCATAGTCCCGGCCGACCACGACGCGCTGGAAATGAACGGCGTTGTTGGAATCGACCACGGCCACCATGGTTCCCTCCGGGCGCACCGAAAGGGTGTCGCTCGGAAGCAGCAGCGGCGGGTCTTTGCGGGGCAGATGCAGGTCCACTTCCACGTACATCCCCGGCAGCAGCTTGCCTTCCGGATTCGGCACCTGAACTTCCACCAGCAGGGTGCGGCTGGCTGGATCCAACGCGTTGGCGGTGCGGGTGACGGCGCCCGAGAACTTGCGCTCCGGAAGCTCGGGCGTTGCCAGCGACGCCATCTGTCCGACATGCACATCGGAGGCGCTGGATTGGGGGACGTTCAAATAGGTGCGCAGAAGATTCGTTTGCGCAATGCGAAACAGCATGGTGCTGCCGGTGTTCACCAGCGTTCCAACATCCACGTTGCGCATCGTGACCACCCCGGCGAAAGGCGCGCGCACCTTGAGATATCCCTGCATTTCGGTCAACCGGCCGACGTTGGCCTGCATGGCGGAGATGTTTCCCTTGGCCGCGTCCACGGCGCGATCTAGCGCCTTCACGTTGGCCGCCTGGGCCTGATATTGCGCCTGATACTGATCGTTCTCCTGCTTTGAGACCGCGCCCCGTTTCACCAGATTGTCCCAGCGCGTGGCGGTTAGCTTGGCGATGGACTCGTTGGCTTTGCCCTGTTCGAGAGCCGCGCTGGCACGCGCCAAATCCGCCTGCGCCTGCTCCACGGCCGCCTGCGCCTGTCGCACCTGCTGATCCATATCGGGCGCTTCCACTTCGGCCAGCAGCTGCCCGGCGGAAACGCGGTCGCCGATATCCACATAGCGTCGTTGGACGTAGCCTTCGGCGCGCGCCAGAATCGGCGCTTCGGTCACAGCCTGAATATTGCCGGGGAGCACCAGTTCGCCCATACTGGACGCCGCTTTTGTCGCCACGACGGTCACATCCGGCAACGCGTCATTTTGCACGTTGGCTTCGGCGATGACCTGCAGATCGCGCCGATGATGCGGGAGATATCCCACGAAGAAGGCCACCAAAAAAATCGCAGCCACCAGAACAAGCAGCAGCGTGATCTTGCCGCCAGACGGCCGCTTGGGATGCTCCAGCGCCGAATGGGCGGAGTGGGCCGGCTTCTGCTGCAGCTCCCGCTTCAACCGCTCGATTTCGGCGCGCAACTCCTCTTCGGTCGCCGTGGCGGATCGTTCGATTGGATTATCAGGTTCGTTGATCGTGGATGATGTCATTACTATTTCAATACATCTGGAATTCGGATTCCGGCAGCCCCTCGCGTTCTTCCTCTTCGATCTGCCTGTCGTGGTCCACCGGCGGAAGCTTGCGCAGATAGCTGTACACGATGGGCACGATGAGCAACGTTGTCACCGTAGCCATAAGTAAGCCGCCGATCACCGCGCGGCCCAGGGGCGAGTTCTGCTCGGCGCCTTCGCCTATCCCGAGCGCCATCGGGAGCATGCCGAGAATCATGGCTAGCGCGGTCATCAGCACAGGCCGCAACCGCGTATAACCGGCGGAAAGAGCCGCGGCTCGCGCGCCCTTGCCTTCTAATCTTTCGTCATTGGCGAAGACCACCATTAGAATACTGTTCGCGGTGGCCACGCCGATACACATGATGGCGCCCATCATGGACGGAACATTCAGCGTGGTTTGCGTCACGAACAGCATCCAAAGGATGCCGGCCAGCGCGCCGGGCAGGGCGCTCAGAATGATGAACGGATCCACCCACGACTGAAAGTTGACAGCCATCAACAGGTAGACCAGAACAATGGCCGCGAGCACGCCCAGGCCCAGGCGATAGAAGGAGCTTTGCATAGTGGCGGCCTGTCCGCGCAGAAAAATCTGCGTAGTCTGGGGAATCTTGGTGTCCGCAATGATTTTTTCTACTTGCGAGGTCACCCCGCCCAGATCGCGGCGGTCGATGTTGGCGTACACGTCAAACACCGGCTGCACGTTGTAATGATTCGCGATCTCAGGCCCGGTGCCGTGTACGATGGTGGCCAGATTAGAGAGCAACTGCGTTTGATAAGGCAGCGCGCCGGGATTGCCGTAGGCCGCCGAGCTTTGATTCGGGGCCGCTCCGGTGGCGCCGTCGCCCTGGTTGGCTACTCCCGCCATGGAGCCGGGAGTGTTGAACGCCACCGCCGAGTTGGCCGCCGACACGGGAGTTCGCATCAGCTTGTCGAGGGAATCCATTTTATATTGCGGGGTCTGGATCAGCACGTTGTAGCTTACGCCATTCTTCCAGTTGAGCCAGAAGTTGGGAGCAACCTGGCTGCTTCCGCTGAGGGAGATGAGCAAACTGCTGGCGACGTCGCGCTGGGTGAGGCCGAGCTGCCCGGCCTTGATGCGGTCGACATTGATACGCAGCTCGGGGGCATCCACTACTTGGTGCACGTGAACGTCGGCGGCGCCGGGGATGCGCGCGATGCGCTCGGACAATCGCGCCGCGATGTCGTAATTCGGTCCGGCGTCGCGTCCGGTGACCTGCACGTCGATGGGCGCGGGCAATCCCGAGTTCAGAATTTGATTGGTGATATTGGCCGCTTCAAAGAAGATGACCAGGTCGGGGAATTTTTCGTGCAGGCGTTTGCGCAGGCGCTGGGTGGTGACGTCGGTGGGGTCGTGGTTCTGGTTCAGCGAAATCAGAATGTCGCCGTCGTTGCTGCCGATCACCGCGTTGTCTCCAAAACCCAGGTTGAAGCCGCCCGGAGGCACGCCAATGTTGTCGAGGATGGTGTCCAGTTGGTCGGCTGGAATCACTGCGCGAATTTCCTTTTCGATCTCGGCGAAAATCAACTCGGTTTTCTCGATGCGCGTGCCAGCCGGTGCTTGGGCGTGCAATCGAATTTGCCCCGAGTCCACGGTGGGGAAGAAATCGCGCCCCACCAGGAAGACCAAACCCAGGGAACCCAGGGAAAACGCCAGAAATACCGTAAGCACGGCAGCGCGATGATCCAGCGCCCAGTCGAGCAATCCGGTATAGGCGGCGCGAAAGCGCTCGAACCGCCGGTTAAACGCGAAATGGATGCGCCACACCAGGGCATGCCCTTCCGCCGTTCCAGCTTCTCCGTGCTCGCCGCTGCGATACATTTCGACTTCCGGCTTCAGCATGTAGTGCACCATGGTGGGAATCAGGGTGCGCGACAGCATATAAGACGCCAGCATGGCGAAAACCACCGCCATCGCCAGTGGCGTGAACAAAAACTTCGCGGCGCCGGTCAAAAGCAGAACTGGCGCGAACACGATGCAGATGGAAAGCGTGGAAACAAACGCCGGGATCGCGATCTGTTGCGCGCCATCCAGCACCGCCCGCACCAGCGGCTTCTTCATCGCCAGATTGCGGTGGGTATTCTCGATTTCGACCGTGGCGTCGTCCACCAGAATGCCGACCGCGAGCGCCAGGCCGCCCAGCGTCATCACGTTGATGGTGTGACCCATGAGCTTCAAGATGATGAGCGACGTCAGAATAGAGAGCGGAATGGAGATGCAAACGATCACCGTGCTGCGCCAACTCCCGAGGAACAGCAGGATCATCAGGCCGGTGAGCAACGCGGCGGTGGCCGCTTCCTTCACCACCCCGCTGATGGAAGCGCGTACGAAGACCGATTGATCGAAGAGCTGCCGCACCTTCAACGCCGGCGGCATGGCGGCTTCAATGCGAGGTAGCTGGGCCTTCACCTTATTGACGATGTCGAGCGTGGAGGCTTGGCCATTGCGCAGGATGGTCAGCAGCACGCCACGCGTTCCATTGGTCCGAACAATATTGGTCTGCACCGAAAACCCATCGCGTACGGTGGCCACGTCCTTCAGGTACACAGTGGCGCCGTTGACCGTCTTGATGGGCAGGTCGTTCATGTCGCTGATGATTTCGGGGCTGCTGTTGATGCGAACCGCATACTCGGTGTCGCCCACCTTAATCGTGCCGGCGGGCAGGATCAGGTTCTGGAGGTTGAAGGCGTTTGAAACATCGATGGCCGAGAGTTGCTTGGCGTAGAGCGCATTGGGATCCAGATCCACCACCACCTGGCGCTGCTTGCCGCCATAGGGCCCGGGTACGGCGGCGCCCTGCACTGTCGCCAGCGGAGTCCGGATGAAATTCTGACCCAGGTCAAAGATTTCCTGCTCGCTCAACGTTTTGCTTTCCAGGCCCAATTGGATGATGGGCACACTGGATGCGTCGTACCTCAGGATGTTCGGCGGGAAAATTCCCGGCGGCATGGCGCGCGTGGCGGAGTTTGCAATGGCCGTGATTTGCGCCACCGCCATGTCGATCTTCACATTCGGTTGAAAATAGACCCGGACGATGGAAATGCCGTAGTAGGACTGCGATTCGATATGTTCGATGTCGTTTACCGTGGTAGTCATGCCACGTTCGAAGACGGTGAGAACGCGGCTCTCCATCTCCTCCGGCGACATGCCGGCATAGTTCCAATTGATGCTGACGACCGGAATGTCGATGAAGGGAAAAATATCAATCGGCATCGTGATGATGGCCGTCAGCCCAAGCAGCAGAATGGCGACGGACATCACAACGAAGGTATAGGGGCGGCGAAGCGCTAATCGGACTATCCACATACACAGCTCAAGCTATATGGTAATAAAGGAGATGGTTTCGGCGCTCCTTAGGTTATTGGCCCTTTGGAGCTATGAAATTCCGGTTGGAAGCGTATCCGACAGATTTGGCGCAACTTAGTTGCCAAGGTTGGCCTTGGCTCCCAGCTGGATCAACTGCGTTTCCCCGGGTCCCTGGAAAAACGTAAAGCCAGACCGGTGTTGAGTGCCTCGCCACGTGGGAACAATTTTACCGCAAGGGCAGGCCAATTGTGGCGCACGCACTCATGCGTGCCGCGTTCACAATCGTGTGAACGCTGGCCTTCGAGACTGGCGTACATTAGCGTAGCATGCTGCTTACGGCAATGGAACATAAGTCCTTTAAAATGTTTGCGCATGCAAAACTCAGTGACATTGCGCACTCGTGCCAACACAGAAGGGGTTCACACGAGTTTGAACGCAGCACGCCGAGGGCGTGCGCCACAGTTGGGGATCCGAGATGTTATCCTCCAGTTAAGATCCATGCGATATGTCGCAGGCTTACTGATTATTCTGACCCTCGGCGCTTGCTCAAACCGGGAAGCCCAGCGCGAACGCGAGCAGCGTGACCGGAACTCGGCAGCTTTCAAGGCGGGCGAAGCCGCTCACGAGATCGCCAAGCGCGCTGAGAAGACCGCCGCGGCTGCCGAACGCGAGTTGAAGGAGAGCGCCCGCAAAGCCAGCGAAGGTTGGAAGCAAAAAGAAAAAGAAGACCGCGAGAAGGCCCGTCAAAGCCGCTGAAGCTTCCGATCCCGCTGAAGGTTTCGATCCCGCTGAAGGTTTCGATATAGCTGCTGCGTACGCTGCAGCATGGTGTCCAAACTGAATTCCCGCCGGGCCCGGAGCACGCCTGCCTGACCGAACTTTTGACGCAAATTCGAGTCGTCGAGCAGCCGGTTGATGGCCGCGGCTAAGGCTTGCGGGTCCGCCGGCGGAACGGTCAACCCGGTTTGTTCATGCACGGACACCAGCGGTACGCCCGAATCCAGGCTGGTGTTGACCACCGGCAGACCGGCGGCCATGGCCTCAATCTGAACCAGTCCAAATGCTTCGCTGCGCGCCACCGAAGCTAAGACGAACAAGGCGGCGGCGTGATAATGGGACACCAGGGCAGCGTTGTCGATTACTCCCGCGAAGATCACCTTTTCGGCAAGTCCCAATTGGGCGGCCAGGCGCTCCAACTTTCCCCGCAATGGACCGTCGCCGACAATCACCAGTGTGCCGCGCACGTCCGCCATGGCGCGGATCAGATACTCCAGGCCCTTGTAGTAGACCAATCGCCCGACGCTGAGCACCAGCCGGTCGCCGAATTGCGCGCGGATACGGGTGACCTCGCTCGGATCGCGTTGCTCGAACTGGCTGGTGTCGATGCCATAGGGAATCACGTGGCAGCGATCGCGAAAGGCCTGGAGCACCGGCGAAGTGGCGAGATAATTTGGCGACGTCGCTATGATGGCGGCGCTTCTCCGCAGCGCGGCATAGAGCAGCGGTTCAAACAGCCGTCCTAACACCTTCTGTCGAACGATGTCGCTGTGATAGGTGACCACCAGTCCACCGCGATAGCCGCTCGTAAGATAAGCCAGGACGGCAGTAGGATTGGGCAGATGAATGTGAACCAGGTCCGCCCGCGAGTTGCGAATTTGCGCGGCCATCCCCGGTGAGATGGAAGTAGAGAAAGCGCTGAGCAGGGTGCCCAAACGTGTAACGGGAACCGAGTCGATCGTTTCTTCCAGCGAATTTCGATCGTCGTTGGAGACGACTACACGCAGATCCACGTCGTTCCGCAATCCGGCGCACAACGCTTGCAGATGGGTTTCCATGCCCCCGATGTGGGGAGGATAGAACTTTCCAACTTGCAGAACGCGGAGCTTGCCTGGGGTGGCATCGGAGCGAATAGTCCAATGATCGCACGATGTATAATCGCGCTCATGCGACGCAGAGATTTCGTCAGCGGCCTGGCCGCCGCCACCGCCGTGGTCCCGCTCGCCTGCGATCGATCGCTTGGGCGCATACCGCGCAAGGGTCGTCTAAAACAATGCGCCACCCGTAGTGTATTCGGCTCCAGTCTCTCTTTCGAAGGTATGTGCCGTGAAGCCGCCCGCCTGGGCTGCCAGGGCTTCGACCTGGTTCCCGCGCAAAACTGGCCGACGCTGAAAAAGCATGGTCTGCGTCCCACCATGCGTCTTCCGAATCCCGGCGTCACCGTTACGGACGGAATCAATCGCAAGGAGGGGCAAGAGGAACTGGTGAAGTCGATGGGTCCCGCGATCGACGAATGCGCCGCCGGTGGATGTCCCAATCTGATCACCTTTTCAGGCAGCCGCGGAGGTATGTCCGACGCCGAGGGCGCCGACAATGCTGTGGCGTTCCTGAATCGCGTGAAGGCGCAGGCCGAAGACAAAGGCGTGACGATTTGTTTGGAGCTGCTCAACAGCAAGATCGATCACAAGGATCAGATGTACGATCACACCAGCTGGGGCGCCGAGGTTTGCCGCCGCGTAAATTCGCCGCGCGTGAAGCTGCTGTTCGACATTTATCACATGCAGGTCATGGAAGGCAACATCTGCCGGACCATCCGGGACAATTTCCAGTGGATCGAGCATTTCCATACCGGCGGCGTGCCTGGGCGTCATGAAATCGACGGAACGCAGGAGCTGAATTATCATTTCGTTGCAGAGACCATTGCGGAGCTTGGTTTCACCGGCTACATCGCGCACGAATACAACCTGAGCCCGGGGCGGGATGGGGTTCAGACGCTGAACCAGGCGATCGAAAGCATGGACGTTTAACACTCTACTGTTCGCATGCCTGCCCAGGAGTGGGGACGCGGCATGTGGCGCACGCACTCATGCGTGCCGCGTTCACACTCGTGTGAACGCTGCCCTTGCGCATGCTGCTTATACAATCGAACATAAGTGTTTTGAAATGTTTGCACAGAAAAAACTAAGTGGCATTGCGCACGAGTGCCCGCGCCACACTACATTTAGCTACAGGTGAATAATGCCGCGCTGAATCGCCGCCGTTGCCGCCTGCGTCCGATCGTCCACGCTCAGCTTGTTCAAGATGCTCTTCACGTGATTCTTCACCGTGTGCTCGGCGATGCCAAGCGCGTAAGCGATTTGCTTATTGCCGTAGCCTTTCACGATCAGTGCCAGCACCTCCGCCTCGCGGGCGCTTAAACCAGCCGGCAAGGCTCCGGCTTCGAGTACGGCGGCCACGCCCGGCGGCAGATAGTTTTCGCCCGAATGCACGGCTTGGATGGCGCGGATCAACTCGTCATGCAGCACGTCTTTGGTCAGATATGCGCGAGCGCCCGCCAGCAGCGCGCGCCGGACGTCTTCATCGCCGCCGTAGGTGCTCAGCGCGATAATATGGGCCTCCGGAAATTCAGCCCGGATGGCCTGCGTGGCCTCCACGCCGCTCATTTCGGGCATGCGGACGTCCATCAGGCTGACGTCGGGACGATGTTTGCGGAACAGCTCCACGGCTTGCAAGCCGTTAGCGGCTTCGGCCACCA
>Ga0302324_100026432_pt1 | contig 11091 bp, 8 predicted proteins | sample Palsa_T0_1_FD_201949 | JGI IMG/M metagenome (GOLD analysis project Ga0302324, IMG submission 201949) | Peat permafrost microbial communities from Stordalen Mire near Abisko, Sweden - Palsa_T0_1 | ecosystem: Environmental > Terrestrial > Soil > Palsa > Peat permafrost | place: Sweden: Abisko... | reverse complement strand
CGCCTTTCAGTATCTGTTGTTACCGTGAATGACTGATGAAGCTATGAACCAATCTGCCGGCAACTGCGTAGGTTGAGATTCGTGCTATCCCAGGTCTCAGAATCGAGACCTCGCACCCATCATCGTACAGAATCAATGGGTGAGAGGCCTACGCCGGGTTCGCCGAGCCGTCTCCACACTGGTACTTGGCCTCGATCGCCAGCACTTTCTTGAATCGCCTTACAAATCTCTCTTCACTGGCAATGAACTTTGCGCCGATGAATGCATTCACCAACTCATATGCCAGCGAGGAGCCGATAACCCGCGCACCCAGCACAATCACGTTCATATCGTCGTGCTCCACGCCCTGGTGCGCGGAGTAGGTGTCATGGCACATGCAGGCGCGAATCCCTGGAATTTTGTTGGCTGCCACGCACACGCCCACGCCCGAGCCGCAGATCAATATCCCGCGCGGCGCATCGCCGCGCTTGAGCGCCAGTCCCACCTTCTCGGCGTAGTCCGGGTAATCGTCCAGCGGATCCACTTTGAAGGCCCCCAGGTCGATTACTTCGTGTCCGGCCATTGCCAGGTAAGCACGAACCTCTTCCTTGAGAGGAAACCCCGCGTGATCGGAACCAATGACGAGTTTCACTTGCGACCCTTTCTTGGTGGATAGCGGGGTTAGCGGGGTTAGCGGAGTTAGCGGTGTTGAAAAGCTGACCAGGTGCTTCTAACTCCGCTAGCTCACTTCACCAGCTTCTTGGCTCTCGCCGCCACGCTCTCCGCACTAAATCCTAGCTTCTCCAGAACAATCGGTCCCGGCGCCGAAGCCCCAAACCGATCCAGCCCCACTACGTCGCCATCCAAGCCAACATACTTCCACCAGCCCAGCGTCGATCCAGCTTCAACCGCAAGCCTGGGAACACCCGCCGGCAGCACGCTGGCCCTGTACTCTGGCGTCTGCTCGTCGAAGATCTTCCAGCTTGGCATGCTCACCACGCGCGCCTGAATCCCCTCGGCCGCCAACAGCTTCGCCGCGTCCACCGCGGGCCAAACCTCTGAGCCTGTGCCGATCAGGACGACTTGCGGGCTCGCAACATCCACCAGCACGTAGGCTCCCTTGCTTACGTCGGCGTACGCGTCGTGCGACGCCGGATCGATCACCGGCAAATCCTGGCGGCTGAGCGCGAAGAAGCTCGGCCCCGTGCGTTCCAGCGCCAGGCGCCAACAGGCTGCCGTCTCATTCGCATCGGCGGGACGAAAATCGGTCAGAAAAGGCACCGCCCGCAGCGCCATCAAGTGCTCAATCGGCTGATGCGTGGGCCCGTCTTCGCCCAATCCAATCGAGTCATGCGTGAAGACAAACAGCGAGCGAATCTTCATCAGCGCCGCGAGACGAATCGCCGGCTTGCAGTAGTCCGAAAACGTAAAGAAAGTCGACCCGAACGGAATCAACCCGCCGTGCGCCGCAATCCCGTTCACCGCCGCGCTCATACCAAACTCGCGCACGCCGAAAAACACATTGCGCCCCGTCGGATCCACGTGGAAACTCTCGCCCGGCTTGAAGATTGTCTTGGTCGATGAAGTCAGATCGGCCGCGCCGCCAAACAACTCCGGCACCATGTCGGCAATCGCGTTCATCACCGCTCCGCCGGCGTTGCGCGTCGCCACCGGCTTGCCCGCCGGATAACTGGGAATCGCCTTCACCCAGCCTTCCTTGCGCACATCTTTCTGCGTGCGCTCAAACTCCGCCGCCAGCTCCGGATTCGCCGCCTTGTATCCTTCGAATTCCTTGTCCCATTTCGCCTCAAGCTTTGCGCCGCGATCGATGGCCTTGCGCCAGTTCGCCAACGCGTCTTCGGGAACGTAAAAGCTCTGATCCTCAGGAAAGCCGAAGAACTTCTTGGTCGCCGCCACAGCCTCCGGGCCCATTGCCTCGCCATGTACCTTGTTGGTCCCGGCTTTGGGGCTGCCGTAGCCAATCACCGTCCGCACCGCAATGATTGACGGCCTCTCGGTTTCCCCTTTGGCATTTTCAATTGCCGCATTGATGGCCACAAGGTCGTTGCCATCATGCACACGCTGCGTATGCCAGTGGTAGGCCTTGAAGCGTTCCAGAACATCGTCGTTGTAGCTCAGCGCGGTCGGCCCATCCAGAGAAATCAGATTGTCGTCGTAAATCCATATCAATTTGCCCAGCCCCAGCATTCCCGCCAATGCCGCGGCCTCGTGGCTCACCCCTTCCATCAGGTCGCCGTCGCCGCACAGCGCATAGGTGTGGTGATTCACAATCTCAAAGCCGGGCTTGTTGTAGATCGCCGCCAGGTGCCGCTCCGCAATCGCCATGCCCACGGACATCGCAATCCCTTGCCCTAGCGGTCCCGTAGTTACCTCAACGCCATCCGTGTCTCCATATTCAGGGTGCCCCGGCGTAATCGATCCCCACTGTCTGAACTGCTTCAAGTCGTCGATCGTCATCTTGTATCCGGTGAGATACAACGTCCCATAGAGCAGCGCCGAAGCATGCCCATTCGACAGCACAAACCGGTCCCTGTCCACCCACTTCCAGTTCTTTGGATTGTGCTTCATCAGCTTGTGAAACAGCAGGTAGGCAATCGGCGCACAGCCCAGCGGAGCGCCCGGATGGCCGCTCTTGGCCTTCTCCACCGCGTCCACCGCCAGCAGCCGCAACGTATCAATAGAAAGTTCGTCGAGTGAAAGCCCCGCAATACCTGAAGTCATAAGCTTGTACGAATCCTTTCCGGGTGTTTCGCGATTCCGTGGCGCCTCACGCGCCCGAAGATCAATTTATTCGTCAATCCTTGAATTTCGCCGTTGCTAGCCGCCCACCTGCACCTCCACATTGTAACCAAGCCAGGCATTCTCCTCGGTCCAATGCAGAGTCCATTCCAGCTTTCCGCCATCTGCCTTTCCGATTTGGGGCGCGGTCGCAATATCGGCGCTGTGCCCGGCGCTGCCCAGGCTGCGGCTCATCGTAGTGTGCGTCGTAGCCCAGCCGTCCATGGTCCACTTCACTTCAAACCGCTTCTCATCCAGAATCCGCAGCGTCTCTCCCGCAGCAATCTTCTGAATCGGCCGCATCATGCTGTAAATTTCCAGATTCCCGCGAACTTTCTTGCGTCCCGCCGGCTCGCAGTAGCGCTCATACACCGGATCGATGCGGTCGAAGACCTTCCCATCCACCGCCGAGCGCAGCAGCTTCAAATACTCCGCGTGAGCCCACACGAGAGGTACCGCCGACCCGGCCGGCTGCCCCAGCCGCAGGCTTGTGCCCGGCATGCTCGCCTCGTCCCAAACCTGCTCCGGCATCATCTGTCCGCCGGTTGCAAATCGCTCATAGGTCCTGATCAGCTCGGTAATATCTTTCCCCGCCGCCAGCTCATAGTGCGCCCGCTCCCCGGTCAACAGCGGCCACACGCGGCCCTGGCCCCACCCTTGAAACGGCCCACCATCCGGACGGTCGCCGTATCCATCCCAGTTGTAGCGCAGCCAGCCTGGCCCCTGCGGCAGTCCGCGCTTCAGCACCGCGTCCACCACCTTCAGCGAATCCGCCATCAGCGGATCGTCCGCGCGCCGCACTCCGTAGCGCACCAGTTCGAGGAAGCCGGCATCGATGATCTCGCGCGCCTCAAACTCCGAGCGCGTTCCCGGCGGCCGGTTGTTGAGGTGGATGATTTCCTTCCCGCATTCCTCGCAAGCATACGCCTCGCCCGTCTCCGGCGGACGAATACGCATGTAGTGGCGCTTCACCTCGGGCAGAAGCACGCCTTCAGTGGTAACCGTCCAGTCTTCAAGATGCTTCTCGATCCAGTCGGCATACTCTTCCAGAAATTCCGCCATCTCCATCGAATCGTGCATCCGCATAATCTCTGCCGCGCAAATCAGCCCGCCAATCACCGCCGCCAGCGTCGAAGGCGAGTAGCCCGCATTCTCCTCCCAGCGCTCCTGATTGGTGATGGGCGCATGGCGCACCAGGAACCCAGCCGCTCGCTCGACAAAAGCAAAAAAATGCAGTTCGCCCAGCGCATTCGCCTTCCACAAGCGCCACGCCAGAATCACCGGGAACGCTACCTCATCCAGTTGCAGCCCGCGCCAGTAGGGCGTTCCGTCAATCCAGAAATTCTGTGCGAAGCCGCCATCCGGCTGCTGCGTGCAGGCCAGGTAAACCAGCGCCCGCCGCGCCGTCTCCGCGCGCCCGCAGGCCAACAGCGCGGTGGCCGTCTGCACCATATCGCGCGTCCAAACAAGGTGGTAGCCGCCCAGGTCGTCGTCCCCCTTCGACTGGCCCCAGGGAATCGATGCCGACGCCACAAACGCCCCTGAAAATGTCTTGTCTTCATGCGCCAGCAGCACATTGTGGCTGGTGCCCATCAGCTTGCCGCCATCGCACGATTTCGCCGCCAGCCACATCGGGTTTGCCGCCCGCTGCCACTGCGTAACGAAACGGGTCTTGTGCTCCTCAAACGGCGTCGCCAGCGAACTCATCGTCTTCTGCGCGGCGGTGTGGTGTCCCCCGCCAATTCCGATCGCCAGCGTGAACTCGATGGAGCCGTCCGGCGCAACGCCGCTTAGGTCCAGCTCGCCCATCACCGCAATATTTCCGTTTGTCGCCGAGCCGAACTCCCAATCCATGCGGAAGTTGTCCACCAGGTCGCGCCAGCCGTCGCTCAAGCCCACAAAGCCGCAGCTCACTCGCGAGAAACCTGAACTCGTCAAGCCGCAATTGGCGGCCATTGCGAGCGACCAGCGGCCTTTCCACGCCATGAGCACCTTGCGCCCAGCCAGGTCCACCGCTCGCGCCGAGTTGCCCGCACCGCCAATGTCCAAGTGCGGCGCAAGCAGCGCATAGACCTTCAGGCGCGGCAGAAGCTCCGCGTCTCCTTCGATGCGAACGTGGTTCAGAACCACTGCGTGGTGCGGATCGCAGATAATCTCCTTGGTGAGCGTGTAGCGTCCCTCCGGGTCGCGGTTCACATACCGTACCCCCAGCGCCTCCGGATGGATGTACTCGAACGTCGACTGCAGATCGCGCTTCTCCTCGTGGAAAAACGTCTCTCCATCCGTGATCAGGAACTCCATGTCCCGCACTTGCGCCCGGTCGATGGTCGGGTTGTAGATCTCGTTCAGAATCCCGTGGGAACAGGTAAACCAAATCCGGCTCGACGCTGCGTACGCCGTGCACACCGCATCCTTGATGCTTGAAGTCCACCGCGGCTCAGTGCCTGGCGCGCCGAATGCCTCGCCCTGCTGCTCAAGCCACCGGTACAAAGGCTGATCGCTCATCGTTAAAGTCACTCGTTTCGAAAAAGGGAAATCAGAAGACCGGGCGCGAAATTAGGACGCGAAAGGAAGGGATGTCGCGCAGCGCACTCCATTCTATCGATGTTCCCCGGCTCCGGAAGGTTTCGCATCCATGAAAATTCAGACGGGAGCCAGCCCGGTGTCCACGCGTGCACCCTATGCCCTGTTCCCTGTCCTCCAACTTTCCCTCGCACCCTCTCCACTTCTTCCCGCATCCAAACATACATCCACGCAAAAGCGTGTGAAATTTGGATTTATCCTCGTCGCTCTGGTTCGCCCCGCGCATCGCCGGGCCACATCCCCGCAGTACAATTTCAACCGAAGGAGATTTCCCCAATGGCCTACGAATTACCACCGCTGCCCTACGACTACGCCGCACTCGAGCCTTTTATCGACGCGGAGACCATGCACCTGCATCACGACAAACATCACCAGACCTACATCACCAACGTGAACGCCGCCCTGGCCAGCCATCCCGACCTGGCCGCCAAGTCCGTCGACGACCTGATCCGGGATTTGGCCGCTGTCCCGGAAGACATTCGCGGCGCCGTCCGCAACAACGGCGGAGGCCACTCCAACCACACCGCGTTCTGGAACCTGATGGGCCCGGTTGGCTCAGCCGGTGTAGGCGGCGCGCCCTCTGGCGCCATTGCCGCCCAAATCTCCGCCGACTTCAGCGATTTCGAAGCCTTCAAGAAGACCTTCAATGAGACCACCGCCAAGCAGTTCGGCTCCGGCTGGGGATGGCTGGTCTTTGCCGGCGGCAAGCTCAAGGTCATCACCACCGCCAACCAGGATTCACCGCTGAGCGCGGGCCTTTATCCCATCCTTGGCAACGACGTGTGGGAACACGCCTACTACCTCAAATACCAGAACGCTCGCCCCAAGTACCTCGAAGCCTGGTGGAACGTCGTCAACTGGCACGAAGTCAACAAGCGCTTCGCGGCAGCCAAAGGCTGAGAAACAGGGAACAGGGAACAGGGATTCCGGCCCTTCTCAGCGATACCCTCCGTGCCCCATCCATCCGCTTTTTTCTGCGGATGGGTGGGAAACCACGACTTCTTCCCCGCCAACCCGCCCCGCTGACTTGCTATCGCCGCGCATGCGGCGCTAACTTGCTCCATTCCTTACAACCCTTCTCCGGATTCCGTGTCTAACTGGACGTGATGATTAAGTCCCGCATTCCCATTTTCGCCCTGGCGCTTTTGGCCCAGCTCTCAATCGCTCTTCCCCACGCCCATGCCCAGTCCGGCACCTTCACCATCGCCCAGCACGGCAAGCCCGTGGGCACGGCTACGGTCACATTCGCCGCCACTCCCAAGGGTTACGACACCACTTCAGTAGTCCGCGTAGCCATGCAGGGACTCAATTACAACCTCTCCAAAACCGAGCAGCTCACCTCCGCCAACCATCTCCGCCACGTCCAGCTCAGCGCGACCGTAAACACCTCCGCAGTCAACATCACCGCCGCGCCAGACGCCGCCCAGTTCCTCCTCAACGTCTCCGCCAACGGACGTAGCTCCACCACCCGTCTCGCCGCTCATCCCGGCGCCGTGTTTCTCCCCGACTTCGATCCGGGCGCGCTGGACACGCTGCTAGCCCTGGCCGTCACGCAGAACAATCGCGGCCTCTGGGCCATTATCCCCAAGAAGTCCGGCGCCCAGGATGCATCCATCGTTCCCGTCCAGCTAGCCACTTACGCCGACGAGGTAGGAACCCTCGACAGCAAGCCCATCGTCGTCCACCATCTCCAAGCCACCATCGCCGGCGCAAAATCCGATCTATTTTCCGGCCCCGAAAACCAGCTACTCCAGGCCGAACTCCCCCAGCAAGGCTTCGCGTTGGTCCGCAAAGGATTTGTTCTGACGCCTCCCGCCAAACCCGGCGCCCCACCCGCAGCACCGCAGGCCGCACCCCAGGCGCCAGCGCCTGCCGGTCCAGTTCAGCAATAAGCTTGAGTACCCGAGTCCCTAGCACGCCTTCCCCGCCGCCACCGCCGAGGCCCACGCCCACTGAAAATTGAACCCGCCCAGCCAGCCCGTTACATCCACTGCTTCTCCAATGAAGTAGAGCCCCGGCACTGCCCGCGCCTCCATGGTTCGCGCCTGCAAGCCTGCGGTATCTACCCCGCCAGCCGTCACCTCAGCCTTTTCAAACCCTTCCGTTCCGACTGGACGCATTCTCCACGCATGCAGCCGTCGCTCCCATGCCTCGAGTGCCGCGTTGCTCCACCCAGCCGGTCCAGCCGTCTCCGCTAGAAACGCCGCCAGCCGCTGCGGCAACACTTCCCTGATTGCCTGTCGCAGAGCCGTCAAATCCCGCCGAGCTCCCGGCTCCATCATGTTCGCCACCACATGCGCATCCGGCGCCAGATCGAGCACCAGCGGTTCACCCTCCCGCCAGTACGAAGAAGCCTGCAACACCGCCGGCCCACTCAAGCCGCGATGCGTAACCAGCATCTTTTCCCGAAAGCGCGCTTTGCCCGCCGAAGCCACCACTTCCGTCGCCACCCCCGCCAGCTCCGTCCATTGCGCCTCGTCTCCGCCCAGCACCAGCGGAACCAGCGCCGGCCGTGGCGCGACCACACTCAACCCGAACTGCACAGCAATCTCATATCCCAGCCCCGTAGCCCCCATCTTCGGAATCGACAACCCTCCCGTAGCCACCACCACCGACTGCGCTTCAAATGTTCCCGCCGAGCAGGAAACGCGAAACCCGTGCGCGCCGTGCGACTCAACCGTAATCCCGCGGGAATTCAGGACGAGCTCCACGCCGCCCAGCGCGCACTCCGCCAGCAGCATATCCAGAATCGCCCGCGACGACCCGTCGCAAAACAACTGTCCCAGCGTCTTCTCATGCCACGCGATCCCATATCGATCCACGAGCGCAATGAAGTCGGCTGGCCTGAATCCCGCCAGAGCCGACTTCGCGAAATGCATGTTTTCCGAGATGAAGTTTTCCGGCCCGCAGTGCAGATTCGTAAAATTGCACCGCCCGCCGCCGGAGATAAGAATCTTCCGCCCCGCCTGCCCGCCGTACTCCAGCAGCGCCACGCGCCGCCCGCGCTGGCCGGCCGTCGCCGCGCACATCAACCCCGCCGCCCCAGCGCCAAGAACAATCGCTTCAAATTGCCGTGGTTCGGGCCGCATTATTGGTTCGGCGCCGGACCAATCGCCGGGGGCACATCCATCACCGGAGCTTGCCGTGCCACCAGCATGATCCGCTTGATCTTGTTGCGATCGATATGCTGGATGCTGCCGCCCACGCGAATCTCCACATCCATCCCGGAGATTGAAACCAGGTCCCCGTTCAACAAGCTACCATCGCGCAGCTCGATCGAGTCGAAAGCCGCCGCGCCCAGCTCATAGCTCACGGTGCCGCCCGAAACATCGTCCCGGCTGATTTCAAGCGGAAAGTTCCCCGCGACAAAACCTTCCTTGCTGAAGGTGAGCGTATGCTTGCCTGGTCCCACCGTAATCATGCGCGGAGTGTTGCCCACTTCCGTTCCATCCACCTTGAGCAACGCTCCCTGGGGTGTGGAATTTACCGTCATCTGTATGGTCCTGGCCGCGTCTGAAATCTCCTCTAGGGTGACCGAGGCGGGATTGCCGGAAGTCGTTACCGTGGTCTCGAATTTCACGGTCTCGCCCGGCCCCACATTGGTCAGCGCAATCGTGTCCTCACCAATGCGCGTCTTGTTCTTGTCGAACAGGTACACTTTGAAGCGCTGAGCTGAAATCCGTCTCGGGGAAAGATTCTCCGCCGTGGTATCCATCACATAGCCGTGGAGATTGCTCATTCCGGGCAGCGCCTTGAGCCTTCCAAATGTAAAGCGCACCATCGGCGTTCCGGCGGCGGGCCAGTCAATCACCTGCATCGGCGCATCTTTCGCAAAGGCAGGAACCGCCAGCAGCAGACACAGAGCCAATAGACGGACAAATCGCGAGCTGGAAATTGTGTTGTTCATGACGAGATCATCATAGCCTGATTCACATTTCCCCGCTCCCGCGCCACAAGTTTCGGATTGCGTACGAGCCTTCAACTGCCGAACAAAGGAAACTTGATAGATTGCTGGTAGGAGAGTTTTCTGGAAGCCCAAACCCATCCATCAGCGCCGCCTGCCCGATGGAAGACCCTTCTCGCCTTCGCCATCATCTACTTTGTCTGGGGCTCCACATATCTTGCCATTCGCGTTGGCGTTCACGAAGTCCCGCCGCTGATGTTGGCCGCTATGCGCTTCACCGCGGCCGGCCTGGTGCTTTATCTCTGGATGCTGGCCCGCGGCGTGCCTTCACCGTCTCGCCGCCAGTGGCTCTCCGCAACCCTGCTCGCTTTGCTTATCTTCGTCCTGGACTACGGTCTTCTGTTCTGGGCGGAGCAGCGCGTTCCCTCCGGCATCGCCGCCGTTATCCTGGCCATCATCCCCGTATTCATGGCCTTGTCGGAGATCGTCATCCTGCGCACCCAGCGTCTCACCCTCCGACTGGCCTTCGCGCTCTTGATCGGAATGTGCGGAGTCGCTGTGCTGATGTCGCATTCGCTGAATCTGGGCGGCGCGCCTATCGAAACCAAGGGAGCAGTGGCGCTCATCTTCGCGGCCTTCACTTGGTCAATCGCATCCGCGCTGGGCCGCAAGCTTCCGCTGCCGGAGTCCAAAGTGATGAGCTCGGGATCGCAGATGCTGGCAGGCGGCATCATGCTGGCCCTCGCCTCGGCCGCATTCGGTGAGTTCCGCGGCTTCCACCCCTCCGCCGTCTCACGCGAAGCCTGGCTTGCCTTGCTCTATCTCATCATCGCCGGTTCCATCATCGGCTTTACCGCTTACGTGTGGCTGCTCCATCATCAATCGCCCACCAAAGTCGGCACTTACGCGTATGTGAATCCAGTAGTTGCCGTGGCCCTTGGATATCTGCTCGGCGGCGAAACCCTCGGCATTCGCACCATCGTCGGAACACTGTTTGTGCTGGTAAGCGTCGTGATCATCACAACCACGCGCGCTAAAAAGCCCGTTACTCCGTGAGCCGGGGATAGCGCTCCTTCACCAGCCGCATCGCTTCCTCAGCCGTCGAAATCGTCCCCTCGAGTTGCGCATCTTCCACAAGCCGCAGCATCAGTTTGAACTCCGGGCCCGGCGCGTATCCCGCCGCAATCAACTCCCGCCCGGTTAGCAGCGGCGTGGGCCGCACTGTCTCCTCCGGCATGGCTTGCCAATGCTCCCGCACAAACTCCCAGTGGTCCAGATTCCCGCTTCCCGCGAGGCAATCCATCCGGTGCAGCGCCAGATGCTCCTCGAAGTCCGACAGCCTGAAAAACCGCTTTAGCGTCGACGTTTTCATGTGCTGCGCATCGGCAAATCGCATATGGTTCTCCACCAGGGCCAGGGTCTGCCGCGTGTCCTCGTTCGAAAAGCGGAAGCGGCGCAAAATATCCGCCGCCACGGCTACGCCCACGTCGACGTGGCCATCGAATCGGATTCGGTCCGGAGCCCGCCGGAACGTGGCCGGTTTGCCAACATCGTGCAGCAGCGCGCCCCATGCCAGCGTCATGCTGCATCCCTCTTCAAGCTGCCCCAACAGCCCCAGCGTATGTACCCACACGTCGCCCTCGGGATGGTATTGTGGCGGCTGTTCCACGCCTTTCATTCGGGCGATTTCCGGCAAAACCTCGGGAAGAAGGCGGGTCTCGTCCAGCAGTTCAAAGGCGCGCCGCGCGTGTCCCTCGGTGAGCATTCTTGTCAGCTCATCGCGGACCCGCTCCCGCCTGACTGCGGAGGTTCTGCCTGCGAGCGCC
>Ga0302324_100026430_pt1 | contig 11091 bp, 9 predicted proteins | sample Palsa_T0_1_FD_201949 | JGI IMG/M metagenome (GOLD analysis project Ga0302324, IMG submission 201949) | Peat permafrost microbial communities from Stordalen Mire near Abisko, Sweden - Palsa_T0_1 | ecosystem: Environmental > Terrestrial > Soil > Palsa > Peat permafrost | place: Sweden: Abisko... | reverse complement strand
AGACAATTGTTGCGGATCAGCTATTCCTTTTTGACCGAGATCGTGAAAAGAAGAAATCATGGAAAGCACCGTTACCGCTGTCCCCACAATAAGAGGCAGGACGGTGAAAACGACACCCGTGACAAGGAGCATTTTAACGTTTTTGTTCATGGGTTTGATTGGTGCTCTTTGATTTGCGCCACAATTACCGCCCTGCACCTTAACAACGTGTCACCGAGTAGTCCAGCGTCTTCAGGATCGCCGTCCTCACGTCTATAAAGGAGGCGAGGCCCAGTTCCCTTTCCGCGCGTTCGGTGCATGGCACGTAACGCAGGGGCGGACTTCCCGGTTCCGGTGAACGCAGGATGCGCACTTCGAGCGGCGGCTTTTGCGTTTCGGCCGTAAGCCGGGCCGCTTCCGCGATGCTCATCTCTTTGCTCGAGCCGACATTATAGGCGGCGCCGGGCGTCCCTTTGAACAGGATGGTCCAGAGCCAGATGGCCAGATCCGCGGCATAGAGATAGGAACGCAGCGGGGTGCCGTCGCCTTGCACGATTATAGGACCTCCGCGCAGCGCATCCCGGATGAAATTGCCGATGGCGAAGTGGACATCCAGGGGGAGATGCGGCCCTACAAACGCAAAACAGCGGGCGATCTTCACGGAATATTGGGCGCCGTACATCGCGCAGAGCAGTTCAGCGACGCGTTTTCCCTCGCCGTAGGCCGAACGCGGGTCGGACGGATCGGGGCCGCCCGCATAGGATTCCGGGACGTGGGTTATCTCGGGAGGTTGCGGGCCGTAAACGGCTCCCGAACTGGTCAGCAGAAATTTCCCCGTTTTCGCGGCTGCCGCGAAGTCGAGTGCGCGGCGCGTTCCCTGGAGGATGGTGTCGAGCCTTTCCAACGGGGTTTCCGTGGAGTTTGTGCCTGACTCGGTCGCGGCGTGGATGGCGTGGGAAAATTCCCCTGGAGGAAAGGCGAACGTTTTCGCGTCGCCGCGCAGGAGCTGGATGGAAGCGTCCGCGGCCAGGTGGGGCATTTTTTTCTGAAAAGCCTCCGGGTTGCGCGTCAGCGCCGTCAGTTGGGAGCCGAGGCCGAGTTCCCTATTGGCAAAGGCGAAGGACTCGAGCAGCCAGCAGCCGAAAAACCCGGTGCCGCCGGTGACGAAGAGCCGCCCGCCGCGAAGTTCCTCCCACGCTTCGCGGGTGTGCTCGAGGATATGCCGCAGATCGTCCTTCGGAAGCGGGGGCATCATTTTTTCAATGCCGGCGCACGAACGTTTCGACGGTGGCGATGATATAATCGAGCATTGTTTTCGACAGGCCGGGGTAAACACCCACGAACAGGACCCGGTTCATGATGGCATCGGCCCCCGGCAGGTCTCCCACGGAACGGAACGCCCCGGGCCGGTCGCGCGCGAGCTGCGTAAAGGCGGGCTGGCGAACGAGGTTCCCGCCGAAAAGCGTCCGGTTGCCGATTCTGTGGTCGTCCAAATATCTGCCGAGGTCGGTCCGGTTGAAAGGGGCCTGTTCTTTCACCAGCAGCATGAAGCCGAACCAGCTCGGTTCGCAACGCGCGCCGCTCGCGTCCCATTGGAAGCCTCCCGGCGTCCAGCCCGCGGCATGGGTGGGGAGATGAAAGTCGAAAAATTCGTCGAGATGCGCCAGGCCGCGCCGCAGATGTTCCCAGTTCTCGCGCCGCGCCGCGATAAAGCGGGGGAGCTTCTTGATCTGTTCGCGGCCGATGGCTGCCTGGAGATCGAGCGGCTTCAGGTTGTAGCCCAGGTGGCTGTAGATGTATTTATGATCATAACCTTCGGGCAATTCGCCCAGACGCCAGCCGAACCGTTTTCCGCAAGTATTCTCCTTGCCGCTCGCGCACCAGCAGTCGCGGCCCCAGTCCCGGAAGCTCTCGACCAGCACCTTGAATTTCATGTCCCGGACGATGCTTACCGCGCCTCCCTCGCCCATCGTGAGATGGTGTGGAGGATAGAAGGATTGGGTCGAGAGATCGCCAAAAGTCCCCGTCAACCGTGCCGCGGCGCCCGCCGCACCCTCATCCCCCGGGGCGGTGTACGAAGCGCCCAGCGCGTCGCAGTTGTCTTCGATGAGCCACAAACCGTACTTTTTGCAAAAGGCGGTTACGGCGCTCAGATCGAACGGGTTGCCGAGCGTGTGCGCCATCATCACCGCTTTCGTTTTGCCGGGAGAGTACGCCTCCTCCAGCATTTCGGCGCGCGCATTGAGCGTCGCCGGGTCGTTGTCGATGAATACGGGGACGACGCCGTTCTGGATAATCGGCGCCACGGTGGTTGGAAATCCCGCGGCGGCGGTGATGACTTCGTCCCCTGGCAGGATGCGCCGCTCCTCCGGCAGCTTGGAGCTGGTCAAGGCGGAGAACGCCACGAGATTGGCCGACGACCCGGAATTGACGAGGATCGACCGCTTTACTCCCAGGAAGAGGGCCAGTTCCCGCTCAAAGTCCTCGCCTTCCGGGCCGAGGGTAAGCCAAAAGTCCAGGGAAGAGGCGACAGCGGCTTGGACCTCATCGGCATCAAAGACCCTTCCCGCGTAGGGGATGGTCGTCACGCCCGGCTCGAAAACAGGCTCCTGGCTGCCGGGCAGCGAACCGCGATGCCGCTTCTCCGCATACAATCTGGTCAACCGGATGATCTCGGCCCTGATTTTATCCTCGGATTCGTCCATCACCTTAATCGGGCGGCGTCCCTGGCATACTCTTCGATTTGGCCGCGAACCATGGCCGCGCTTGCCTTGGATCGATATCCCTCCGCCGTTTTCTCGACCGTTTCGGCGAAACCCCAGACCGGACGCCACCCTAGAAGATGATACGCCTTGTCGATGGAAAGGTGGAGGAGATGCGACTCATGCGGGCTGGCGGGGTCGGAGCGGTCCACCCACTTCCCAGGAAGGTGTTTCAGAATCTCCTCGACAAGTTCCCGCACGGTGCGGTTTGAATCCGCCCACGGGCCGAAGTTGAAAGCCGAACACAGTTCCGTCCCCGAATCCCCGAGCAAGCGCATACCGAGCAGGAGGTAGCCGCTCAACGGTTCCAGGACGTGCTGCCATGGGCGCGTCGATGCCGGGTTTCGCACCGGAACTTCACGCCCGTCCCGCAAGGCGCGGACGGCGTCGGGAAATATCCGGTCGGCGGCCCAATCGCCTCCGCCAAGGACGTTCCCAGCGCGGGCTGAAGCGATCCTTGCGCGGGAAGACGGGCCGCTAAAAAAGGAACGCCTGCACGCGGCGATTGCCAATTCCGCCATCGCCTTGCTCGCGCTGTAAGGGTCGTTTCCCCCCAGTTTGTCGGATTCGCGATAGCCGTGGAGCCACTCGCGGTTCTCATAACATTTGTCCGTGGTGACGAAAACGGCGGCGCAGGCGTTTTGCAAGGAACGCAGAGCCTGGAGAACGTGGATCGTGCCGTTGACATTCGTCTCGAATGTCTCCAGCGGCTTTTCGTAAGAAGTTCGCACGAGCGGCTGCGCCGCAAGGTGAAAAACGTGGTCGGGCCTGAAATCGCGGATCGCTTTCTCGACCAGGGAATGGTCGCGGATGTCGCCGATCTCGTGGCGCAGCCTCCCGTCGAGTTCCAATTCGTCGAAGAGCGACCCCGGCTCCGGGGCGAGACTAAACCCGGCGACTTCCGCGCCGAGCAGGAGGAGCCATTCGCAGAGCCAGCTTCCCTTGAATCCGGTGTGGCCGGTGACGAAAACCTTTTTGCCCCGGTAGGCGGCGCTCAATGGAGAGAGGAAGCTCATCGAACGGTCCTCCTTACACCATGCGGATTCGTTTTCCCAAACAAAAGCGAGCCGCGGCGGATTTCGGGTGTGATTGAAATTGGCGCCACTTTCATACCGTCGCGTTCTCGGGAAATTCTTTTCACCCGGATTGAGCGCCATCCGGCGCCATTGGACCGGATTGGCTGGAATCCGGCGGGGCCGGGATCGGGTCTTCGTCGTCATCGTCCTCGGGGAAGTCATCCGGGGCGTCCTCATCGACATCCTCGTGGAGGGATTGCATCTTCGGATCGATGCCGAGCGCGATATCGGCCAGCCTCTCTCCAGTTTCACCGCCGCCGAAAGCTTTGACGAGCATCGGGCGCTGGAGGGACTCGTTTCCCAACCGCGTCCTTTCCGCGCGCAGGAGATCCTCCTTCTCGAGGCCCCAGCGCTCCTGCTGGATGCCGACGCGCGCCTCGGTCAAGTCGCTCCTCCGCTGAAGGTTCAAGGTTCGGACGGCGTCGCGCAGCATTTTCCAGCGCTCCTTTGCATCGCCGGCTTCGTCCAGGAGCTTTTCCGTTATGGCCGCCAGCTCGACGGCCAGCACGCTGGCGATGCGGTCGGTCAGGCTGCGTTCGCGGTGCGCGCCGTCGATCCTGTCGGAGAGTTCGACAAGCCTCGATACCTGTCGCGCCGCCTCCTTTTCCCGTTTCCAATCCGGGAACCCGCCCTGTTTCCATTCGGAAAGGTTTTTCTCGGTGACCGGGCGTCCCTGGAAATAGCGGCTCAGGACTTCCTTCACTTCATCGAGGCCGTTGAGCCATTGGACGAGGTCCTTGCCCTGTTCGCCATTGGCGAGGCGGCGGTTGAGCTTGTGCCGGATGTTTTCCGGCAGCCGCGCGATTTTCCCGGTGCGTGTCACCATATTTGCAGGATGCGCAGGATGATCTTAAGAATTCCGCGCAATACAATATCGCACGGGTTTCGGAATGACCTGGGTTTCCGTTGGTTCCATTGGCTCCATAGCGGAAAATTTGCGGCAAACTGGGAAATCCGTCCCGACTTGTAGCCGGTCTCCGCGAAGCCGGCCGTTATGCCGCGCTCGAAAGGAAGTCGATGTTTGCTCCCGCGGCGCCGGTTGCACCCATCGAAGCAATCGGGCAAATATGGACATTGAAATGAGGCACCGTATCGCTTACGCTCACCCGATGAGTTTCGCGGAAATCCTCGAAGAAATTCCAAACCTGTCATTTGCGCAACGCCAGGAATTAGTGCGCCATGCTATCGCGCTTGATGAGGACGATTTGACACCGGAGGAAAACGCTCTGCTTGATGGCAGGATGGAGGATTTTCGGCGCGACCCTGGGGCAGGCACCACTTGATGGCATCTCAGCACATAGTTTAGTCTGTTCTGATGAGCACTCTCACCGAAATCGAAGCTGCTGCCGAAAAGCTGCCCGTTCCGCAGAAGGAGGCGCTGATTGAATACCTCGTCGCTCTCTTGCAACGGGAACGGACTGCCCAGCCTCGGCAACATGACCTTGCGGAATTCTCGGGCTCACTGCGGCTTCGGGAAGATCCGCTCGCATGGCAACGGAGGGTGCGCGGAGAGTGGGAGTGACCGGGCTGTTGGACACAAACATTGCGCTCTATTTGCTGGGCGGAAGGCTGGCGGCCCCGCTTCCGCGGGGGGGACTACGGGATATCGGTGATCACGGAGATGGAATTGCTCTCCTGGCCGTCACTCGCGGCCGAAGAGGAAACCCGCGTGAACGCCTTTCTTTCCAGCGTGATCATTTGCGATCTAACGCTAGCCATTCGCACGCGGGCCGTGCAACTTCGCCGCGACGAACGCTTAAAGATTCCGGATGCCATTGTCTGCGCCACGGCGTTGGAACATGGAGTCGAGCTTTGGACCAATGATGCACGCCTGGCAAATGTTTCCGGTCTGGTGTGCCGCTCCGTATCCATTACGGCGTAGCGCGCCGTCTGATGTTCCCCCCGAACCGCCGGGTTTAAGCTGCGCGGAAGAATTGCCGAACGACAAATTTATGCTGCGCTCGAAAGGAAGTCGATGTTTGCTCCCGCAGTGCCGGTTGCACTTATCGAAGCAAAGCCTTCTTTCGCCGCAGATCGCTTTGTGGCCGGGTTGGCGCAAGTTTGAACTGCACACCTTAAAAAAATGGAGAAATGGAGGACTGACTCCACCCGCTTCTTGACTCCACCCGCTTCTTGTGCCAGCCAGAATTAATTGTTGAACACGAGCGCTACTCGATCAAGACTGCTGCATCCAAACATTGGACTCTCCTGACTCCAAGAACAACGAGCCGTTATTCGTTTACCCGATGGATGCCGATGCCCCCGCACTTGCGGCAGCACACGCAAAGGCCAAGGTGTCGCTTCCAGAGTTTGCCGCCTCGCTTCGCAAGCCCGGACATGAACACGCTTGCTACAACGTCAAGGTTCACTTTCCAAGACCGAACGGAGATGAAGGAGCGCACATCTGGTTGGCGGTTAATGAGCTATTCGACGACATGTATTTTTGTTCACCGTTCGAGCTTCCGAAGGATTTCGACCAGTTGAAGCCAGACCAGAGCCTGATACTCACAGAGGAGAGAATCGAGGATTGGATGATTCTCGCCGATGGTATTCTTTACGGCGGCCATTCACTTAGAGTCTTGCGCGAGCTTTTACCAGTCGAAAAAAGATCGGAGTTTGACGAGCATATTGGAGTGCGAGAATACCGAAGTGGGGTGTTATAAACGTCTGGCAAAAGGGAGTCAGTCTTCCATTTATCCACTTTTTCAAGACGCCATTCTCGTTTTTGAGAGTTTGCTGGCCATGCCTTTCCGCCCGCCCATTTGGAGTCTTACGGGCCATCTCGTTGATTGCGAGAGCGGCAAGCCCCTCCGCATCTTCGATCTCCTGGGGGAGGGCCGCCATGCGCTTCTGCTCTTTGCCGGCATGCAGCCCAACGGTTTCCAGCTTCTGAGCCAGGTCGCGGCGCTCATCGAGGAGAGCTACGGCAAATATGTGAGCGTGCACTCCATCCAGGGGGAATCGCCGGAAGTCATTCCCGGAGCGAATGTTCTCTTGGACAGGGATGGCAGCGTCCACCTCCGCTATCATGCGCATTCGGCTTGCCTTTATCTCGTGCGCCCGGACGGATACATCGGCTTTCGCGGCTCGCCGCCCGACCGCCAGGCGCTGGGAGAGTGGCTGAAGCGGATATTCCAGAAGCCGGCGCAACCAGTTTTTTGATTGCGTTCGGATTATGGCTTTGGGACTGTAGTGTGTGGGCGAGAACGAGATACCAGTGGGGCGCTACGAGTTGCAGGATGCCATCGGCAAGGGTGGCAGCGGGAGCGTTTTCCGCGCTTGGGACCGGCAGCTTGGGCGCTATGTCGCCATCAAACGGATAGACGAGAACGCCGAGATCGAGGCGTCCATCCGCCAGGAAGCGGCCATCCTCGCGACTCTCCACCACCCCAACATCGTCACGATTTTCGATTTCGACTCCGACGAGACAGGGCCCTTCGTCGTCATGGAGCTGGTCAATGGCCGCACCCTGGAAGTGATCGCCCAGGAGCATCCGCTGACGCTGACCGGCTTTTTTGAACTGGCAAACCAGGTCTGCCACGGGCTTTCGGCGGCGCATTCCAAGGGTCTGGTCCACCGGGACCTGAAGCCTGGCAACATGATGCTGCATTTTCACGAGGATAGATCCTTCACGCTCAAGATCCTCGATTTTGGCCTGGCAAAGCTCGATCACGACGCCGCCGAAAGCGAGACCGAATCCGGGACGGTCGTCGGCTCCGCCTATACCATTGCGCCCGAGCAACTTCTGCGCGAGCCTGCCGATCAGCGGACGGATATTTATTCGCTCGGGATCATCTTCTTCTTCAGTCTTACGGGCCGGTATCCGTACGAAGCGGAGACTGTCGACGAAGTGATCAATGCCCATCTCCATAGCCAGCCCGCTTCACTCCATCTGGTGCGGGAAGATATTCCGGAAGCGCTCTCGCTCATCATTTCCAAAATGCTGGCCCGTGATCCGAACAACCGCCCACAAACAGTCGAGGACGTCCGGCTCGCGGTGACGGCTGTCGCGCGCGCGCCCGCCTCCAAAAAACCGGTTCCGCTTCCACTGGGGACGGTTCGCTCCACAAAAAAATCGCCGGTGGTCTTTGTCATCCCGCTCGTGCTGGTGATGCTCATCGCCGCCCTGTGGCTTTTGTTCCATTCCTCGCACACGCCGGTCCAGGCTGCGACCCAGGCGGCGGCAACGCCCTCCGGTCCATCGATTGTGGATCCGCTCGATTACATGGGCCTTTCGCAGCACAAGGGCGAAACCGTCATTGCCCAGGGATTCACCACGTCGATTGCAAACGATGACCTCTATGCGACCCGCGATTTGAAATTCTCGGAAACGGACATGAACGCGCTGGTCATCGCGTTTCCGCAACACAAGTTTCCGGCGGACAAAGTCCAGGCCTACGTCGCCAAGCACGTGCGGGTGACGGGCGCCATCTCCGAAGTCGAGGGGCTTTACCGCATCGTCATTGAATCGCCTTCGCAGATTCAGGTCGTCCCCGGGGACGGAGCGGCGAAGCCGTGATGGCCAAAGAAAGCCCCGCGTCTGAACCCGCTATTGCGTTGCTCCGGTCTGAAAACCGCCCCTCAGACTCCTGTATTGCCTCAAGAGAGGCGCTGGAGCGGCCTCGTAGATCCAGCGCACGATCTGGTCAAGCGTCGAGAAATAGACGCCGGCCACATGGAACAATGTCCGCTCGGCAAAGGAAGGCTCCGGGCAGCTTTCGCTCGCGACCCGTCCACCCGCGGACAAACGATTGGCGCGCGCTTGAAAACGCCCGACGCGGTTCCGCAGCCGGGGGGCGTCGATCTCCGCCTTTTCTCGATGTCTTATTTCCAGGCTCCGCAGATGGCTGTGATGGGGAACATTGTCGATCGGCGAGAAATCGGCCCCCAAAAGAGATGCCATCTTCGGTTCGAAACCGAGATCCAGGAATTGGCAAACCTCCCGCATCGTCTTCTCCGTGTCGTCCACCAGGGAGGAGTAATCGACGTAAAGCAAGGGGATCCCCTTGGCTTCCAGCTTCCGGCAGCCGCTCAGGAGCCCGTTCTGTTGGCGGATCATGCGGCAAAACATCCCTTTCCGCGCAAACCACCGGTTCGTTTTACCCGCATCCCTGATGCTCCCATAAACTTCACTTAGGTCGCGCCGGAGAATGATGAAACGGGCGTCGGGAAACTTCCGCGCAAGCCTGGGCAGCTTTGTGCAATAGAAAGGACACTTCTCCCCGTAGACCGCCGCCCCCTTTTGCGCCGCGTAGGCTCGATAAAGGGCCCTCGCGTCGCCGACTCCGGGGAGCGCTTCCGGCCAGGCGTCGCCAAAGTGGCGGCTCAGCGATTTGTTCCACAGTTCCGCCCGGGAGAGCCACCAGTTTTCCCGCGCCCGCGAAAGGAAGGGAGGCAGCCCGAAAACATCGGATTCATACATCAACGCAATCCCCGGGTGCTGATTGAGGAGGGCGTAGAGCAGCGAGGTCCCGGACCGCACGACTCCCACAACAAAAACTAAGATATGACCGTGCTCCTTCAACCTGATTGAGTTCGCGCCGGGCACGGTGATCGCATGCACCGATGCTTCGCGAGCGCTTTAAAGGCATACTGGCGTAAAAACAGACGGGGAGCAAGCCTCTGGCTCCCGTGCGATTTTTGCCTTTTACACGCGGCGCAATGAAGGTGACATTCCCATGCGATGGCCGCCCAACCTTCTGGAACGATCACCTTCCTGTTCACCGACATCGAGGGAAGCTCGAGGCTTTGGGAGCAGTACCCGGAGGCGATGCGGCTCGCGCTGGCCAAACACGATAACATTCTTCGCGCGGCCCTCGAATCGCATGGCGGCTTCATCTTCAAAACAGTCGGCGATGCGTTTTGCGTCGCATTCCATACCGCCGCCGCCGGCGCCACCGCCGCGGTGCAGGGGCAGCGGACCGTGATCGCCGAACGCTGGGACGGAATTGACGGGATCAAGGTTCGCATGGCGCTGCATACAGGCGCCGCCGAACGGCGGGACGGCGATTATTTCGGCCAGTCGCTAAACCGCGTCAGCAGGATCCTCGCGGCGGCCCACGGCGGGCAGATACTCCTTTCGCTCGCGACCGAGGAACTCGTGCGGGACTCCCTGCCCGAAGGCGTCCGGTTGCGCGACCTGGGGGAACGCAGGCTGCGCGACCTCGCCCGGCCCGAAACCATTTTCCAACTCATCGCGAACGATCTTCCGGCCGAGTTCCCGCCGCTGCGCTCGCTCGAGAGCGTGCCGAACAACCTGCCGATCGAGCTCACCAGCTTCATCGGGCGCGAACGCGAGATGGCCGAGGTCAAACGCCTTTTGGGCTCCACGCATTTGCTCACGCTCACCGGCACCGGGGGCACCGGCAAGACGCGGCTCTCCCTTCAAGTCGGAGCGGATATGCTCGAGAAATTTTTGGACGGCGTCTGGCTCGTCGAGTTCGCCACCATCGACGACGCCGCGCTCGTGGTCGAAACCGTCGCCTCCGTCCTGAACGTCCGGCAGGAAACCGACCGGCCTCTCGCCTCGACGCTGGCGAACTTTCTCCGCGCAAAAAGCCTCCTCCTCATCTTCGATAATTGCGAACACGTCGTCGCAGCCTGCGCGCATCTGGCGGACATGCTCCTGCGCGCCTGCCGGAACCTGGTCATCCTCGCCAGCAGCCGCGAACCGCTCGGCATCGGCGGAGAGATCGCATGGCCGCTGCAGCCGCTCTCCCTGCCCGACCATTGGCGCGAGATCGCCACCGGGCCGGGCGCGGTGGAAAGGGTGATGCAATACGAGGCGGTGCGCCTCTTCGTCGAGCGCACGGTCGCGGTGCGCCCCTCCTTCCAGTTGACGGACGCAAGCGCGCTGGCGGTCGCCCAGATCTGCTGGCGTCTGGACGGCATCCCCCTGGCGATCGAACTCGCCGCGGCGCGCGCCCGCGTCCTCCGGGTCGACCAGATCGCCGAGCGGCTCGACGACCGGTTTCATCTGCTGACGGGCGGAAGCCGCACCGCCGTCCCGCGCCAGCAAACGCTTCGCGCGCTCATCGACTGGAGCTACGACCTGCTCGGCGACCTCGAGCGCAAGCTGCTCCGGCGGCTTTCCGTCTTCGGGCGCGGACGCACGCTCGAGGCGATCGAAGCCGTCTGCTCCTGCGACGGTCTCGAACAGTGGCAGATCATCGATCTGCTGACTCAACTCGTGGACAAATCGCTCCTTACGGTCGAGAGAACCGAGGGGCACGACGTCCGCTATTTCATGATCGAGTCCGTCTGGGATTACAGCC
>Ga0302324_100026427_pt1 | contig 11092 bp, 8 predicted proteins | sample Palsa_T0_1_FD_201949 | JGI IMG/M metagenome (GOLD analysis project Ga0302324, IMG submission 201949) | Peat permafrost microbial communities from Stordalen Mire near Abisko, Sweden - Palsa_T0_1 | ecosystem: Environmental > Terrestrial > Soil > Palsa > Peat permafrost | place: Sweden: Abisko... | reverse complement strand
AAAGGCTCCGAAACTCCCATCCCGATCGCGACAGCCCACTGGTGATGCCGGTCGGAGCGGTTTAGAAATGCCACCACAAAGCCGGTATCCGCGATGCCCTTCATTTTCTTGAAAATCCTTTGCGCGACGAGAGATCGGCAGGACCACTGATCGACCCGGCATGCCGCATGAAGGACTTATTACCGGTTTCCTGTTTCGCGCGTTCGAGTTGCTCACGAACCAGCCGGCCCACCGGCACTCCCGTCTTGCGGGCCGTTCTTTTCAGCCAGGTGGCCAGTTCCTCTGTAAGACGAATGGTTATCGCGTCACTCATACATCAGTAGTGTAACACATATCTGTAGACTCGTATTACATTATGCCGAATGCACGACTCGATGCTGGTCCCGAAGTTCTTGCCGTTGCACGACCAGCAGCAACACGACAATAGCCACCAGCAGCCAGACCTGATGAGGCTCGACAAAAAGTTGCCACCACCAGCTTAGAGCCATGCCGCTCACGGTCGGATCGCTGGCAGTCAACGCCTTAAGCAGCGCTGCTCCTGGCAATAAGAACGGACACGCAAGAATCAGAATCGCTTTGGCCGGCGACCCATGTCTGCGGATCGCCTCCGAAATTGACCAGGCAAGCGCGGGAAACAACATGCCCGCGTCGGTAAAACGGTGATAAAACGGCAAGAGAGTAATCACCGCCAGGATTGCCAGATTGAACAGTCCGTCATGAGGTGCCGCCTGCTTCCGATAAGAGCGACCCCACCATCCCAGAAATCCGAGAACGATCAGCCATGACACGCCCTCGGTCAGCAGCCTTTTGCCAAGCACCTGGGATAGGACGAGCTGCAGGTTGAGCAAGTCAAATCGCAGACGGTTAGCGGACGTGTAGTCGTCGATCGCGCCCGAACCAAACATTCGCCGAGTGTTCGTCAAGTAGCTGCCGACCCAGTGCACTCCCGCGGTCAACATGCGGACATCTGCGACGGCTAACACCGCCGCCCCGCCCAGAGCGGCGATCGCCAAAGCCCGCCATCGCCCCCTGGAGACAAAATAAATAAAGAAGCAGAGCGCCACGGTGGGCTTCAGTGCAGCCGCGGCCGCGAGAAGCAACCCTGCAAAGACATCTCTGCGCCCTTCCAGCGACACCACGGCCAGCATTCCGAGCGCAAAAACGATGACCGTTACATTGGATGTGGCGATTGCCGTTTGAAAAGGGGCGAGCGCAAGCGCACAAAAAGTGACGAGCGCTGCCTCAGCGCTCCGCACCGGAATCCGTCCCAGACGGATGACACAAATCACTACCGTCGCGAACGCCGCAACATTCAATGTGGTCCAGAGATAAAACGCCACCGGCCAGGGCAGCACGGCAAAAGGGACGAGCAAGGGGAAAGCGGTCAGCGGATACGGCGACGGTATCCCCCGCTTGGCAGGCAGCGTGCCATCGAGACTCTCCTTTACAACAAAAAGAGCGATCCCAGCTTCCGGGGGCCACAACTGCGCCAAGACCAGCGGATCATACGGGTCTCGCCCACTCAACCAGGCGTTGCTCTGTATATAAGGAGAGATGAAATCATTGAAATCGCGATGGTCAACGGCCCGGATCGGCCCACGAACGCAAAATTCCGCTAGCGCAAGCAATAACAAGAGAGCAATGGCCACCCACATCCGCCTTCGGCGCACATAGGCAACGGTCCCCGTCACGTCTATAGATTCTCCAAAATCGGTGGATGAGAGTATACCCTTGTGAAGATATTCCAGGAGCGGCCATCACCGGCTCGCAATCTTTCCAGTGCCCGGTTTCATCTAAACTGGAAACGGACCGAATACCAATGCCGTCTGGACCGCACCTGAATGGATCTCCCGCAGAAAATCCGCAGCCTCCCCACGTCCCCTGGCGTCTACCTCTACAAAAACGCCGAAGGCGAAGTCATCTACGTGGGCAAAGCCAAGAACCTGCGCTCCCGCGTCTCTTCCTATTTCCACGAAGGCCGCTGGGAAGACGCGAAGACCGGCACGCTGGTCCGCGAAGCCGTCGACGTCGATTACATCGTCGTAGCCAATAACAAAGAAGCGCTGGCGCTGGAGAATCACCTCATCAAGCAGAAGAAGCCGCGCTTCAACATCCTGCTGCGCGACGACAAAACCTATCCCTACGTCAAGCTGACGCTGGGAGAACGCTACCCGCGAGTCTATGTAACCCGTCGCCTGCGCAAAGACGGCAGCGTCTACTACGGCCCATACTTCCCTGCCAATCTAGCCTATCGAATCGTCGACCTGATCCACCGCCACTTCCTGATCCCGTCGTGCAAGGTGGACCTGACACGCACCCACCCCCGTCCCTGCCTGCAGTTTTATATAAAACGCTGCCTGGGTCCGTGCGTTCTGGAGTTGACGACGCCCGAGATCTACGCCGAGGCCGTCCGCGACGTGAAGCTTTTCCTCGAAGGCCGCCCCACCGATCTGATCAAATCCCTGCGCGAGCGCATGGCAGAATCCGCCGAGGCGCAGGAGTTCGAGCGAGCCGCTCGCTATCGCGATCTGATTTCGACAGTCGACCAGTTGCAGGAAAAACAGCGCATAGCCTCAGTCGAAGGCGACGACGCCGACGTCTTCGGATACCACTACGAAAATCAAATGCTGGCCGTGAACCTATTCCACATGCGAGGAGGAAAAGTCCTGGATCGCAGAGAATTCTTCTGGGAAGACCTCCCCGAATTCTCGTGGGCCCAGGTCTCTGACACGGGTACGGCGGGGGAGAGCCCCGCCACCACACAAGAGTTCCATCCCGACGAATTCTTCTCCGCCCTGGTCAAGCAACTCTATCTAGCCCAGCCCTACGTCCCCAGAAACATCTATGTCCCTGTAGATTTCGAAGACCGCGAAGAACTGGAAGAAGCCCTGAGCGAGCAATTAGCCGGCGACGGAGGACGAGCCACCCGAGTCCACATAACCGTCCCGCAGCGCGGAGACAAGCGCGAACTGATCGACCTCGCCGGCACCAACGCAAAACAATCCTACGATCAGCGCTTTCGAGTCATGAAGCCCAACGCGAAAGCCATCCAGCAGGCCCTGCAAGATGCACTGGCCCTGCCTGACCTGCCCAAACGTATTGAGTGTTTCGACATTTCTCATATCCAAGGAGCGGAGACTGTTGCCTCCATGGTCGTCTGGGAAGACGGCAGGATGAAAAAATCCGACTACCGCAAATTCATAATCCGGACCGTAGAAGGAGTCGATGATTTCGCCAGCATGAAAGAAGTAATAACTCGCCGCTACCAGCGCCTGCTCGAAGAAACAAAGACGCAGGGAAAAAAGACCATGCCCAGCCTCGTCCTGATCGACGGCGGCCTGGGGCAGCTCCATGCCGCCGCCCAGGCGCTCGAAGCGCTGGAGATCATCAACCAGCCGCTAGCCGCCATAGCCAAGCGCGAAGAAATCATCTACGTGTACGGACAGGAAGACGACCCCGTAGTTCTCGATCATCATTCTCCGGTATTACATCTAGTCCAAATGATTCGCGACGAGGCCCATCGCTTCGCCGTAACCTTCCATCGCAAGCGCCGCCAGATAAGAGACCGAGCCACCGAGTTGAGAGAAATCCCAGGGGTGGGCGAATCCACCACCCGCCGTCTGCTGGAACATTTCGGCAGCCTGCAAGCCGTGAAGCAAGCCGACGTTGCCGCGCTCTCGGCGGTCGTAACCAAGTCTCAAGCCGAAGCCATTCTCGAACATTTCCGCAAAGCCAGTACCGCGATCGCGTGACGACTCCATCTTCATCAAGGCGCTCTCAGTACGCTACCGGCGAGCCCAGCGATTTGTAAACCGCCGGGCGGGATGATACCCTTCGCCGTCCGTATCTGGGCCATTTCCACCGTTCCCAAAAAACAACAGGAGAGAACATGAAAAGAGCTCTATGTGCCACTCTGTTTGCCGTAACGCTGCTAGCCGCGCTCCCCACCTTTGCGCAGAATCCGAACTATGACACCGGACCGGTATGGCGCGTCACCGATTACGCAATCAAGCCTGGCCAGTTCGAAGCGTTCTGGAAAGATTTCCGCGAGAACGTGAAACCTACCTATGAAGCGCTCAAGAAAGAAGGCTTGATCAGCGATTACAAAGTCTGGACGAACGCGACCACCGACGGCCCGCACGACTGGGATGTGGCGGTGGGCACGATGATTCCGAACTGGGCAGCCATCGATCAGCTCGACGCCAAGGCGGCAACCATCATCGCCAAGCATTACGGATCGCGAGAGGCCATGATCGAAGCCGGAAAGAAACGCACCGAGATACGCGAAGTGGTAGCCAGTAAGCTGGCGCGCGAAGTAATGCCAAAGTAAGCGAAGCGCTGCCGCGAACATCCCATGCAGGATAATGCCGTGGAATCCCGCCCTTCCGCCAAGTGCGCGCGCAAGGATGGGGCACCCGGCGCATCAGCGTCCGTCCATGACCTTCGTCGCCCGAAACGACTTCACCACAATCTGATTCGGCTGCATGCCCACCGGAATAATGGTCAGCAAGGAATACTCCGAGGGCTCGAACTTCTTCTTCGGCGTCCGCTTCTGAATTACGGCCAGGTCTCCGGAGCCAGAGTCCAGCACCAGCAGATAGTTCTGACTCTGCGACAGCGCCAGCGCATCGGGATGCGTGCCTACAGGAAAATACGCGACGATCTTCCCCAAGTCGATGTCGTAGACCGCGATGTTATTCGATCCATAGTTAGAGATATACAGCCGCGAGTTATCGAGCGAAACCACACCGCGAGTGGGCTCGTCGCCGACAAGATAGCTGCCTGAAACTTCGTTGCCCGGGGTCTCGATAATGGAGATGCTGCCGGCGTCGAAGTTGAAAGCCACCAGTTCTCCGCCGTCAGGTTTCAGCGTCAGACTTACCGGAGATTTTCCAACATCGAGCAGCGCCAGCAGTTTGTCGCTCTTGAGGTCAATGCTGGCGATCTGGCCCGATCCGGAGCAGGAAACGAAAACCTTGGTGGAATCGGGCAGAATTGCAATGTCCTCAGGATGAATGCAGATGTTAATCGCCGCGCGCACAACCAGACGCGAGGCATCAATGATCGAAACCGAGTTATCGGCGCGATTGGAGACGACGACCGTAGATCCGTCGGGCGAAACGCGCGCCAGTCCCGGGCTTCCACCGACATGAAGGGTAGCGGCTACGGTACGACGATCAAGATCAAGGACGGAGACGTTAGCGGAACCGGTATTGGCGACGTAGGCGCGGTGGCCATCCGGAGAAACGTCGATAAAGTAGGGCCGTCCATTAACCCCAATGGTAGCGACGACTTTGTTCTGCTCGGCGTCAATCACGCTGACGTTCGAGGAGCCGGAGTTAACCACATAAACTTCATTCCGCTTCGGATTGGCCGCGACTCCGGTAGGATCAGTTCCCACCTGCAGAGTCCTCACAGGACTAAAGCTGCGCAGGTCAATGACCGTGACCGTGTTGCTCTTGCCGTTAGAAATGTAGGCATACTCGCGGTAAAGAGGGCCATAGCCGGGGAGAGTGCGCTCGTGGAAGTAATACCAACCTGAGGCGAGGAGGATCGGGACGAGGACGGCGATTAGGAGAAGTTTTCGCAAGAAGCACGAAGCCTCACGGAGGCAGATGACAGTATCTAGAGATAACAAAAGCTATTAATCGGGATTATGGAACGATATTTCGACAACGATCTGTACAGCGACCGGGGCACCGTCTTTCGTTCCGGGAGCAAACTTCCATTTTGTCACAGAATTTACGGCTGCCTCATCGAGATCGGAGTCAAGAGAACGAATAACCTTAATGTCACGCGGCAGGCCGTTGGATCCGACCACCATCTTGAGCAGGACCGTCCCCTCCTTGCCCTCTTTGCGCGCCTTCTCCGTGTACTCGGGATCGGGAGAGTAAATCGCGCGGGGCGCTTTAACACTTCCCCCCACTACACGGTAGACTTTCTCAGAAGCAGTCTTCGCCGACTCCTCCTGACAAAGCAGCAGAAGTGGCTGGGTGAAACCGGCCATCACCGCCAGTGTAAGGGCGAGTTGAAGCTTTCTCATGATTACTCCACCGAAATCGTGGCCCCCTCCGGAACCTGCGCCTGAGATGGCACGTTTCTTCCCAGCACCGTTGCAATCTGCGTCACCTGTGCCATCAGCGTGTCGAACTGATCGGGGTAAAGAGACTGCATGCCGTCCGACAGCGCCCGGTCGGGATCGTGATGGACTTCGACGATCAAACCGTCGGCTCCGACGGCAACGGCCGCACGTGAGAGCGGAGTTACCTTGTTGCGCTTGCCGGTGCCGTGGCTGGGATCGACCACGATCGGCAGGTGGCTGAGGCGCTGGACAGCGGGCACGATGCTGAGATCGAGCGTGTTGCGCGTGTGATCGGCGAAGGTGCGCACTCCGCGCTCGCACAGAACGATGTTGTAGTTGCCCTCGCTCATGATGTACTCGGCGGCCATGAGAAATTCCTCCAGCGTCGCCGCGATGCCGCGCTTCAGCAGAACAGGCTTGTGGGCTCGTCCGGCGCGCTTGAGCAACGAAAAGTTCTGCATGTTGCGGGCGCCGATCTGGATGACGTCGGCGTACTGGTCAACCAGGTCCAGCGATTCGTAATCGACCGCTTCGGTCACGATGAGCAGTCCGAAGCGCTCGCGGACTTCCGCCATGATCTTCAGTCCTTCTTCGCCGAGTCCCTGGAAGGAATATGGAGAGGTGCGAGGCTTGTAAGCGCCGCCGCGAAAGAACTGGGCACCCGCGCGAGCCACGCGCTCGGCTATGGTGAAGGCCTGATCGCGGCTCTCGATGCCGCAGGGCCCGGCGATGATGGCCAGGTCGCGGCCTCCTATAGTGACGGGCTGAGCATTTGCGTTGGCGGCTGCGAACTTGATTACAGTGTTGTCAGGCTTGGTATCGCGGCTGACCAGCTTATAGGGCTTGGAGACGCGGATGACTTCCTGCACCCCGGGCATTTCTTCCAGCGACCCAGCTTCGACTTCGCCCTTGTTGCCGGTGATGCCGATGGCGGTGCGTTGCGCTCCCGGCATGGAGTGGGCGCGGTATCCGAGCGCTTCAATTTTTTGGCAAACGGCGCGGACCTGCTCTTCGGAGGCCTGCGCCTGCATGACTACCAGCATATGAGTACCCCGGCGATATCCAGTCTAGCGTCCGGGGGGAAACGGGGCAAACGGCGCGGATGTCATAATTCACTGCCGGTGCTATGATTTTTTCCCTGGCAGGAGCTCGACACCGCAATTCACTTCCCAAGGTAAAATCGAGGATTGCCCTTTACTGAACGATCCTTATCTATGGCACAGGAAGACAAACCTATCACCACCGCCCGCCCGGAACGAAACGACGACCGTTATGATCCGCAGCGCGTTGAGCAGAAGTGGGCTGCGCGCTGGCTGAGCGATCCTTCGCTTTATGCCGCTGAGACTCATCCTACGAAGCCCAAGTATTACGTTTTGGAGATGCTTCCCTACCCTTCCGGCGCGCTGCACATGGGACACGTGCGCAACTATGCCATCGGCGATGGGCTGGCTCGTTATATGTGGATGAATGGGTACAACGTGCTTCATCCCATGGGTTGGGATTCGTTTGGGCTGCCGGCGGAGAACGCTGCCATCAAGAACAACACTCCGCCGAAGGAGTGGACGCTCGCCAATATCGCTGCCATGAAGGTGCAGATGACGCGCCTCGGTTTCGCTTATGACTGGTCGCGCGAGGTAACCACCTGTCTGCCGGAATACTACCGCTGGAATCAGTGGTTTTTTCTTAAGCTCTACGCCGCGGGTCTGGCTTATCGGAAGAAGAGCAAAGTGAACTGGTGTCCGCAGTGCTGCACCGTGCTCGCGAACGAGCAGGTTGTCGGTGGCATGTGCTGGCGGCATGAGGACACTCCCGTCGAGCAGCGCGAGTTGGAGCAGTGGTTCTTGCGGATCACCAAGTATGCGGATGAATTGCTGCGCGATCTGGCGAAGCTCTCGGGATGGCCGGAAAAAGTCCGAGTCATGCAGCAGAACTGGATTGGGCGCAGCGAGGGCACGCTGGTGGATTTCGATTTGGGCGGGACGGTGGGGGCAGGGGGGTCGACGATTACGGTGTTCACTACCCGCGTCGACACGATCTACGGAGCTACCTCGGTGCAGTTGGCGCCCGAGCATCCGATTGTACGCGACCTGATCGCCCGCAATACTGAACTGCGCCTGCAAGTGGAGGAGTTGATCGCGGAGCAGCGTCGCGCTAAAGAAGCGGGCGATATCGGCGCCATCGAGAAGCATGGCGTTTTTACCGGTCGCTACGCTAAGAACCCATACAACGGTGAGGCGGTGCCAGTCTGGGTGGCGAACTACATTCTGATGGACTACGGCACCGGCGCGATCATGAGCGTGCCGGCCCATGACGAGCGCGATTATGAATTTGCGCAGAAGTATGGGTTGGAGATTCGGCTGGTGGTCTTGCCAGCGGATGGCGATCCCGAAGAGACCATGGCGGAACCGGCGCTGCCTTTTTCCACCATGGACGGGATTCTGGTGAACTCGGGCGAGTTCAGTGGGATGGGCTGCGCCGAAGCGATCACGGCAATGTCGGCGCGCGCGGCGGAAAAAGGGTTCGGCAAGGCAACCGTTACTTTTCGGCTGAAAGATTGGGGCATCTCGCGGCAGCGCTATTGGGGCACGCCGATTCCCATGGTGTATTGCGATAAGGACGGCGTGGTGCCCGTGGCGGAAAAAGATTTGCCGGTGATTTTGCCGGATAAGGTGCCGATTACTCTGTCGGGTGGGTCTCCGCTTTTGAGTGTGCCGTCGTTTCTGAATACTACTTGTCCAAAATGTGGCGGTCCCGCGCGGCGGGAGACGGACACCATGGATACATTTGTCGATTCGTCCTGGTACTTCTATCGCTACACCGACGCGCACAATGACGCGGCTCCGTTTGACTCCGCGAAGATCGCTTACTGGTTTCCGATCGATCAATATATCGGTGGAGTGGAGCATGCCATCCTTCACCTGATTTATTCGCGCTTCTGGACCAAGTTCATGCGCGACATGGGGCTGATTGCGAACGATGAGCCCGTGGCGCGGCTCTTTACGCAGGGAATGGTGATCAAAGACGGCGCCAAGATGTCGAAGAGCCGGGGGAATGTAGTGTCTCCGGACGAGATGGTGGCGCGATATGGCGCGGATGCGACTCGAATGTACTGCCTGTTTGCGGCGCCTCCGGATCGCGATCTGGATTGGCAGGAATCGGGGATCGAAGGCATTCAGCGTTTTCTCGCGCGCGTGTACCGCTTCTTTCTAAGAAATCCCGTAGAGACGCGCGCGGTGACGGGGCAAGCCTCGTGTCTAGAGGGAGAGCCGTTATCGCCGCAGGCGCGCGCCATTCAGCGTAAGTTGCACCAGACCATCAAGCGCGTTAGCGACGATTTTCAGGGGCGCTGGCATTTCAACACCTGCATTGCGGCCATCATGGAACTGGTCAACGAGATCTATGGCGCCGAGGAAGCGCGCGCCGCGGGTGAGATTCCGGTTTCGCTCATTGCTGAAGTGCAGCGCGACATTGCTTTGCTGCTGGCTCCCATGGCTCCGTATCTGGCGCACGAATTGTGGGAGATGACGGGCGAGACGAGCAATCTGCTCAAAGCTCCATGGCCGAAATATGATGCAGCGCTGGCGGCGGAAGACGAGATCGAGATTCCCGTGCAAGTGAACGGAAAGCTTCGTGGACTGGTAGTCGTAGCGGCGGGCGCGTCCGACGACCGGGTCGAGCAAGCTGCGCTGCAGAATGAAAAGGTCAAGGTCGCGATTGCCGGGAAACAGATTGTCAAGAAGATCGTCGTACCCGGGAAACTGGTGAATATCGTAGTGCGGTAAGAGGTGCGGTAAGAGGTGCGGTAAAAAGTGATCACCACAATTGCCGTCTGGACAAAATGAAAATTGTCATCCTTCGCGGAGCGAAGGACCTGCTGTTTGACGGCAGCAATCGATGACAATGTCCGTTTTCGCGTGTGTATCTCTGTGGTCAACATTCTGGTTTTGTTTGCAACCGCCGCATCAATCTGAGACACTCATCGGTGGAAACCCAATCGATCGTTGTCCTCGACTTCGGAGCGCAGTATTCTCAACTGATTGCGCGCCGCATCCGCGAACAGAAGGTTTTTTCGGTCGTCCTGCCGTTCAACGCCAGCCTGCAAGAAATTCGCAGCTACTCTCCGGTAGGGATTATTCTGTCCGGCGGCCCGTCGTCGGTTTACGACACGGACGCGCCACTGGCTGACAAGAGCATCTTCGATCTCGGCATTCCGGTGCTCGGTATTTGCTATGGCCTGCAGTTCATGGTCTACGCTCTGGGCGGCAAGGTGCGCTCCGCTGCTAAACGCGAATATGGGCACGCCAAGGTGGAGATTCAGCAATCCGACTCGCAGCTTTTTCAGGGACTTCCTCATCTGCTTGCGGTCTGGATGTCGCATGGCGACGAAGCCGAAGAGTTGCCTGCGGGATTCCGGCTGACCGCTAAAACCCCCAATGCTGTCGCGGCCATCGAAAACGCCGAACGAAAAATGTGGGCAGTGCAGTTTCATCCCGAGGTGCATCACACGCCGCTGGGGACCGACATTCTGCGCAACTTCGCGCTGAAGATTTGTGGAGCGAAGCCTTCCTGGACGCCTCAGCATTTCATTGACGCGACCGTGGCCCAAGTGAGACAGCAAGTCGGCCAGGGGCGGGCGATCTGCGCGCTTTCTGGCGGCGTGGATTCTTCCGTCGCGGCGGTGCTGGTGGATCGGGCCCTGCGCGATGCCGGAGATTCCGGCAAGTCGCGGCTCACTTGCGTGTTTGTCAACAACGGAGTGCTGCGCAAGAACGAATTTGAAAAAGTTCAGCAGAATCTGCGCGACAACCTTGGACTGCACCTGGTCGCGGTCGATGCCACTGAGCGCTTCATGAAGAAGCTCGCGGGAGTGACCGATCCGGAGACGAAACGCAAGATCATCGGCAAGGAATTCATCGAAGTTTTCGACGACGAGGCGAAGCGCATCTTTCATGATAACTCTCATAATAACTCTCACAATAACGACGAAGAAGAAGGCGAGGTGGAGTGGCT
>Ga0302324_100026426_pt1 | contig 11092 bp, 9 predicted proteins | sample Palsa_T0_1_FD_201949 | JGI IMG/M metagenome (GOLD analysis project Ga0302324, IMG submission 201949) | Peat permafrost microbial communities from Stordalen Mire near Abisko, Sweden - Palsa_T0_1 | ecosystem: Environmental > Terrestrial > Soil > Palsa > Peat permafrost | place: Sweden: Abisko... | reverse complement strand
GGTGATGCAGACGCCGCCGGTGTCGGCGATGAGGAAGTTCGCGCCGCTGACGGCGACTTTGACGCGGAGGAATTTTTCGCGGAGATAGCGGCGGGCCGCGTCGGTGAGGTCCTCGGGCGTGTCGCCGAGATCGGGGAGGTTCATCTCGCGGCGGAACATTTCGCGGACCTGCTGGCGATTTTTGTGCAGCGCGGGCGCGATGATGTGCGAGGGCTTGTCGTGTCCCATCTGAATGATGAGCTCGGCGAGATCGGTCTCGGTGACGCGGATGCCGACGGCCTCGAGCGCGTGGTTGAGCTCGATCTCTTCGGTGGTCATCGATTTGATCTTGATGACTTCTTTGGCGCCCTCCTCGTTTGTATAGGCGCGCTGGACGATTTCGACGGCGATGCGGTTGGCTTCGGCAGCGTCGAGCGCCCAGTGGACGTGGCCTCCGGCGGCGGTGCAGGCAGCTTCGAATTGCTGGAGGTATTCGTCGAGGTGATCGAGGGAGTGTTGGCGGATGGCGCTGCCGGCCTCGCGAAGCTGCTGCCAGTCGGGCATTTCGTCAACGACTTTGGCGCGTTTGGCAGTGATCACATTGGTGGCGTGGCGGACGTTCTTACGGATTTGGGAGTCTTTGAGGAGTTCGTGGGCGGCGGCCGGGAAGTCGCCTTTGGGCCACTGGATCTGGGTTAGTTCACGGGGCGCTGTGCTCATCACGCGCCTCCATCCGACGCGAGGATCTCGGCTATATGAGCGGCCTTGACGTAGGTGCGCTGGCGGTGGAGCGAGCCATAGATGTGCATCAGACAGGAGTTATCGACTGCTGTGCACACCTCCGCGCCGGTGTTGAGTACCTGGCTTGTTTTGTCGGCGAGCATGGCGGAGGAGACGTCGGCGTTCTTGATGGCGAAGGTGCCGCCGAAGCCGCAGCATTGGTCAATCTCGGGTAAGTCGACTAACTGGATACTCCTAACTTGCCGCAGTAACTTGAACGGGATGTCGCCTAAGTGAAGGCTACGCAGCGAGTGACAGCTGGCGTGATAGGTGACACGGTGCGGATAGGTCGCGCCGACGTCGGTGACACCGAGTTTGTTGACGAGGAATTCGGAGAATTCGTAGACGCGGGGCAGGAGCGACTCCACCTCGTTGATGAAGGTTTGGTCTTCGGAGGCGATGGCGGCTTTTAGGTAGTGTTCGCGAATCATGGCGACGCAGGAGGACGACGGAATGCAGACGGCCTCGGCGTCGCGGAAGGTCGAGACGAAGTGGCGGATGATGGGGACGGCTTGGCGATGGTAGCCGGTGTTCCAGTGCATCTGGCCGCAGCAGGTCTGGTCCTGAGGGAAATCGATGGTGTGGCCGAGGCGCTCGAGGACGCGGACGACGGCTTTTCCGGTCTCGGGGAAGAGGGTGTCGTTGTAGCAGGTGATGAACAGCGACACTTTCACGGCGGACTCCCTCCGAGCAACTTCTTGAGTTTAGCCGGTGTCGCTGAGAGGTTCAATCTCTAAGGACAACTTATTTACCAAATGGAATCTAGAACTGGCGGTTACCAGTCGACGACAAATAAGTCGGCGGGCTGCTGGCCGACGAGTTGGAACAACTCTTTCATGGCGCTCCAGCAAGACTCGGTTTCGGTGGCGCGGTCGTTCCATCGCCTTGGCCCGATGCAGCCGATGAGCCAACCGACGTGAGGCGCCGCATGGATGAGAATTCCCTGTTGCTGCGAGGTTATTCCACCATGCACTCGAAAACACTCCCCGTTGGTCCCCTTCAATTCTGCGACAGCCGTATTTCCCATTTCATACGTGATTCCGTACGGTGTATGGCGATTGTTCGATTGCGGTGAGAAGAGCGGGGGAAGTTGAACCATGCCATCCATCCGCTCAATGGTTGTGTATCGGCCCAATTCCTGGACCGTGGCACCTTGCGGGGTAATATCGAGTACTCCCGTGGGAACGGAGATCGCTCCGGAGCCGGGTCCGTCGGGCGAAATCTGGACGCCGGCCAGCTTGTCGCCCTCAAGAACGAGCAGCGTTCCGAAGCGGCCATGCAGTGTTCCTTTCGAGCTTGGGTAGGAAAAGAGTTCGTCCGGCTTTCGGGTTAAGACCAGCGTAATCGCCATTCTTGTTCCTCCTGAGTTAGTGCATTCATAACTGACTAGTGGGCGAGTTGCAACACGGCCACGCCGTATTTTGGCAGATCGACGGATGATACGGATGGATCGCCCGCCGCCAACAAATCTGTGGCGGCGTTGGGAAGAGTGACGTGTTGTTCGGTGCTGGTGTGGTTGATGAGGATGGCTACTGAATGCGTTCCCCTGGAGCGGACGCAGACTTCGACTCCGGCTGGGGTATTGGGGATTTTGGGTTGGACTCCGGCTTGTTGAACGAGTTGGTTGGTCAGCTTCGCTAGCAGCGCGCCGTCGAGCCACGCTCCGACGTAAGTGATGCTGCCTTTACCGACTTTGCGGGTGATGGCGGCGGGCTGGTTGTCGAGCCATCCGTTGCTGGGGCCGTAGGTGAGGATGGTCTTCGTCTCGGGATTCTGGACGGAGAGCTGTTCGGCCCAGATTTTGGATGTTCCGGAGCCGAGATCTCCCCCTACGGGAACATCGTTTTCGAGGGCGTAGAACTGTTCGACGTGGCCGCCCAGCAGGTCGCGGAGCGGGCCGGGTTGGAGCTGGGTGTTGAGGGCGTCGAATTCGTCTTTCATGCCGGAACGCGGTCCGAGCAGAAGATTGCCGCCCTGATTCACGTAGGCGATGAGGCGCTCGGTGGTAGCTTTCGGTAGAACATTGAGGGCGGGGGCTTCGACGAATTTGTAGCCGTCGAGAGACGCGTCAGGGGAGATGATGTCGACGGTCTGGGCGACTTCGCTGAGCGGCTTATAGAAGGCAACGAGCTCTTCGACGGGGTCGAATTTTTCGCTATGGCGCTGGAAGTCGATCGCCCAGCGGCTGTTGTAGTCATTGATGAGAGCGACTTCGGCGTGGGGCGACGTTCCGGCGAGGGCGGCTCCGGCTTTGTCGAATTCGTCGCCGACTTGCTTCGCTTCGTCATAGACGGGGACAGGGTTGCCGTCGGCGCCGACGAGAACTCCGTGATATTGCTCCTGGCCGTTGAGGTCGGCGCGCCACTGCCAGTATTCGACCGCGTCGGCGCCGTGGCCTATGGCTTGCCATGCCATGTCGCGGACCTGGCCTTTTTCGAGCGGGTTATTGGTGGGACGCCAGTTGACGAAGGCTGGTTCGGTTTCCATTACCCAGAAATTCTTCTGCTTGTAGCCGCGGGTGAGGTCGTGGCGTGCTCCGTTGTCGAAGGGATCGTAGACGGGAGCACCGACGTAGTCGTCCCAGGCGGCGATGTCGAGGACGCTGTGGACGACATATTCGTCGAAGTTGTCGAACCAGCCCATAGTGTTGGTGGTGATGAACTGGCGCGGGTCGGACAAGGGGCGAATTACGTCGATCTGGTTGAGTGAATAGCTCTTCCAGACTTCGCTCACGAAATGACGCCAGTCGAGCAGGAGTGCAGGGTTTTCGTTCTTGGGCTTGACGGGAATTTGGTCGAAGTTATTGTAAGTTTCGCTCCAGTAGGCGGTGGCCCATTTGGCGTTGAGGTTCTGGATGTCACCGTATTTCTTCTTGAGGAATTCGTGGAACTGGGCCTTGGCTTCGGGGTCGAAGGAGTCGTTGGCGTATTCGTTGTCGAGCTGCCAGCCGACGACATTGGGGTTGTGGCCGTAGCGTTTGGCCATTTCGGCGGCGATGCCTCGGGCGAGTTGGCGATACTTTGTGTTTACGAAGGAGAACTGCTGGCGGTTGCCGTGTTCGTCGCGGACGCCGTTTTCATCGATGCGGAGGGTTTCGGGATATTTGGTTGTGAGCCATGCCGGTGGCGCGGCGGTCGGTGTGCCTAGGACGACGACGATGTGGTGGGCGGCGGCTTTTTCAATGGCGTGGTCGAGCCAGGTGAAGTTGTAATGGCCCTCTTCGGGTTCCATGGTGCTCCAGGCAAACTCGCCGACGCGGACTAGATGGATGTGGGCGGCTTCCATCTTGGCGAGGTCGGTGTCCCATTGGGATTCGGGCCATTGCTCGGGATACCAGGCTGCGCCGAGGAGGAGCGGAGGCGCGGATGGATAGGCGGTGGCTTGGGGCTCGGCAGGGAGCGAGAGGCTGGCGAGCAGCGAGGCGGCGAACACTGAAGTGAGGCAGGAAGTCAGGAATTTAGGCATGTAAACGTATCCACACAGGACCCGGAGTTTCAATGGCAAGTTATAGAGAATGGCGGTTGGGTTGTCAAAGAGCGAATTCTTGTTGACAAACGAAACGATACCGTTCAGTCTTGTTATTGGATTGCGAGGTCGGCATGATTCAGGTCCAGCATTTAGTGAAAAACTTTGGCGAAGTCGCCGCCGTACGAGACATCTCCTTCGACGTGGCGCAGGGAGAGATTTTCGCGTTCCTGGGGCCGAATGGGGCGGGCAAGACGACCACGATCAAAATGCTGACGACGCTGCTGCAGCCGACCAGCGGGAGCATCGAGCTGGACGGCCTCGATCCGCGCACCCGGCAGAAAGAGGCTCGGCAGCGCTTCGGCATTGTTTTTCAAGACCCCAGCCTCGACGCCGAGCAGACCGCCTACGAAAATATGATCCTGCATGGGATTCTCTATCATGTGCCTCGGCAACTCCGCGAGGCCCGGACCGAGCGCCTGCTCAAGCTGTTTGAGCTGTGGGACCGCCGCGACAGCTACGTCAAGACATTTTCGGGAGGGATGAAGCGCCGCCTGGAGATCGCCCGGGGGCTGTTGCATACCCCGCGCATCCTGTTTCTGGACGAGCCGACGCTGGGGCTCGATCCGCAAAGCCGCAACCTGCTCTGGACCCATGTGAAGCACCTGAACGAGACCGAGCGGACGACCGTTTTCCTCACAACCCACTATATGGACGAGGCGGAGCGGGTGGCCCATCGCATTGCCATCATCGACCATGGCGCCATTGTCGCCCAGGGAACTCCGACGGAGCTGAAGCAGCAGACGCAGACCGATTCCCTCGAAGGCGCGTTTCTGGCGTTGACAGGCTCGTCGATTCGCGACGAAGCGGCAAACTCGGCAGACGGCTTGCGGCAAGTCGCAAAGATGTGGAGGCGGTAAAGAATGGGCGCGATCTATATTCTCTGGTTGCGGGAGCTGAAGCGGTACATTCGGTCGCGGGTACAGATCGTGGTCTCGCTGGGTCAGCCGTGCCTTTATCTACTCGCCCTTGGGTTCGGGCTAGGTCCGGTCTTTCAACAGGCCGGCCATGGAAGCTACCTGCAATTCATGGCGCCGGGGGTGGTGGGCATGACCATTCTTTTCAGTTCGGTTTTTTCCGGCATCGCCATGCTTTGGGACCGGCAATTCGGGTTTTTGAAGGAGACGCTGGTCGCTCCGGTGTCGCGGATGCAGATTATGATCGGCCGTACCCTTGGCGGGGCGACGGTCGCCATCATTCAGGGATCTCTCATTCTGGTGATCTGCCTGGTCGCGGGCTTTCGCCCCCACAGCTGGATCGCGATTCCGACGGCCTTTCTGTTTGTTGTCATGATAGCCGTCGTCTTCGCAGCACTGGGCACGGCGCTCGGCTCGGCCATCAAAGACATGCAGGGCTTCCAGCTGGTGATGAACTTCCTGGTGCTGCCGCTGTTCTTTTTGTCGGGCGCCCTTTTCCCGCTGGCGAACTTGCCTCCGGTGATGGCTTTTATCACTCGGCTCGATCCGCTGACTTACGGCGTCGATGGGTTGCGTGGCGCGCTTATCAACGTGTGGCACTTCAATGCCGCGACGGACATCTCGGTGCTGGCCATGATCGCCGCAGTCTTCGTCAGCGCGGGCGCCTACCTGTTCTCTAAAATCGAAGCGTAGGACCGATTTCACCGGATGGCACGACAGAGAAGCGAACGCGCGCACGGCCAAGTGATCGAAACTGCGGCGGCGCTGTTCGCCGAGCGCGGCATCGAAGCCACCAGCATGGATGCCATCGCCCGGGCCTCGGGTGTGAGTAAGGCGACTATCTACCGCCATTGGCCGGACAAGGAGACTTTATGTCTTGAAGTGCTGGTCTATCTTCACGGTCTGGATAAGGAACTGCCGGTTTTTGATTCAAGTGGCGATTCTAGCGGCAGTTTGGAAGACTTTCGGCGGGATTTAGTGGCGCAATTGGAATATGACCCGGCGGAGGACCGGAAGGCGATGCGGGAACGCATCATGCCCCATTTGATCGCCTATGCCTCCCACAATCGGGTCTTCGGGGACGCTTGGCGGACGCGAGTGATCACGCCGATTCGCACCGCGCTTTGCAGGATGATGGAACGAGGCAAGCAGCGCGGCATCCTGAAGCCGGAACTGGATCCAGAGGTAGGTCTGGCACTGCTGCTCGGTCCGCTCATCTACCGCAACATTTTGATCCAAAAGCACAAGCTGGGCGGCAAAGCGCCCGCAGGTCTGGAAGCGATCGTGGCGGACAGCTTCCTGGGGGCGTTTGGGGCGAAGGAGGCAGGGCGGATACGTGGTGAGAGCGATGCGGGGTAAATGTGTCTGCTCGAACGGCCGAGACTTGAGCGACAGCCGGAGCTTTTATTTTGAGGACCGTTGACAATCCTCAAGTAAATCAATTTACTTGGATGAATGAATGCCTGCGTCTCAATCCGCGCCGAGTTCCGGAAGACTCTCCGGCGATGTTTCATCGGGGAGGGCGAGGAAAAATCCAGAATGTTGTGTACACTCAACGAGTCCAGCAAACGTTTACTTGGGACGACTTGAAGCCAAAACCGACGGTGTTCGATGCTGCTGCCTGAACTGAGAGCCGAAGTCCTCGATGCGAACCTGGAGCTGGTCCGCAAAGGCCTCGTGCTGTACACCTTTGGCAATGCGAGCGGCATTGACCGCGGACAGGGCCTCATTGCGATCAAGCCGAGCGGCGTAGCTTATGAAAAGTTGAAGGCCGATGACTTGGTAATTGTCGACCTGGATGGCAAGATCGTTGAGGGTGCCCTGAATCCTTCCTCCGATGTGAAGACCCACGCTCTGCTGTACCGCGAATTCCCGTCGATAGGGGGTGTGGTGCACACTCACTCCGAATTTGCGACCGGGTGGGCGCAGGCGGGGACGGCCATTCCTTGCTATGGCACGACCCATGCGGATTATTTTTATGGCGAAGTTCCGGTAACGCGGCCGTTGACCGACGACGAGATTGAGGCCGACTATGAGTTCAATACCGGCGTGGTGATTGCGGCGAGATTCAAGGGTCTGGATCCTCTTGCGGTGCCGGGGGTATTGGTGGCGAACCATGCTCCGTTCGCGTGGGGAAAGACGGCGGCCGCGGCTTCCCATAATGCAGTAGTGCTGGAATATGTGGCGAAGCTGGCCTATCGGACGATTGTGATTGAGAGTGAATCTGCTACCGTTTCATCGCGCCTGCTACGCAAGCACTATGAACGCAAGCATGGGCCTAAGGCAACTTATGGGCAGAAGGGGAGCAGTAACCTTGCGGAGCGGGAAGAGTCTTGACTGATTGCAAGGGCAACTGAATGCAAGGGCAGGCGAGGAAGTGTATTTTTGTGAAGTATTCCGGGGGAAACGATGACCACTGAGGTAACTGCAAGCGCGGCGCGGTGCGGCGAATGATCGGAGTCCTGCTTGGTTCTCATAGTGGCGGGGCAATGGCTCTTAGGTTGGGCATGTTTGTTGAAGCCAAACAACAGTTGGCGCACTTGTCGGCGCTCGACGTCGTCGTGATTGCCGTTTATTTCGCGATGGTGATCTGGATCGGCTTCTATCTGAAGCAGAAGGCGAATACCAGCGAAGAATTTTTCATGGCGGGGCGCGAGATGACCGCGTGGATCGCGGGCTTGAGCTTCGTTTCAGCCAACCTGGGATCGCTGGAACTGATGGGCTGGGCGGGGTCGGCTTATCAGTATGGCATTCTGGCTGCGCATTGGTATTGGATCGGCGCGATTCCGGCGATGCTGTTTCTCGGCCTGGTGATGATGCCGTTCTATTACGTGTCGAAGACGCACTCGGTGCCGGGGTACCTCAAGCTGCGGTTTGGCGAGTCGAGCCGGGTGCTGGCAGCAGTTTCGTTCGGCTTCATGACCATCCTCATGAGCGGCGTGAACATGTTCGCCATGGCGGTGGTGATGAAGGTGGTGCTGGGTTGGGACATTACCTTCAGCATTCTGATGTCGTCGTTGGCGGTCGCCGTCTATGTGACGCTGGGCGGGTTGCGGTCGGCGATCTTCAATGAGGTCTTGCAGTTCATGCTCATCTGGGGTGGTGCGCTGCTGGTGCCGATTTTGGGTCTGATCGAAGCCGGCGGCTGGACCAACCTTAAGGCACAAATCCTGACGAATTATCAAGGCATCGATTACACCCATATGTGGCGCGGGCTTGGACACTTCTCCTCGAATCCGATGGGCGTCCATTGGACAGGGATCGTTTTTGGCCTGGGCTTCGTGATTTCATTCGGCTACTGGACGACCGACTTCCTGGTGGTTCAGCGGGTGCTCGCCGCTGACAGCCTGCGTTCGGCGCAAATGGCGCCGATCATCGGCTCGTTCTTCAAGATGGCGGTACCGTTCATCGTGATTCTGCCGGGCTTGCTGGCATTGGTGGTCCTGCATAATCCGGATGGCACACTGATGCACCTGGTCGGCGAGAATGCCGTGAGCGCGGCGAATCCACACAGTTATAACGAAGTGCTGCCGCTGATGTTGGTGCGCTACTGCGGGCCTGGCCTGCTAGGACTGGGCATTACCGCACTGATCGCCGGATTCATGTCGGGAATGGCGGGCAACGTGAGCGCCTTCTCGGCGGTATGGACTTACGACATCTACCAACCGCACATCCGCAAGAACGCGCCCGACAAACACTACGTTGCCGTCGGGCGCTGGGCGACGATCCTGGGCATCGTAGTGAGCATCGGAACTGCATATCTGGTGATGCATGCTCAGGGCATCATGGATTATGTGCAGGCCCTTTTCACCTTCTTTATCGCGCCACTGCTGGGCACGATCTTGCTGGGAATGTTCTGGAAGCGAGCGACCGCGGCGGGCGGATTCTGGGGTCTACTGGCAGGCACGGCGACCTCTATCTCGCTTTTCGTTTGGGTCAAACTCGATCATGCCGCCCTTTCGATCGTGGCCTTGTCGCCGGACGCGAAAGACATGGCCGAGAACATCTACCGCGCGCTCTGGTCATGGGTGGTTTGCGTATTGGTGACTATCATCGTCAGCTATTTTGGCACCGCACGACCGGAAGCCGAGCTTAAAGGACTGGTCTATGGAGCTACCGTGCTGCCGAATGAAGGGCCGGTGCCCTTGATCAAGAACCATTGGTTCTGGGCGGCGATTGCCGTTGTAATTTTCTTCGTCCTCAACCTGATTTTCTTTTAGCGCAGTGCAAGTTATCGAGGTGGTCTTATGCATGGTTCGGGGATTTCGATCTGGTTCTTCATAGGCGTGCTCTTAGCTATCTATGGATTCATGATTTGCGGCTATGGCATCTACGAAATGATTACAGGGCAAGTGGCACATGTTGCGTTGGCCTATCTGCACGCGCCGGTGTGGTGGGGTGGCATTATGCTGGCGCTCGGGGCTTTTTATTGCTTGCGGTTTAGACCTGCCAAGGGATAAGTAGCAGTCATAGGAGAGACAATGGGAGCGCCTAAGTCAGTCACATTCGGAGTTATCGTTGGCAATCGCGGTTTCTTTCCGTCGCACCTCGCCAAGACCGGCCGCGACGAGATAATTGCGGCCATTGAAAAGGGCGGCCACAAGGCGGTGGTGCTGAGTGGGGAAGAGAGTACGCACGGAGCGGTGGAGACCTATGACGAAGCGTTGCGCTGCGCGGAACTTTTCAAGCGCCACCGCGAAGAGATTGGCGGCATTATTGTCACGCTGCCGAATTTTGGCGAGGAGCGCGGCATTGTCGATGCGATCCGTCTTTCGGGGCTGAATGTGCCGGTGCTGGTGCAGGCGACTCCCGATCGCACAGCGAATATGACGATCGCTTTTCGCCGCGACAGCTTCTGCGGCAAGATGTCGCTGTCGAACAATCTGATGCAATATGGGATTCCCTATTCGTTGACGGAAATGCATACGGTGGACCCGGCGACGGACAAGTTTCAAGTGGACTTGGCATGGTTTGCGGCGGTTGCCCGCATCGCTCGAGGGCTTAAGAACCTGCGCATCGGCGCGATAGGCGCGCGTCCGGCGGCTTTCAATACTGTCCGCTACAGCGAACGGATTTATGAAGGCCACGGTATTACTGTCGACACAATCGACTTATCCGAAATACTCGGGCGGATTAACCGCATGACCGACAACGACGACTCCGCGCAAGCGAAGTTGGCGGCGATCAAGAAGTACGTGACGACAGGCGGAATTCCGGACGCGGCGTTGCTGAAGATGGCGAAGCTGGGCGCGGTGATCGATACCTGGATGAAGCAGAACCATATCACGATCAGTGCGATCCAGTGCTGGACCTCACTCGAAGAATACTTTGGCGTGGTGCCATGCACGATCATGAGCATGATGAGTGAAGACCTGATCCCGAGCGCGTGCGAAGTGGATGTTCCAGGCACACTTAGCATGCATATGCTGGCGCTGGCCTCGGGTACGCCGAGTGCGTTGCTGGATTGGAACAATAACTATGGCGACGATCCCAACAAGGCAGTTTGTTTTCACTGCAGTAACTTGCCGAAGCATTTCTTCAAAGACGTCAAGATGGACTATCAAGCCATCATTGCTGGAACGGTGGGGATCGAAAATACTTTTGGCACTTGTGTGGGGAAGGTAAAGTCGGGTGCGATGAGTTACGCCCGCTACTCGACGGATGACCGGCGCGGGGTGGTGCGTGGCTATACCGGGGAGGGACGATTCACGGACGATCCGCTGGAGACATTTGGCGGGGCCGGCGTGGTGGAAATACCCAAGCTGCAGTCGCTGCTGAAATATATATGCCGCCAGGGGTTCGAACATCATGTGGCGGCGAACTTCTCTCAGGTCGGCCTTGCGATCCACGAGGCAGCGGTCCGGTATCTTGGCTTCGAGAGCCACTATCAT
>Ga0302324_100026425_pt1 | contig 11093 bp, 8 predicted proteins | sample Palsa_T0_1_FD_201949 | JGI IMG/M metagenome (GOLD analysis project Ga0302324, IMG submission 201949) | Peat permafrost microbial communities from Stordalen Mire near Abisko, Sweden - Palsa_T0_1 | ecosystem: Environmental > Terrestrial > Soil > Palsa > Peat permafrost | place: Sweden: Abisko... | reverse complement strand
TTGGTTCGCATCCCAATTATCCACCACAAGTGGCTAAATTTGTACATTTTATTCGCAACAAATTTCATTCTGCGTCCAATACTTGTGGGTAATTGAAAGTACCACAGGGACGCTTACGCAAAAATACCAAGCGAGACTTGTTCCGGGAGCACAGCAAACAGAACTAATTTCGGCACTCGATACCGATCGGGTTCTAAAATGTTTTGGGACACGTATTCTTGACAGCTTTACGGGTTCGCCGACGGATAATCCGAGCGCGGATCGCCTATTGCCGATAGCCGAAATATTCAAAAGAATATCCTGTTTGGTCGGACGATTGGTCGTGGATCCTGGGATTGACCAAGAACGCAATCGAGGAGGAGAATTGCATCGTGAAATCTGCCAAGCTCTGGGCTACCAAAGAACTGCGGATGATGGTCGTTTTCCCGACATTCGGCATCAATTGCTCGAAGCGAAATTGCAAACATCTCCAACTATTGACCTTGGCCTTGTCACTCCATCAAGCGAAGAGGCGCTTGATGTTCCTCAGATCAACAATGTGCAAATCCGACATTGCGATGTTCGCTACGCGTTATTCTACGGCCGGCTGCAAGGACAAGGCGTGAAGCTTACGCACCTTTTTCTTACGACCGGCAGGGATTTCTTTTCGAGATTCCCTCAATTCGGCGGGCGCGTTTTGAACAGAAAGCTGCAAATTCCGCTTCCGAGAGATTTCTTTGCGGTTGAAACCGAATGAAGTCCAGATCAGTTCATTCAATTCGGCGACGAGATTATGTGGTTCTTCGGACAAAGAGGACAGCGCCTCATAAATTTGTTTCGTTTTACGGATAATTTCACGGCTGAGCGGTGTTGCAGGATCGGGAAGAGGAAACCGCTCGACGTATTGCGTCATGAATCGACGCCTGCCCGCATACAGCTTGTTGTTAAATTTGTGGTCGTAAAACACCTCAATGAAGGAGGAATTACCAACGGCCATCGCAAGCCACAAAATATCCAAATCCCCCTTATTGGTTGGGACAATCCAATAGCAGTCTCCATTTACCACCGAGCCTCCCAAATCCATGCAGAAAATTGGCTTTTCAGCGATGTCGGGAAAAACAAGCTTCGGATTGGCCCACGCCTCTGGATTTTGGGGAACCCAGATTTCATACCATTTGCGCCCTGCTTCGATAACGTAGTGTCTGGCTTCAAGGGTCTGGCGATGTGCTTTTAAATACTCGTGGGTTTTTGGGTGTAGTGCTAAGTCAACAACAGTTCGTTTGCCATTAATGACTTCGTGGGTATAAAGAATTCTCGGGCACTTCGCGTCTGACGGAACGCGAAAGCGCTTAACCACGTAGTGAGTGATTAAAGGCATTAAGAGTTCGGGGCATTTTCCAGGAGGAAGAGAATTCCAGTCCGACCGGATGAAAACTTTATCGGCTGTTGTTTTCACACCCACCCGAATTTTTCCAAGTTCACCAAACGTGCGATGTGTGTGCGCCGCGACGGTTTCAAGCCAATCATCGGATTCGGTGTTTGAAAGGGTCCAAACGGACACCGGGTCTTGCAAGTAGTTCAAAACTCCGTGACGCACGCGAAATACATCACCGTTTACTGCTACTAGGCCGTCATGGTTCAGGGCCGTTATAGGCGTCGCAGCATGAACCTGCGCTACTCCACTTGCGGAATAAATGGATGTAAAGCGAGAAGGTGCAACATCAGCGGCTGAGTCCTTCTTGCTGAGGAGCAGCACTGCTGGCAAAACAGCAGCTTCAAAAAGGCGAGTATCGCCCAAGTCCCAGATATGATGAACCTTGAATTTTTCAGCAAGACGCTGTCTTACCTTGACGCCGGATCGCGTGGTCATAAACCTATTGGAGCAAATAATGCCAGCAACCCCATCGAGGCGTAAGACTTGGGCGATGGACTCAAGGAACGCATGATAAAGATCGACGCGGCCAGTCAATCCAAATTGCTTTGAAAGTCGCTGGGATTCGGTCGCGCCCATTATCTGAGTGCGCACATACGGCGGGTTAGCAATGACTGCATCATAAAGTGGGGCTGTCGGCGCAAAAAGACCGCCTTGAGAGTGTAAATAATGCTCTCCTACGACATCGAGAAAATCATCATTGGAAAGATTAAACGCGACGGTTGGAAATGATTTTGAAAGCCGCGTTTTGGCTGCAGAAAGCGCTACGGGGTCGGTGTCGAAACCATCCACCATAACGCGTTGAATCAGTGAGGCTGGAAGTGCGTTTAGAATTGCATTGAGTAATTCGCCATCTCCCACCGCCGGATCAAGGATTCTGGTCGACTTGGATTTATCATTCAGTTGCAATGCCCCAACAATCTGACTCGCAACAAAAGAGGCGAGGGCCTGGGGAGTGTAATGCGCTCCGGTTGCCTTTCGTTGCGCTGCGGTTGACTTGCTGTGGCCATTTTCCGCAAATGTCATGCGCTACTCATAGTCGTCAGAACGGCGTTTCGTCAATGTTTAAACTGATTATTTGATGGAGTTTTGACCATGTTGTCGGGTGCAGGTGGGAGTGGCATAGGGTTGTCCCGCGCTGGCAGCACATTAACCTGCAAATATTCTACCACTCCTGTCTCCAAGTATGCTGTCAGCGGCTCTATATGTTGTCCCACAAAATAATGCATAAAAAGCTTGACGGCTCTCCGCCCCTAGTTTACCGTTCGCCATGACGCATGAAGCGTATGGAATTCACTGACCTGGACTCCAAACGCGTTTGCGAGGCAATCGCCACGAAAAGGCACAAGAAGCTCAGAAGGTCTTGTGGTTGTGTGTTTTTTGCGCCTTTTCGCGGCTAGGCGTTCTTTGAAATTCTAATTGGGAGAGGGAAGAGGGGCAGATAGGGAAGACTACGAATCCACGCAAGTCGTTGATTTCCAAGATAGTTTTGGATAAATCCGAATCGCCTTCTTGCGATTAAAGCCTTGCGGCTCAAGGACTAAGAGCGGGAATGGCAACAAATCATCGGCCGCTCGCCCCATTGCAAGAATGTGGCTCCGAGATTACCGAGGTGAATTGCACTAAATTGCGCTAAATTGCACCTGCGAAAAAATCGCGAAGGTAGGGCGTCGCTGCGCCGACGCCTTGATCACGGCTGCGCGGCAGCGCAGCCCTACCAGGTTCGATGGGAAAGTGCGGTCACGGTCAATCACGCCCAATCACGCCTTCGAAAAAATAAAAAATCCTGCTCCGCGACCAAACCGGCAAATTCAGCCTATCGACGACTCCCGAAGGAGTTCATCTTGTGAATTCTGTCAAAAAGTCCTGAATTGAGGGTGGTCAAATCGTGGTTAATAGCGGTTAATGGCAGTTACTATTATGATTAAGAACCGGAGATGACCAACGCCGCCCCAACTGCCGAAGGGGAACGCGAAAACACGTCCGCCCTGCGCCGTTTCGTGGGCAAGTTCGCCGTTCTCAAAGACGCGATCCCGGAGTTGTGGATTGTCTTCGTCATCAAATTCGTCAGTATCGCGGCCTACGCCCTTACCAATTCAACGCTCGTCCTCTGGCTGCGGTCCGACTTGGGTTACACCGACCAGCAGGCCCTGCCATTGGTTGCCGCATGGTCGATATTGATGACAGTGGTCACATTGTTGGTGGGATCGTTAACAGATGCGCTGGGGATGCGGCGCACGCTCTTTCTCGGAACTGGCATCTGCATCGTGGGCCGGTTGATGATGGTTTTGACAACGGTCAAATGGCTGGCACTGGGAGGCGGATTGGTGCCGCTGGCAGTTGGCGAGGCGCTGGGCGGGCCGGTGCTGGTGGCCGCAGTGCGCAATTATTCCAACACCAAGCAGCGATCCATCTCCTTCTCCATAATCTATGTGATGATGAATGTCGGCTTTCTGCTCGCAGCCTGGCTGTTCGACCACGTGCGGCAGGGGTTGGGAGAGTACGGACATTTTGATTTGGCGGGCTTGACCATCTCCACTTACCGCACCCTTTTCCTGGCCAGTTTGATCCTTGAGATCATGTTGCTGCCTTTGATTTACCTGATGCGCGAAGGGGCCGAGGCCTCCGATGAGGGATTGAAACTGATCCCACTGAAAACAAAATATCCAAACCGGAACCTTTTCGATTCCATCCGCCTGACGATACTCGATGCGGGCAGGACAACCATTCAACTTTTCGCCAAGTTGCTGCGCCAGATCGGATTCTACCGGCTCCTGGCGTTCCTGATGTTGATTGCGTTTCTGAAACTGATTCTCATGCAGATGTATTACGTTTATCCGACTTTTGGCATCCGCGAATTGGGCAAAGGCGCGCCGGTGGGAACATTGTGGGCCATTAACAGCATTGTCGTGATTTTGCTGGTGCCGGCCGTCGGCGCGCTTACGCAGAAGTACTCCGCTTACACGATGGTTGTTCTGGGCGCGTTGATTACCGCCGGGTCTGTGTTCATTATGGCGATGCCGACGGCCTGGTTCGCGCCGCTGGCCGACGGGTGGGCGGGAAATTTGGTGGGTCACTGGTACCTCGGCCTCAAAGGCGGCGTGCATCCTTATTATGTGATGATCGCCCTCTTTGTAATCCTCTTCTCGGTTGGAGAGTCCTTTTATTCGCCACGCGTTTATGAATACGCGGCCGCCATCGCACCCAAAGGACAGGAGGCCTCCTATGGGGCGCTATCCTATGTGCCGATGTTGCTGGGCAAATTGCTGATCGGGACGTTTTCCGGCATGCTGCTGGCCCGGTATTGCCCGGAAACCGGCCCGCGCCATTCGCAAACAATGTGGCTGGTGGTGGCTCTGACCAGTTTGGTTGCGCCTGTGGGCTTGATTACCCTGCGCCGCTACATCCGCGTGCATGAAGCGGGACGCGACGACGACGGTCAGTGAAACAAGCATTGCCAAAGATATGGGAACAACGGCAACTCATAATTTTCCTCTGGTTCGGCGGCGGAAGGGATGGCTTCGTTCATCGGGACGCAAACTGAACTGGCCCGCGCAGCTTTTCAAGGTCAAATACTCTAACTTGATCCAACTAATCCGGATAGCCGGCTGGATGTGCCTGGTGCCAGCGCCAGGCGTCCGCCACGATCTGCTCCAGTTTCGGATATTCCGGTTTCCAGCCCAGTTCGCTCATGGCCTTTTGCGCCGACGCCACCAGCTTGGGCGGGTCGCCCGGACGGCGCGGCTTCTCCACCGTGGGTATGGGCCGGCCGGTGACTTTCTCGCAGACGTTGATGACCTGGCGCACCGAATAGCCGTCGCCGTTGCCCAGATTGTAAAAGCCCTTTCGCCCCGGTTGCAGGGCGAGAATATGGGCCTGGGCGAGGTCAATGATATGAATGTAATCCCGGATGCAGGTGCCGTCGGGCGTCGGATAGTCCGTGCCAAAAATCTCGCACGACGAAGCGAGGCCCTGGGGCACGCGCAGGACGTTGGGGATCAAGTGGGATTCAACGCGGTGATGTTCGCCAAATCTTTCGCTGGCGCCGGCGGCATTGAAATAGCGAAAGGCAACAAATTCCAGGCCGTGGATACGCTCGTACCATTGCAGCATTTTCTCGAACATTAACTTGGATTCGCCGTACGGATTGATGGGCCGTTGCGGGAGGTCCTCGGTCATCGGCACCCGGTCGGGCGGCCCGTAAGTCGCGCACGTCGAACTGAAAACAAACTTCTTGACGCCCGCGGCCACTGCCGCGTCCAGCAACTTGAGGCCGTTGCAAACGTTGTTGCGGAAATACTTGGACGGATTGACCATTGACTCCCCCACCAGCGCATTGGCCGCGAAATGAACAATGGCTTCCGGTTTGGCGTCGCGAACAGCCTCCCGGATATTGTCCATGTCGCTCAATCGGGCCTGGAGGAAAACGGCGCGGTTGTCCACTGCCGAGCGATGCCCTTCGGTGAGATTATCATAAACCGTCACTTCGTGTCCCGCGTCCAGGAGTTCTTCGACGCAGACCGAACCAATGTAGCCGGCGCCGCCGGTGACAAACACATTCACAAGCCGCAGTCTAAGACACCCGGCCAAGACTCTCAACGTGAATTTATTTCTTTCGTTCTCAAACAAGCTGCCGTGTGGTTGGGGTCGGTGAACGGCTCCAGCGCCGGAACCTCCCGCGCACAGCGCCCCTGGGCTTGCGGGCAGCGCGGATGAAACGGACAGCCAGGCGGCGGGTTCAGCGGCGAAGGCGGATCGCCGGACGCCAAGACCCGATTGCGTTGGGCTTCGCGCACAGGATCAGGGATGGGGATGGCGCTGATCAAAGCCTTGGAATAAGGATGAAGAGGATGTTCAAAGACGCTCGTGGCCGGGCCGATTTCCACAATCTTCCCCAAATACATCACCGCAATCCGGTCCGAAATATAATGGACCACGGAAAGATCGTGTGAAATGAAGATCAGCGTCAGTCCCATCTCGCGTGAAATGCGGGCCAGGAGATTGATGATCTGGGCCTGGATGGAAACATCCAGGGCCGAGACAGGTTCGTCCGCGATGATCAGTTGAGGTTCCACGGCCAGGGCGCGGGCGATGGCCACCCGCTGTCGCTGTCCGCCAGAGAATTCGTGCGGATATTTGCGCTGGGCGCGCGACGGCAAGCCCACCTTTTCCAACAGGCCGCCCACTCTCGCGGGCAATTCTGATTGCGGCACGCTGCGATGAACGAGAATCGCCTCGGAAAGGGCGTCATAAACGGTCATGCGCGGGCTGAGAGTGGCATAAGGGTCCTGGAAAATCATCTGGAAGCCGGCGCGGGCCTCGCGCAACTTCTGGCCGCGCAATTCTGTCAAATCGCAACCATCGAACAGGACAACGCCTTCGGTGGGGCGAATGAGTTGGAGAATGGTGCGGCCCAAGGTTGATTTGCCGCAGCCGGATTCGCCGACCAGGCCCAGAATCTCGCCTGGGTGCAACTCAAATGAGACGCCATCGACCGCCCGCACCGAGCCGACATGGCGCTTGAAAAGAAACCCGCTCTCCACGGGGAAATGCGTTTTCAGATTCTCCACGCGCAGGAGCGGCCGGCCAAATTTTTCGGGGGCGCTCACAATGGCAATTTCTCCTTTTGCACGCGCAGGCACGCCGAACAATGGGCGGGCGCCACCTCCAGCGGCCCGATCTCTTCCCGCGCGCAATAGTCAACCACATAGCCGCATCGGGGCGCGAACGGGCAGCCCGGCAGGGGACGCAGCAAATCGGGCGGCGCGCCGGCGATGGTGTAAAGCTCCCGGCCTTTGACCTGGAGGGCCGGAATGGATTTTTGCAGGGCGCGCGTGTAGGGATGTTTTGTGTCACGGAACAAATCCCCGGTGCGGGCGCTCTCCATGACGCGGCCGGCGTACATGACGATGACGCGGTCACAACACCCGGCCACCACGCCGAGATCGTGGCTGACGAGAAGGATGGCCATGCCCAGTTCCTCCCGCATTTTTTTCATCAGATCGAGAATTTGGGCCTGCACGGTTACATCCAGCGCGGTGGTCGGTTCATCGGCGATGAGCAGGTCCGGCTTGGTGATCAGCGCCATGGCGATCATCACCCGTTGCCGCATCCCGCCGGAAAATTCATGCGGATACATCCTGATGCGCTGGCCGGGATCGGGAATGCCGACTTCGGCCAACATCTCCAAGGCGCGCCGGCGGGCCGCGGCACGGGCGATTTTTTCGTGAATGAGCAATGGCTCAATCAATTGATCCTCGATCCGTAGATACGGATTGAGCGAAGTCATGGGGTCCTGAAAAATCATGGAAATGCGCAGGCCGCGATACTTGTTCAGCTCCCGGTGGGAAAGGGCCAGCAAATCAACGCCGTCAAAGATGGCTTGCCCGCCCTCGATGCGCCCCGGCGGTTGCGGCAGCAAACCCATGATGGAATAGCACGTGACGGACTTGCCGGAACCGGATTCGCCGACGATGCCCAAAGTCTCGCCGCGTTCGATTTGGAAGGAAACATCCCGCACCGCGCGCACGATGCCCGCGCGCGTGTGAAAGGAGGCTCGCAAATGATTGACAGTGAGCAGAGGCATGGGTTCAGTCTTTCGAGCCGCGAACGTCCAGGGCGTCGCGCAAGCCGTCGCCCAGGAAATTGAGCGAGAAAAGAGTCAGGGCCATGGCCACCGCCGGATAGGTCAGCAGCCACGGGTATTCCTCCATCATTTCGGCGCCTTCCTTGATCAGCACGCCCCACGAACTGTGCGGCGGCTGCACCCCCAGCCCCAGGAAGCTCAGGAACGCCTCCAATAGCATCACTTCGGGCACCGTCAGCGTCGCATAGACGATGATGGGGCCGAGCAGGTTGGGCAGGATGTGGCGAAAGAGAATCCGCCGCCGGCGCAATCCCAGCGCGCGCGCCGCCTCGATGAATTCCTGTTGTTTGATGGCCATGACCTGCCCGCGCACAATCCGGGCCATCGTCAACCATTGGACCGCGCCGATGGCCACGAAGAGCAAAATGATATACTGACCGAAGAACACCATCAGAAGGATGACGAAGATCGTGAAGGGGAGCGCGTAAAGAATATCCACCAACCGCATCAACACCATATCCACCTTGCCGCCGGCAAAGCCGGACACCGCGCCGTAAATCACGCCGATGAACAGCGACACGCCCGTGGCGCACAAACCGACCATGAGGGAAATTTGTCCGCCGTAGAGCACACGCGCCAGCAAGTCGCGTCCGAGCGGGTCCGTGCCCAGCCAGTGGGCGCGATTGGGCGGGACGGGGCCGAGAGCCAGATTCTGCTGTTCGTAGGAAAAGCCGATGACATAGCGGCACAGCAGCGGCGCCAGCAAACAAACCAGCGACAACGCCGCGACAACAAACAAGCCGAAGAGGGCCAGCTTGTTTTTCCACAGCCGATGCCACGCGTCTCGCCAAAAGGACGCGCTCTTTTCGCCATCCACCTGTTCGTCAAGTTGAAGGGTGGGTGCGGGCATCATTCAAAACGCAATTTGGGGTTCAGCCATACCAGGACGATGTCCACGACCAGGTTCATGGCGATGACAAACACGGCGTAAAAGAGCACCGAACCCATGATCATGAAATAGTCCCGGTTGAAAGCGGCGGTGACAAAATAACGGCCCAGACCGGGGATGCCGAAGATCGTCTCCACCACAAAGGAACCTGTCAACAATCCGGCGATGGCCGGTCCCAGAAATGAAACCACCGGCAGCATCCCGCCCCGCAGCGCGTGCTTGAAGAGAATGCGCGCGCCGCCGGCCCCTTTGGCCTGCGCAGTGCGAACGAAATCCTGTCGCAGGACTTCCAACAGTCCGCCCCGCGCCAGACGGGCGATGTAGGCGGCGTAAAACGCGCCCAAGGTCAAGGCCGGCAGCACGCGGTCGCGCGGGAAATACCACCCCGCGGCGTTGAACCAATCCAGGTGCAGCGCGAAAGCGGAGATCAGCAGCGGTCCCATGACAAACGTCGGCACGCACAAGCCGATCATGGCCAGGGACATCGGGAAGTGGTCCCAGAATGTGTTCTGCCTCAATGAGGCGGTCATCCCGGCCAGCAGACCCAGAACCAGGGCGACGGCCAGCGACTCACCGCCCAATTCGAGCGAGACCGGAAAGGCATCGGCAATAATCTCGTTGACTGTCCGGCTGGGGTATTTGTAGGAAGGACCGAGGTCCCCCTGCATGAGATGTTTCATTTGCAGCAGGTATTGCTCGAAGAGCGGTTTGTCCAGGCCGTAATGGGCTTGCATGCGCGCGCGGACCTCCTTGCTCGCTTGCTTCTCCGCGTCGAACGGGCCGCCGGGCGCCAGGCGCATCATGAAAAATGTGACCGTCGCGAGGATGAAGAGGACCGGGATGGTCTCAAGAAAGCGGCGCGCGACAAATCGGATCATACGTCAATGGGTTTGCGGCTCGAGGTAAATCGACCTGTAATTGGGATTGTCCAGCAGGTTGGGATACCAGCCCTTGACGCTCGGTTGAATGAGGCGGGGATTCGAGTAAATATAAATCGGAATGATCGGCATTTCGTCCATTAGAATCGCTTCGGCTTTTTGATAGGCCGCGTAACGGGTGGCCTGGTCGCCCGTGCTGGAGGCCAGGCGGCAGAGGCGGTCATATTCGGCGTTGGACCAGCCTGTTTCATTGTTGCCACCATCGGTGAGAAAAAGGTCCAGGAAGGTGCTGGGGTCCGCGTAATCGGCGCTCCAGCCGCTGCGGCAAATGTCGTAATTGGTGGTTCGCGTGGAGTCCAGATAGACCTTCCATTCCTCGTTTTGCAAGGTGACATGGATATTGAGGTTCTTGCGCCACATCTCCTGCACGGCTTCGGCGATGGCCTTGTGGCTTTGCAATGTGTTGTAGAGCAGTGTCACGGGCGGAAAGTTTTTCCCATCCGGGTAGCCGGCCTCGGCCAAAAGCCGCCGGGCTTCCGCCGGGTCCTCCCGCAAACGGGTCGTGGCCGTGAAGCCGGCAGTGCCGGGCGGCGTCAAACAAAAAGCCGGGATTTCCCCGGCACGCGTCACGGTTTCGGTGATGGCGTGGCGATCAATGGCCATCGCCAGGGCCTCGCGGACCCGCTTGTCGTTCAGCGGCGGACGGGTCACGTTCAACCTGTAAAAATAGGTGGTCAGCAGCGGATAAATGTTGATCAAATTCGGTTTAAATTCCCGGTAGAAAGCCACCTTGGACTGCGGCGCGGTGCGGATGGTATGGAGTTGGCCGGAGCGAAACATGCGCTCTTCGGTGTCGTAGTTCTCCTCGGGCAGGAAGTAAACGGAGTTCAAACGGACATGTTCGGCGTCCCAATAAGTCGGGCTTTTGACCACCAAAATATGGGAGTTCATACGCCACTCCTTGAGCATAAACGGGCCGTTGCTCACGAAGTGTTCCGGCCGCGTCCACGGATTTGAGCGGTCGTCAATCGCGCCGTATTTCTTGATCGTCGCAATGGGAACCGGATACCACGAATCATGCACCATCATCGAGAGCAGATAGGGAGTCGGACTGTGCAGGCTCATTCGCAGCGTGTAATCGTCCACCACTTTGAAGCCGACCTGGCTAAAGTTGGTCATCTGGCCGGTGTTGAAGGCCTCGGCGTTGGTGACGGGATAGAGCATGTAGGAGTATTGCGCGCCCAGCGACGGCATAAGCATGCGGTGATA
>Ga0302324_100026423_pt1 | contig 11093 bp, 7 predicted proteins | sample Palsa_T0_1_FD_201949 | JGI IMG/M metagenome (GOLD analysis project Ga0302324, IMG submission 201949) | Peat permafrost microbial communities from Stordalen Mire near Abisko, Sweden - Palsa_T0_1 | ecosystem: Environmental > Terrestrial > Soil > Palsa > Peat permafrost | place: Sweden: Abisko... | reverse complement strand
GCCACATGGGAGGAGGCCGGCCGCTCCCGCTAGCCCCGCAGCGAGGTAGGTCTCCACCCCAGTGCCGGATACCCGCCCAGGGATTACAATGCGCCGTGGATCATCCCAAGGTCAGCATCGTCCTTCGGTCCTTCAATGAGGGATGGGCGCTGCGGGGGACCCTGGAGGCGCTGAAAACCCAGGCGTTCAAGAACTGGGAACTCGTCGTCTTCGACTCGGGTTCAAGCGACGGGTCGGTCGAGCTCATCCGCGCAGCCAAGCCGGTCCATTTCGTCCAGATGCAACCCCGTGACTACAAGCCGGGCCGCGTCCTGAACCAGGGAATGGAGCTTTCCCGCTCCAATCGTGTCCTATTCCTCAATGCGGATGCCACGCCCCAGGGACCGAACTGGCTTGGGCCCCTCGTCGAAGCCCTCGCGAACCCGAACGTCGCCGCTTCCTTCGGCCGGCAGATCCCGCGGCCCGACTGCCTTCCCGCATTCGCCCACGACTACGAGCGCTGCTTCGGAGAGAACCGCGAGTCCGACAAATGGGAGCATTTCTTCAGCATGGTCAGCAGCGGCCTGCGGCGCGACGTATGGAAGGAGCGGGGATTCCGCGAAAACATGCAGTACTCCGAGGACGACGAGTACACCCGCTGGTGCCGCTCCCGGGGCTACCGCATTGTCTACTGCCCCAAGTCCGTCGTGATGCATTCCCACAACTACACGCCGCGCCAGGCCTACAAGCGCAGCTTCGGGGAGTCGTGGGCGTCCGCCGCCGTCTGGTCGGGGACACGGCCCGACCTCGGGTTCGGCGGGAGGGCCCTCGTCGGGTGGATGCGCGATGCCGCAGGCGACCTTCGTTTCTGCCTGCGCACCGGCCGCCTCCTCCAGTATGCCGGCTGCCTTGGAATCCGATGGCAGCAGCGGCTCGGCCGCGCCCACGGCTTCCAGGCGGGATGGCAGATGCACCGGGTCGACCACGTCCTATGATCGCGACCGGCCCCGTTCTCAAGACCCCCTCGTCCGCGCGGTTCACGATCGACGGGGACGAGACGCTGGAAAGGCACCTCGCCTTCACCTGCGCCCTCATAGCGAGCGGGGTGCGCGGGCTTTTGCCCGCGCGCAAGATCGAGGCCATTCTCCTTGCCGGCGGCTATGGCCGCGGCGAGGGGGGCGTCCTTGTCTCCGGAGGGGGGCAGCGCCCCTACAACGACATCGAGTTCTACGTGGCCCTCCGGGGCAGCCGTCATCTCAACGAGGCCCGCTATGGCCGGCGCCTCGAGGTCCTGGCCGAGATTCTCTCGCACCTGGCCGGCATCGAGGTCGAGTTCAAGGTCACCTCGCTTGCCGAGCTCGAGAGGCGGCCCGTGAGCATGTTCACCTACGATCTCGCGAGCGGGAACCGGCTTCTCTGGGCGGACGACCCGGCGGCTTTCCCGGGCCTGTGGAAGCATCACCTGCAGGCGGAGGCGATACCGGCCACCGAGGCCACCCGCCTCCTCATGAACCGCTGCACGGGCCTGCTGCTCGCGCGCGCCAGGCTCGGGGCGGCCCCGCTGTCGGCGACCGATGCCGACTTCGTCCGCAGGAACATCGCCAAGGCGCAGCTTGCCTGCGGCGACGCGCTCCTGACGGCACGCGGCCTGTACCACTGGAGTTGCCGGGAGCGCCACGCCCGGCTCGCCGACATTGCCCTCAAGGATTCGTCGCCCTTGTTCGACACGGCCCTGCGGCACCACGCCGAGGGCGTCCACTTCAAGCTCCACCCGAATGCCCTCGGGGTCCAGGCCGAGTCCCTTCCCCGGGACTATTCCGAGGTGCACGCCCTGGCCCGTGCGTGCTGGCTCCACCTCGAATCCAGGCGCCTGCAGCGCGAATTCCGGAGCATCCGCGCCTACGTCGACGACCCCGTCGACAAATGCGCCGGCTCTCCCGCCCTGCTCAATGCCATGCTCAACCTGCGGGCGGGCGGATCGCGGTCGATCTTCAGGCACCCGCGCGGGCGGGCCTACCATGCGCTGGCGATCCTCCTCTGGGAGTCCGAGTCCCTGGACGACCCGCTCCTATGGGGCCGCCTTGCAGCCGAGCTCAACGCCCGCAGGGACACTTTCGCCGGATGGCTTGACGCCTACCAGGCCCTGTGGGTCCAGGTGCGCTGATCGTTCGCCATGTCGCTCGACGGCAGCGCTGACGCCTGAGGGGCCGGCCGCTGCACCGAGATCGTCCCGTCATGGAAGTCGAGGGTGAGGACGGCATCCTTCAGGAGCTTGAGGCCCACCGTCGCGTCGAAGAGACCGTCGGGCTCATGGACGCCGGGCGTTGGAAAATAGACCGTGGCCTCGCCCACGCCGAGGGCGAGCCCGTGGAAGGACTCCACGCCCGCAGCGGTCCCCTTCATGGTCACGCCGCCGTCGGTGTAGGGGAAGAACTCGCCCTTGGCCGCCTTGGCGGCGTCCCCCATGCCCAGCTTGTCGATGGAGGCGCCATAGATCAGCAGCGAGCCCGTGTACATGGAGTCGACCTGCGCCGTGACGGGCTTGCCGTCGATCTCGAAGCCCTGGGCCACGACGATCGGCGGCCCCTTTGCGCCGAAGGTGATGAGCGAGAAGTGGTCCGCGGGACCGGGAATCTCGACCGGTGCCGTTAGCACCCTGGAAATCCGCACGCGGTGGGTTGCATAGTCTATCTGGAGGATCCGGTCCTTGAACGCCGTGTAGGCGAGCGTCCCCGCCAGCGTCGGCGGCATCTGGTTCGTGGCGAAGTCCAGGACGAGCTCGTTGCGGTGCTCGAGCGTCAGCCCGCCGATGTGGAGCTCGGGGACGGCCGCCATGACATATCCTGGCGGTGTCGGCGGCGGAATCGGCGTCTGCACGAGGCCAGCTGACTTGGCCACCTTGGCGTCGACCACCGAGGTCACGTCACCGGTGTCGATCCCGAAGAGGAGCACGGGACCGCCGCCAATGCGGGCGCCGACGCAGGGCATGCCGTCCGCGATGACCAGGGGAACGTCGGCCTCAAACTCGACCCCGGGGATGGCCGCGCCCGCGGGAAGCGCCGCGGCCACGATCGCGCTGCAAAGGACGCCACACAGCGTCCGCAAAACGGTGGAGGTCATGGGGTCACGCTGACCCCCGGACTTCCGCCCCGCACCCGATTCTTGATGGGCGGATCATCGGGCGGATGGGCGGCTTGCCCCAGGCGCGGCCTCGGCTATATTCACCCCGTGAGTCGCACGGCGAGGATTTTCTGTTCCGCTCTCGTGACCGTCCTCCTGGCCGCCGCCCTCTGCGGCGGCCTTTATCTCTTGGCGTTCAATCGGGCCGGCCCCAACGCCCGCGCTTTCGCGCTGTTTGCCTTCACCCCCGCGGCCATGCTCGCCTGGCTGTTGACCCAAGTCTGGCCAAAGTCCTCCGGGCAGGCCCGCGTCGCACGCTCGACCCCGCGAGCCCCGCCCGAAGTCCCGGACGACGATCCCTACACCTTCATCGGGACCTTCACGCCGCACGCGGCCGATGAGCTCCTGTCGAAGCTGAAGCGGAAGAAGATTCGGTTCCAGATCGATGTCGACACTCCCAAGGCCACGCAACTGCGCGGGCCGATGATGGCGCTGGAGCCGGTCAGGATCTACGTCCACAACGAGGATGTCGGCGAGACCGGGCCGCTGCTGGGCTCCCCCGGAAAAAACCTGGGGACGCTGTAGGGCAGCGTCCCCGATACCCTACAGGTTCTTCGCGAGGAACGCCTCGATGTGCTGGTAGAGGTCGATCTTGTGGTCGAGGTGGCGCACGCCCCACGATTCGTCGAGATAGGAGTCCGTCTCCACCTGCACGCCGTTGTGCTGCACGGCTGAGGCCATGTCCTTCGCCTCGCTGATCATCTCCGGGTCGTCGTATTCGCCCCAGGTGATCATGAGCGCCGCGTGGATGTCGCCCGCATGCTGGAGCGGGGACATCGAGTTGTAGCGGTCGGGGTTCTTCGCGGGATCGCCCAGCTTGTAGAGGTACCGCGAATAGGTGATGTTCGAGAACTGCTGGTACTTGTCCTCCTTGATGTAGCGGCCCCAGTCGAAGTACATCGGGGACGTGGCAATGGCGCACTTGTACAGGCCGGGCTCGAAGGCCGTGCCCGCGACCGCCAGGTAGCCGCCGAAATCCTGGCCCACGATCGCGACGCGGTTGCCATCGACGAGGCCCATCGCGATGGCCTTCCTCGTCGCGGCGGCGACGTCGTCGCTCATCTTGCGGAAATCCCAATCTTCCTCCTCGGGAAACATCCAGGTGTAGCCCGCCGAGCCCCGATAGTTCGGCTGGAGGACGGCGTAGCCGCGGCTCGCGTAGAACTGGACCTCGGGATTGAAGCCCCACACCCAGCGGCCGCCGCTGTTTCCGTGCGGGATCACGACGACAGGCGGCGGATTCTTCTTGGAGGCGCCGGCGGGAAGCGTGATGTAGGCGTCCATCTGGCGGCCCTCGGCCGTCGTGTACTTGATGATGCCCATCGGCTGCATGCGCTTGGGGTCGATCCAGGGCGCGACGTTCTTGATGAGGCCGCTCTTGTGCTTCTCGAGGTCGACCCAGCTGTAGGAGACGGGCTGTCTGTCCGAGAAGCTGGAAACAAGGACGATCTTGCCCGCGTCGTCCATTCCCTCGGGTTGGATCCGCACCACTTGGTTCGGGAAGAGCTTGTCCAGCGTGGCCTGCAGGTTGCGGTAGGGCTCGGTGAACCAGATGATGCGGGGGGCGGCCCGGTCATAGCTGGCCCCCACGATGTCGTGGGACAGCGGGTCGCGGAAGAGCCAGCCGTCGAAGTCATAGCCCTTGTCCTGGAGGATGACATCGCCTGGCTTGCCCGAAACGGCGTCCATGAACTCGAGGGGGCGCGGGCCGGTTCCGTCGCGCTGGCCGAGCACCACGATCTCGCCGGGGTTGTCGCCGGAGTCGATGAGGTCGACCTGGTCGAGATCCTCGGGGCATTTCACCCAGTTGTCGCCCGAGACCACGCTGAGCGCAGGGATCCCGTCCTCCTGGGTCACGCCGTACTCCAACTTGCCCATCTTGTCGTGCCAGAAGTAGGTGTTGAACCCGTGGTCCGTCTTCAGCTCAGGATAGCGAATGCTGAGGACGCCGTGGTTGGCGGCGTTGATGATCTCCGGGTGGTCGTAACGCAGTGTCGGGCCCTTTAGGTTGACGAGGAATTGCGTCCGGTCGTCCGGCGTGTTCGCGATGATCTGGATGGTCCCTCCCGGAGTCAGCACATCGACCGGCTCCGCGACGGCGAGCGACCCAGCCGTGCTTATGGAAAGCCCTCGGCCCACAATCTTTTTCTCGCTGGTGATGTAGCCCAGCCGGTCGCCATCGAGCCATGTGAAAGATGCAATATCCCTGTCCCCAGGGGGTGCGCTCACCCCGTCGACGGTCTGGTCTACCAGGTCGTAGGTCAGGAGCGAAGTATGGTCGTCGCTGGCCGGCACCAGGGCGCCGATGCGCGTGCCCGTGTGATTGAGCTGAACGGCATCGAGGAGGTTGGGCCGCACGAAGTCGACGATGGGGATCGGGGTCCCGTCGGGAACCGGCTCCATCCGCTTGAGGTCGTCGTAGGTCGTGGCGACGAGCGCCGACGAGACGAGGCAAAACACAGGAATCCAGGCGCAGGACTTTAGGTTCATTCTACGGGGCCGCTGAGGCAGTCAGGGTTGGGGGCGAGGCAGGACCCCCACAGATAAGGGATTCTCCGCCTCCCAATCAAGAGCGCAGAGACCGGGACTTACCTGGCGCGCCCCCGAAAGCCTTAGCCGTTGACGAGAGGGCCGCTTGCGCGTCGGATGCCCCACCCATGAGCGAGTCATCGGAGCTTCCGCTGTTCCACGTCGTCGGGTTTTCAGGCCACCGCATGCTGGACAACCCGGATGGAGTGGGAAAGGCCATCGAGGCCGCGCTCAAGGCCCTGCGGGACGAGGCGCCCGGCGAATGGATCGCCCTCTCGTCGGTGGCCGACGGCAGCGACACGGTCTTTGTCGCCCAGGCGGCGAAGCTCAACCTCACCTGGCACGTCATCCTGCCGCTCCCCAAGGCGGAATTCGCAAAGGACTTCTCGGAAACCCATTGGACCCTCGTCGAGGCCCTGCTCGCGACGGCCGAGCACGTGCGCGTCATCACGGAGAACGGCACCCGCGAGGACGCCTACCTCGACTGCGGCGTGGAGACCGTGAACGGCGCGGACGTCCTGATGGCCGTCTGGGACGGCCAGGCCGCGCGCGGCAAGGGCGGCACGGCCGACATCGTGGACTATGCCCGCGCCCTCGGAAAGCCGATCATCATCATCGACGCCACGACCCTCCAGGTGCGCCGCGAGAACTTCTCCAATCTCGAGCGCACGGACTCGAGCCTCCTGCGCCTGAACCACCTTCCCGACGGCGGCACGGGCTGGGGCGAGAACCCGTTCAAGGCACCCAACTACATCTTCGCCTTCCAGCAGAAGTGCGACCGCGCCGCGAGCCGCGGCGCCCCCCAGTTCCGCCGCCTGATCGTCTCCACGGTGCTCCTCCATGTGCTGGCGACCCTGGTCGCCGCGACGGCGCTCGCCTTCGACCTCCATCTCCTGCCGCTCATCTGGCTCAAGTTCGCCTGCCTCGTCGGGGCCCTGGTCGTGGCCATCGTCCTCAAGCGCCAGCACCACTCCCATCACAGCTGGGTGCGCTGCAGGCTCGCCGCCGAGTTCTGCCGCTCCGCCCTTGCGACCTGGGGCCTGCCCCGCGCCGCGCCGCTCTTCCAGGACCTGGACCTGCCCGGCGTACGCGGCCTGACGCGCGCCCTCCACATCCTGCACAGCCGCTCGGCCGTCGCCCACCCGATCTCATTGGACGAGTTCAAGCAGATCTACCTGGAGAAGCGCATCGGCGACCAGCTCTCCTATTACAGGAGGCAGGAGGCGCGCGCCCTGCCGCTCTTCGTCCGCCTCAAGGCCGGCTTCTGGATCGCCACGATACTCGCCATAACCTCCACCGGCGCCTACGCCGTCTGCCACACGGCCCACATCGAGACGCCCGCCTGGATGACGATGTCGATCTTCTACTTCCTCCCGATCTCGCTCCCGGTGGTCGCGGCGTCACTCATCTCCCTCATCTCGATCAACGACCTCCAGCGGCGCGTCGCGCGCTACCGCGAGATGCAGCTCGTCCTCGACGAAAGCCGCAAGCAGGTCTCGTTCTGCCAGACCTGGAACAGCATCTCCCGCGTCGTCCTGCGCACGGAGCGGGCGCTCCTCCAGGAGGTGCTGGAGTGGCACTCGATCACGAGCTTCGCCGAGTCGCACTGAGCCCTGCCCGCCTCAGGCGGCCGGGAAGGTCATCTGGAAGCGGCCGCCGCCCCCCGGCGCATCGCCGACGGATGCCGTCCCGCCGTGCGCCTCCGCGACCGCGCGAACTAGGGTGAGCCCGAGGCCGAGGCCGCGCTGGGACCGGCTGGCATCACCCCGGTAGAGGCGGCGCCATACGGCGTCCCTTTCCGGCAGCGGGACGCCCGGCCCCGTGTCCGTCACGGTCACGGTCACCGTCCCGGGCGTCGCCGCCGTGGCGAGCGTGACGCAGCCGCCGTCAGGCGTGTACTTGAGCGCATTGTCGACGAGGTTGGAGAGGGCCTGGCTGATCCTTACCGGGTCTCCCTGCATGGGCGTCGGCCTGGGCAGGTCCAGGACGAGCCGGATGGCCTTCTGCTCGGCGACCTCGCGGTACAGGTCGGCGGCGCGGATGGCCAATGCGCTCATGTCCATCGGCTCCCGCCGCAGCGTCAGGACGCCGGCCTCCGCCGCCGACACGTCGAGGAGCACCTCGAGCAGGTGCAGCACATGGTCCGTCTCATCGACGCACGCGGCGAGGGCGCCCCGCGCCTCCGCCGGGTTGCCGCCGTCCTGGAGCGCCAGCTCCGCCGTGCCCCTCAGCCGCGTCAGCGGCGTGCGCATGTCGTGGGCCAGGTTGTCGAGCGTCTCGCGCAGGACGCGCACGTGGGCCGCGTTCTTGTCGAGGAGGGCGTTCAGCTGGCGGGCGAGCACGGCCAATTCGCCACTTCCTCTCGGGTTCGGGATCCGCGCCGCAAGGTCGTCCTCGTCGATGATGCGCCGCGCGGTCGCGGCCGCCTGCCGCAGGGGGCGCGTGGCGCGCCACGCAAGCAGTGTCGCCGCGGTGACCGAGAACAGCAGCGCCACGAGGCCGACTGCGATGAAGTCGCGCCGCAGCGGCGCCAGGAGCACCGCCTGGCTGTCCGTGCTGCGCGCCACCTGGATCAGGCGGCCGTCCGAGAGGACGCGCGAGGCCACGGAAAGGTCCCTCGCCGCGTCGCGCGGGACGCGGACCGAGTGGATCTCCTGGGTGTTCCAGCCGCCCCATCCGTCCGGGACGAGCCGGCGCTCTACCTCGGGCGAGACCCAGTCCGAGGGCACCGAGGCGAAGACAGGAGTCCCGTCGGGTCCGAGCAGCCTCACAAAGAGGGAGCGGACCTCGGGCGACGTGTCCGAGGCGAGCGTCACCCGCAGGCCCAGGGCCCCGCCGCGCTCGTAGGCCCGAGCATAGGATTCCGCGCGCAGCTCGACGGCGGCGCGGTCCCTGGCCTCGAGCGAACGCGACAGCGTCCAGTACAGGACGCCGAAGAGCGCGCACGCGCCCACGGCGAAGGCGAGCGTGTAGATCGCGGCGACGCGGATCGCGAGCGACTGGCGGAAACCCTCAAGCATGGGGACGGAACACGTAGCCCACACCCCTCAGGGTCTCGATCCGCACGTGGTCCGGGTCCACCTTGCTCCGCAGCCGGTGCATGACGACGTCGACGACGTTGGTCTGCGGGTCAAAGCTGTAGTCCCACACGTTCTCGAGGATCTTCGTCTTGCTGACGGGGTGGCCCGCGTGGCGCAGGAGGAACGCGAGGAGCGAAAACTCCCGGGGCTGGAGCTCAACCGTCTTTCCCGCGCTCGTCACCTCGCGGGTGACCATGTCGAGGGAGACGTCGCCGGCGACCAGGCGCGTGGCGTCGGGCGCGTGCGTCGCGCGGCGGACGAGCGCCTGCACGCGCGCGAGAAGCTCCGAGAACGCGAAGGGCTTGGTCAGGTAGTCGTCGGCGCCGCTCTCCAGGCCCTTGACCCGGTCCTCGACCGTCACCTTGGCGCTCAGGAAGAGGACCGGAAGCTGGCGCCGGGAGGAGCGCAGGCGCCGCACAAGGCTCAGGCCGTCCAGCCCGGGCAGCATCACGTCGACCACCGCCGCGTCGTAGCCCGTGCTTTCCGCGAGCGCCAGTCCGGTGCTCCCGTCCGCGGCATGGTCCACCGCGTAGCCCGCCTGCTTCAGGCCCTGCACGACGAACGAGGCGATCTTGGCATCGTCCTCGACTACTAGGATGCGCATGGGGGCATTGTGGAAAGGGTGCGTGGGGTTGGAAAGCAGCGAGTCGGCGTCGTAAATAGCAAGGGACCGGGCTGCTAAGCGGCCCGGTCCCCCCTATTTACCCTATAGACTACACTTTTACCCAAACAAATCGGTTGTCCCTTTACGGTGTCGCGTCGGCCGGGGCGTCACCCGTCTCGTCGACAAGCACGTAGACGATGTTCCCGTGCGACCAGAGCTTGAGGAGCGTCTTCTTGCTCGTGGCGCTGGCGCTCAGGTCGACGGCGTCCTTGGCCGAGGCCACGGGATGGCGGTCGAGCTCGAGGATGACGTCGCCCTCGCGGATGCCGGCCCTGGCCGAGGCCGAGGACGGATCGACGCTCGTGACGATGGCGCCCGAGAGGCGCTCCGGGAAGTCGAGCTCGCGGCGGGCATTGCCCTCGATGTCGCCCACGCCCACGCCGTTAAGGACGCCGTTGTCGGCGCCCTGGGCGCTCTCATCGTCGCCGGCCGTGCGGTCGCCCGAGGGCTTGACGATGGTCGTGACGGAAACCTTCTGGGGCGCGCCATTGCGCAGGATATCGAGGGACAGGGTCGATCCCGGGGGTGTCTCGGCCACCGAGAGGCTGAGGCGGCTGGCCGAGGCGATCGGCTGGCCATCCACAGCGGTGACGACGTCGCCGCTCTTCAGGCCCGCCTTCATGGCGGGGCTTTCGGGCTGGACGTCGGAGATGAGGGCGCCGCCCTGGGCGCTCAGGCCGAAGGAGTCGGCGAGGCCCGGCGTCAGGTCCTGGATGCCGATCCCGACGTAGCCGCGGACGACCTTGCCGTGCGAGACGAGGGTCTCGGCGACGTTGCCGACGAGGTCAGACGGGACCGCGAGGCCCACGCCCTGGAACCCGCCGCTCCTGCTGAGGATGGCGGTGTTGATGCCGACGAGGCGGCCCTGGACGTCGACCAACGCGCCTCCGGAGTTGCCCGGGTTGATGGCCGCATCGGTCTGGATGAAGTCCTCATACTTGAGGCCGATGCCGGCCCGGCGGCCAGTGGCGCTCACGATGCCCGTCGTGACGGTCTCGCCGATGCCGAAGGGATTGCCTATCGCGAGCACGCGGTCGCCGACCTCGACGTCCTTGCTCAGGGCGAAGGTGATGGCGGGAAGGTCCTTCGCGTTGACCTTGATCACGGCGACGTCCGTCTGCGGGTCGCGGCCGACGACACGGGCGGTGAGTTCACGGCCGTCTGAAAGGGTGACGGTGACCTGCTTCGCGCCATCCACCACGTGGTTGTTCGTCACGATGTAGCCGTCGCGGCTGATGATGACGCCCGAGCCGAGGCCGGCCTCGGGTGTCTCAGGCGCCTGCCTCATGTGGTTGCCGAAGAACTGGCGCAGGGCCGGGTCGTTGAGTCCCGGCAGGGGGTTGCCGTCCTCGCCCTGCTCGAAGGAGACCTGGCTCGGCCTCATCTGCACCGTCACCTTGACGATGCTGGGCGCGACGCGCTTGACGACGCCGGCGAAGCTCGCCGTCTCCAAGCCGCCGCGGTTGACGGAGCTGTCATCGCGGTTGAGGGAGATCGAGTTCTTGCCGGGGGATGCTGTGTCCACGGCCGCGAATAGGCCGGCGGCGGCGAGGATGAAGGCGCTGGCCAGGGCGGCGCGCCGAAGATGGGGAGAGCGGGTGGTGTTCATGAGCGTGGCGCCACTGTCGCACACCAGCCTTTCCGGGGCCTTTCCGGCACAT
>Ga0302324_100026422_pt1 | contig 11094 bp, 10 predicted proteins | sample Palsa_T0_1_FD_201949 | JGI IMG/M metagenome (GOLD analysis project Ga0302324, IMG submission 201949) | Peat permafrost microbial communities from Stordalen Mire near Abisko, Sweden - Palsa_T0_1 | ecosystem: Environmental > Terrestrial > Soil > Palsa > Peat permafrost | place: Sweden: Abisko... | reverse complement strand
CCTGGAGGGCGAGCGAGAGGTTGTTCCTGACAACCGGGACGGTTCCGGAATGATCAACGACGATCTGGCTGGGTTGCGTATGGAAGAGTTGACCGAATCCGGCCGGGATGTGGGCGAGTTTGGCGTGACGACGGAAGTACCCGGACGAGACGATACCAGCGAGACGATCACCCGGCACTCTCCGAATTACGACCTGGCAAGGTCAGAGACTGTTGATGACGGAAACGTAGAAGAGGCGAGTCAGGAGACCCGCGAGGACGCGAAGGTAGATGAAGGTGGCGTTTAAATGAACGCCACCGCGTGGTTCGATGTCACATATTCCACGTTTTCAGAGGATAATAATAAGACCTGTCATTCCCCCAGCCGTGAGGTTGCGATGAAAGTCTGAATGGCGGCGGGTACGACACAAAGGGACGGATGAGCAAAGTTCGGATTAACGATTTAGCACGCGAGCTGGAAGTAAAGAGCAGGGCGATCCTTGACGCCTTGACGCACGTCGGTGTGACGGAAAAAAAGACACACTCGAGCTCGTTGGAAGGCGATGAAGCAGAGCGGGTTCGCCAGTACTTTCACCGCAGCGGCGGCAAGAACGGCGCCGGCGCGCCGAAGCCAGAGAGCGAGCCAAAGCAGAAGATCGACTGGTCGCGGGTCTCAAAGCCCGGCGATGTGCTCAAGGCAATCCAGCAGAGAAAAGACGAAGCCGCCGCGGTAGCCCAACGGCCCCCGCTTGCTTCGCCCGCTCAGCCCCAGGTATCCCGGCCTCCCTCCGCTCCCGTGGCGGCGCCCGTTTCCGCTGCGCCACCGGCCGCGTCGCAGGGCCCGGTCGTCAGCACACAGCAAGCCAGCCGCGTCGCTGAACCCTCGCCCGTCGTCTCCAGCCAGAGCGCAAGTGCTGCAAGTCCTGGTGGTGGGATTTCAAGCGGTGCGAGTTCAAGTGCCCCGAGTGCGGGTGTTCCGAGCCAGGGTGCTCCGGGGCAGTTCCGGCCAAACCTTGGCGGCCAGACCCAACGTGTTTCTCCCCCGCCCCCGCCCGCGCCGCGACGGATCGTTCCCCAGCCTCGGCAGGAGCCGCGGATAGTGGTGGCCCCGCCACCGTCGACCCCGGCGATCGCCGCCAAGCCGCCCTCAGGGCCGGTGGTTGCAAAGCCTCCTGTGGCCGGAACCGAAGCACGGCCACCAGCTACCGCGCCGGGCATCAGCCGGCCTGTAGTCTCAAGCGCAGTTCCGGGCGCCGAAGTGCGTCCCCCGGCAGCACAGACTGTGGTGGCAGCACCCCCGGCAACGCCCAGGCCGGCGGCGCCGCCCGTACCCGAGCAGGCGGCCGTTGTTGCCGCGGCGCCAGACGCGCCCGCTCCAGTCATCGCCAGCCCGACAGCTGCCTCGACCGAGATTGCAGCCCCGGCTCCGCCTCCGCCCCCGGCTCCGCGCCGGGTGATCATGCCCCAGACCGGTCCGCGGCCCGTATACCTGGCACCGCCGCCAGCGCCGGTGACGCAAGCGGCAGCCCCGGCCCCGAGTGCCCCGCAACAACCAGGGGCGTCGATTCAGCGTGGACGGCCCATCTTCGATCGTGGCCGGCCTTCTGGTGGACCCAATCCCGGCGGCTCGGGATACCCTCCTCGCCCCCAGGGTGGCCCTGGGGAAGCACGCCGCCCCATGCACCCAACCCGGACCAGCCCAGGTGGCCCTCCCGGTGCGGGAGGACGCCCCGGCTTCGGCGCGCCGCGTCCTGGCTTCGGCGCTCGCCCCGGCTTTGGCGCACCCCGGCCTGGCGCCCCTGGCGCCGGCGGCCTGACCCCGCCTCCAGGGGAAGCTCCACGCCCGCAAAGGGCTGCTCCGCAGCAGCGTCGCGGACGCCAGCAATATCCCAAGACCAAGGAAGGCCCAATGAAGGGCTTCGCCCCGCCGCCTCGTTTCGGCGGAGCGCAGGTTCCCCATGAGCCCTTGCCCATCACCCGTACCATCACGGTGACAGAAGGTATCAGCGTCAAGGATCTGGCGGAAAAACTGGGAGTGCGCGGTAAGGACCTGATTGCATCGCTGCTCATGCGTGGCGTATTTGTCACCGTCAACCAGTCGCTCGACGCTGAGTTGGTGAAGGATGTCGCAGCCCAGTTCGGGGCCGACACCCAGGTCATCACCTTCGAAGACGAGATGGCCAATGAAGCGCTGGAAAACCTCATGAAGGATGAGGATGTCAGCGAGATTGAAGTGACCCGCCCGCCGGTGGTCACCGTGATGGGCCACGTCGATCATGGCAAGACGTCGCTGCTGGACGCCATCCGCGAGACCGACGTTGCTTCCGGCGAAGCAGGCGGCATTACACAGCATATCGGTGCGTACAAGGTTCGCATCTCCAAGCAGGATTCGCCCGCCTTCGGCCGGGAGATTGTGTTCCTCGATACTCCCGGTCACGAGGCCTTTACCCGCATGCGCGCCCGCGGCGCCAAGGTGACTGACATTGTCGTGATCGTGGTGGCGGCGGATGACGGCGTGATGCCGCAGACGCTCGAAGCGGTCGACCATGCCAAGGCGGCAAATGTGCCCATCATTGTTGCCGTTAACAAGATCGACAAGCCCGATGCACAACCCGACCGCGTCAAGCAGCAGTTGGGCGATCGCGGGTTGGTGCCCGAAGCGTGGGGTGGTTCCACGGTCTTCGTCGATGTGTCGGCGAAGAAGAAGCAGAACCTCGATCTGCTGCTGGAAATGATCTGCCTGGTGGCTGACCTGGGTAACCTGAAGGCAAGTCCGGATCGCCCGGCCGTGGGCACCGTGATCGAAGCGAAACTCGACCGCGGACGCGGCGCCGTGGCTACCGTGCTGGTGCAGAACGGCACGTTGCGCGCGGGCGACAGCTTCATCATGGGAAACACGTTTGGCAAGGTGCGCGCCATGTTTGACGACCGCGGCCGTCCCACCCAGGAAGCCGTTCCTTCTACCCCGGTAGAAATCCTGGGGTTGGAAGGCATGCCGGATGCGGGCGACACGGTTCTGGTCGTTGCCGACCGCGATAAGGCGAAGGGCATTGCGCAATACCGCAAGATGAAGGAGCGCGAGTCGCAACTGGCGAAGTCTTCGCGCGTCTCCCTGGAAGGCCTGGCGGAACAGATCAAGCAGGCCGGAGTGAAGGAACTGCCACTGATCCTCAAGGGAGATGTGACGGGATCGGTCGAGGTACTGGCCGACTCGCTGCAGAAGATGTCGACCGAGAAGGTGCGTATCAAGGTGCTCCACACCGGGGTAGGCGCGATCACCGAAAGCGATATTCTCCTGGCATCGGCGTCGAATGCCATCGTCATCGGCTTCAACGTGCGCCCGGAGCGCAAGGCTGCGGATCTGGCGGAACAGGATGGCGTCGAGATCCGGTTGCACTCGATCATTTACGAGCTGCAGGACGAGATCAAGAAAGCCATGCTCGGACTGCTCGAGCCGACGATCAAAGAGAACTATGTGGGCCGTGCCCAGGTGCTCAACATCTTCAGGATTCCGAAGGTGGGGACCATTGCCGGTTGCCGCGTATCCGACGGTTCCATCAAGCGGGATGCGGAGATTCGCCTCATGCGCGAGGGAGTGCAGGTCTTCAAGGGCAAGCTGGCTTCGCTCAAGCGCTTCAAGGACGATGCGCGCGAGGTAACCAACGGCATGGAGTGCGGCATGGGGATCGCCGGTTTCAATGACGTTCAAGTGGGTGACACGATCGAGGCATTCGTAACCGAGCGTGTTGCCGCTGAATTAACGGCCCAGTAGCGGCTTGTAGTTCCCTGTCCTTGCCACCGGTTGCGGGTTCCCACATCTTGCTGGTTTTTTGCCAGATGTGGGAACCCGCGAAACTTCACTTTGAAGGCTTTCCGAACTCGCTCTTGGTCCAGAATTTTCCGCTGTAGCAATCCACGAACATGAACCTTGCACAGATCCAGAAAGCCCTTCGCGACCAGCAGTTGGATGGCTGGCTCTTCTACGACCATCATCACCGGGATCCGATTGCCTATCGCATTCTCGGCCTCAGCGACTCGTTGCATGTCTCGCGGCGTTGGTACTACCTCATCCCGGCGGAAGGGGAGCCGCGTAAACTAACTCACCGTATCGAGAGTGGGAAACTGGCAACGCTGCCCGGCTCCGGGCAGCTGTATTCGTCGTGGCAAGAGCTCGAGGCCGGCTTGCGCACCATGCTCGAACCCTACACCAGGCTGGCAATGCAGTACTCGCCCCGCAACGCGATCATGTACGTGTCCCTGGTGGATGCGGGCACTCTGGAGGTGCTGCGCGACCTGGGCAAGACCATCGTCAGCTCCGCCGACCTGGTGAGCCGCTTCGAGGCTGTGCTGACAACAGAGCAAATCGCCAGTCATTACGAAGCGCAGAAGCACATCGATGAGATTGTCAGTGCTGCCTGGAAGCACATGGCAGCGCGCCTGCGGCCGCCTGCGCAGACGAATGGGAACGGCGTCGCGCCGCTGAACGAATATGAAGTGATGGTTTGGTTGCAGGAGGCGATGCGGCGCGCCGGCATTGCTGACGGCTATGGTCCGAATGTGTCGGTGAATGCCAACAGCTCCGACTCGCATTACGAACCAACCGCTGCGAACTCAAAAGAGATCAAGCAAGGAGATTTCCTGCTCATCGATATCTGGGGCCGGATGGATCGGCCGGAGACTTGTTTCTACGACATCACCTGGACGGGGGTGGTGGGCCGCGAGCCCAGCGAACGTGAGCGGCAGGTCTTCTCCGTGGTCGCGCAGGCGAGGGATGCAGCCGTCAAGATCGTGCAGCAGGCGTTCGCCACCCAACAGCCGCTGGCGGGTTGGCAGGCGGATGATGCCGCCCGCGCAGTGATTCGCCAGGCCGGTTTTGCAGAGTACTTTACCCATCGGACGGGGCATAGTATCTCCACCGAAACGCACGGCAATGGAGCCAATCTGGACAATCTCGAAACGCACGACGATCGCCTGATTCTGCCCTACACGTGCTTCTCAGTAGAACCGGGAATCTACCTTCCGGAATTCGGCGTGCGCAGTGAAGTCAACATGCTGACGGAGCCAGGCCAGGCCGTAGTCACAGGACCAATCCAAACCGAGCTGGTCCGGATCTGAAGACTCTCTAGTGGCGGATGAAATACATGAGCCAGCTGGCCGCGATCACAGCCCCCAGAAACAGCACGAAGCAATACGCTCCGTAGCGAACCATGTCCCTGGGTGTGTTTCGCTGGGTGATGCCGAAGATGATTGAGGCAAAGGCCGCAAAAAGAATGACCGTGGTGAAGTGAGAGAGCGCCAGGTTCATGGCTTTCTCCCAACAGCGATATTGTGGGCGTCCACGGCCGAGATCAAATTCAACAGTCCCGCGACCACAACGAATTTCGCACCGTAATCGGCCGTCACCACCTGCACCGGCGCCTGGCCGAGGCCGAGGCCGTGGCCAATCAGATAAAGCAGGCCCGCGCCGAGATCACCGAGGAAACCCAGCATATCCAGCAAATCGGCTGTATTGGGCGCATAGAGCCTGGCGCCCATCATGATGCCCAACACAAACATGCAACTGATCGAAGCCAACACCAGAACGCCGCGACCCCACCGTTTGAGCATGAGGTGCCCGGCTCCAGGGATCAGCCACCCGGCAATCAGCGCCATGTATCCCAACTGGCTTACCTTCGAGGACTTTTTCCCCGCGTCTACTCTTTGCGCCATCCCTCAAGAATACACAAGGAAGGCGCCTTCAGGCATTCGGTAGAGAGGTATCCGGCCCCAGAGGGTCTGCGTGAGAACTGAAGAAAGCCAAAGGGGGCTATCCCCGGGCTCGCGTGCGGCGCTCCCAAACCATCGCGTCGAAGGTCTGGCGAGTGATGAATCCGCTGCGGTGATACAGGGCAACCGCATCGGCATTGCGCCGCGTCACCGTGAGCGTGAGCGCCTGAAAGCCTTTGCCGCGAAGCGCGCGCGAGCACTCGGCCAGCAGCCAGGCTCCAAGCCCGCGCCGGCGAAAACGCGGGCTGACGCAGATCTGGGTCACGTGGCCTACCTCTTCGCGCACCCGTGAACAGAGCAGCAGAGCGGCGATTCCTTCACGATCGCGATAGGCCAGGACGCGCGAAGCGGAAGCATCGAACAGTCCACAACCCGGAAAGCGGACGATATTATGCAGAAACCTTAGCGAGCCGGAGACGGAACGGTACTGGTCGTTGATGATTCCGTCCAGATGGCCTTCGTAGGCCTGGGCGATGAGGTGGCCCGCGGCTGCAAAATCGCTGTCTCGCCAGGCGCGTAGCTCCAACCCGCCCATGAGGCCGTCCGGCGGCCCACCGCTCAGGCTTGCGGAGCTAAGTTCAAGCTCCATAAAAAGTCTTTCGTAGATCTCGAATCCTGCGTTGCGGATGGTCTCCGCGTGGGTGCCGTGGGGACGAAGCAGCAGTTGTGATTCGATGCGGTCGACGCCCGGAGAATGCTGCAGCAATTCGATCATATGTTCGAGCAGACGGCGTTCAACGTCCGCTGTCGACTGGGGATTGGCCGGGTTCGGCATGGCGAAAACGTCGCCGACCAGGGCTTTTTCGCTCTCGTAAACACAGAAAACGTAACCGCAGATTCGGCCGTTCTCGATGGCCACGTAGCCGGGCAGGAGACGGGAGTCAAGATACTGCAAAAGCAGGTTGGCGGAAGCGTGAAAGTCCCAACGCAGGCGATCGTTCCAGACACGGCTTTCCGCCTCCAGCACAGGCTTGAGATTGCTGGCGGAGAAGTGACGCAGATCGAGAATTTCCAGGTGCAGGGCTGGTGTCATTCCACTCTGAGCATGCCCGCGTTCAGGCCTTTCCCCTCGGCTACGAGCGATCCGTCCTAGGCGGCATTTGAACAGGAGTGTACGGCACCCGTCCATTCCATGGAAACCCATGCTTCTGCAAAACCGCCCACGAACCTTGCTAGTCCTACGCCAGAGGGCTTATCAGGGCTTAGCAAAAACCTGGTAGACCGCGAGACCTTGCGGCGGATAGGAAAAGAGCGGCTGGTAGGATCGGCCAGCCAGCAGGCTCGGCAGTTCTCCCGCATAGGCTTGCCTGGTTACGAGGATGTGCTGCCCCGGAGGAATGCCGTCCAGGTCATAGTTGTCGACCCGGTGGTTGCGGTAAAACGACAGCCCATATTCCATATCACGCCGTACCTTATACACCGCCACCCCTTCGTTGGGTCGCTCGATCTGGCTGATGATGGCAGCCAGTGGCCTCGCCGAATAAGCAGCATCGAGCAAGCGGATGTTTTTCTTGGTGGAGGAGAGGGCCGGAAGGCCGAAAAATGGGCCCACACCGAAGATAAATAGCAGCATGATGACCAGCGGCACCATGGTGGCAGCGCGCAGGCGAGTTACGCCAAAGCGCGCGACCACGACCAGAATAAGCAGGGCGGCGGCCAGGCCACTGGAAACGGCGGGCAGCAGGATAACAGCGGGAGGCCGCTCTCCAGGATGCCCAATATGCCATGGCAGCAGCAGGATGAGGATGATGGTCACCGAGGAAAGCAGGGCATGCAACAGAAGCAGCCACAGACTCAGGCCCTGGTGACGGATCCGATGAATGTAGTCGCCGGTGAGAATGGTGAGCGGTGGAACCGCGGGGAGGATGTAACCCGGCAGCTTGGAGCGGGACAGGGAAAAAATAAGGATAGGAAAAAGGGTCCATAGCACCAGAAATTCGGGAAAGGCATCGCCCCAGCGGGAATGACCCACGTAATGGTGCTTGGCGCGCCGCGCTCTCCACTCCGCGATCGATTGCTGAACGGCCTCCGCCAGCGCCCGCATGGCGATCACCGACCACGGCATCAGCGCCAGCAGCATGATGGGGATGTAGTACCAAAGGTGCTGTTCGTGCATGTACCGGTTGGTGGAGAAACGTTCCAGGTTATGCTCCAGAAAAAAGACGCGCAGGAAACTGGGATTCCGGCGCTGTACCGCGATATACCAGGGCAGCACCATCGCGAAATACAGAAGCACCCCGGGGATCCAGATGGTGCGGCGGAGCAGGGACCATTCCCGGCGCAGTGCCGTGAAAGTGAAGATGATGACCAGGGCCATGACTGGCGCAACCGGTCCTTTGGCGAGCGTAGCCACGCCGACAAAGAAATAGAGGTCGAAAAGCCAGAACTTTTTATCCGTCTCATACCAGGCATACCAGCCGAGCATGCCGATACAAAACGGCGCCGCCATCTGCATATCGGTCGAGGCGCCGCGGGCGAAGCCGACAATGCCGGCGCACGAAGCAGTAATCAGCGCGGCGTCCAATTGGCTTCCGGGGCGAAAGCGGCGGAGATGGAGATAGATCAATGCGACCAGGATGAAGGCAAAGCTGGCGGACGGGAGACGCGCCGCCCAATCGTGCACGCCGAACTCGAGGAAGGCGAACATGGCTCGCCAGTAGTAAAGAGCCGGTTTCTCAAGCCAGGGACGGCCCCATAAGACGGGGGTTACGTAGTCACGGCGGAAAAGCATTTCGCGCGCAATCTGCGCATACCTGGGTTCGTCGGCGCCTACCAGCCCCAGCCCATCTCCTCCGAACACCGGCACCAATCCGTAGAACAGGAAAAAAGGGGTAAAAACGAAAAGGCTGATCGCCTCCAGCGTTTCCTGCAGCGCAGGGAAACGAGCTTTCAACGTCTTCAAACCGCTGTCTGCTCGGTGAAGCACTCCAGGCGTTCCAAGAATTGCTTTCTTCTCAGCCATCGATTGTGCCAGGCAGCGGGACCACGACTTCGGGGGCGGCAGCTAAAGCAGTTTCCCAATGGGTAAAGACCCAACCCGGATTTCCAGTAGATGTTGGTGGAACCACCGAACTCCATGCGACTTTTCGCGAAAAACACTGTAGACCGGGGCTAAAAAACGAAGTTCTTATCGCCAGGCACCGGCTAAATTTCATAGGGAGCAAAGTGATTCCGGCCATCATATTGATCTACGCGCACAAGGCTAACAGATTCAGCGCCGAGGTGAGCGGTTGTCGCTCCTTCCGCTTGAAGCGGCACGAAAACGGGAGGGACCGTTGCTCTGAAACGGGGCCCAGCCATGAACTTGGGTACCATTCACGCGGAGAGACTTTCAAGTCAGGCGGCTACAGAGCTCACCGCGGAGATAGGTCAGAATCTGCTTCGTCGCGACGGAGAGCGGTCCGTCAAGGGTGCAACCGCTGGCGTTCTCGTGACCGCCTCCGCCGAACCGCTCCGCAATCGTGGCCACGTTGACCTGGCCTTTGCTGCGAAGGCTAAGGCGAACGCGATGGTCGCGCAGTTCACGGAGGAAGACTGCAACCTCGATTCCCCCGATGCCGATGGCATAGTTCACGATGCCCTCGCAGTCTTCTTCCGCCGCCTGGGTTCGGTCCATATCGTCCTCGGACACCCAGAGCCACGCCAGGCGTCCGTCCTGGTGCAGATTGGCCAGCGCGGCACCGAGCAGAAGCATCTTTGCCGCTGGGTTGGAGAAATAAACGTTTTGCGCGATCAGAACCGGATCGGCCCCCAGGCGAACCAGGTTGCGTGCGAGTTCGAAGGTGTGCGCGTCGGTGCCCTCGTAGCAGAAGGATCCCGTATCCGTGAGTACAGCGGTGTAAAGGCAGGTTGCCATCTCTGCTGTGATGCCAACGCCGGCCGCAGCGGCAAGCTGGTAGACGAGTTCCGCAACGGCGCAAGCGCTGCTGTCGATCCAGTTCACGTTGGCGAAAGCACGGCCGCTGGTGTGATGGTCGATATTGATAAGGAACCGGTTCTCGAGCCCATCCAGGCGGGCCCGCTCGATGCCGTCACACTCCAGCAGGATCACTGTGTCGTAGTCGCCCTCAACGCGGCTCCAGTGCCGAACCTGTGAGGCACAAGGGAGCGATTGGTAAATGCGCGGCACCCGGTCGCTGAGCGCCATCTCGGCGTTCTTGCCCAATTGCCGCAGCATCATCCAGCAGGCGAGGAGCCCGCCAACCGCGTCGCCGTCGGGACGCGCGTGCGCCGTCACCAGCAGGTGATCGGCCCTGGCAATAGAGCTGAGTACCGCATCGATCGCAGGTCTGGAATGCATGATGATCAGGTCGAGAGGCTTACTTCGATTCCTTGGCTTTTGCGCCTGCGAGTGCCTTTGCAGGGCCGCCCCGGGCAACGGCTGGCTGGGTCTTCTTATTGCGTCCGAGCAACTCGTCGATGCGCAATTTGAGATCCTTGGACTTGTCGATCTGAAACGAAAGTTCGGGAACATGGCGCACACCCATGCGCTCGAGCAATTCGTGGCGGATAAAGCCACGCGCCGCGGTCAATGCTTCTAATGTCTTCTCTTCCTCTACGTCGCCGCCATCGACGGCGATGTAGACCCGGGCAGATTTTCCCCCGGAATTGATAACCACCTCGCTGACGTAGGCGAAGCTGATGCGCGGGTCGCCGAGTTCGCCGACAATCATGGCGCTGATCTCTTCGCGCAGCGTTTCCGCGACGCGGTCCCGATGGTACTTTCGTGCCCGTGGCTCTACCATGAAAAAAGTCCTTGGCTAAACCCCTAAGATTATCAGAAAAATGGCGCTAAACCCGCTGCCGCGAAGGCTATTCCCCGGATTCGTCCTCGAGGAAGGTGCACCAGGAATCGGCAACCTGGGCTCCCAGGTCATTGGCGATGCGCACGGCAGCGTTCTCCACCTGGCGCATGAGGCCGGTAAGGTAGTCCCGCGACCTGGAGATGGCGGTGACGCCGATGGTTGCGGATTGCCAGGTGACAGCCTCATCCAACTCGGCAACGGAAATATTGAAACCATGTCGCAGCTTGTCTTTGAGGCTGCGGACAACCTGCCGGCGGTCCTTGAGTGAGCGAGCCTGCTCGATGTGCAATTCAAGCGTGAGGGAGACGATAGCCATGGCGGGTTCCGTAGTGTTGGACTGGCAGGAGTCGAGGAAGGTTCTGCGGTGCGCCTTTCCACCTCGTGCTCATGCGATTCGTGTTGGAGCAACGTTTGAGTCTCACGCCAGCACAGCTTTCGCCGCGGCAATAAACTCCGACGGCTGCATCGCTGCCAGCGAACTGCATTGCTGCAAACCTTTGCGGCAGGAAGCGTTGCCTCGAAGCTGCAGACAAGGGGAACACTCG
>Ga0302324_100026421_pt1 | contig 11094 bp, 5 predicted proteins | sample Palsa_T0_1_FD_201949 | JGI IMG/M metagenome (GOLD analysis project Ga0302324, IMG submission 201949) | Peat permafrost microbial communities from Stordalen Mire near Abisko, Sweden - Palsa_T0_1 | ecosystem: Environmental > Terrestrial > Soil > Palsa > Peat permafrost | place: Sweden: Abisko... | reverse complement strand
GCAGTTCCGAACAGATCGTCGGCGTAGGAGGCTCGGATCGGCGCCAGAACAGCCCCTCTACCGGATAAGAGAAAAAGGGTAGGAGAAAGGATGGTCTCAAGATCAAACAGATCGATCATGAATTCGTTGCCGTTTTGATTGTGGAATTGGATTCGCAGTTCTTCATCGGCAATAGAAGCAAAGTTTTCGGCAAGGCGCATGTCAGCGGTCACGTGCAAATTCTGGCGCACCGAAGGCCAGGAGGCCGCATCGACAACACCGCCAATGGAAAGACGCTGATACCGCGATACCTCCGGATCGCTGCCAGAACAACGCATGAAACCATAACGAACGGCAACATCCTGAGCACCAAGGGCGCTATTAGGAATGAGCACCTGCAAGCGGGCTGGACCACGCTCACTGGCAATTCTCGAGAGCCGATTCAGCAACGCGTTGACAGCCGCCAACGACGACACCTGATCTTCGTCGACCAAAAGCAGCGCTTCTAGTCCGCCTCGCAACACGGACTGAGGTTGCCAGAAAGCGGCACAGATGACATGGTCTTCAAAGGCGATTGCCAATGACCGCCGTGTGCTGGCCTGAACGCCTTCTGCCAAAACGAGACTCCGCAGTTCTCGCGGCAGCGTCACAGAGTCGGCTAGGGCACGTATAGCGATGGTGTGAGTCGCAGTGACATCCGATAAGCGCAGATCCCGGTCCGGAAACCCAATATCGAGCGGCGAAGAGACACGAGTGGCCGACTTGAGGGTTTCTGCCAGATCCTTCACATGTACTGCCCGAATCCCGAATCTGGCCTCGATAGCCTGACTCGCTCGAACCAGCGCGTCTTCCGCGGTGACGAACGCGGCGATCTTGTGGTGTGCTGCGATGGCCAAATGGATCAGATCGGACCTGTCCTGGACGGTCAAAGTTCCAGCACCGGCTCTCACGGGAAAGACAATCGCGGCAAGTTCTCGGATGATCTGTTCACTCAAGCCACTCGGAGGTGCCGGAAGCGTGGGCAGTTGCATAGCGAATTCCAAGATTGGGTCGTGAGTAGTCGTCGCGGAGCGTCTCAACTCGTTCGCGAATTCCTGGGTGACCGTCAGTCTCATGATGTTGTTGAAGGCTGCGCTCATGACTACGGCCCCGTGTTCTGAACGCGGCCTCCGTTTCACCACATCGAAGAAAACATTGAGATCGAGGGCAAGAATGGGCGAAAAGTTTGGAAGCGGGTCAGTCAACGGAATACCCGAAACCGGTCGTCTGTAGCCAAAGAGGGCGGGTGTGTTGAACTGCCTGGCGCGGACGTTGATGGTTCTACCGCGTGTCATCCCTCCGGATTTCGTAGCAACAATCTTGAACTTGAGTAAGTCCCAGAAGGCGTTTGAAGGAAGCTCTGAAGCAACTTTGGCGGTAACGCTTAGATACTGTTTCTCTTCCAGGTATTCGAGCAGGGCCTGAACCAATAGCCGGCCAATGCCGTGCTTTCTATGCTCACTCGCAACATATACCTGAAATATCTTGGCGTGAGGATACGTGGCACCGAACAAGATATGTCCGGCATAACGTGCCTCCCCGGGATCTCGATCCACGGCGACCAAGAGAGTGCCCTGTCTCGCGGCTTGGTCATACACCTGCGCCGGTAAGAAGCCCAAGGCATCCCGGTTGGAGTCCGCGTTGGTTTGCACTGCTTGAACCAGACCAGGAATCTCGTGCGGCTTTTTCACGATCTCGAACAGTCGCTGGGGTCTCGGCAAGCAGTATCTCCACGAGAGCTTTCGCGACGAAAGTCGCGAAAGCTCATGACGGAATTGAGGATAGCAAGCCATCCAAGAGCTATGCTCAGGAAAAGAGCAAGCGGAACCCATCTGTGTAGGACTCTGTCTCACACGACAATTATATTCGCCTTTTATTCGCCCGTAAAATTTGTCGTCAGAAGAACTAAGAAAGCAACTGATCCAAACAGGAACAATCGTGCCTAAACGTTGCTCTGAATCGGGCACACAACCGGCGCACAGGGTCTCGTAGAGACCATGTTCTGTAGGGGTTCGAGTTCGGTGTTATTGATCGGGCGACTCAAGGGCTGCAACCGTTTCGGGTGTGGCGTGGACCGTGGGCGATTTCTCAATTCTTCTTTCGGCCTGTTTCTGCTCACTTCGATATTTGCTCATTCTCTTAGGCTCATGGTCGGGGAGAGAGGATTCGAACCTCCGACCCCCTGGTCCCGAACCAACAACCGATGTACTAAGCTGTTGTTCCGTTTAGGTTTGTTCTGCGTGCTGTACCGTCGTTTTGCATGATATCCGGGAGTGAACGGACCCAAGTCCCCGGCGTCATCCGCTTGGATGCTGATGTGGCGGTCGATTTGCGTGGCCACGGAATGTGGTGGCCGCTCCGTGCTCTACGAGTGTCCGGGGAGAACGCAAGCCATCTATTGAACTGAATTGATTCCCAGCCATCAAACGGCATGGTGCCCGCTGCTAGGAACGCGGCTGCAGCAACCTGCCTGAAAACCGCTTCCTCCCGCTACCCGCCGCGAACGGCGATTGCTCCGGAGGGCGAATAGCTGTGATACCAGTATCGGCGAGTTTCGAGTTTACTCGCAGCCCTGTAGAGCATTTGAAACAACAGATTGGCATCGTAATTGGGCTTGGACCTAATTGAGCCATCGAAGCTTAGCGTAAACGAGGGCAATTTTAAGAAACGGACGGGTTTAGCTGTGCCGTACCGCCTCGCCGGCAAATGTGTCTGGCAAACAACATCTGCCCCGCCAGAATTGAAAGAAGACAGCCGTCCGGTTTGACCCTCTCATCACCCCGTGCCGAACGAAGCAGTTTTAATGCTCTTTTGGATATCTAGACGTACTCCTGGCCTTTGGCAAAATCGCATCCAGATCGATACTGCCCCCTATGGCCATATACCCGGCGCGATTTGGATGCACATTGTCACCTGGCCCGCCAATGGTGCTGTTCGGTATGTACTCTGGTTTCAGAGTTCCTGATTGCGGATCGATCACTGCCTGCTCGAAGTCCAGCCAGGCGTCGAAGATATCCCCGGAACGGATCGCATCATTGACCACCTTCCGCTTCTTGTCTATCTCTTCAGAGCCGATACTGTTTTTGCCTCCTAGCGCAGGCGTGATCGTTGCTCCCACCACACGGACTCTGGGAATGCTCTTTCGCAACTGGACGACACCTGTTCGATAGCCGTCGAGAATAGTATTGGTCGGAACCGTGTGCGCAAGGTCGTTGATTCCTTCAAACCAGACCACTGTTGTCACGCCACTCAGAGCGGCGACATCGCGATCGATGCGCTGGAGCGCAGCCGGACCGCCAGGCACAGGCGCACGAACGTCATACACTTCAGGGCGGGTGATCTGGTTGCTACCGATGCCGGCATCTACCACCGCAACTCCATTGGGGCGCCGTTCGGAAAAGCGACGCTGCAATATGTCAGGCCAACGATCATCGCCATTCAGAGTGCTGTTCGTGCCATCGGTAATCGAATCACCAAGACACACGACAAGCGAGGTATCGTTGGGCATACGCATGTCAACCGCACTAAGGAAGAACCATGCGGTCGAGGAGGTAGGAAATGCCTGCTCACCGTACTCATCGCCGTGAGAACCCGCATGGGGCAGACTGATGTAAGAGGTCTGCAGCGCCTTCGCATGCCACGTCATCGGCCCGCTGCTTCCCAAAATATGGAAAGAAACAGCCAGCTTTCTGCCAAGCAGATCCATCACCTTTTTGGGCCCGGCGAAGGGAAGGATGACCGGATCGCTCCATACGTCTCTTCCCGGCGCTATTACGATGTTTTTTCCGCCCGAGAACAACACCGGTACGTTCGTCCTGGGAACTATGGCGGCAGACGATAGCTGTAACCCAACGAACACGCCATCCAGCTTTATTGGTTTGGTGCCGAAGGCATTGCTGAATCGAAGTCTCGTCTTCCCTGCCAGGACGGAGGGACGCACAATCATTCGGAAGGACTGGTCATTCGCCCCCTCAGCAGACACGGGGAAAGCGAAGCTCTGATCAGGCAGCGCCAAAACAGACCCAGAGGGATACGGCCCCTGCGAAGACGCAGCCCAGGCAGTAACCCACTTCGTACCTTGCTGCGCGTTGGCGATCGGCGATATTAAAATCGCGAGCAGCAGGATGCCGCCGAGTACGCCGCATCCTCCCCAGAGCTCCCCCATTTTCTGCCTCAGAAGCATTCTCCACGCGTTTTTCGGGCAAGTTTACACAAAGTGATCAAGTTGGCTACACTTGTATTTCAACGTGTCATTATACGATTTCTTGTATCCCCTGATCGCAGTCGCTTTCGATATGCGCAGAACCTGTTTCTCAATCTGGCTCGGGAAGCTTGGTCTAGCCTCCCTTATCATCGTGATCGCGCTGGCGACCGTACTGCGTGGTCGCTCTGAGACCGTCCTCCACGCACGACTGTCTGCCGACATTCAGTCCACCAATCCGGGAGTGCGCCGCGACGGCAATACAGATCAAGTGATGCTGCATATCGTGGAAGGTCTGGTCGCCTATCGCGAAGACGGCAGTGTCGGTCCTCTCCTGGCCAGGTCGTGGAGCATTTCCGCTGACGGAAAGACCTATACCTTCAAAATGCGTTCGGGGGTGTACTTCCACAACAATCAACCCATGACCGCCAGCGACGTGGTCTGGTCACTATCGCGCTATTTCACCATGGGAACCGCATGGCGTTGTTCCGATGCCATCGGGTCGCGTGGAATGGTGAAAGTAATCGGTGTTGCAGCAACGGCACCCGATACAGTGGCGGTAAAACTCGACCGCGCTGCACCGCTTTTTCTAACCACCCTAGCGCGTACTGACTGTGGCGAAACCGGCATTCTCAGCCCAGCTTCTGTCGATGTCCACGGCAACTGGATTGCCCCTATCGGCACCGGCCCATTCAAGTTCGCGGACTGGAAGCATAACCAGTACATCGACCTGGTTCGTTTCGACAAATACGCTGCTTTGCCAGGGCCTCGCGACGGCAATACGGGCGGCAAGACTCCGCTGGTTGACCGTGTCCACTTCATGATTATTCCGGACAGCTCAGCTGCTTTGGTCGCGTTGTTACGCGGTAGTCTCGACGTCATGGGAGAAGTCGCTTACGTCAATTACGATTCGATCCGGTTGTCCCACGACCTTGTTGTGGATGTGACCCCGATGGAAGACATCAACGCCATCTTCTTCCAGACACAGGATCCGCTACTACGCGATGTGCGGCTGCGCCGGGCCATTGCACTCACGCTCGATACAGCCGGAATGACGCGCGTCATCACCCGCGGTACGGCGCAGAGCAATAATTCCATCGTTCCCACACCCAGTCCTTATCACAAGGCGGTTGAGGCGCAACTCCGCGGAGTGAATATCGCCGAGGCCCGGCAGCTGGCGTCGGCCGCGGGCTATAACGGTCAGGAAATTCATCTCGTCACAAACCACAACTATCCGGAGCTGTTTGACTCCGCTGTGCTGGCCCAGGCGATGGCTCACGAGGCGGGAATCAATCTTGTGATCGACACGCTTGACTGGGCGACCGAAGTGGCGAAGTACAGTAGTGGCAAGTATCAGATGTTGAGTTTCTCGTTTTCGGCCCGCCTCGATCCGGCGTTCAATTACCAGTTGTTCGTCGGTGATAAGAGTACTGACCCGAGAAAAGCCTGGGACTCACCCGAAGCACGCACTCTCTTGCAACAGCTCATCGAAACCAGCGATATGGCGAAGCGCCAGGCCCTTGTCGACCAGCTGCACACGCTATTCATGCGCGACACGCCCGCCGTCGTCACATTTAATACTTCACGTATCTCTGCCTGGCGCAAAAACGTGGTCGGCTATAAAACCTGGCTGACCGGCTTTCCGCGCTACTGGGGCGTCAGCCTGAAGAGTTAGACGGCGAGCAGGCGCGTTAGCGGGCCCCGCACGTGAAACTCGTCGCCTTATCCTGTTCGCCGCCAACGTAATGCGGAGTTTTCGGATAAACGCAGATGGGGCGCTCGAAAGCGACTTTCCCGGAAGGGCCTGAGCCCTGGCTGTAGTGAGTGCCGATGAGCGTATCCGGAGCTTGTCCCTTTTCAACCCAATCGAACAGCGCAAGCGTCATGTCATGCTGCGCATCCTCGACCGGTGGCGCAGAGTCGCGCGTCGCGGTCGACATATTGGTGGCGCCGGGACCGCCGGCCGTATGGCCCATGCCCGGCACCATGTAGTAGCGGGCGAAGGACTGCGTATCGGCGAGTTTCTCTCCGTAACTCTTGCCTTTGCCCCGGGCAACCACGCTCTCGTAGTACTCCGTAGCTTCGTTGGCAGAACCAACTGGATCCGACCACCCGATAAACATTATGAGTTTTCCGCCATGAGCGCGGAAGCGCGACAGATCGGGATCGGTCGCGTCAATCACCGGGCCCATCACCCGATGGACGGTGTCCACATCGCTACCCCAGTTGAAACTCCACCAATTCCAGTTGGGATCATGAAAGACCCAAAGGCGGAAAAAGTCAGCACGTGCGGGTTTTGTTGGGTCGTTGTTATCCGCCCAGAAGGCGCTCCAGCCAGGGAACTTCTGCGTGTCTTTCATCATCACGCCTTCGCTCCCGTACGGAAAACCAGGATAGAGTTGCTTGCCAGTGCGCGCGTCTCGTGGCCCTTGATAAATCGCGCGCAAGGTTGCAATCTGATCCGCAGTCAGGCAGCCGGGTCTCTCATCGCCTGTGCATCGCAACGTATCGAGATCGAAATGACAGTCAGGGGGGTTGGAGATCACGTCATCCTTCACGCCGTCGATCGCGTCGCATGCCTTGACAACCATCTTGTTGACAAACAGCAGCTTGTCGTTGGAAACGATCTGATGCAGGTTGTCGCCCCTGGGATGATTGTGTTGAAACTCCCACAGAAACTCCAGGTTGAGGTGGGAGCGGTAATTGCCAGGAGCCCCCGCAATTATTCCGTCGAAATCATCGGGGTAGCGTTGGGCTGCGTTGAGTGCCTCATGCCCGCCGGTGGAAGAGCCGGCAAAATAAGCAAATCGCTGCGGCTCGCCGTAGTAGGCGTTGATGACTGCTTTCGCTGCTACCGTGGCTTCGTGTACGGAGCGGCCGCCGCCCCAGTCCTTGATTGCCTCCACATTATCAGCGCCGAAGCTCAGGTCGTCTGCGCCCCCGGTGTGACCGGTGTCGGTGGCAACACCCACATCCCCGGCACGTACGCGTGCGGCCAACTGCGCGTAGTACAGCGTAGATTCGTAGGCGCCGTTCCCTACGGTCATCATCCGTCGCGTCCAACTGTCTGCCCCAGGCAGCCAGACTTCAAAGCCGATATGAGATTTTTCAACCGGTGTCGATAGTCCCTGCACCAGGCAGAAGGACGGCACACTTGCGTACTCTGTTTCGGGCCCATGCCCTGGGCGCACATAGCTGCCGGAAGGGATCACACGTGCCGTTGTGACTCGAGCGTGCGCCAGGGTCACGTCCTTGAGGCTCTCGCAGGTTCTGGTCTCAGCTGCCGCTACAGGAAGAGCGCCCAGCAAAGCAAACAGCAGGAACAAACGTTTCATCGATCACCGTGATGGAAAGTCCGTGGGAAAAGCGAGAGGCCCAATACATTGGGAAGATGACAAAGCATTTATACTGTATTTTACATATGTAAAGTGCAATTGTTTTGTAACGATGAGACGAGTGGCTTTGTAGCGGATTGCCCAAACAAATGGGATCGCCGGCACGGCGATCATCTTCCGAAGCAGGCGGGGACTCCAGGGGACGCGGATGCTGCGATATATTGCCAGACGATTGCTCCTGACGTTTCCTACCCTTTTGCTGGTCTCCATCATTGTGTTCGCCATCATCCGATTGGTGCCAGGGGACCCTGCTCAGGTACTTCTCGGCGAAGGCGCCGACAAAGAGTCTGTTGCCGCCCTGCGCGAAGAAATGGGCCTCAACAGGCCGTTGACTCTTCAATACTTTCACTGGCTCCAACAAAGTCTCCACGGAAATCTTGGTACGTCGATTGCCACCGGCGAACCGGTCTCCGAACTCATTGCCCAGAGGTTTCCAGTGTCTGCGCTGGTTGCTCTTGTAGCAGTCACGGCGGGCACGCTCATCGCGATCTGCGCGGGCATTCTAGCAGCGTGGCGCCACAATACTTCACTCGATTTTGCTGTCGTCAGTGGAGCGTCTTTATTACTGGCGGTGCCCGGCTTCTGGCTGGGGCTGATCTTATTGCTCATTTTCGGTTTGAAGTTTCGATGGGTCCCTGTCGCAGGGTACGTCCCTTTCTCAGAAGGAGCAGCACAGTGGATATCGTTTCTAGTGCTGCCGGTCATTACCCTGACCATCGGCGCCGGCGGTGTGCTGACCCGCATGATGCGCTCGTCTTCCCTGGATGTGCTGAAGATGGAATACATCACGCACGCCCGGGCGAAAGGCCTGTCTGAGTTCTCTGTGTTATCGAGGCATGTTTTTCCCAACGCCTTTGCCCCTACGCTCACGCTCGCAGGCCTGACACTCGGTCAGCTGCTCGGCGGCATCGCCGTGATTGAGACGGTGTTCACGCTGCCAGGCTTGGGAAGACTCATGGTCGAGGGGATTCTGGCTCGAGACTATCCCGTTGTGCAAGGGTGCCTTCTGTTTACCGGCGTCGCCTATGTCGCTATCAACCTGACGGTCGATCTGTGTTATCCCTTATTCGATCCACGGGTGGCTGCTGAACGATGATACGCAGCCTGTGGCCTATGCGCCGTAGCGCGCTTCTCGGATGCATCCTGGTCGGATCTGTTTTGCTGACGGTTCTGGTGGGCTGTCTCTGGATGCCATACAGCCCGCTTGTTATCGACCTCGACCATCCTCTCGCGCACCCATCCCTTCACCACCTATTCGGATCCGATCAGTTCGGCAGAGATGTGCTCAGCCGAGCCATGCTGGGCGCGCGCATCAGTGTATCCATCGCATCGGTGGCCACTGTTCTGGTCATTCTTTTCGGTACGGCACTGGGTGTCGTCGCCGGGTTTCTGCGCGGTTGGGTGGACCGCCTTCTGATGATGGTCAATGATGCCATGCTGGCGTTGCCAGGCATTTTGTTCGCTCTCGGCCTGATTGCCGTACTGGGCACTGGGACGGAAAGCATCATTCTCGCTCTGACATTCGCTTACCTGCCTCCGGTGGTGCGCGTGGTCCGCAGCGCTGTCCTGTCGGTGCGAGAACGAGAGTACATCGATGCCTCCGTCATTGCGGGGGACGGGGTGCTCTACACGATGTATCGCCACGTCCTTCCCAATATTCTTCCTCCGATCCTCATTCTCGGAACGAGTGTCTTTGGCTGGGTCGTTTTGTCGGAGAGCGCTTTGAGCTTTTTGGGGGTAGGAGTGCCTCCGCCCGCCCCAACGTGGGGCAATATGCTCTCGGAAGCAAGGCCTTATATGGAGTACGCAAGCTGGCTGAGCGTGGTCCCCGGAATATGCATTGCATGGACCGTGCTTGGAGTAAACCTCTTCGGCGATGCGCTGCGCGATTGGTTCGATCCACGGAGCAATGCATGAGTCGTCAGAAGAATCTGCTGGACGTCACGAACCTGAGAATTGCGGCGGCTCCCAGACACGGCGAGCAGAAGCTACTACTCAACGACCTCTCCTTTCATATTGGCCCAAACGAATTTCTTTCGATCGTCGGGGAATCCGGCAGCGGGAAGACGATGGCATCCCGTGCCATCGTCGATCTGTTGCCCGCCGGCGTTATCCGGACCGGCGGAAGCATCTATCTGGACGGCCAGGATCTGGCCCAATTGAACCCACGACAGATGCGTGACGTGCGCGGAGCGAGAGTAGGCATGGTTTTCCAGGAGCCGATGGTATCGCTGAATCCAGCGCTCACGATCGGACGGCAAATGGCGGAAGGCTTGAAACTCCATTTGAAGTTACCGTCGGACGAAATCCATGAGCGCTCAGAAGCCATGCTCAGGCGAGTGCAGATTCGCGACCCGGAGCGATGTTTAACATCCTTTCCCCATGAATTCTCGGGAGGCATGAGACAGCGGATTATGCTTGCCTCGGTTTTGCTGCTCAAACCTCGGCTTCTGATCGCGGATGAGCCCACGACGGCGCTGGATACGCTCAGCCAACGCGAGGTGTTGGAGTTGATGGTTGAGCTTGCTCGCGATAGCGGAGTGGCCACACTGCTCATCACGCATGATCTTGGTCTGGTCGCACGCTACGCCCAACGCGTCGTGGTATTAGAGAAAGGCAGTCTGGTGGAAGCGGGCAGTGCCCGCCAGGTATTAACGCAGCCGGCACACGACTACACAAAACGGCTCCTCGCTTCTCGGCCTGGCCGGCCAGATGCCAAGCCGCATCCGCCGGACGACGCGCCTGTGATCCTGCGACTGGACCGCGTTTGTATCTCCTACGCAGAACGGGCGACCTTTCTTCGCGGCGCAAAAACGAAACAGATTGTGCATGACGTAGATCTGTCGCTGCGCAGTGGTGAAATCGTCGCTCTCGTCGGGACAAGCGGATCGGGCAAGACGACGCTTGGCCGCGCTGTCATGAGCCTGAAAGAGCTGTCCTCCGGGAAGATTCTGTTTGATGGAATCGACCTTGCCTCCATGGCAAAGGAGGACAAGCGCCGATACCGGACGCAGGTCCAACTGATCTTTCAGGATCCCTTCTCATCCCTCGATCCACGGATGCGGGTGGCAGAGATTGTCGCTGCACCCTTGCGTCAGCTGCCAGGCACCGCAGAGGAGCACCAGCACCGTGTGACCGAAGTCCTGAAGGAGGTTGGCCTGCCCGGCTACCAGAGCCGGTATCCCCAGGAGATGTCTGGAGGACAGCGTCAACGTGTGGCAATCGCACGAGCCATCGTGTCACGGCCACGGCTCGTTGTAGCGGATGAGCCTGTTTCTGCCCTTGATATGACCATCCAGGCACAAGTGCTGACACTGTTAGAAAAGCTGCAGTTGGAGTACGGTTTCGCCTGCCTTTTTATCACCCATGATCTATCGGTTGTGGAACAAATCGCCGACCGCGTGATCGTTATGTCCGGAGGCAGGATCATTGAAGAGGGCCCGACGCATGTTGTGCTGCACCAGCCACAGCATGCATACA
>Ga0302324_100026417_pt1 | contig 11095 bp, 10 predicted proteins | sample Palsa_T0_1_FD_201949 | JGI IMG/M metagenome (GOLD analysis project Ga0302324, IMG submission 201949) | Peat permafrost microbial communities from Stordalen Mire near Abisko, Sweden - Palsa_T0_1 | ecosystem: Environmental > Terrestrial > Soil > Palsa > Peat permafrost | place: Sweden: Abisko... | reverse complement strand
CGAACTTCCAGCGCTCCGAAGTCGATAGTCTTCCCGTCGAAGGAAAATTTGCCGAAGTCTTCTGCGCCGCCGGCATCGCTTCGCGCATCGTTCGGCACTTGCAGCGACACTCCGCGCATCCACTGGCTGCGCCGCAATAATCCCTGTAACCGCGCCAGCAGGATGGAAAGATCAAACGGCTTGGGGAGATAATCGTCCGCCCCGGAAGCAAACCCTTTCAGCACATCTTCGGGACGCCCCCGCGCAGTGAGCATCAGCACCGGAACGTAATTTCGCGCCGCACGCAGCTCCGACACCACGCTGAAACCATCTTTCCCCGGCAGCATAATATCGAGCACTACGGCATCGAAGTTTTCTTTTTTCTCGAGCAGTCGGTCGGTCGCGGCCTCGCCGTCGCCGACCACTTCCGCGGCATAGCCCTCGGCTTCCAGATTGAAGCGTAAACCCTGGGCGAGATGAGCTTCATCCTCCACCACCAGAACCCGGCTCATTCCCCCCACCTCGGCAATTCGAGCACGATCGTCGTTCCCTGCCCTTCGCCCTCGCTCTGGGCAAACACTTTGCCGCCATGCTTTTGCGTGATCGCCTTCACAATAAAAAGGCCGAGCCCGGTTCCCTTCACATGCGCCAGGGAACGGTGGGATACACGATAGAAGCGCTTGAAAATTCGCTTGACGTCGTCGGGAGGAACGCCCACACCGTGGTCCTGAACCCGCAGCACGACGTGGTCGTCGTCCGGCGCCTCCAGCAAAACGCGCACGTCCACGCTGTCGCCGGAATATTTGATGGCGTTGTCAAGTACGTTGGAGACGGCGGTGCGCAGGTCTTCGGCACTGCCCCGCACTCGCAATCCGCTGCCGTTGCTCGATGCTTCTTCATAGCGCAGCGCCTCGGGTTGCAGGTGATGGCGGCTTCGAGTCGCGTCCATACACTCGCGAACCAGTTGACCGAAATCGATCTCGGCTTTTTCGCGGCCGGTTTTCTTGTCACCGGCCCGGCCGGCACGAAGCACCTGCTCCACGGTCTCGGTCAGCCGGTCGGTATCACTGAGCATGAGGCTGTAGAACGCCTGCTTTTGAGCCTCCGGCAAATCCCGTCGCTGGAGGGTCTCGAGGTGTAGACGGATCGAGGCCACCGGAGTCTTCAACTCGTGAGTGACTGCATTGATAAAGCTGTCGTGCTGCTCGCTGCGCCGCAGTTCGCGCACCAGGAAAATAGTGTTTACGACCATGCCCGCGATGATCAGGGCAAAGAAGATGATCCCAAAGAACAGAAGTACGCCCTCGCGCCAGTTGAGAATGATCCAACCAACGTTGAGCGCAATCGCCAGCGCTACCAGGCCGACGCCCAGACCCAGGAAGAAGACGATAGTTCCGCGGCGGCTGCTGATACGCATGAGCGGGCTCAGCCCGATTTTACCGCGTTCGCAGCCAAGCGCTACTAGACCGCGGCGCCGCAGCATCCGTTACGTCAGCTCTTTGCCTCTCGGCTCCAGCCTCACAGGTTATAACTCGGTCAGAAGCTGAAACGACCACCAACTGTTGGAGCAAAGTTGTTATCAGAGTTATAGGGGACGCCGGGTTTGTGAGGAATGGCAATGGCCAGACCACCGCTCACCCAGGAATATGCAATTCCGGCAAACCCGTCGAAACGCTTGGTGAAGTGATGGTCGACGTAGAGCGACCCCTCGTTGAGCGTGCCCGCGCAGGAACTGCGGAAACCGGCTGAGGCCGAGCAGGTCGGCGGAAGACGGAAGTCATTCTGCCGCTGTTGATACCAGGCGAAAGTGAAATCGGTTTTGCTGCGGTAGGAGTATTTCACGCCCGTCCACCAGATATTCAGCAACTTTTCAGAATCAAGGTTGTTGTCTTCGACCCCGCTCATGATGTAACCGCCCTGATCCGAGGCGCCAACTCCCAACGGGTTCTTCGGATTGTTCTGCCAGACATATTCATACCCGGCAAAAACTTTGATCGGGTCCCCCACATACTTGGCAGCGACCATAATGCCGTAGTTGTCGGTTACGATGCCGTACACCGTGTCGCTCGGGTCGATCAGATTAACCCCGCCGTTGATAGGATTAGTATTGATGCTGTCCGCGGTGGACTGGAATGACTGTCCTGGACTCTGACTCTGCGGTCCAAGCAACGGGTTCAACACGCTGATCGCCTGGTTGTAATGTTGGGGGACGATGTCGAAGGAGAACTTACGGTAGCTTGCACCGAGATCGAACCCGTAAGCGTTGTTATGCGCCGATTCCGGGGCACAACTCGACGCGGTCCAGGTTGCAGAAGCCGAATAGCAGCCGCCAGAACCGTCGGCGAACTTATACATCGCGCCGAAATGAACCGGGCCAACGGTTAGGCGATACTTCACGGCGTCGTCCCAACGGCTGTTTTCGGTGTCGCCCCCACCGGCCATCGTGCCGTTATACCCTATGTATGAAAACGCATAGCTGCCGCCGGCCGGATCGTAAAGGAGCATCGCATCGGTGCCGAGAGAGCGCTGACGTCCAAAGGTCAATGCGCCGAAATGCGTGGACGAGATGCCGCCATAAATTTCGTCATTGAAGGGCTGGCCCGCGCGCGCGCCATCGATGGCATAGGAATAGCTGCTCCTGGGAAGGCCGTTGTTGATGATGTCAGTCTTCGACGCGTTGGCGAGCAGGCCGGACTGCGGATTGATGCCCGTGGAAGCATTGAACACAACCGACCAGCCGGGCAGAAACTCTTCCTTGCCCCTGATACCCAGCCCCGTCTGCTGCAGGTTGTTCGGGGCGATGAGGAATCGATGTTGATAGCCGTTTCGGTTCACCAGGGATGCACCTTCATAGTTATAGCCATTTTCCGGTAAGCCGTGGCTGACCCAGCCAATGCCAACGTCATACGCACCGTACAACGTGATGCCATGCCAGGTCAGCGCGCAATCGGTGGTAGCGAACTCGTGACCACTTGTGCAGGGGTCGGGGGTCTTCGCTCCCGTTTGGGCGCGTGCCGGGAATGTTCCCAGCGCAAGCCACAAAAGCAGCAGGAAGGATTGGGTCAGCAGTGATGCGGCGGTTCGAATATTGCCGGCGCGCGTCGAAGTTCTGAGCAAACTGAGTCGATACATTCCATTCCCCAAACGAAACAAGAGTGGTGAGTGGAAAAACTGTATATGACGTATGATTGCTGTGTCAATTACAGTACTACTTTATCCGTTTATATACGGATGTATTCTGGCAATGTGAGGCCGAGGATGTTGTTGACTGCTCCGATCTATTGACTATACTTTCGTCTCGATGCCGGGAAACCGCAAATCCGCGCACGCTCAGAACGGCGCAGAACTTCTAAAACTCCGCGATGCCGCCCTCCAACTGGGTATCAGCTTCCCCACTATCAAGCAGTGGATTTACAAGAAGAAAATTGGCAGCGTTCAAACCGCCGGAGGCCACCACCGCATCCCGCAGAGCGAGGTGGACAAGCTCTTATACAGAACGCGAGACAAAGAGGAAAAAGAGGCCGGGCAAAACATCCGCCTTGTCAGCGGACGCAATCAGCTGGTAGGGCGCATCGAGTCGGTGCGCCTGAGCGGGCTCATGGCCGAAATTAAGATTTCCATCGGCGGCCAGCAGATCACCTCAATCATCACCTCCACCTCGGCTCGCGAGATGCAGCTGAAAAAGGGCCAAACTGCCGCGGCGCTGATCAAGGCCACCGAAGTGATGATTATCCGCGTGTGAACCGGACTCGGTTAGCCAAAATAAAACCCCCAGCCAGAAATGGCCGGGGCCTGTCTTTTGACATTCAGTAAAGATTAGTCCCCAGCGGCAAACGACTCCGCGACCGCAGGCGTCGTAATCAGATTTCCGTTCGGTGCCGCGACCAGTCCCTGCTTGATCTCCGCCAGTCTCACCCGCTTCACTTCCCAGGCCAGGCCTAGCGTTTTCAGCGCCCAGATTCCGTACCAGTTCATGTCGACTTCGTACCACCGAAACCCATGCTGCGCGGCAGTCGGGTGCGCGTGATGATTGTTGTGCCAGCCCTCGCCGAAGGTCAACAGGGCGACCCACCAGCTGTTGGTCGAGAGGTCGCGAGTGGCGAAGCGGCGCGAACCCCAGGAGTGCGTCGCCGAATTCACCAGCCAGGTGGCGTGCAGCCCGACGACGGTCCGCATAAAAGTTCCCCACAGCAGCCAGGGCAATCCCCCGATGGCGAACAAAATCACTCCCAGGACAATCTGCGGTACGTAGTGATACTTGGTGATCCAGACGTGAAACTTATCTTTGGCAAGGTCGGGAACGTAGCGGGCCAGGGTGGTGGTGTCATGGTGCATCGACTTGCCCATCAGAATCCAGCCCATGTGCGCCCACCACTTGCCATCAATGGGCGAATGCGGATCGCCTTCGAGGTCGGAATATTGATGATGAATGCGGTGCGTCGCTACCCAGAAAATCGGTCCGCCTTCGAGCGCCAGCGTGGAGCAGATGGTCAGAAAGTATTCCACCCACTTCGGAGTCTTGTAACCGCGATGCGTCAGCAGGCGGTGATAGCACATCCCAATGCCGAGGCTGCCTGAAACCCACCACAGGAACATGGCCACGAACAAGGCCTTCCAGGTAAAGAAAAACAGCGCGGCCACGGCCCCAATGTGAAACGCCGCCATAAATGCCGCCGTAATCCAATTCACTTCATCTTTCGCCGCTTGCGGTCGTTGCAGATCCTGTAATTCCATATCCAAGAAGGGTCCCCGTTCGTGGTTTTTGAATTCGCTCAACCCATAGATAACCTATCAAGGACGTGGCACAGTGACTGTAATACTTGTGTAATAGCGGGTTTGAAGGGGATTACCGGGGTAATCGGGCGTTTCGCGGAGGTGTCGCGGGATGAGGTTGTCGCAGCGACTTAATTGAAGCAAGCCTCAGAGGCCACCGTGAAGCTTGCCAAATGTGTGCGCCAGCATTACCGACATGATCAGAATACCGGCGCCCAGGGCGATGACATGCCGAGTGCTGCGTAGATCGAAACTGCCAACACGGCCGACCAGCAGGTAGCCGATTGCGAGGTTGAACAATCCCCATAGAACGTTGACCATCGACGATGACAAGCCTACACCGGGAGGCGATGCAAAAGGGCTCTGGAAAGCATGCCCAGAGAGCCCATTTCCAAGATGGGGTAGCGAGTTCGCCAGGAACGCGCCTCCGAAAAAGTAGGCCAAATAGTGGTACCAGCGCATAATAAGCCCCTACGCGGCCTCGCCCTTCACCTGCACGCCCGCCCACTTTTCCAGCAGCGTCAGCGTAGCAGCATAGTCCAGATCCTTATGGCCATCCTCGGTCGCCATTTCATAGACTTCTTCCACGGTTTCGAGTGCGGGCAGCTTCACCCTAGCTTCTTTGGCTGCTTCCAGCGCCAGCCTGATGTCCTTATGCATCAACCGCAGCGGAAAGTTCGGGGTAAAGTCGCGTTTCAGAACAAACGGCCCTTTGTATTCGACCACTCCCGATCGCACCATGGTGGCCTCGATCAGAGACAAGAGCTGTTGCGTATCGACTCCCAGTTTCGTGGCCAGAGTCAGGGCCTCGGCGAAGCCCTCAAAAATCAGCGCGATCTGCATGTTCATGGCGAGCTTGGTGGCCTGGCCCTTGCTGGCCTCGCCCATCCGGAAAATCTTCTTGCCCATGGCGGCGAACAGCGGACCAAGCCGGTCAATCGAAGCGCCCTCACCACCCACCATGAAAACTAGAGTCCCATCACGCGCGCCAATCTTCGAACCCGTCATCGGCGCGTCGACCCAGGCCACGCCTTTCGCCTTTACCTGCTCCGCAAACTTCGCCGTGGCCGAGGGAGAAATCGTGCTCGAGTCCGCGATGATCATGCCCTCCGTCAAAGAGGCTCCCACTCCGTCTTTGCCGAAGACAACTTCCCGCACCGCGTCAGTATCCGCGACGCACATCCAAACCACTTCCGCGCCCTGCGCCGCCGCTGCCGGAGTCGGCGCAACCCCTGCGCCCTCCACCAGTTTTCCTGGCGTGCGGTTCCACACCGTCACTTCGTGGCCCGCCTTGACGAGGTTCCTCGCCATCGCCTCGCCCATGATTCCTAACCCCAAAAAAGCTACTCGCATGCGGAATCTCTCCTAAGGTTCCCTGGAACAGTTGCGGCCTGAGAACGTTCTCGGATTAGATATGACCAACGCGATTAAGGTCAAGCAAAGATGCAGTTTTCGGCGCGCCCAAACATGCTGAAAAACTCCAGCCTTCGCTTGTTTTCAAAGGGCGGATCCTTGTCTAGAAAGGGCACTCTTGTTTTGAAAGGACGCGGCTTCCAGCCGCGCCGTAAGTTCGTCGAATGAACGACGGCTCAGCCGATGCGGGAAATGTCAGGCACAGGCAAGAGTTTTTCCTCAGGCCTGTACGGGTTACCGACGTACCACGCCGGAACTAAAATGCGCCACCTCAATCTTGCGGGTCACCCTAAGATTGATGAAGGATTTAAAAACTCGCGGCATCGCTTTTGTTACTCCGGGCCGCGACGATCAGGACTACTATTGAGACTGAGGCGCGTTCCGGCTTCAGTTCGGGCTCCGCAGCAGGATGATTAAGCAAACGCTTCGCAATCCGGCCCTTCGCAAACGTGCTTCGCAGTTCGGGCGTTTGGTGCGGCACTCCGCGGTTACTCCCCGCTGCGGCGAGACTCACAAGCCTCGCCTGGTTACAAATGGAGAGCTGGGCGTCACTTTTATCGGTCACGCCAGTTTCTTCGTGCAAATTGGCGGGCAGAATGTCGTCATCGATCCCAACTTCGCGCGCTGGCTCTTCGTTTTGAAACGTCTGCGCCGTCCGGGCTTGCGCATTGCCGATCTGCCGGCCATTGACGTAGTTCTGGTCACCCACGCCCACTTCGACCACCTGCATCGCCCCTCGCTGCGGGCCTTAATACAAAACAATTTGCGCGTGCGCGGAACCGCGCCGGTCATTATCGTCCCGACGCATGTAACCGATCTGGTATCGGACCTGGGTTTTTCCGAAATTGTCGAACTCGATTGGTGGAAGAGTTCGCGGCAGTCGAACCTGCTCGTGACCCACGTGCCTTCACGCCACTGGGGTGCTCGCATTCTCAAAGATTCGCACCGCGGCTACGGCGGCTTCGTTCTGAAGGCAGGCAAGCACTCGGTCTATCACGCCGGCGATACCGCTTACTTTACCGGCTTCAGCGAGATCGGCCGCCGCCTGGCTCCCGAACTCGCACTACTCCCGATTGGCGCCTACAACCCTCCGCAATTCCGCAATGTGCACGCCAATCCCGCCGACGCTACCCGCGCCTTTCTCGATCTGAAGTCCCGCTGGATGGTCCCCATGCACTACGGCACTTTCCGCCTGTCGCACGAACCGGTCGAGGAACCGCTGCAGTTGCTGGAAGAGGAAGCCCGCACTGCCGGTATCAAAGACCGCGTTGTCGTGATGGAAGAAGGCGTAACCAGATTCTTCTGAGCAACTTAGGCGCCACGGATTCACCGCGTTACTCGATCCTCTTGATCGGAATATCCTTCCCATCTGTGTGCAAAATCATCGCGGTCACTCGCCCGCTGCTGTCGGCTTGAAAGGTGTAGGCGTCGTCGGCCGTTGTCGAAAAGAAGTCAGTTTCACTTTCCCCCAGCAAGTCCTGTTTCGGCTCATCGCTCCCATCCACAGACTCCTGCACCGAAAGATGATCGCCCTCCCGCCGGATCGTCAGAATAACGTTCGGAGGTATCGAATAGCGCCCGACGTACCGGTCCAACACTTTCCCATCCACGGCAACCGCTTTGTGCCGCGGAAGCGGTGCACGTGGCGGCAGCTTGTCATAAGGCGTGTAGTTTTCCCATGCAACAGGCGAATAAGCGTTCCTCAGGAGCGCTTCCTGGAGATATGCGAAGATGCCTTCGCCGTTGCCGCTGTTGGTCATGATCACAAGTCCAGTCTTGGGTTTGTCAAAGCAGACCGTGTAATGCCTCCAGCCATCGTCGTGACCTCCTTTGGTGAATGCCTCGCCGTAAGGCGTCCAGTAAAGAGTCCAGCCCAGTCCGCCGCTTAGCCGGATTGTTTTGTTCTCGTCGGTGGATTCTTCGCTGAGCGTCGGAAACATATGTTTGGACACAATTTGAATTTGCGGGCTGAGCATCTGCTCCCTTGTTTCAGGATGTAGCAGTCGGCCCTGCAGCACGGCCTGCATGAATCGCGCAAAATCGGCAGTCGTCGTTGACATAGAACCGGCGGCGCCAGCTTTGTGTTGTTTCAGTGGGCCCAGCGAACGCCCGTACTCGTCGTAACCGTTGGCATAATCGCCGTCGAAGCGGTCTTGCCATACCATGCTGGTTCGGGTCATGCCCAGAGGCTGAAATAGACGTCGCTGCATCAATTCTTCCAGCGGCTTACTGGTAACGGTTTCCACAACCAACTGCAGCAGAGCGATTCCTTCGCCCGAGTAGGCATACCTCGATCCCGGCTCGAAATGGATTCTTAGTTTGCGGTCGTCCTCGAACCACCGCCAGTTGGCAAAGCCGCTGGTATGGCTCAGCAACATGCGCGCGGTGATGCGCTTGTAGCGCGGATCATTCGCCAAATCGGCATAATTCGGGTAGTCGGGCAGGGGCTGGGGTAAATATAGGTAGACGGGCTTGTCCAGATCGAGCACGCCTTCGTCAACCAATTGCAGCACCGTGTAAGTAAAAGCCACTTTGGAAAGCGAAGCCGCAGACATAACCGAATCCACGGTTAGCGGCAGATTCTTGTCTTTGTCGCGCACCCCATAAGCCTTCAGGTAAGCGATCTTTCCCTGGTTAAGGATTGCAATTTCCACGCCCGTGACTTCGGCCGCCTTCATCAGGCGCGTGACTGTACCGTCGATTTCCGCGGCGGAGATTTTGCTGCCATCCAGCCGTGTGACCGTCGCCCGTTGCCCAACCGCCGACGACGCGCTAAAGACGATAACAGCGAACCACAGAATTGTCTTCCTCATGCGTCCCTCCTCAACTCATCAGGTAGGCTCGCCCCAGTCGAACAACCTATGAATATATACGCGTGTCTGGCGGCCAGAGTTGTCAGGAAATCCTGGCTGTAATCTTCTTTGTGTAATTCCACGCCCGCTTCTTGATATACACTTTGGGCCGCGAAATTTCCGCACAGGAGGTACGTATGTCCGTAAAACCCGTTCCCGATGGATACCACAGCATCACACCAGCCCTCACCGTCCGCGACGCGGCCCGCGCCATCGAGTTCTACAAGAGTGCCTTTGGAGCCACCGATCGCGGCGGCGTCATGAAAGGCCCGGACGGCAAGGTCATGCATGCTGAGTTGAAGATCGGCGACTCGATCATTATGCTCAGCGACGAATTTCCTCAGTATGGCGCTCTCGCTCCGCAATCTGTCGGCGGGACGTCGATGTCACTCCACATCTACCTCGACGGCGTCGATGCCGCCTTTGATCGCGCCGTGAAGGCAGGCGCTGAAGTCGAAATGCCGGTGATGGATCAGTTCTGGGGCGACCGCTACGGTAAGCTCAAGGATCCCTTTGGCCACAAATGGTCGATCGCGACCCATACCAAAGACTTATCCATGGATGAAATGAAACAGGGCATGGATGACGCCATGGAACAAATGAAGAAAACTGCGTAGAAGGGCTGGTTAGCCACGGATTTGCCCGGATTCTCGCGGATAGGGCTCTTGGATAATTTGGTTTTATCCGGGATGAACCGGGAATGATCCCGGAACTGATCTGCGCGAATCCGTGGCTGAACCCTAAGGCTGGGAAGGACTAACCGGATCGTCGCCGCGGCAAAGGGCCCAGCACGTCAGCACGCCGATACCCACCAACCCGGCGCCTTTCGCCCAAGGCGAGTTCAGGATAGGGTCCAGTGCCGGGACTCTGGTGGCTTGCTTCATGTCGGCGGCGCCGCATTTTTCTTCGCGCGACTTTTGTTCTCTCTCATGTACGATCGCGCGATCAGAGTGGGTCGGCTGCTTGGCCTGCTGCGGATTGCCGGGCTGCGAGTTACTCGAGCGGGACTCCAAGTAAACATCGCTCTTCTGCGCCGAGACCGTAACCTTGCCATTGGTGTCGGTAACGTCGTAGTGCGTCCAATCGGCATTCACCGGGGTGACCGTCACACAACCTACTCGCACTCGCAGACCGCGGGATGTATTGACCGAAACGCTGCCGTGCTCCAGCACTAGCTCGTCACCTTCGTATTGAATCACCGTTTCCGGGTTAATGTCGGCGGTCGAGCCGGCAGCTTCAATCCTGGCCACTGCTTCATGCTGGGTTTCAATCAGATCGTGGAGGAAGAGCGCGGCTGAGGGCAGCGCCGGATTCTTGTTGACCAGAACTGCGCCCGTGCTGCGCAGCATGGCAGATCCAGTCTCGTCTGCCCACAACGACACTGGCTGAAGCGCGATCATGGTGACGCAGATCATGGCCATGCAAACGAGTTTGCGCCATGATACGTATAAAGGCCCCAAGATTGTCCGCACACTACGCACTGCTGCAAGCTTAGCGTGCACGCGGAGTTGCGACTATTGTCTCCCGTGGTGACCCGCAGCCGGGAGATGGCGGCTGAATGGGCCTAGGCGCGGGAGAAGTCGATGAATCCGTGCTGCACGTCAGTGCGAATGAGTTTGACGCGCAACCGGTCGCCGACATCGAGACCTTGCTGGCCTTGAGCCAGCAGTCCCTCAACGTGCATCTGAAGAGACCGAACGAACGTGCCGTCCTGAGTCACTCCAGTGACGATGCCATCGCAGACCTCGCCGATGCGATGCTGCAGAGCCACCGCGGCCAGGCGCTTGGACATTTCGCGCTCGACTTTCTTGGCCGCATCTTCCTTAGCCGTGCAGTTGGCTGCGATTGCGCTGAGCTCGCTGTCGGAATACGGATTTGACTGGCCGGCGAGCATGGCTTTAATCAGGCGCTGGGTAACTACGTCGGCGAAGCGGCGGTTGGGCGCGGTGGAGTGCGTGTAATCCTGGACCGCGAGACCGAAGTGACCGGGAGCGATATCGCCGGGACGCTCCAGAACATATTCGCCGGGGCCGATGAGCTTGATCACGGCCAGGGAAAGATCAGCGAAGTGGTCGGGA
>Ga0302324_100026416_pt1 | contig 11095 bp, 8 predicted proteins | sample Palsa_T0_1_FD_201949 | JGI IMG/M metagenome (GOLD analysis project Ga0302324, IMG submission 201949) | Peat permafrost microbial communities from Stordalen Mire near Abisko, Sweden - Palsa_T0_1 | ecosystem: Environmental > Terrestrial > Soil > Palsa > Peat permafrost | place: Sweden: Abisko... | reverse complement strand
CACGCGCGATACCGGCAAGCTCAAGGAATTTGTCGCGCAACATCAGGGAGCGCAAACTGGCAGTTTTGCCGATGCGGCAAAGTTCGGCGACGTGGTGGTGCTCGCCGTCAAAGGTACGGTGGCGCTCGATGCGCTCAAAGCCGCGGGCGCTGCCAACCTGGCCGGGAAGCCGGTCATCGATGCTACCAATCCTATCGCCGACGCGCCACCGGCCAACGGCGTGCTTAAATTTTTCACTAATTTGGACCAATCCCTGATGGAGCGCCTGCAGGCCGCTTTCCCGGACGCGCACTTCGTCAAGGCGTTCAATTCCGTCGGCAATGCCATGATGGTCGATCCGCAGTTCAAGGGCGGCAAGCCGACCATGTTCATCTGTGGCAACGACGATAAGGCCAAAGCGACCGTGCAAGGCATCACCGATCAATTCGGCTGGGAAACCGCCGACATGGGCAAGGCCGAAGCCGCGCGCGCGATCGAGCCGCTCTGCATGCTCTGGTGCATTCCGGGCTTTATCCGCAACGAATGGACCCACGCGTTCAAGCTCCTGCACCGGGAGTGAGGGAGCTGGCGGACGGCAAATTCGTGCGCGACCGCAAAGTCATTCCGTGGTGACGGCCGACGCTCAGTTCGGGACCGCGGTGTCTCCGGGCCGTGCATTCATCCGGCTGGCGATCCGCAGCGCCACGAATGCGGGAGAGAACCGGCCGGACAGCGCCATGAATTTGTTGATGACGCCGGTGATGACCAGAGGCCGCCCGGATTTGAGCCCCCGGTAGCCCAGGCGCGCCACGTCGGCGGCCTGCATGACCGGCAAAGGCCCGTTGAACAAGGGAACCTCGCCGACACCCGCGGTCGCGGCGAATTCCGTCGCGGTCGCGCCGGGGCAAAGGGTGGTGACCGTAACGCCCGTGCCGCGCAGTTCGAATGCGATCGCTTCGCCGAAGTTAAGGACGTAGGCCTTGCTCGCGTAATAGACGGCCTTCCCGGGCCGGGCACGAAGGCGGCGGTCGACGCCACCAGCATGATTCTGCCATGCCGCCGCGCCACCATTCCCGGCAACACCAAACGCGTCAGCTCGGTCAGCGCAACGACGTTGACGTTCAGCATCGCCGCCACTTTCGCGGGATCGGAATGGTCGAACCGGCCGCTGTCACCGATGCCGGCATTGTTGATGAGCATGTCGATGGCGAGGCCGCGGGATTCCACGACCTGCAGCAGCGAGGCCGCGCCGCCGGGTTTGCCAAGATCGGCGGAAATGACGGTGATCTCGGCACCGGTGGCATTGAGCTCTGCGGCAAGCGCCTGCATCGGCTCGCGGCGGCGGGCGACGAGAACCAGATCGTGTCCGTCTCTCGCGGCCTCGCGTGCAAGCTCCGCGCCGATGCCGCTCGACGCGCCGGTCACAAGCGCAATGGGACGAGCGGGATTGGGCATGGCGGCAACCTCTCTGTTCGCGGCCGTGAATTTCCGGCCGGCGGATCCCGTACGTCTAAATGGGCAGTCGCCAATAACGTTCAATCGTCGGTTGGCGAAAGCCGGCGGAGGCTTAGCCGCACCAGGAGGAGCCTCCGCGAGGTGTCGCGAGAATGAGGATTGTGCATTTCATCTTGACATCCGTCCTAAGGTTTGTCCGAGAGGGCAGTGTCCAACGTCGACATTTGGAGTCGCTGTTTCAGCCCAAAGCTGCCCCGCTTCCTCTTTGGTGAAAACGTCCCGAGCTCTCCGTTCAGAATTTGGTGTCATGCCGAGACGCTGAAAAAATCGGCCGAGGTGGGCGATACGTCCGGACGTCTCGTCATCCAGCCGTCCTTCGTCAACCAGCTTCGTCAGTTTATCCGGTTGCATTGCCATCAGTTGTTCGTAGGTCAGATTTTGTTTGCGCTCGGTCATCGTCATACCTTTCGGCATTGTCCGGGCTGCTTGGCCCGTTGCTCCGGATAGCTCGGTAAGTCGATTCGTCGGGAAGCCGCCGCGTTTTCCTCAAGTTACAACGCGGGCGTCGCGCTTTCGCAATAGCCGGCCGCCCCGCAGCGGCATCGTTTTGATGGCAGTAATTTTAGCAGCCGCACTGCCCATGCGGAAACCGTCGCGGAATTCCGCGGATTTTGTTTTGCGAGACTCCCGATGGGCAGGGGAGAAACGGGAGTGGCTTGTGATTGGCGCCAAGCTGAATGGTGCTGCCGCTCAGGATTGAACTGAGGACCTCTCCCTTACCAAGGGAGTGCTCTACCACTGAGCTACGGCAGCGGGCCAGTCGTGCGCGTGCAGCGCGCGCGGCAAGGGCCAGAAAATCGGGGCGATCCTTGCCACAGGGGTGTTGGCCGCGCAAGCGCGGGCGGTGTTGCCACGCATTCTCAACGAGTCATGCCGGCCTTATGCCTGTCACTGCCCGCGACACGGGTGAGCGAAGCGATGCCGTTCTTCGCACGCCCACGCCCGCGGCCGGCAAGCGGAATTAAAACTGTGAAGCCAGTTGATCCAGCCCCATGACGTGGGCGAGGCTGCGCACTTCGTTCCGTTGCTCGTCGCTGAAGCTCATGATCAGCGGAAAGGCCGCCGACTTCAGGCCTTGAACCTCTGCGCTGTCGGGATCGAGCGCAGCGACATCCGAACTTCCCGGCGCGCCGTGCCGGCGTGCGTCGCGCGTGTTGGCGTAAGCGATGCTGCGCAACGCAGCCTCGACCGCGGGCCACATCTGTTGTTGATCGGGCGACAAATGCAGCCGGCTCTTGATGCTGGCGATCTGCGCGTCGTTAAGGACGAAGCCTGGCCGGTTGGCGTGGCGGGCGGCGTCGGTGATCGCGACCGGCTTCAGTTCCGATTTCGTTTGCACGGCCGCTACCGGCCTGGCGGCGGCCTTCGGCGTGATCTGGCGCGAGGTCACCGTCTCGGCCGGCGGCAACGGGGCGGCCTCTTGCGGCGCGGCGGCCTGGAGCGGCGCCGGTGGCACGGTCTTCGGTACCACCGATTGCCGCGCCGGCGAGGACACCATGGGATCCGGGCTCAGCAGCGCGACTTGCGTATCGCCGATCACCATGGAACCCGTCGGCGTATCGGACGCGGCATCTGCGATCGCGATGTCGGCTTTGGCCTCGGGAAAGCGCAGCGCTATGTTCTGCGAAGCCGACAGCTCGATGGACCGCAACTCAATCGCGTGCCAGTCACCGAGCAGGTAACCGACGAAGCCGGCGACCAGAAGCGAAATCCAACGGCCGTGCTTGAACCCCCGTCGACGCCGCATGCGCAAGCCCCCTCGTCCCCGCACTCAACACGTCCTTAGTCCTTTCAAATGAAGCTTAATTTATGGCTAACGGGAGGAATTTTGCCGGCATACCCGCAGCCATATCGCGGGCGGCGGCACAGCAAAAAGGCCCGGCATCGCTGCCGGGCCTTGTAAGCTTCACGCCGCCTGATCGGTACCAGGCCTCTAGGCCGCCTCTTCCTCGACGACGGCGTCCTCTTCCACCGCAGCTTCGGCGGGCTTGGGACCACGATGTGGCCCCTTGGCGAGCGCGGTCTCGATCTCCTTGATCGCCTCGGTCTCGGTGAGCCGCTGCACGGCGGCGACTTCACGCGACAGCCGGTCGAGGGCTGCTTCGTAGAGCTGCCGCTCGGAATAGGATTGCTCCGGCTGCGACTCCGACCGGAACAGGTCGCGAACGACCTCGGCGATGGCGACGATGTCGCCGGAATTGATCTTGGCTTCGTATTCCTGGGCCCGCCGTGACCACATCGTCCGCTTGATGCGTGCCCGGCCCTTGAGCGTCTCCAGCGCCCGCTTGACCATCGGCGTTTCGGAAAGCTTGCGCATGCCGACGGAGGCGATCTTCGAAGTCGGCACCCGCAGCGTCATCTTGTCCTTGATGAAGCTGATGACGAACAGCTCAAGCCGCGCGCCGGCGACTTCCTGCTCCTCGATCGAGACGATCTGACCCACACCGTGGGCCGGATACACGACGAATTCGCTGGTCTTGAAGCCTTGCCGCTGCGTAGTCTTCTTCGCATTCATTCCCAAACTTGCTCCTTCCGCCTCCGGCTTGCGCCGCGGGACGGGCTTTGCCACGCTAACCCGACGCCGGGTCGGCCGCCGCGTGGACTGTGATGGCCTTCGGCTTGCGCCGGAGGCGGGCTTTCTTGTCTTCCGGGCCATGCCGGTCGCGCTCTTCTTCGAACGATGACGACGAGTTTTCTCTGCCACAGCTCTCGCGTGGGTCTCACGCCTCTTTTGACGGTTCCTCGAAAATCCCCCGGAAAAATAAGCTCCCTGACTGGGGGAGCGGCATATCGGGGGCGTTCTTCATTATGAAAGGCGCTTATAACACATTTTCGGCCAAAATCAAAGCCTTATGGCACCGCAAAAGGGTCGCAGTGCTGGAAAAGGTGTAAGACCCGAATTAACGGTCGCGTCAGTCGCCCGTTCCCGGATTCGGCGAAAAATACTGGTCAAACTTGCCGGCAACGCCCTCATATTCCTTGGCATCGGCCGGGGGTTCCTTTTTGGCGGTGATATTCGGCCATTGTTTGGCAAAATCGGCGTTCACGGTGAGCCATTTCTCCACCCCGGGCTCGGTGTCGGGTTTGATGGCGTCGACCGGGCATTCCGGCTCGCACACGCCGCAATCGATGCACTCGTCGGGATGGATGACCAGCATATTTTCGCCCTCGTAGAAGCAATCCACGGGACAGACCTCGACGCAGTCCATGTATTTGCATTTGATGCAATTATCGTTGACGATGTAGGTCATCTGCTCACTCTGAGAACCGGCTTTTTCGGACTTTGCTCGTACCGCATGGCCCCCCGAGGCGCAAGGCTTGCCCCGGCCGCCGCGCGCGAGCGTGCGGTCAATTCACGTCAGGAGTTCCTCATATAGGCTCCGGCCCATTTCGGCGGGACCCCGGCGATCGGTAAAATCTGTCACCTTCAGCACGCGCACGGCACGATCCAGCGCAACCGTGATGACGTCCCCGATTCGCACCAGGCAGCCAGGCCCGCGGATACGACCCGGACGTAACCGGAACTTGCCAGCGCCGCCGCGGCCCCGCGCGTGCGCATCACGTGGGCATGCCAAAGCCATTTGTCGATGCGCTGGCGATCGCGCTCCGTCGGCAACGCTAGCGCCGCTCCTTTGCCTCGGCTTCAAGCTGAGCCTTCAACGCCGCAAGCTTGGCGAACGGCGAATTCGGGTCGGGCGCTTTCTCGCGCCGTTCGTGCCGCTCATGGCGCGCCGCTGCGTGGGCCGGCGGCCGCTCGCGTTCACGCCGCGGACGGTCGAACCGCTGAGCCGCGCCCTGCCGGCGACGATGGCGCGCATGCCGCTCAGGCTTGGGCGTCTCGGCCGCACCCGCCTGTTCGGCGGGAGCCGGCTGCTCAGCCGGATTTGTCTGCTCGGCCGGCAAAGCCTGGGCCGTCGCGTCCGGTGAGATCGAGGGCGAAGGCGAGCCGTGCGTCCGTGGATTCTCCCGCCGTCCGAACTGCTTGCCCGCCTCGCGACGCCTGCCCTGCGGGCGGCGCTGGCCCTCGGACCGGCCAGGACGCCACACGTCGATCATCTCGGGCTCGGCTGCGGTATCCGCGGCTTTGTCGTCTGTTTGCTCAGGACCCTCCGCCGCGGCCACAAGCGGCGACAGCGTTTCCGCTGGCGCGTCAGGCGCAGGATCTTTCGTACCGGAATCGGCTGCCAAAACCGATTCATCAGCCGGCGCGACCGAAGAGTCGTTTTCCGCCGCGAGGGGCACTCCGTCAGGAATAGACGCAGCATCGGATACCGGCCCTGCATCCGCCGCCGCCGGATCGTTCGCCGGCGCCCCATCGTTGCCGGTCGCAATCGTCTCCGGCGTTTCGGCCGCGGCAACAGGCTCGGCCGGCTTTGGCCGCCGCTCCAGGCGATATCCGAGCGAGCGCAAAATCGACGCAAAATCCTCACCGGAAGCGCCGGTCAGCGAGGTCATGGTGTTGACCACCGTAAAACCGCCGCCGGTAATCGCGCCCGGCGGCTTGACGCCGGCGGCGCCTTCGCGCCACGCCAGCGCCGGCCGGATCAAATCCGCAAGGCGCTCCAGAATGTCCACGCGCACGGCGCGCTCGCCGCACACCCGATAACCGGCCGCGCGATAGAGCGCTGCGTCGACCTCGCGATCGGCCGGGATCGAGGTGCGGCCGCCGGCGGCGAGATGCAGCAAATCGTCGAGCCCTTTGCTCGCCGGGCCATCATGCGCGAGCGCCCAGAGTTGCGCCGCGAGCGCGCGCGGGGCCTGCTTGAGCAGGAGCGGGAAGTAGATGTGATAGGCGCCGAAGCGCACGCCGTATTTGCGTAAGTTCGCCCGCTCCGGCTGCTCCAGTCCTTTTACCTCGTCGGCGACCCGCTGGCGTTCGAGCACGCCGAGCGCTTCGGCCAACTGAAATGCGACGCCGCGCGCGATGCCGCTGATGTCGGCGGCGGCCGAAAGCTCAAACAAGGGAGCGAGCAATTTTTCGATGTGTGTTTTTACCCAGCGATCGAGCCGCGCTTCGACCGCTTCACGCGGCGCGCCGGAAAGGTGCTCGTCGGCGATGATGCGCACGCGCGGCCGCAACACCGCCTCGCCGGCAATGAGTTTGCCGACCGCAGCGCCGGTCCAGCGAACCGTGCCGTCGGCGGCGAGCACGAATTGCTCGTCCGGGGCCTCGCCCAGCCGCACGGCGCGCGTTGCGATCTCGCTGGCCAGCGCCTTCTGCGCCGCGTTCTGCAGCGCCTTGGCCTCCGACCCGACCGAGGCGGCGTCCGGCAGGAACACGAAGCCGTCGAGGCGGCCGATGGTATGCCCTTCGACCACCACCTCGCCGGTTTTGCTCATTTCGGGCTCGAGCTGCGCATTCTCGCGCAGCCGCCGCATCAACACGCTGGTGCGGCGATCGATGAATCGTTCGGTCAGCCGTTCGTGCAAAGCATCGGAGAGCTTGTCCTCCACGGCGCGCGCCACGTCCTGCCAGTGCTCCGGATCGGCGAGCCAATCGGGCCGATTGGCCGCGAACGTCCAGGTCCGGATGTGGGCGATGCGGTTGGACAGCGTGTCGATATCGCCGTCGGTGTGATCCGCCAGCGCGACCTGCTTGGCGAACCAGTCGGTCGGGATCGCCCCGTCGCGGATGAGAAAGCCATAGAGCGTCACCGCGAGCTCGGCGTGCGTTGCCGGCGCGATCTTGCGGTAGTCGGGGACCTGGCAGACTTCCCACAGCCGCTCGACGTCGGCGCTGGATCTGATCATGGCCCGCACCCCGTCGTCGCGCGCAGCATGATCGAGCACGAGGATATCTTCCGCGACCGGCGCGCGCGTCAGCGTGTTCTCGGTCGGCGCCGCCGCCAGCGTCGCCTGCAACGCGCCGATCGAAGAGAAATCGAGGTCGGTATTGCGCCATTGCACGATCTTCACCGGCTCGAACGTGTGCGACTCCAGCGCCTGCGCAAGCTCGGTCTCGAACGGCGGACAGCGCCCGGTGGTGCCGAACGTGCCGTCGCGGGTGGCGCGGCCGGCGCGGCCGGCGATCTGGGCGAGTTCGGCCGGGCTGAGCTTGCGGAACTGGTAGCCGTCGAACTTGCGGTCGGAGGCGAACGCGATGTGATCGACGTCGAGATTGAGTCCCATGCCGATGGCGTCGGTCGCCACCAGATAGTCGACCTCACCGGCCTGATAGAGCGCAACCTGCGCGTTGCGCGTGCGCGGTGACAACGCACCGAGCACAACGGCCGCGCCACCGCGCTGGCGGCGAATGAGTTCGGCGATGGCGTAAACTTCATCGGCCGAGAAGGCGACGATGGCCGAGCGGCGCGGCAGCCGGGTCAGCTTCTTCTCGCCGGAAAAACTGAGTTGCGACAGCCGTGGGCGGCTCACGATACTGGCGCCCGGCAAGAGCCGTTCTACGACCGGCCGCATGGTCGCGGCGCCGAGCACCAGCGTTTCCTCACGCCCGCGCCGGTGCAGCATGCGGTCGGTGAAGACGTGTCCGCGTTCGAAATCGGCGGCGAGCTGAATTTCGTCGACGGCGAGAAACGCGACATCGAGGTCGCGCGGCATCGCCTCGACGGTGGCGACCCAGAAGCGCGGGTTCGGCGGCTTGATCTTCTCCTCGCCGGTGACGAGCGCCACCGCATCGGCGCCGACCCGCTCCACCGCGCGATTGTAGACTTCGCGCGCCAGTAGCCGCAGCGGCAAACCGATCACCCCGGACGAATGCGCCAGCATCCGCTCAATGGCGAGATGGGTTTTGCCGGTATTGGTCGGCCCGAGCACGGCGGTGACGCCGGCGCCGCGGGCGCGTAGATCACGGTTTGTAGTGGGCGAAAAGGAAATCGGCATCGAAGGCCCGGGCTGCCGCACAGGACAGCAGCTGCATCTGTATCACAACAATACGCTGGATAGCCCTGTGCTTAAGGTGTGGAACGAGTCTGGAACGAATCGCGGCCGAATCGGCGACTCGCGCCCTGTGCGGCTTCGTTCACTGCGACATATGGAGCCGCTATCGATCCGCAATACCAGATCGGGTGTTTGCGCGCCTGCTCGGCCGGCGCTTCCAGGCCAAAAGCGTTAATGTGGCCGGCGAAGAGATTTCTTCGGCGAGTCAAGAGGTCCACTCCTGTGGATAACGGGGACACTGACACGGGCGCGGTACTTACCCTCCGCACCATAGGCGGCATCCACGATCGCCGACAATACCGGCACGAACAATGGACATCACTGCAATTTCAGGTTCGCCGCCGCACGCGGCGGCTTCGCGACGGAGATGAACTGCGTCGCTTGCAACACTCCCGTACCGACCGGGGTCGGCAACGAGAAGCGATAAGGCACCAGCACGCGGGTGCCGGAGATTGGCGCCAGCCAGACTTCGGCGTCGCGCAACGCGGCGAGATATTTGATCGCGTACCGGTCGGGGATGTAACCGGAAATGGGCACGAAATAGATCGCGCAGACGACAACCGGTCCCTGGTAGCCCTTCTCCGCCTTGACGACTTCGATGCGCTTGAATTCGCTGCGCAGATCAAAGCGCATGCGGCCGTCGAACACGGCGGCCTTGCGGCCGCAGGCCTGCGGCGACACCGGATCGCCATTGCCGCTCACCGGGGCGAGCGTCGCGGTCATCGGGTCGACAACGTTGTGGCGATCCGCGTCGCTGACCGGAATGCGGTCAGGATGCGGCCCGACGGGTGGATCGACCGTGAAGTCTTTGACGTTGCCGCCGGCGAACACTATGTGGACGTCGTCGATTCTTTTGTCGTTGGTCATGATGGACGCATAGTTGGTCGGCACCGGCTGTCCGCCGCTCAGCGTCCCCTGCGAGGCCCCGGTGCCGTGCCCCGTGGCGAAGAAGCGCAGGATACCGACCGTCCCCCCGCTCGCCGTCGCGGTGAACTGCTCGTCGGAAATTTCGATGACCCAGTTGCCGCGTCCGATCGGAATGCCCGACAGGCTGGCGGTATATTCGGCCTCGAGGCGCCCTTGCGCCGCGGCAAAATGGGCGGCGTCGGCGGCGACGGCTGCGCCAATAACGAAAACCGCCGCGGCAACCGCGGCGGGCCGTACACTCCGAACAAGCCGTTTCGGCAGGATAAACACGGCGGCGACGGTTCCTTGGTGACCGCGGAAGACGCTTTCGGCAGCGCGGCCGCAACGGGCAGGATGCCGTACCGACCGCCGCAAGCGATGGCAAACTCAAAGTCATGTTTTGTCGGAGAATGCGTCGTTTCTGTGATTTGGCCCGCTTCGCGCATGGTAAGCACGCGGCAACCACCCCGTGCGAAAGCCCCTCCGGCGCAAGCGCTTGACGCTCCGTCGGACGCTCACTATTAGTCCCTGCAATTCCGTCCCATCATTTCGTCCGCCGGCGGGCGCTGGACGCGCGAGAGATTACGAGGATCTGCCATGTCTTGGCGTTGCGAACTAACCGGAAAAACACGCCAGATCGGGCATCGCGTCAGCCATTCGAACCGCAAGACCAAGCGGCGGTTTCTGCCGAACCTGCTCAGCGTCACGCTGATGTCGGATGCACTCGGCCGCTCGGTGCGCTTGCGCATTTCGGCCAACGCGCTGAAGACCGTCGATCATCGCGGCGGGTTCGACGCCTTCCTGCTGGCCGCCAAGGATGCCGAGCTGTCATCCCGGGTGCTGGAACTCAAGCGCCAGATCGTCAAGAAGCGTGCAGTAGCGGCGTAAGCCCCTCTACGCATTCAACCGCCGCCGCGGCCCAGCACGGCGCGGCGCGCGTTCCTCGACAGCGCTTTCGGCGAACAGCTCCGCCAGCTTCTCGGTCATGACGCCGCCGAGTTCCTCGGCGTCGACGATGGTCACCGCGCGCCGGTAATAGCGCGTGACGTCGTGCCCGATGCCGATGGCGATCAATTCGACCGGAGAACGCGTTTCGATGTCCTCGATCACCCACCGCAAGTGACGCTCGAGATAATTGCCGGGATTAACCGAGAGCGTCGAGTCGTCGACCGGCGCGCCGTCGGAGATCATCATCAGGATCTTTCGGCTCTCCGGCCGCGCCAGGAGCCGCTTGTGCGCCCAATCGAGCGCCTCGCCGTCGATGTTCTCTTTCAGTAGGCCCTCGCGCATCATCAGTCCGAGATTTTTGCGCGCGCGCCGCCACGGCGCGTCGGCCGACTTGTAGATAATGTGACGCAGGTCGTTAAGCCGCCCCGGATTGGCCGGCTTGCCCTGCGCAAGCCAGGCTTCACGCGATTGACCGCCCTTCCACGCCCGCGTGGTGAAACCCAAAATCTCCACCTTGACGCCGCAACGTTCCAGCGTGCGCGCCAGAATATCGGCGCAGGTCGCTGCCACCGTGATCGGCCGGCCGCGCATCGAGCCGGAATTGTCGAGCAGAAGCGTCACCACCGTGTCGCGGAAATCGGTGTCCTTCTCGCGCTTGAACGACAGCGGATGCAGCGGATCGACGATCACCCGCGGCAGCCGCGACGGATCGAGCAGGCCTTCCTCGAGGTCGAACTCCCACGCTCTATTTTGCTGTGCCAGCAACAGACGCTGCAACCGATTGGCAAGCCGCGCCACCACGCCTTGCAGACTCGACAACTGCTTGTCGAGATAGCCGCGCAGCCGCTCG
>Ga0302324_100026414_pt1 | contig 11096 bp, 7 predicted proteins | sample Palsa_T0_1_FD_201949 | JGI IMG/M metagenome (GOLD analysis project Ga0302324, IMG submission 201949) | Peat permafrost microbial communities from Stordalen Mire near Abisko, Sweden - Palsa_T0_1 | ecosystem: Environmental > Terrestrial > Soil > Palsa > Peat permafrost | place: Sweden: Abisko... | reverse complement strand
GCGAAAAGAAGCTCAACCTCATTGGCACGATCAATCCCGAGTTCAAAGACCTTGCACAGACCTGGGGATGGAAGATGATTACAGTGCATGAAAAGATGTACCCGTGACCATCAAGTGGGTACCGCAGCAAGATCCTGTTCTCGGGCTTCTGTGGTCGAAAAGCTCCGAACAGCATGGGTAAGATAAGCACCCTCGGGGTCCTTCGACTCCGCGCCACCGACCGCTGTGTCAGGCGACAAATCTGTGCGGCGCTCCGCTCAGGATGACGGTTTTGTGGTGAGTTGGAGATCCAAAAAACTAGCGGTGGGCCCCGCCACGATCTTTCCCCGGGGCCGGACAACGAGGACTGACCGTGCATGAAAAGATGTAATCTTGCCCATGCTGTTCGGAGCTTTTCGACCACTGAAGCCGAGAACAGGATCTGCTGCGGTTAAGCACCTTCGGGGTCCTTCGACTCCGCGCCACCAAGCGCTGTGTCGCGCGATAAATCTGTGGGGCGCTCCGCTCAGGATGACGTTTTTGTGGTGAGTTAGAGATCCAAAAAACCAGCGTCTTCTCGGAGTTCTATTGTCTGCCAAACAAGTTAGCGTTTATGGGGCGCAGCCCCTTTCAACGCTGCTAAAAGATTGCGGCCAAGAGCAAGAATCGTGGTGCATGGAGGGAAAGCATTTGAAAAATCCGTTTTCGGCCCATGTACGCTGGGGCGAACATGGGGCACCCGTCCAGAACCATAGACCGCGGTTGGGAGATGAAATCCGCCGCTGACACTACAAGCCCATCGTCACACCTGCTAAGTCGCGATCTTATTTGTAATTGCCATTACGGCAGTAATACATAGCCTAGGTAATTGTTGGTTACAAGAGCCGGAAGGATAGTTGGCATATCCGGCAACTTAGGAATCCTATGGATCAGCGCGGGCAGAGGCTTGAGAATGAATAAGGTACTATTGGCACTAATCGCCCTAAGTATGGGCGTACCCGCTCTGGCCACGACTTACACGGTGCCTGCTGGTTCGAGCGCTGCCGCCATTCAGGCGATTGTGACCACGGCCGGAAGTGCGCCCGGCAATACGGTGGTGTTCTCGGCGGGCGCATATAGCCTCTCTGCCACGGTGTCTCTGCCTTGCTTCGACGGCACCATCTATACCGGACCGAACGTAGGGGTGGTCACACAAAAAAACTTGCCGACCGCGATCCTGAGCAGTACGGTGCCAACCAATTTTGCACTGGGCACGGACACCAACGGCGCCACCCTCACTGGGAGCCAGGGATGCACCATAGAATACTTACGCTTCAGCGGCACCCAGGGCGGAATCATCGCCTACTATCCGGCGTCCGGAATCGTTATCCAGGAGAACGCCTTCGATAGCAACAATCCTCCGGCGGGCGGAGCAAGCTCCCAACCAAACATATGGCTCGACGGCGTGAATTCAGGCTTCACCGCAGCTACCGGTATTCAGCACGTCGCTGTGGTGTGGAATACGTTCTTTAACAACTGCGCCGCAATTCGAGCAATGGCTTACCCTGACTCAGGCGGCCGCTGTGCCGCGACCTGGGTGAACGGCTACAACAACTACCTGACCTGGTCGAACAATACCATCAACTTAACCGAAGAGGGCCTGAAGCTATCACAGCAATCCAGTTCCGGCGTGACCAGCTTGAACACCGATGTCGAAAACAACAACATGCAGGGTAACTCCCGTATCATGATTGAATCACAGCAGGATACGAACGGCGCCAGCATCTATAGCCACAACACGTTTTATCAGCCCTACAATCCCAGCTACAATACGTTCGAATTGTCGCTACCGGAGTACACTTCATCGATTTCGCCGACCCATACGGTGAGCGACGATGTATTTATCGGCAACGTGCCCGTTACCTACGACGCTTCAGGCGGGCACTACGGTATAGGACTGGAGATTTGGGGAGCCGGCAGCATCGCTACCTACAACCTTTTTGAAGGGGGGAACGGACCAGACTCCTGCCCCGGCGGCGGTTGGTGCTCAGGCTGGCAAATATGCCTGGGAGGAACATTCACAAACGGGAACATCACCAACAACTATTTCTCCGGGACCGACGTTTGGACGGGTACAGCAAATAATATGCACGATGCGCTGACCTATGAGGAAAGCGCCTCAGCCTCTAACACCGGACTCATCCAAAGCCCGAACACCGTGGTGCAGACGAGCACGACCATCCCAACCGTGGCGACCGCCATCTCCGCGACTGCAGGCTCCGGCGGATCCACCATCACCATCAGTGACAGCGATACGAACCATAGACTCACTCTCTTCTACACCACCGACGGAACCGTGCCCGCGAGCTTTCCCCCAGGGGGCGCTGCGGGGACCTCACACGTTTACACCGCGCCGTTCGTGGTAGCGGCGGGAGCTACGGTCAAGGCGATCGCATCCTGGGGACAGGGAGCGAACCAGGGTATTGTGTTTCCTTCGTTCGGTTATGTTCCCAGCAGCGTCACCACGCTCGCTGTCTCCGCAGCTTCGGCCGCAGCAAAGACGCTGACGAGCGCGTATCTGCATGCCAGCGGGAATACGATGGTGGCGGGGAAGACCCTGCAATTCACCGCTTATGGGATCTATTCCGACGGCTCGGTGAGTAAGTTGCCCGATTCGCTGGGAAACGCAGTGAACGCCTGGAGTACCAGCAATCATAAGGTAGCTGTCATCAGCGAGGGGGGCCATGTTACGGCGACGGGTTCGGGAGTGGTCAACGTCGGGGCTACTATCGGCGCCCTCAAGTCATCAAACTGGACGGTGACGGTCAGCGCCGCCGCGCAGGCTGCTGCCAGCCTGCCTACAGCTTCTGCAGCGGTGCAGGCAGCCCCTGCTGCCGCTCGGGATGCCCAGGCAGTGTCTGCTGCCACTACCGCGGCGCTAGCTCCTGCTGCTACGGAGCCACCTGCTGCTACGGAGCCACCTGCTGCTGCGGCGCCTGCTGCTCCCGCAGCCACCGAGGCGGCTCCTGTTGCCGCTACGCCGGGTGAGGCCACGGTCGCGGGTCCGGTGCCGGCTGCTCCCGGGAAGGTACAGCCGGACACGTTTCTAGGACCTTTCTGGAAGTTAGCGACGCCGGCCAGTGGAGGGTCCGCCTCCATCTCAAACTCGCATCTGTTTCTCGGCATTGCGGGAGGAAGCAACCACGACACCATCCTTCCGTCGAATCAGGCCGTGCGCGTGGTGCAGGTGATCGGCAACCAGAACTTCGATGTCGCGATCAAGATTGATTCACCGCTCTTCGCCACGGATGCGAATACCAGCCAGGGTCTTATGGTGGTGTCGGACAGCAAGGACTTTATCACCTTTGCGCTCGAGACCAACGGAAGTGGGATCGGTCTCAATGTGCGCACGGTTAGCGGCGGGGTCGCAAGCACGGTAGTGGACGATGCTGGCTTCAGTCAATATCAGAATCCAATGTACCTGCGGCTGACGAAAAGCGGCAGTGCTTACGTAGCGTTGTACTCGGTCGACGGGATTAACTTTACGCAGGTGGCCAGCTTCACTGACGCCGCGCCTACCACCGGGATAGGACCCTTCGCCAGCAATTACAACGACACTCCCGCCAACGCTGTACCGGTGGTGATGTCAGTCAATTGGTTCGACGTTCAACAGTGAGGGTACTGTCACCTCACCAGGCGAGGGTGGCAACCGCATCGCGGGGCAGAGACAGGGAGACTTGTTGGCCGGCGTGAACGATGCGCAGGTTGGTAGCTTCTCCAGGGTTGGTCATGACTACGGCGAAACCACCGTCGGGGTTTCGGACGGCCAGGTGGCGGAGGTCAGAAGCATCACTCCCGCTGGCGATGCGCACGCCATCCCGCTGCAGGTGCCGGGAAAAGTGGCGCAGGGCGTGGCACTGACCACTTTGCAATATGCTGCCGTCGTGGTTGAGAGTCACCAGACCACCGCAAGTGTAAGGTCCGACGTTCGGCCTGCCTTCAGGATCGAGCATCAGGTTCCAGGTGATCGCGCAACGGCACCAGTTCTCCAGGGCATCGGTGAAGATGCCTGCCCACCTGGTCCAATCCCGGGCGTAGTTGGGGTCGTCGATGAAGGGGCCGCCTTCGGTCCAATGGAAGGGGATGTTTGGTTTCTTGCGATGCAAGAGACTCATTTGATCGGGTGTACCGGTGTAACCGTGCCAGGCCACACCGTCCACATACCTGGCTAACTGCTGGTCCTCAAGTTGCGAAGCCACCCGCTGGTAAAAGTTGTAATTGTGATCGAGCAGCCAGATCTGGGTCTCGATGTGCTTTGCTCGCAGCGACGGGCCCAAATGATCGCGGATAAACGCAGCCTCTAATGCGGGCGACCAGCGGCAGGCGGGCATTTTGCCGCTCTGCGTGGTCTCGACCTCATTCTGGCAGCTGATCGCCTGGACCGGCACTCCGGCTTGAGCATAACCCTGGAGAAATTTCTCGAGGTAGCGGGAATACACGCCGAGATGTTGATCCGACATCCATCCGCCCAGCATGGATTCGTTCGTCATATCCCACAGAGAGTGGGTGTAAGGACCGAGAACATTTTCTGTAATGCGGCCGCCAAAGGTAGATCCATAAGTCTTCATCCAGCCCGGAGGACTCCACGGGGTCGCCATCAGAAAGAGGCTGGGATTGATCTCCCGGATCTCGCGCAGTGTGGGCAGGACACAAGCCTCATCATGCTTCAGAGTGAAGTGGTCGAGGTTCATGTCGTCGGGGACATCGTCATAACAGTAGACGCTTCGCGAGTAATCGCTCGCGCCAATGCAACAGCGGCCGAGGCTCAAGTTCAAACCAAGCGGGGAATAGGTCTCGCACAGGAATGCAGACCGGGCGCTGGCCGGCATACCGTGCAGGAGGAAGCACGAAGCTTCCGTAAGCGCGGCCCCAAAGCCGAGGATGGGTTGATATTCGAGGGTGCTGTCGATCTCGATGGTGGCGCCATGCACGCGGGCGGCGGCCTCGCTCCACCTTAAGGGGGGCTGCTGGGCATACTTCTCGATTGCATCCGTAATGTAGAGGGTGGCGGGCTTGCCAGCCGTGGGCTGGGATCTCAGCCACCGCGGCGAAAGAGCGAACAGAGAGCTGGAGGCCGCGCGGCAAAGAAAGGCGCGGCGGCCACTGCTCCGGTGGCCGAGAGTTTCAACGCTCTGATCGGAAACAGCACGCATAGGGTACCTCCGCCTCGTGGACGACCTATGTGCTTCTTCGACCTATCGGGTATAAAGTCTACTTATGTACTGGAATGGGACACAATATGTCCCGCAGGAGGCTTGATCGCTTTCTTAGTCCGATCCAGGTTCAAGTTACAGGGAATTTTTGTTCAGCATTGTAACTCCAGTAATGCTCCGCAATGGTAATTGCTGCCGTGGTCACGGAAGGGCGATGGTGACCACAGATGGCGGGTCATCGAGCTTTTGGAGGCAATCGTGAATCGTAATAGAAGCCTATGGATGGGCACTCTTGTTTCCTCACTGGTCATGACGCTGGCCGCGCACTCCGCTTGTGGCGCGACTCAGGCGGCAGAGCCGGGAGCTCCACTGGCAAGCAGTTTCCCTGGTCCGTTATGGGCTGTGGTTACGCCGAATGGGGGAACGGCCTCGGTCGAGAACGCGCACCTTACGCTGATGGTTCCCGGGGGCAGCAACCACGATGCGCTGCTGCCATCGAACCAGGCAGTCCGGGTGGTGCAGCCCATCGGCAACGAGGATTTCGATGTTTCGATCAAGATCGATTCGCCCATCGTGGCCACGGCTGCTGGCACCAGTCAAGGCCTCATGGTGATAGTCGATGACCAGGACTTCATCACCTTTGCGTTGGTGACAGACGGAACCAACATCTCGCTGGCAGCCCACAAAGTCAGCGCCGGAGTCGCGGCCACGGTGTTCGACCAGGCCAGTTTCAACGAGTATCACAATCCCATCTGTTTGCGGCTTACCCGCGCCGGTACCACCTATACCGCCTACTATTCGCCCGATGGAGTGGTCTGGACCCAGGCGACCAGCTTTGTCGACACCAGGGTGCCGACGTTAATCGGGCCCTTCGCCGGCAACTACAACCGGGTTCCCGCGAGAGCTGTTCCTGTGGTCATGGCCGTCAACTGGTTCGACGTACTGTAATGGTTACATTGCGAGGAGCTGCGCGCGGACGGCTTCACTATGCCGTTCCGCTGAGCAACCCACGTCACCCCAATCGCGACACAAATTGAAAGAAAAGAGTCTGCTCATGGTTAAGAAGAAAATTCTTGTTGTCGATGACGACCCCGATGTGCGATTAAGTCTCCAGATGCGCCTCACGGCAAATCAGTACGATGTGATTTCGGCGGGCGATGGGGTGGCAAGTATCGCCGAGGCGCGGAAACACGCGCCCGACCTGATGATCCTGGATCTGGGGCTGCCCGCCGGTGACGGCTTCAGTGTTCTGGAACGGATGAGAGTCAACGGGCGACTCTCCTCGATCCCGGTGATTGTCTTGTCGGGACGCGATCGCGTCGGCAACTGGGATCGTGTGCTCAAGGCGGGAGCGAGGACGTTTCTGCAAAAGCCAGTTTCGAACGATCGGCTTATGGCAGTGATTCGATTGGTCCTGGCCGAACAGGACCGGCCCCGGCAAGTGATTTACGATTTAGCCGGTCCTGATCCAGGTTCTGATTTCGGTCCGCAGGACTGACCTAAACCCAGCGAACGTATAGGGGTGTCTCATCCTTCGCGCTCCCGGCGGTGATGGGGCACCCCTGTCCGTGCGTGGGGACGAGGTCGTAAGCTACCTTGTTTTGCCGGCCTGCATCCCACCGATGGAGACAGGACAACCTCAATGAAGGATGATCAGAAAAAGCCTGAGGCCGGTCACCATGGCGCCCCGTGCGAATGGCCGATATCCCGGCGAGACTTTGTCAAGGGTGCAAGTGCGGTAGTCGGCGCGACTACGCTCGCTCCTTCCCTGGCGCAGGCGGCCGCCGATGGTGCCCCGCCGCCGGCCATCAAGCAGCTACCGCTTGATCTAACGGTCAACGGCGAGCGGCAGCAGATGATGATTGACCCGCGCACTTCTTTGCTCGACTTGTTGCGGGAAGACCTCAAGCTGACGGGCACCAAGAAGGGTTGTGATCACGGTCAATGTGGGGCGTGCACGGTGCTGGCCAACGGGCGGCGTATCAATAGCTGCCTTTCGCTTGCGGTTACGCACGACGGGGATACAGTGACCACGATTGAAGGGCTGGCCAAGGGTGAGGTGCTTGACCCGATGCAGCAGGCTTTTCTTGATCACGATGGATACCAGTGCGGTTATTGCACTCCGGGGCAGATTGTTTCCGCGGTGGGCTTGCTGGACGAGGCGAAGCGCGGCGCGCCAAGCTTTGTAACCGTAGACCTGCGCAAGACGGGTCCAATTGCTCTGAGTCATGCGGAGATCCGCGAGCGGATGAGCGGGAACATCTGCCGCTGTGGAGCGTATCCGGGCATCGTGGCCGCGGTTCACCAAGTCTACGCCGGTTCGTGCGCGCAGGCGGAAGCAAATGGCGCCGGGCAGCAAGGGGGATCCTGTGCAGCCATTTGAGTATCAGCGCGCAAGTGATCCTCAGGGTGCGGTGAGTGCGGTCGGACCCGATAGTAAATTCCTGGCCGGCGGCACCAACCTGGTCGATCTCATGAAGCAGCAGGTGGAGATGCCGGCCCACCTGATCGACATTAATCGTCTCGACCTGGCGAAAATCGAGGAGCTACCAGAGGGCGGCTTGCGCCTGGGAGCTCTGGCCCGCAATGCCGATACCGCGGAGCATCCGCTGGTGCGGGAGCGCTACCCTATGCTGGCGCAGGCCATCCTGGCCGGGGCGTCTCCGCAGTTGCGTAACCTGGCGACCAATGGCGGCAACCTGCTGCAACGTACCCGTTGTTATTACTTTTATGATCCCGCTTACGAGCAGTGCAATAAGCGCAAGCCCGGCTCAGGTTGTGGAGCTATCCAGGGCTATAACCGAATCCACGCGATCCTGGGCGCCAGCCCTTCGTGCATCGCGACTCATCCCTCCGATATGTGCGTGGCGCTGGCTGCGTTAGGCGCCGTGGTCAAGGTGCGTGGGCGGCGTGGGGAGCGAAGTATTCCGTTGGCCGAGTTCCATCGCTTACCTGGGAGCAGTCCGCAGGTAGATACCAATCTTCGCGCAGACGAGTTGATTCTCTCGATTGATCTGCCCAAGAGTCCGTATGCGGAGCACTCTACCTATGTAAAGGTACGTGATCGCGCGAGCTATGCCTTCGCATTGGTCTCGGCCGCGGCGGCGCTCGAACTGGATGGCGGGACCATTCGCTCGGCCCGGCTGGCACTGGGCGGCGTCGCTCATAAGCCGTGGCGCTCAGAGAAAGCAGAAGCCGCATTGGCAGGTAAGCCCGCCAACCAGGCAAGCTACCAGGCGGCTGCGGAAGAGGTGCTCACCGGGGCGAAGACCTACGAGCACAATGCGTTCAAAGTGGCGCTGGCCAAAGAGACCATTGTGCGCGCATTCACATTGGCTGCGGGCAACGGAGCACAGGTATGAGTGTCATCGGAGAATCCATCACCCGGGTGGACGGCAGAGTGAAGGTTATGGGCGCGGCGAAATATGCGGCCGAATTTCAGATTCCGCAACTGGCGTACGCCGTCATGGTGACCAGTACGATTGCCAACGGACGCATTCAGCGGATGGATACTGCCGCAGCCCAGCGCTCGCCGGGCGTGCTGACGGTGATGACTCCGGCCAATGCTCCTAAGCTACCCCAGGGTGGGAAGGCAGCGGTTCATCCGCCCGCCGGCCGCGTGCTTTCCTTGCTGCAGGATGATTTGGTGCACTACAACAACCAGCCCATTGCGGTGGTGGTGGCGGAAACCCTGAACCAGGCGCTGTATGCTGCTTCGCTGGTCCGGGTGCGTTACCAGGATCAGCCGGCGCAACTGGACTTCGAAGCCGGGTTTCCTACAGCGCATCCTGGTGGCCATGGACACGATCCCGCGGAGGTCTCCGCCGGCCAGCTTGCCGAGGGCATGGCCGCGGGCGAGGTAAAGGTGGATGAGGTGTACCTCACCCCGATGCAGAACCACAACCCGATGGAACCGCACGCCACCATCGCGCAGTGGCAAGGGGAACAGCTCATCCTGCATGACTCTACGCAGTACATCTCGGGCGTGAAGCAGACGGTGGCGCGCGCCATGGGACTGCCGGACGACAACGTCCGCGTGCTGTGTCCGTTTACCGGCGGCGGGTTTGGTAGCAAGGGTTCCACCTGGTCGCACGTGGTTCTGGCGGCGATGGCGGCGAAAGTGGTGAATCGCCCGGTGAAGCTGGTGCTGGAGCGGCCGCAGATGTTCGGTCCGGTCGGCGGACGGCCGCGGACCCACCAGCACATCGTGCTGGCGGCTAAACGGGATGGCACGCTCACGGCGATGCAGCATGACGTCTATACCCATACTTCGGTCATTGAGGACTTCACCGAGCCTTCTTCGAATGTGACGCGCATGCTCTATGCCAGCCCAACCATTCAGACCTCGCAGAAGCTGGTGCCGCTGACTCTGGGGACGCCGACCTTTCAGCGCGCTCCGGGTGAGGCCACGGGAACGTTTGCGCTGGAGATCGCGATGGATGAGCTGGCTTCGAAACTCAACATGGATCCGATCCAGCTACGCTTGAAGAATTACGCGGAAAAAGATCCGACCAGTAACAAGCCTTTCTCCAGTAAGAACCTGCGTGAGTGCTACACGCGGGGCGCAGAACGCTTCGGTTGGGCTAAGCGCAATCCTCAGCCGCGATCTACCCGGGAAGGGAATGAGTGGATCGGATGGGGCATGGCGACGGCTACGTATTCAGCCAATCGATCGGCGGCGTCGGCGCTGGTGCAGTTTGAGCCGGGTGGCCGGGTCACCGTGGCCACCGGCTCGCAGGACCTGGGCACGGGTACGTACACCATCATGGCGCAGGTAGCGGCGGCGACGCTGAACCTGCCCATGGAGTTGATTGACGCCAGGTTGGGCGATTCTACGCTGCCAAAAAGTCCGGTCTCCGGGGGTTCCCAGACTACGGCCAGCGTCATGCCCGCGGTGCAGGCCGCGGCCAAGCAGGCGCAGCTCAAGTTGTTAACCGCAGCGGCCGGGGACACGGGCTCACCCCTGCACGGAGCACAGCCGGACGAGCTCGACTTCAAGAACGGCAGGATTATCCGCAAAGGACAGCCGGAGAGTGGGGAGACCCTCACCGCCTTCATGGCGCGTAACGGGAACCGTCCGCTGGGTGCGGTCGCTTCGGCCGAACCGGAGCAGGATGCGCAGCAGTATTCCAATCATTCCTGGGGCGCGGTGTTTGCTGAGGTTGCTGTGGACGCGCAGTTGGGCATGCCGCGAGTTCGCCGGATTACTGGCGTCTATGATGTGGGCACACTGCTCAATGAGAAGACGGGCAAGAGCCAGTTGATCGGCGGGATTGTTTGGTCGGTGGGATTCGCGCTGCTGGAGGCGTCCTATGCTGACGGGCGGAACGGGCGTATCGTGAACAACAACCTCGCCGAGTATCACGTGCCGGTGAATGCGGATATTGGCGAGATCGATGTTTCGGTGATTGGCACACCGGATACCAAGTTCAACCCGCTCGGGGCTCGCGGTATCGGTGAGATTGGGATTACCGGTGCCAGCGCCGCGGTGGCGAATGCTATTTATCACGCCACGGGGAAGCGGATACGTAGCGCGCCGATTACACCGGATATGTTGTTGGGCTGACCGGAATAAAGCGTTCGTGGGGCTTCGCCCCGTCTTTTTCGGCCCATGTACGCTGAGGCGAACATGGGGCACCCGTCCAGTTGTACCTGCCTTTGTCGAGTCCTATAGGTTGTTGGCTCGGCGCACTTTCGGCTGGTGCAGTTGGTTCCTCATCTTCCAGTCCAATTACGTCCATGTCACCAGTCCAGTTACAATGGCATGTTCGCTGGGGGTGTACGTGTTTCCGAGGCTTTGGGGTTTGGTAGTTCTTGTCTTTCTGCTTGCCACCGCTGCGCCGGGGCAGGAGACGCGGTTGGTACTGGACCGCGACGGCAGCACCATCGTTCTTGAGCCCTACGCGCCTAACATCCTCCGGGTTA
>Ga0302324_100026413_pt1 | contig 11098 bp, 7 predicted proteins | sample Palsa_T0_1_FD_201949 | JGI IMG/M metagenome (GOLD analysis project Ga0302324, IMG submission 201949) | Peat permafrost microbial communities from Stordalen Mire near Abisko, Sweden - Palsa_T0_1 | ecosystem: Environmental > Terrestrial > Soil > Palsa > Peat permafrost | place: Sweden: Abisko... | reverse complement strand
CGCAGGGAGTCGGCCGCGTTCTGGTGCGACGCTTTTGCGTAGACCAGACGCATGGCAATTCTTATACGGCGTGGAAAGCCATGGGGTCACCGCAAAGGCCTACGGGCGAAGAGCACGCATCACTGGAGAAAGCGGGGCAACTGGAGATGGCTGATTCTCCGGAATGGGTCGACGCCAAAGGCGGACAGATTGAAATGAAGTTCGGGCTGGCACGCCAGGCGGTGACGCTGGTTCAGGTGAGCTGGTGAAAGGTTGAAGATCGGTAATTTTGGAACTGAGTAACTTTATAGCTTGGAGGCAAAATCCTTGCTAACTTATCGAAGTCAGTTTCAAAATCCATCTGCCATGTGGTAGTAGACCTCATTCCAGCGAAGTTCTTTCTGGAATTCGCCTATGGTTGTGTCGTTGTCGATGAGCAGACATTCCATGCCCGCAATTTCGGCGAAGGATTCGAGATGTTCAGACTTGAGGGCGCGGCTTAGGGCGGTGTGATGCGATCCTCCGGCTAGAATCCACGCGGTTGCAGCAACTTTCAGACTGGGCTCGGGAATCCAGACGCCTCGCGCGACGGGAAGTTTTGGAAGGTCGCGTTCGGGGTTGATCAGGTCCACCTGATTGACGATCAGGCGAAACCGATTTCCCAGATCCACCATCGTTGCGTTTACAGCTTCTCCGCTGGCGGCAGTGAATACGAGCCGGACGGGATCTGCCTTCCCTCCGATGGACAACGGATGAATTTCCGCGGAGGGTTTTTCCTCGGTGATGGATGGGCAGACCTCGAGCATGTGGGCGCCGAGGACCTGTCCGGCACCCTTAAGATGGTAGGTGTAGTCCTCCATGAATGAAGAACCGCCGGCGAGACCGCGGCCCATCACTTTAACTGCGCGGACCAGAGCTGCGGTCTTCCAGTCTCCCTCAGCGCCAAAGCCGTATCCGTCGGCCATCAGGCGCTGCACGGCGATTCCGGGAAGTTGGGGAAGGCCGTGCAGGTCTTCGAAAGTGTCGGTGAAGGCGTGCGCGCCGGTGTGCTCGAGGAATTGCCGCAGGCCGATTTCGATTCTGGCCGCGTCTCGCAGGGATTGACGATGGCGACCGCCCTCTCGCAGGGATTCGGTAACGCGGTAGGATTCGTCGTATTCGCGCGTGAGCTTGTTAACCTCGGCGTCCGACACCTGCCGAACGGAATGGACGAGATCCCCCACGCCGTAGCCATTGACGGAATAGCATAACTTGATTTCGGCGCTGACCTTGTTGCCCTCTGTGACTGCGACATTGCGCATGTTGTCGCCGAAGCGGGCGACTTTCAATTCTTGCGCATCGTGCCATGCGCAAGCCGCGCGCAGCCATGCACCCGTCTCAGCTTGAATCTCAGTGTCCTGCCAGAAGCCAACAACGATCTTGCGTTTCAGACGCATGCGGGCCCCGATGAAGCCGAACTCGCGATCGCCATGAGCGGACTGATTGAGATTCATGAAGTCCATATCGATGGTTGACCAGGGCAGCTCTTGATTGAATTGCGTATGCAGGTGAAGCAGGGGCTTGTCGAGAGAGCGAAGTCCGGCGATCCACATCCGGGCGGGTGAAAAAGTATGCATCCACGCAATCAGCGCGACACATTTTCCGGAGCTATTGGCTTCAAGGCATAACTGGTGAATCGATTCACTGCCCGTCATCACCGGTTTGGGCACGACCTTCACGGGTATCTCGGAGGAGTCGGCCAGCGCCTTGGCGATCGTGTCGGCGTGTTGTTGTACGGTTTTGAGCACTTCGGGGCCGTACAGGTGCTGGCTCCCAGTGACGAACCATGCTTCCAGATCTCCAAAGTGGACCATACAAAATCTCTCCTGCACGGGTGTGCAACCCATCTCGGCTCGAAGCGGCCTCTCGAACCGCGTGAGTAAACGTTTGCCAGGATTGTACTCCAAGAACTCCTGGATGCGCGGCTCAGTATTGTAAGGCAGTGGCGCTCTGCTAAAATACTGTTTTTGTTTCCAGAATTTCTTTTCTCAGTTTCCCATGGACATAAGAGAGATTGCGCGGAGAGCCAAGGTTTCCACCGCGACCGTGTCGCGCGCCATTAACCGCGTTCCGACGGTGGATCCGCAATTATCTAAGCGCGTTTGGAAGGTGGTGGACGAGCTTGGCTACTACCCGAACACGCAGGCCAGAGCTCTGGTCTCCGGCAGAAGCCGGATTTTCGGGTTGATTGTCTCCGAGATCACCAATCCGTTTTTCCCGGAGATCGTGCAGACGTTCGAAAATCTGGCGGTAGAGAATAACTACGAAATCCTGATTACCTCGACGGTGCATGATCCCAAGCGGATGGAGATCTCGGTGCGGCGGATGATCGAGCGGCGCGTGGATGGAGTAGCCATCCTGACGTTCGGCATGGAAGATTCACTGATCGAGCATCTCCGATTTCGGAAAGTGCCGCTGGTTTTCGTCGACGTCGGGCCCGATGCTCCTCGTGTCGCCAACATTCGAATCGACTATCTGAACGGGATCCGGCAGGCGGTGCAGCACCTTGCCGCTCTGCGGCACAAGCGGATTGCGTTTGTCGCTGGGCCGCTGCACCTGAAGTCAGCTCTGGCCAGGAAAACGGCATTCGAGCAATCGATGGAAGAAATCGGACTACCGGCAGACCTGATCGTCGAGGGGAACCACACATTGGAGGGCGGCAAGACAGCATTGACTACGTTGATAGGCTTACGTCCTCGTCCGACGGCAGTTTTGTGCTCGAACGACATGACCGCGATCGGCGTGATTCGTGAAGCCTACGATCTTAAGCTGTCGATTCCTTCGGAACTTTCTGTCATCGGCTTCGACGATATCCGTTTGGCGCAATTTACGACGCCGCCCCTAACCACGGTCCAAATGTCACAATATGAACTCGCCAAACTTGCATTTCAGGCTTTAATCAGTGAGGTAGATGCCGATGCGCCCAATCATCGAGTCGAATACAAATTAGTGACCAGCCTCATATTGCGGGACTCGACTGCCCTGGCGCCGTCGGGGGAGCGCAAGAAGCCTACCCGGTAGTTTGAGTTGAGAGAGCCGCGGATACTTCTACTCGTGCTCTGACCCTTCGGGAAACGAATAAAACACAATCTGGTTGTTTCCAAGAACCGCCAGGTGGCGGCTATCGGTTGACAAGGCGAAAGTCTGCACGGTGGGCAGGGGATCTGGAATCGTCACGCCGGTTATTTTCTTTCCATCCGTAACGCGGTAGACGCCAACGCGAAGCGATTTTAAGTCCGAAGACTGGAAGGGAGACGACTCGTCCATGGCTTTGGTCAGTTCGAGGATGCCGACCGCGAAGAAATTGCTGCCCGAAGTTCCGCTGGCGGTGTGACCTCTTTCGGTGGATTCAGACTCACCTTTCAAAACAAGTTTCCCGTCCGGGCGCAATATTCGAAACCATTTTCCCTCTCCCATACGACTGCATCCCGTAACGAAAAGGAGATTGGGCGGCACACTGGTTGCTTCGGGCCGGCAGGTAGAGTTCACTTGCGTCAGGATGCGGCGTTGGCCAGTCCAGGTGTACTCAGCGATGCGCCAGCGATTCTTGCCAATGGTGGGGATTCGAATCTCACCATTCTCTGACAGTACTGGTGGAACATCTCTGGAGGATCGCATGACGCTGGCGAGCGGATGAAAATTGGAATCGAGAACCTTCACTTCGACGTCTTCTTCCGGCTCGCGCTCTTCGGCGTCTTCGAGCGCGCGATGAATTTCCTCCGAGTAGCGCTCGCGGACAATGCCGACGGCCATGAACGCTCCCGACGGTGCAACCGCCAGGAAAGCGAGCGGAGCATTGAGCGGCAACCTCTGCTCCACTTTCAAGTCGTGACTATAGAGGCGCAATTCTCCACCCACATGAACCAGCACATGGTCGGGACCAATTGGCCACAGATACTGGTGCGCGTCCTGGATCCGCCAATCGACAGTCCGCAAAACTTTCAAGCTGGGTAACTCGATCAAGACCGCGCGCACAATGTGAAGCTTGGGCAAAGGAAAGTCGGCGCTGGTTCGCGTTACCAGCAAATGCGGATTGAAGGTAAAGAGCAACCGGTTCGATCCGAGATAACAGATGGAATCGGCATGATCAAGGTTATACATCCCCAGATCTGCGGATGCCGTGAAGCCGAGTGATCGGAGCGGCATCGTGAAATCAGCCGCCTTCGGGCTTGTCTCTGCTTGCCCGGGGCTGAGTGCAAGACTGCAGGCAGGAGGAACGCAGACTTCGGATTCATCGAAGGACTCGGCATCGCTGGGAGGACTGGGAGACGGTGTTGCCGCACCTGTTGCCGATTCCGGGGGAGTAGGCGCGGCTGTGGTTTCAACATTGGGTACCAGCACAAGTCTGGAGCCGGCTTCGAGCCGCAGATTATGCTTTTCCGCAGTCAGAATGGAGCTGCCTTCGGGGCCACGCCCCACGGCTATTTTCATGTCGCCGATGCCGATGACCTGGCCGGGCATTACCGTCAGGGGCGGCTTGGGGCGGGGAGGCTCGAGAATGGCAGTTTCGGCCGCACCCTGCATGCTTCTCATGCCGTGATCAAGGCTGAGCCCTATCGCTTCGTTAAGCGGCTGGTTCTCGCGCTCGCCAAACAGACTCGATCCGCTAATTGGATCGGGTGATAGCACGGCCGCAATCGTAAGCGGCAACGGCTTCATGTCGCGGCCACCGCATTGTCCACTTTCAAATAGAAAAGCGACATCTGAGGATTTCGTGGTCTTCGAACGCGGCGTCTGCGTAACGATGCGACCCTTTAGAATCGCGCCTTCACGGAGTTTGCAGCCGCCATTGTTCCAGGCCAGGTGCACCTTCGCGTAAACTGCGTCGCCGACCTGTACCCGTCCGGCTTCGATCGACTTCACCAGTTCAGCCTGAATTGGGATGCGGTCCGAGGGCGGGCCTGCGGCCGCGCAGTAAACGTGAAAAAACACCAACAGGCAAACGGCGGGGAAGACGAGCCAAGCGGTTTCGGCGATGAAGCGAGATGAATAATGCTCGGCCCGGGGCACACTCCGCTTGATCGCGTTCGACGAATGCTGCGGGAAGATCACCATGGCAGGGCTGCCGGAGCTTCTCAGATTTAACCTCGGCCATTGTAGCATCTGAGAATACGTTTTCTTAAGATGCCATTCGTCGTCCTCGGGCGTGGACGAAAATCGCCGCCTGTCGCCGCTTCGCCCTCTCTCTTAATCGTTATTCCTTGCTCACGGTCGTTTGTGCTGCCAGAACCTGGATCAGGTCGCCAAGTTGTTGGGCCGTGAAATTATTGCCATCCAGGTTGGCGGCAAGGCGTCCGTCGCGGCCGATGACGACGGTGTGAAACGAATGCACGAACAGGCCCTCGTCGGGATAAAAAGCCATGTCAAAAGCGCGACATATTCGTTGGATGTCGGGAACCGGACCGGTGAGGAAATGCCAGCTGCGGGCATCCGCTTTCCAGGTGTGCGCGTAACTGACGAGTTCCGCTGGCTGATCGTGAACGGGATCGATGACGACGGTGAGCAGAACCAGGTCCAGTCCCATACGACTCTTAAACCGTCGTTGCAGAACGCCGAAGTTGTTCGACAGGCGCACACAGTAGTCCGGCAGAGGGCAGCGCGTATAAACAAAAGTCATCGCAACGATCTTGCCCCGGAACTGGGACAGAGAAACGGGCTCGCGATTCTGATCGGTCAGTCGGAAGTCGGGAACGGAATCGCCGGTGTGCAGAACATCCGCGGAGGGCGGATGGGGACTTGACGCATTCTCGACCAACTTGAGGCGGCGCGCTTCGGTTGGGTCAAGCTCCAGACTTTCAAACGGCCGCACCTTCACGCCCTCGGCGAACGACGTGTCGTGATCGACAATCAAAGTAAAGTCGACCATTGCGCCCGGCTGCAGACTATCCGGTAGAGGCGAACCTTTTACCGGGAACGACATGACCATCGCCTCCATATAGCCGGGAATCTCCCGGCAGGAAACAGTGATGATGCGGCGCGAGGAATCGGCGGACAACAGCAAACCCGCCACATGGTGTTTCTGTGAGGCCGATTTCTGCGGCGCGGCAAAACAAGCGGCTGCGAGAAAAAAAATGGTGAGCGACCTTGCCGCGAGGCTTGTTGCAATCCCTATATCGATCACCGCGCGGGCACCTCCGGTGACTTTTTCGTGCTCAGGTGCGACGGATTGTCCGCCGCAGGATTGTTTGCCGCGGCCTTTGGTTCTCGCTGCGAACCACCCAGGCGAAACGCTGGACGTTCGAGTTTCTCGTAGGCCTTTGCGAACTCTTTGATTTCGAGAAATTGATTCGGAGCAACGTCTGAGAAATGCTGCGTCGTTTTGCTGACGGGCCAATCGATTTCCAGGTCGAGGATGTGGGCCGATTTTCCGAGTCCGATGTGTTGCGTGAGCGGAGATGCACCGAACGATCCTCCGCTGCCTACGGTTCGAAAAATGGATCGTGGGGGCTTTCCTTCGTCTTGCACTGTCACTTTGATGCGGGCACCGATGGCAACCCGGTTAGTCTTCACGCCAGTGAGGTGAAGGCTGATCCAGTCGTTGCCGTTGCCGGGATTTTCGAAGAGTCGAAAAGCGTGGCTGTCACCAGGCACCGCGCCGCCGATTTCCGTTAACAGATCTTCGTCCCCGTCGTTATCAATATCGGCGAAGGCGACGCCATGTCCTTTGTGGAGTTCGCCCGTGCCCGACGATGCGGTAACGTCGGTGAAAAACCTGCCTTCCTTGTTGTGCAGCATCACGTTGGGCAACATGGAGGCATAGCTGGGATTGCCGGTGCCGAGATAAATGTCCAGGAACCCGTCGTTGTCGATATCGCCGAAGTTCGCCCCCATCGGCATGAACACGCGGTCGAGGCCTACTTCGGCGGTGACATCGCGAAACGTACCATTGCCTAGATTCTTGTAGAGCTTGAGCGTTTCGGCATTAGGTGGAAGGCCGAGATAGCTGCGAACCGATTCATCGACCGAGACGTAGTAGCTGGTCACAAACAGATCGGGCCAACCGTCATTGTCATAGTCGAAAAACCACGCGGCAAAACTTTGCCACGGCTTCTGCACTCCAGCCTGGGCGGCGACGTCGGTGAAAGTTCCGTTGTGATTATTGTGATAGAGAAAATTGTCGCCGTTAAGATTCGAAACGTAGAAATCAACGTAGCCGTCGTTATCGTAATCGCCAGCAACCACACCCTTCGTAAATGCCACGCGGTCGATCCCAGCCGCGTGCGTAATGTCTTCAAAGGTGCCGTCGCCCTTGTTGCGATAAAGATGGCTGGGTCCGTTTTCATTGCCCACGAACAGATCAAGATAGCCGTCGTTATCAATGTCGGCCCAGACTCCGGTCTGCGTTTGTAGAGCTTCGCCGAGGCCGCTGGCTGCGGTTACGTCGGTAAATGTGCCATCACAATTATTTTTCAATAAAGAAGGCCGTTGCGGAAATTCCCACGCGCCGCGCAATACGAAAATGTCGAGACAACCGTCGTTGTTGTAGTCCGTCTGGAGCAGGTTCAGTCCGCCGAGTTGATCGGCAAGGCCGGCTTGCGCCGTGCGATCGGAGAAGGTCCCGTTGCCGTTGTTGTGGAAGTAATGCATGGCGGCGCACTCCCCGTAATCGGAGGTGACGATATCAAACAACCCGTTCCGCTCGAAGTCGTCGACAATCAGGCCGCCCGACATGGAGTAGAGATTGATGCCAGCGGCGGGAGCGACGTCGACGAAGCGGCCGACATCTTCCACTGAGTCAAAAGTTCCCGGTGGAACCAAGTATTTGGTGGGAACGCCGTCGGGATATTTTCCCAGGGTCATGTAGGCGAGATTAAGCATCCAGCGGACGTCGAGGGCGTCAGGCTTGCGATCCAGGTATTTCAATAGATAGTTGACCGCGACTTGGGAGGAAGCAGGCCGGGCGAAACTTTGTTTCGCTGGCGGTGGAAAAATACACTGATCGCCGGGATGGCGATAAATATCGTTGTCCATTTCGGATTTGTGCAGGTAGGCGATGCCCAGGACCTCTTCCAGTTCCGGCATGGCGCCGGGTAACTGCGAAGTCGCGATCTCGTAGGCGGCCTGCCACTGCGCAATCGACTTGTCCATCTCGCCTTCGTAGGCGTAGACATTAGCCAGCGCGTAGTGCATCTGGATCATATCGAGCGGGCTGCCGTGCGCTACTCCATCGGGATTGGCGGGATCCAGACTCTTCAAGATGCTGTCGATGACGGAAGCCAGAGATTGCGTTCGGATGTCGCACATCGCGTGCAGATTCTGGTTCCAGCCATCGGGTTTGGGGAAATCGCGAAATGCGAGGTCCGCTTCGCCTTTGCCTCCTACGTTGGGTGCGTAGCGAATTGTGCCCGTGGCCGACGACGGAAGGATTCGAGCGGGAGCAGTGGTTCGCAAAGGCGTAGCGGCAGAGGAAGGAATTATTTTGAGGATGGCGTAGCCCGAGTGGGTATGAATCACTCCACTAATTTCTCCAACGCCCAGGTTCTTGATGGAGTCGCGAAGTTCCGGTCGCAGGGCCGCAGGATCGACGAGACCAAGGGACCCGCCGTCCGACGCGGTGGGATCGATCGAGAGTTCTTTGGCCAGCGCGGCAAAGTCTTCGCCGTTTTTCAGACGTTGGATTACTCGATCCGCCTGGGTGGGTGAATCTACGACGATAATCAGCAAATGAACGGGCGGAGTGGCGTTGGTCTGAGCCGCAATAAGTGTGGATGCTGTGAAACAAGGCATCAAGAGGACGGCGACGAAAATGCTGAACAACTCGCCCGGAGACGGTAGGTGCATGGGAGCATGGATCGTGCGAACAAGACTCCGAGTGGAAAAACCCCTGCACATAGAGAGGCCGCCTCGATTTGATCAACTCCAAAGGCAGCGATTCCAAAAACTATAGCATTATTCTGCAAACGCTTGCTGGGCCGGCATTTTATGTGAAGCTGCTCGCGCCGGGGCCTCGCGGGCAACCTGAAGAACCAATCCGACAAAGCAAAGCGCAACAGAACATGAGTGTCTGCGGGTGTTGAAAGCGAGAAGAGAAGATACACAGCCATAGCGGAATTTGACAAAGGCTTCTCGCTCGTCTACTTTGCCCAAAGCTAGCAAACGATTACTCACGCTCTGTTGGTCCTGAGTAAATGCGAAGAAAAAGGCAGAAGTAAATGTTGCTGGAGAACTTACGCCAACAGGTACTGGAGGCCAACCTTGAACTGGTTCGTCGTGGATTGGTTCTCTATACATTCGGCAATGCCAGCGGGATCTCACGCCTGGATGGATTGGTGGTGATTAAGCCCAGCGGCGTTCCCTACGAGAATCTGAAACCCGAGCACATGGTGGTTACTGACCTGGACGGCAGGGTCGTTGGAGGAGATTTACGCCCGTCCTCCGACCTACCGACTCACTTAGTGTTGTATAAAGCTTTCCCAGTGATCGGCGGTGTCGCTCACACGCATTCGGAGTGCGCAACGGCGTGGGCCCAGGCCCGGCGCCCGATCCCATGTTTCGGCACGACACATGCGGATTATTTTCACGGGCCGGTTCCGGTCACCGAGGTTATGGCCGACGACGAAATCGCTGGCGAATATGAAAAGAATACAGGTCACGCGATCGTGCGCGCGCTCGGCAGCATCGACGATGGCGCGCCGGGAATTCTGGTTGCGAATCATGGGCCCTTCACCTGGGGCCGAGACGTGGCCACGGCGGCGCACAATGCCGCGATTCTAGAATCGGTGGCCCGCATGGCTTGGATGACAACCACGCTGAATTCTGAGGCAGAGCCTGTTGGCAAGTCCTTACACGACAAGCATTATTTCCGCAAGCACGGCAAGGACGCATATTACGGTCAGACTAAGGGAGCCCGCTAATGGCCGTCGTTGCCGGGGTGGATTTTGGAACTCTCAGCGTTCGCGTGTCGCTGGTGGACAGCGAACTAGGACTTCTGGATTCAGCGGTCGCCGAATATCCACTGCACCGTAAGCGCGAGGATCCAGACTACGCCACGCAATCGCACGAAGATCACATGCGAGCGCTGGTTGCCGCTACGCGCGCCGTACTGAAAAAAGCCAACCTGCCAGGGGAGCGAGTTGAGGCGATTGCTCTTGACACGACCGGCTCGTCCGTCATTCCGGTGGGGCAAAATCTGCAGCCGCTGGGCGATTACTACTTGTGGTGCGATCACCGCGCCAAGGGGGAAGCGGCGGAGATTACCGAAGTCGCTCATCGCGAGGGCCTGGAGGCAATTAACTGGTGCGGCGGTGTCTATTCGTCAGAGTGGGGATTCGCCAAGCTTCTGCACTGGTTGCGTCACAATCCGGATCAGCGATCGCAGTTCGTCTCGGCATTCGAGCACTGTGACATGATCGCAGCAACTCTCTGCGGCATCACCGATGCGAAATCTGTCAAGCGCAGCGTATGCGCCATGGGCCACAAGTGGCTGTGGAACAAGAAACTTGGCGGCTTGCCATCGCAGCAGTTCCTGGCGAAGGTCGATCCTTTGCTGGCGGGCGTCCGCGACAAACTGGAAGGCGAGTACGCTACATCGGATCAGATCGCAGGCCGCCTTTCGCCACAATGGGCGGAGAAACTAGGACTTAAGGCGGGCATCCCCATTCCGGTGGGCGCCTTCGATGCCCACTGGGATGCGATCGGCGCCGGCTGCCGCACCGACGACATGGTCAACGTAATCGGCACTTCCACCTGCATTATCGGGATCACGCCTTCGGTGAATCTGGTGCCAGGCGTATGCGGCGTGGTGCAGGGAAGTGTTCATCCGCAGCGCACCGGAATCGAAGCGGGGCTCTCGGCGGTGGGCGATATCTTCAGCGCTATTGCGACACGAGCCGCCAGCAACGTGGAAACGCTGAGCCGTGGACTCGATAAGTACCGCGCCGGCCAGACCGGCCTGCTGCGGCTCACGTGGGACAACGGCGATCGCACGGTGCTTGTAAATCCAAATCTGCGGGGGATCACGTTCGGTTGGAATTTGCAGAGCACGGCGCAGGACGAACTGTTCGCGGCCATCGAAGGAACCGCGATGCATACGCGAGTGATTCTCGATCGCATGGAGGAGCATGGCGTCCGCATTCGCCGC
>Ga0302324_100026411_pt1 | contig 11099 bp, 13 predicted proteins | sample Palsa_T0_1_FD_201949 | JGI IMG/M metagenome (GOLD analysis project Ga0302324, IMG submission 201949) | Peat permafrost microbial communities from Stordalen Mire near Abisko, Sweden - Palsa_T0_1 | ecosystem: Environmental > Terrestrial > Soil > Palsa > Peat permafrost | place: Sweden: Abisko... | reverse complement strand
TGAGTTATAAAGAGCCGGTATCTTTAAAATCCGCCAATCCGCGAAGACGGGTTAACAATGGTCCCCTTGAACCGGCGCAGGTAATTCCCGAGCATGCGCGCATCGGGCTTCTGACCGCGCTTGCCGGTATCTTTAAAGGCCAGAGCCTCCAGCGCCGCATACAGTTCCGGGTACGTCGGCTCCATCGTCTTAGTCATCTCGTCGTAGAGGACGGGTCCAGCCCGAACCGTAGACATGCCTTTCAGGATCGCATCGGCCAGCCGTACTCGTGACCCGCTGCCGAGGCCGATGACCTCTGCCCATGCCTCCAGCAAGGCACGTAACTCAGCCCGTTCTGGATCCTCTGCGCGCGCGATCTCCATGGATTGGACAGGGTCGGCTTTGCCGAGCCAGATCAGAGCTGAACGAACCAAATCGCTCCAGCCCTCGAACGACGCCAATCTCGGCGCCTTGTTCAGCCGTCCAGCCACGACATAGGCGCGGCAAATCGTTAGCGCCGCAGCGATATAGGCACCACGATTCGCCAGCACGCGCTCGACCGGATCGGAGTCGAACTGGCGAAACTCTGGTCGTTCCATCTCCGAATCAAGATTGACGGTGATGACGCGGCGGCACAAATCGCCAACAATCGTGAAGTTATTGCCGGTGGCGAAGGTCGATGTCCCGCGCGCCTCGATGCGAACCCGTTCTGATCGGCCGAGAACGCGGATCTCGACCACCGGCCTCTCGATGATCTGGCACAGCGCATCGCCGCCGAGTTCGCCGCTGATGTTGTCGATGTTAATCAATGGCTGGCCGGCCATCATTGCGGCACCAAGTCGTTTCTCCATCTCTGCCGTGTCAGGGCCTGTGGACATCACCGGCATCAGCTGGCCGATGGCGATAGCGGCGACGGTGTCGAACAGGAAGCTCTTGCCTGATCCGGCCGTCGGCGCACGACTGGCGTGCATCGGTAGCACCGGGAAGGCACCACGAACCACCGTGCTAATCAATGCAGATAGCGCCACGGCCTTCGAGACTTCGTCAACAAACGGAAATCCAACCAGCAGACCTTCGAGCAGCTTCAGCGCGGCGAGCGCATTCTCCTTGGTCGGCTGATCGGGTATCGACGGCATAGGCGGCGGCTCGACGAGCAGTAGCCCCGTCGCCTCGTCGTAGCCCTTGTCCATCAAGAGCGAGCCATCTGGACGCATGGTCGGCGTCGAGATCACTCCTGCAATGGACTTGAACTGCCAATCGCCCGCCCTGGCCATCACGGTGGCCGCCGTTTCGGTCGGCGGATTGGTCAGGTTCATCCGCTTGTTTCTTCCATCATACTTCACCCAGATCGCGTGACGTCCCATGAGGTCGCGCATATAGACGGTGTCAAGTATCCGAAGTTGCGCCACCTTGGTCTTGCGGCCGCGAGATGCGTCTACCGTCTCAATGATCGGCCGAACCAATGTCAAGCCACGCTGATAGACTTCCACGCCAGCCTGGATCAGCATGAGTTCGGCCTTGGTCGCCAGTGCAGAGAGCTGCCCGTCCTTTATCTCAATGATCGGTAGATCACTGTCGGGCGGTGCGTCGTTGGATTCGGCCGGCTCGTCTTCTGTGGCGGAATCTGCCGACTCTTGTTGCGTATCGCTGGATTTGGCCGACTCATCTTGTGCATCACCGGATTCGGTACCGGGCTCTCCTTTCGGTGACACTCCGGTGCATTAATAAAGAAATCGACCAGGCTTCCCGCGTTCGCCGCATCGGCATTTAGCCAATCCGATACGTCCCCTTTCTCTGGAAGGTCCGGCAACTGCACAATTCGAATACTGGCGGCTACACCATGCAACGCGGTCGCGGCAGCGAGCGACTTTTTACCGCCCGGCACGTCGTTATCCTCAAGAATGAAGACATTCCGGCCGGCCAGGGCATTAACGCAATCCGCCGTCCACTTGCCGTCACCCGCGATCGTAGTTGCGCAGTGACCGAGCAATGCAACGCGATCCGCATCTTTCTCGCCTTCGCACAAGAAGACACTGGCATCTTGGTACTCATTGATTTCGGGCCAGCGGTAGATGACGCGCTTGACGCCGTCGAGACTCCATATCCAGCCGCTCTTGCCATCCGGTCGGCGCTGCCGGAAGTCTTTCGGTTCATAGCGCACTCCCTGATAAAGTAACGTACCGTCTAGGTCGGTGTAATTGTACGTTGCAGCGATCGTGCGCTCGCTGGTCTTGTGTCTTGGCTCAGGCTTCTGTGCGCGTTCTGGCACGCGCAGGAATTTCGCGATATCGAACACCGCAGCGGTATCGTCGGCAAGCCCCTTAACTTGCTGCCACAACCTGACAATATCTCCGCCATGGCCGTTGGCAAAATCATTGAATAGGCCCGTCTTTGTGTTGATGCTGAACGAAGCAGGGTCCTTGTCCGGCCTGGTCGGGTTACAACACCAAAACTCGTCACCCTTCGTTTTTCCGCGGCTCGAAACCGGGATCAACTCGTCAATAAGATCGTCAAGGTTGGCAAGTATCGCGGCCCTGACGTCATCGAAATCGACGTTGGGGCGATTGCGTCTGGCGCGAATCTCTGACTCGTCGAATCCATTCGACCCGTTCAAGATTGCACCGATGCGGCGGCCGTGCGGGGAAGGGATGATGCTTGGCATGCCCCGACATCGGGCAGTCCATCATAATAATTATCGACGGAATCCAAATCTATAATGACCTTGCCGCCGTCCTTCTTCGCCAGAATGGCCTGGCTCTGCATCAACTCGTTCATCTTCGTAGAACCTACACGCATGTAGGCCATCGCTTCCTTTCGGGAAGCATAACGTCTGCCTGCTGCTGGTGATGCTGTCTCGATCATGGTGGTGGTCTCATGTTGGGCTGTTGACGCGAAAAAACTCCCGCGCTCGCGCAAGCGAGAGGGAGGTGTGGCTGGTTGCGATGTCGGGGTGTATCTGCTGGGCATGTGTGTCGCTCGCTGTTGTGGAAAGAGGAGAAGTCCTCAGAATCCGCGGCAGCGGCATACCCACATCAGCAAGAGCTATTTACGGGGCCACACTCAGGCGGCCAGCCCTTACGACGGTGACACCAAGAGACCCTTCAGAGCCTCATGTCAACGCATCATTTTCGCTGTCCACCGGCATTTGTTTAGCGAGCCATTCGACAAGCGTTAAACATTCTATTGTCGAATGGTTTGACGCGGTTTTCGCGCTGTTGCCTCCGCCGCTGGGGTGATCGGCACCACATTGTCACCGCGCATGGCTAGCGCGGTCTACGCGCCGACCATGCCGTCGATCCGGTCGGCCCAATGCTGCATCATCCTCGCGCGCTGCTTGATCAGCGACACCGGCCCGGTCCGATTGTAGATCGCGCGCGTGCTATCGGAATTAACGTGTGAGAGCTGTAGCTCGATGGCGTCATTGTCCCAGACCTGCCGGTCGTTCTCGTCGGTCTCCAGATTCATCAACGTCGAGAAGGTCGAGCGGAATCCGTGCGCGCAATGTTCGGTCTTGGTGTCATACCCAAGAAGCCGTAGCCGCTTGTTCAGGCTATTGTCCGAGATCGCCTCATCATGGCTGCAAGAGAAGGCGTATTGGCGCTCGCCGGTCAGCTCGCGCAGTTGCCGTAGGATGGCAATTGCCTGCCGCGACAACGGCACGAAGTGCGGATCGTCCTTCCGCTCGGGGTCGTTGCGCATCTTCACCTTGTGAGGCGGGATCGTCCAGAGCGCCGAATCAAAATTGACCTCGGGCCATTCGAGGAAACCCGCTTCGCCCGGCCGCGCCGCTGTATAAGCGACGAAACGCACGCCATGCCCGACCACGTCGTCGAAGCGCGCGCCGGGGAAGGGGGCCGAGATAGTTTTGAATAGGTCCGCAACCTTGACCGGATCGACCAGAGCCGGGCGGCTCTTGACCTTCTTCTTGATCAGTTGCTTGTGCAGATTACGCGCTGGATTGATGCCCGCGCCATGGCTGTCGCCGTAGTCAAAGATTTGTTCGGCGGTCGAGCGCAGCCGATGCACGGTTTCAAGGGTTCCGGCCTTCTCATATTTCTTTAGGAAAGCCAGCAGCTCGGGGCGGAATTCCTGACGGGCGACGTCATTATATGGGCGGGCGCCGAAGTCGGCCTTGAGGTAGCGAATCATCCGCTCGGTGCGAGTGATCGATTTCTCGCCCAACCCTTCAGCCTTCTGTTTGGCGAGGAAGTCGTCGGCCTTCTCGCCGAAGGTTGCCTTGACGGTCGCGCTCTCACGCTTGGCATCTTGCTTCACGACGCCAGGATCGACACCCGACCGTATCGCCTGCTTGGCAACCTCGCGTTTGTCGCGGGCATCGACCAGCGTGATATCGGGATAGGGGCCGAACGAGATGCCTTTTTGCTTGTCTCCGAACCAGTAGGACAGCTGCCAGAGTTTTGAGCCCTTGGGGGTGACCAGCAGGCGCAGGCCGCCGCTGTCGCTGATCTTGTAAGGCTTATCCTTCGGCTTGGCGTTGCGGCAGGCGGTGTCGGTCAGCATGGATGGCTACCTCGGACTGGCCAGGGCGGTGGGTGGGGGAACGTGGGAAAAGACGGGCTAAAACCGGACTCCCGCTGACGGATTCGAACGAGCGGCCGCCTATACCTAGAATTCCATTCCCACATCTTCCCACAATTTGGTGCGGCTGCAGCCGGTCAGACGCGAGCGGCCACGAAAGGCAGCGTACTTGAAAGCCATTGATTCACAAGGCTAACTTTGACACTAAACGGTGGTATGGGGAAGGTGGCGAAAGGTGGCGAAATGGCCTTGTGGCTCCCCGGGCTGGATTCGAACCAGCGACCATTCGATTAACAGTCGATATCCGGAGATTTTTTAAACCCTTGATTGTCTACATGAAAATTATGTAGGCACAAAGAAACCCATATTTTTACGGCATTTCCCTTAAGACCATTTGTTTGTTCTTGCATGTCATTTCAGTTCGCATATGTTTCGGGGTGCCTACATATTGCCTACATAAAATAGCTGAAAATCCGAAATGACCACGCGACGTTTCGTCGAATCCCTCACACGGAGAGATATGAAATGACAGCAATCAGCGAAAAGATCGTCAAGGAATTGCCGGTGCCCGCCGCCGGTTATTCGATCGTCTATTTCTCCGGCGCGGCCCTGCAGGGTCGCGTTGCACCGTCTGGCTTTGGCGTTCGCACCACAAGCGCGGGTCGCAAAGCCTTCATTTGGTTTCACCGTCACAACGGCAAGAAGCATCTCGAAACCATCGGCGCATGGGAGCCGAAAGCTGGCGGCCTGACCGTCTATGACGCGATCGATAAATGCATCAAGCGCAAGCAAGCCATCGCCAAGGGCGTCGACCAGAAGGGCAACGATGTCGACGCCCGGCCGGTGCGAACGCGGCGCTCGCAGGATGGCAATAAACCGGCACAAATGAATGTTGCCGCCTTAATTGATCATTTCACGAAGCGTTACCTCGACGGCGGCAATTTGCGCACCGCCGGGATGATCAAGAGCCAGCTCGACCGGCTGGTGAAGCCCCGGATCGGGCGGCTTGGCATCTATGAGGTTAAGCGTTCCGATATTTCGAAGATGTGCGACGCAATCAACGACGACCACGGCCCCCGCATGGCCGATCTGTCGCTCGCCTATATCCGCAAGGCGTTCCACTGGTACGAACTCAATGGCCACGACGACGACTTTAAGTCGCCGATTGTTCGCGGTATGGCGCGGCAGAAGCCGTCCGATCTGGAACGCGACCGCATCCTCGACGATGACGAAATACGTGACCTGTGGGCAGCTCTTGACGTTGTAGAGCCCATCTGTTTCCGAAACTATGTGAAGCTGCTGCTGCTGACCGCTACCCGCCGCCGCGAGGTGGCGGACATGACTGCGGGCGAACTCGCCGGCGACCTCTGGACGATTCCGAAGGCGCGATACAAAACCAAGGTGGATCACACCATCCCGTTGACCGCCATGGCGCGGGAACTGATCGGCTCGCCAAAGTCCGGCTTTGTGTTCAGCACAACCGGCGGCAGCTTGCCGATCAGCGGCTTTTCCAAAAGCAAGGCCCAGCTCGACAAGGCCCTCGCTCTGGTTCGTGCGAAGGCAGGGCGGCAGCCAATGGAACCTTGGACATTTCACGATCTGCGGCGCACCGCGCGCAGCCTCATGAGCCGGGCAAGGGTGCCTACTGATCATGCCGAACGCGCCCTTGGCCATGTGATCCCCGGCGTGCGCGGTGTGTATGATCGGCACGCCTATGACAACGAGAAGAAGATGGCATTCGAGTTGCTGGCCGCGATGGTCCGCAAGATTCTCGATCCGAAAAGCAACGTGGTGCCGTTGATCAACAAGGCGCGCTCTACTAGCTGAGCTAAGACAGCAGAATCCCGCCAATGAGAGAGCCGCCTCCGGGCGGCTTTTTCGTTTGCTGCATTCTGGAACGTCTTGGAACAACTAAATCCCAATAAATGGGGAATACCGGCCGTCAGAGGGTTTCGGCCCTTGCCTCCGCACCGGTTAGCTTATTGCGTGCGCCGTTCAACGAGACGAAGGCAGCGAGCAATGGCAACAACCGAAATTGCGACAGACTACATCTCCCAGAAGGAACTCGCGGAGGAACTCGGCAAACTCCGTGGCAAGGCTTACTCGCCGTTCACATTGATGGCGTGGGAACGCAATGGGCGCGGGCCGCCGGTGACCCGCATCGGCCGCGATGTCTTTTACTTCAGGCCCAGCGTCGAGAAGTGGTTGCGGGCGCAGGAGAAGGCGAAATGACCACCGCGGTCGAGGAAGCCGAGCGCGAGATCGCAGCGGAAGAAAGAAACATGCGTTGGGTTCGCAAGATCAACCGCGACCCGGCGCTGCCGGCGATCTGCGTCAAGGTTGCTCTCGCCATCGCCGTCGCGGAGATGTCGACCTCGATCAAGGTGATCGCCGACCAGTGCGCGCTGAGCACCGATCAAGTGCAGGACGCGATCGATGAGCTGGAGGGCGGCGGATATCTTGCCGTCGACAGTTTACCGTTCCCGGAGATCACACAATGACCGGAGCTAAGTCGATCCCGGTTGCCGAGATGATCAACCACGTCGAGAGCCTCTGCCGCTCTCACAATATCGGCTTGTTTTGGTGCGTTCGCTCGGACAGGTCGTACTCAATGCGCGCTCTTCAGGAAGTCATGATCGCCCCCATCAAATCGGTTGTGACCTACGCGGTGGCGCTGCATGAGATCGGACACCTGAGGGGTCGCCACCAAGACAGTCGACGGTGCATGGTTCGCGAGCGATGGGCTTGGGACTGGGCAAAACGTAACGCCCTCGTCTGGACGCCTAGGATGGTGCGTTGCGCCGCTGCGTCGTACGCTGACGGCCATGCCGACGTTGTCGATCAAAACTGGCAACCCGACGAGGTCCCATCATGAGAAAGCCCGTCAGCGCCCGCATCTGCTGCCCGTGCGGCCACAAGGGCACGATCGTGGCTGCTCCTAGCAGCCGGCCTCTCAAGCTGCGGTGTTCGAAATGCGGCCGGCGCGACGCCGTGATCTTGCCGCGCCAGAAGATGCCGGCGTGGGCCAAGCAATTGCGCGTCGCTGGCGCGACGATGCATTGAAATGAGAAGCAATTCTAATTTGAGAAATGAGACCCTGCCCGGGAGCATTGCCCCGGGCAGGAAGATCATCATCTTCGTGAACAACCACGTCAACAGAACCGGCCGCCACAGCCGGGCCACACATCAACAGGAGCCGAAGTGTTCGATAGTGATAAGTCGCGTACCACCAATTCGCAAGCGTCAATAGCATCATCAGCCAAGAAGAAATTCGACGGCGAGAGCAAGGCCCAGCAAGCCGCGCACCGGGCAATTGCACGGCGCTATGCCTGGGATGAACGCCGCCAGAGCGACGAGCGGCGTCGATATCCTTTCTTCGCGGTGAAGCGTCTGCGCGAACTCGAAAACCTCTTCGCTCGCCGATATGGCGCGACGCTGCCCGACGATGACGCTGGACGGGACGATCTCTACATCGCCGCCAGCCATATCTTCCAGATGGGCTCCCCCGACGTACACATCCCGGCGTGGGCACGCCTCTGGGCACCTTGGCTTGGCGAGGAAGAGTGTGCCGCGCTTATTGCCGAAGTGGCCCGCAAACGCGAACACTGGAAGGCTGCCAAGCTCGGGCAGGTCACGCGGCTCACCGATGTCGAACGCACCGAGGAAGACATCACCACCTTCTGGCCCTTCGACGTCCCGCGAACCGAGGTCAAGAAGCGGCGCAAGCGCAAGGACGCGGCGTATCAACAGGCGCAGCGTGCAGATGCCGGGGCCAAGCCGCACGCGCTGTCCGCAGCTCAGACCAAGCCATGGAAAGACTGCAGCCGCGCCACACATTATCGGCGGCAAAAGGCGGCGAGGGTGGCAAAGTCTGAGACGAGTGAGACTAATTCGTCGGCAGCAGATACTTACTATGTGGTGACGACGAAACAGTCTCATCGGGCTCAAGCCGAGCCGGTGCCAGATACTCTGCGATGCCATCCAACCGGCGGCGTCGACGGCCAAAGGGCCGGCGTCTTCAGCCGCGCAGTGCCTGCGCTCTCGATCACCATGGCGAGCAGTTGAGAAAAGAGATGTTGAAACACCACCTTCTTTGCCGCGCGCGACCCTGCTTACAGCGGCATCATCTTTTTAGAAATGTAACGCGTGTAACAAAAAAATATCGCATCCAAGTTCCACCATGGATGCATCTTCTAAAGATGGGGTGCCGCCAAATGTAACACGGCGCCGCTTTCTGGCGGGCCGATAACGGTGGTCCTGATCTGGACCACGACGCTGATGATACAGCGCAGCGCTTGTTGAACGACACAGCACCAGCCGCTACATTATCAACACCCGCAACAGCAAGAGACACCACCACCGGCCATGCCAGTTTTACGGAACGTCAGACACGAACGCTTCTGCAGAGAATACCTGAAAGGCGCGGCGATAGGCCTTTCACAAGGGGAAGTCTACGCAACCGTGTTCGGAACATCCGGTCACGCCGCCGCTGCATCCGCAAGTCGGCTGCTACAACGTGATGACGTAAAGGCCCGTCTCTCAGAGCTGTCCCGTCCGGCCGCCCGGCGCGCTAAGACGACGATCGACTCGCTGATCGACCAGTTTGACCAGGTGTTCGACGGTGCGATGAGCGATCGGCAGTTCGGCGCGGCCGGCAGCGCGGCCACCATCAAGGCCAAGCTGACCGGCTTTCTGCGCGACAAGCTTGAGGTCGGCAGGGTTGGCGAGTTTGACAACTGCAGCACGCGGGCGGAACTGCTCGACGCCTTTCTCGTCGACACAAGCCCGGCGGAGCTGCTGCGCACGCTGGATGAGCTGCGATCTGAGGTCGAGGCGCGGGCTGCCGATCAGGCCGTCACCGTCGTCGAGATCGAGGCGCCGCGCGATCAGGTCGACAGGCTGGCGTTGCCGGCATGGCGGAAACCGGGCCGGCGATAACGGTTTCTGCCGACATACTGCCGACACGAACCGAGCCGATCAGCCAAGCCATTGGTAACGCTGGCCTATCGTCACCAGACCACATGATAATAAATCAGGTGCGCGCGGTTTTTGGTGTGCCGCGCACCCGGATGTCGAGTGACGGAAACAATCACCGGCGCCACGGGCATAGGTGGAATCGCCCGGGTCCCCTCTCCGATTCCTGCAGGGGAGCCGTACTCCCCCCGGCAGGGCCGCCTATACGATCACCGCCTCTTTTTTGCCTTCAGGGCTCGTCCCCTCCCTCTTCACTTTCCCAAAATTATTTTTCAGAAGTTCCCGCCAATTTTTGCGCCAGTTTTTTCAAATCGATCTCGGTAATCTACGCACGCCGGAGGTTTGAACCGACGTGCGGCTGACGTCAGCCGGAAGTGCCTCTTCCGATGAGCTAGAAGCACGGGAGCTGGATGGAGTTATTTCGGTGGCGGAAGAAACTCGTTCCGGTCGCCTCAACGTTCGTTTGGCGCATCAAGCGCAGCAGCCTTCAATAAAAAATTATGGGGCAACGACACCACGCGCGGCACCACTGTGCCGGCAATATCGGCGTGCTCGATCGGCTCGTTATAGTGCAGTAGGCGGGCTTCCTTACGGGCATCGTCGAACAACTTGGCCAGCTCGTCATCCGGCATAGCGGAGATGCGCTGGGAGTTGATGATCATCTCCCTGCCCATCCTCAGAGCCTGCTCTGCCCATTTCCAGAAGCTCTTACTGTTCGGCTGCCGACCAATAGGATTACCCATCGGCATTCGCTCGGTTGCCTTCAGCGCGCTGCCCAGCTTCCAACGCGCCCGCATCCGCAGTTCGTTGATCGGCCGCATCTCCTCGACGTCGAACATGCCACCGCCATCGCGGCCTGCGGAGCCCCGTGGTGCGTTCTGCGGCGCGTGGGTCTTTGTGTCGCCGTGGCGGATAATCGCACCAGCGGGCCGCGCTGGGCTCGGTGGGAGGCATCCAACGTGGCGATCAACGTGGTTTTTCGTCAACTTGCGTTGGAAACCCGGTTTGCCGTGTAGTATGATCATCCCCATGAAACGAGAAATAACCATTCCATCGTCCTCCGCCGATGTTGTCGCCGATCCGGCGAAGTTCCTGCGCGATCTGCGCATGTCGGTCCCTGATTTCGACTATCGGGCTGCGGCGGCCCTCGCCGACGCTTTAGCCGAAGAGGAGATGCTTGGCGAAATGGCCTCTTTTCGGAAGGCAGTGACCGGCGTCGACAACACGATCTTTGTTTCGACGAAATCCGGGGTTCGGCATGGCCCGCGCATCAAGCTGGCGGTCAATCCGGCTACGCATGTCAGTCCGAGCGGCGATACCGCATCTGTCAATTTCGACGGCGAAGTCACGGCGGGTCAGTTGCCGTCAGACCTGTTGCGGCAGGCGCAGCGGTTCATCGAACTTAATCGCCAAACTTTGCTTGATTATTGGGAAGAGCGCATTTCGACTGACGAATTGCGGCAGCGACTAAAACGGATCAGCTAGTACTACTGCGTCACAAGTTCCTCCGCACGCGTCGCGCAGTTGAAGCGCGACAGCATGGGCATCGTGGCAAGACCCTGACGAGAGCGTCGATGATGCGCCGGCGCACGGTGGCGATCGAGTTT
>Ga0302324_100026407_pt1 | contig 11099 bp, 11 predicted proteins | sample Palsa_T0_1_FD_201949 | JGI IMG/M metagenome (GOLD analysis project Ga0302324, IMG submission 201949) | Peat permafrost microbial communities from Stordalen Mire near Abisko, Sweden - Palsa_T0_1 | ecosystem: Environmental > Terrestrial > Soil > Palsa > Peat permafrost | place: Sweden: Abisko... | reverse complement strand
TGCAAGGGCAGAGGATGATTCCGTTCGTTGACGGCGGCGGACTGCAGCTCAGGTCGCAGGAGCTGCCGGCCGCCTACGCGATAAATGGCGCCTTTTATCTCGTGACGCCCGGGTACTTGCGCGAGCATCGATCGCTGTATGGCGCCGACATGGTGCCGCTGATCATGAACGAACCTGCGCAATCCCTCGACATCGATACCGAATGGGACTGGCGCATGGCGGAGGCGATGCTCTCGGTCCGAAACATAGAGCCTGAATGAGACGGGTCGTCTATCTGATCGATCAACCGTTCGACGATCGCAATTACCGGCGTTTCGGCATCCAGGCGTGGATCGACAGGAATTGGTCGGTCGAAGTGTGGGACCTGACGCCGTGGGCGCACCCGCGCTTCTGGCATGAGTTCATCGCCCTGGGCATGAGGATCAGGGAATTCGCGGGCTATTACCCCATAACTTCCGGCAGGGAACTCTCCCGCAGGCTGGCGCAAGCCGGCCGGGTCGAATACTTCATTGATCTGAGCGGAGAAAATTATTATTCGACGCGAGCGATAACCGCGCTAGCCCGCAGCGGTGCGATCAGAGTGACTTGCGCTTTAGGCTCGATCCCGATACCTGATCGGATCAAACGCCGCCGCCTTGGCGCAAAACTGGCCAGGCTCTTGGCCAGAGGTCCAAGAAACGCATTCAGATCGTTGAGCAGCGCCTTCTTCTCGAGGTGGATTGCATCGCGTATCGCCCCGGGACTGACGGTCGTTGCCGGCCAATACTCCATGAAGGACGCCACGCGCCGCCACACAATGATCAAGGCGCACAATTTCGATTACGATATTTACCTTGAGCTGATGAAATCGGATGCCACATCGACAGGAAATTACGCGGTCTTCATCGATCAGGATTACTGCTTTCATCCGGAATTCATTGATCCTGGAACGGCCATCGTCACACCCGATAAATACTTCGCTACGATGCGTAACGGGCTCAGGGAGATCTCCAAAGCACTTAATGTCAAAGTACGGATCGCGGCACATCCGCGAGCGGCGTATCAAAGCCGTGGGATGGATTGCTTCGGGGAATTTCCGATTGAATACGGCAACACAGCTGAGTTAGTCCAGCGGTGCCAAGCGGTGGTGTGTCATGACAGCACGGCCATACAGTTTGGCGTGTTGTTCGCAAAGCCACTGATCTTCGTTACGACCGACGAATTGATGCTGTCTTATGAAGGCCGGTCAATCGCCAAGGTGGCGTCAGAATTCGGCAAATCGCCCGTCAATCTTGACCGCCCGGACCTTCGGACGGTGGACTGGCGCAGGGAGGTCAGCGTCGATCCCAGAAAGTATGCAGACTACAGGAATAAGTACGTAAAGACGGATGGCAGCCCTGAAATGCCGCTTTGGGACATCGTCATCGATCACATTGAGATTGCCAAATGTTAAGTTGTGATTGCTCGCGGTTGCGGCAATATGTTACTGATCATCAAAGGGTGAGGGATTCATGTTCAATTCAAAGAAATCAAACGTCGCTGCGGTGGTCGCCGTCGCGGCCTGGGTCTTCGGACCCGGCTATGCGACTGCCACGGTCGTCACGCCGGGCGTTCCGGTAACGATTACCCAATCATTTGCCTACACCAACTATGGCGGCGGTGACTTTGTCTTTTCGACCAGCGCCCAGGTGTCGGGCTGCGAGAGCGGCTGGTACATGAAAACTACGGATCCCGGTTACAAGGCGGCTGTGTCGGTGGTCCTGACCGCCCAGGCGTCGGGGCTGCAGGTCATCGTATACGGGGACACCGCAGACCTCTGGAGCGGGTCGCCGACCGGCCATTTCTGCCGGCTCCAGACGGTCGGCGTGAGTTCCTGAGGCGCGCCTTTTCGGAGCGGTCGCCGGTGTTTCCAGGTTGTGACCTCATGATGAAGCGGCTCGGCGACGCCAAAGCCACGGTGCTAGCGGTGCTGCTGGCGCTCGGCAGCGCCGCATCGGGCATTGGGCCGGCGTTTGCCGGGACGCCGAATCTTTATTTCTATACGGTAGGCGTAAACAGCGGGCAACCGACCGCTGTGATGTTCGATGGCCAGTCAATATGGGTCGCCGTTCAGGATACGGGCGGTGGAATCGTCGAGAAAGTGACGGCAAGCGGGGAGGTCGTTTCGAGCACGCCTGTCGGCGACGCTCCCATCGAGATGACATACGACGGTGCGAACGTATGGGTCACCAACTATTCGTCGAGCACCCTGTCGGTTGTCGGTCAAAATGGCGAGCTCCTGAAAACGATTTTCCTGCCACTTATCACGCATCCAGAGGGAATACTGTTCGACGGCAAATACATATGGACAGCTAACAACGGTGCGAACGTGAACACCGTGAGCAAATTTGATGCTGCCAGCATGACTCTCGTTGCAACCTATCCTGTCGGGAACGCTCCGGACGGACTGGCTTTTGACGGCACTTATGTGTGGGTGACGAACAGCTACAGCAATAACGTGATGAAACTTGATAGAGATACGGGGGAAGTCGTTCGCACCTATCCCACCGGCACCTACCCGCTGTCCATCATTTCCGTTGGCGCAGACATGTGGATCGGGAATGGCGCCATTGACGCGGGATTGCCGCCGCTTGCCGCAGCGAGTCTGACCGAGCTGCGCGTCAATGGCGGCGTCGATCTCGGGACTTTTGCCGCGGGCAATGCCGTGCGGGGTCTCGCTTACGATGGCTCGTCGATTTGGGCGTGCAATTCCCTTAGCGATACTGTCACGCGCATCAGTGCCTCGGATGGCGCGCCTCTGGGCACATACCCGACCGGAAGGGCGCCGCGCGGGATCGCGTTCGACGGCGTGCGCATGTGGATTGCAAACTCGGGCGACAGCTTCCTGACCGTCGTTACACCCGATGACACCCCGATCAACGTAATACCCGGGAAGGAAATTTTCGCCTTTTACCTCCCGGGAGTCTACATTGACCCCAAGCTGCTGGCGCCCGTAGCAGGTAACGGCGCGGCGTTCGAGGCCGGGATAACCTCCAACAAACCTCCCGTTTCGCCTGGAGTTGCTGCGCTTGGCGGTATATTGGATGCGTTGTTGGATAACAACTAGGGCCACGCCGATGGTCTGGAGTTGAAAACAGCCATCAAGAACGCCCTCAAGCAGATCATTGACGTATCGGTTGCGGGTCTGGGCAAGGGCGCAATCGGGCGCTACCTTTACGGCCGGATTATTCAGAGCGCAATGCATCGGGTCGCTGAGGTCGAGCACAATGGGTTCAAGCTGACTTTCTCCACTGCCAACGCGCTGAACAAATTCCGAGCCGACACTTTTTCCACCAAGGAGCCGGAAACCCTGCAGTGGATAGATTCCATGGCACGTGGCTCGGTCATGTGGGACGTCGGTGCCAACGTCGGACTCTATGCCTGTTACGCTGCCAGGGCGCGTGGTTGTCGAGTGTTTGCGTTTGAGCCTTCAGTGTTCAACCTCGAAGCGTTGGCCCGCAACATCTTCCTCAATCGGCTGACCGAACAGATTACGGTGGTGCCGCTCCCGCTTACCGATTTACTCGCCGTCAGCAACCTCAGTTTGACCAGTACCGAATGGGGTGGGGCAATGTCCACCTTCGGGCAGCCGTTTGGCCACGATGGAGAACCCATCCGCAAGGTGTTCGAATTCTCAACGATCGGTCTTTCGATGGTTGACGCGATTGATCTGTTGAAGATTCCGTTCCCGGAATACATCAAGATCGATGTCGATGGAATCGAGCACTTGATCCTGAAGGGCGGGATCCCCGTCCTGCAGCGGGTGACGAGCGTGCTGGTGGAGATCAACGACAGATTTGCGTTCCATGCCGACTCGGCAAGCCAGTACTTGCGGGAAGCTGGGCTGTCGCTCAGGGAGAAAAAGCATGCTGAGTATTTCGATTCCGTTCCCGGGGCTGCGCGCTACACCTTTAACCAGATATGGGGCCGCTAGACCTTGCGTAAACCCCGGTCGACCATCTGATTCTTAAGGGCGATTCGGTGCCAAATTTCGTCTCGAACGGATTGCGCGCGTTGCTGCGTGCGCGACAGGCGAGCCTTAGCAGGGCCAGTGCCGACGACATCAGGGCCTTGTTGAATGGTGACGCGATCTCCCTGCTGGATGTCGGAGCCTCAGGCGGCATCATTCCCCGATGGCATCCTTATCGAGAGAATATCGCCTTCACCGGTATCGAGCCGGATCAGCGCTCGATTCCGGAATTGCTCAATTCGCCGGACGTCGAGGTATTCAGAAGCTACGAGATCATCCCGGCGGCAGCATGGAGTAGCAGCGGACCGTTGGGCATATCATTCACACGCAAACCGATGTGCTCGTCCCATTTCACCCCGAACTTTCCGTTCCTGTCGCGCTTTCCGGGCGCCGCGCGGTTTGACGTGGTGGGGTCTACCGAAATCGAATGCCGGACCGTCGACGAGCTGCTGGCCAGCACCGGCAAGCAGGTCGATTTCATCAAACTCGACCTGGAAGGGGGCGAGCTGGCCGTGCTCGCGGGCGCACCAAAGACACTTGAAACTTGCATCGGATTGCACGTTGAAGTCTACTTTCAGGCGTTGCGCGAAAACCAGCCGTTGTTTGGTGACGTCGCCCGGTTCCTGCACGAGCGCGGACTGGAATTCATGGATTTTGTTTCGTTATTCCGCTGGGAGCGCGACTCGCTCGACGGCGCCGGTCAGGCGATCTTTGGCGACGCGCTGTTCTTGCGCGACCCGGAAAGCCTCGTGGGCCTGGCGAACGGAGAATTCATGACTGCCCGCAGGGCCAGGGTCTACCTGGCCATCCTTACAATCTATGAACGATATGATCTGGCATTGAAGTTCATCGATCTCCTTAGGGCACAAGGCAGGGCATTGAGTGCCGAGGACATGGAACGCTTCAGTTCCATGATCGGCAGGCGCAAAGCCCGCTTCGGGCGCCGCTTCCGTCTTGCTTCAATGCTCGGCCGTTCGTTCTCGCGTTATGCCGGCCAGAACTACAGTTTTCATTATCTGTATTGACTGAACGGAAGCCCTCGGATCGCCCTCCAGGCACCGATGAATATCCTCAAGGTTGGCATCGCCGGGTTTGGTGTCGTTGGCACGCGCCGCAAGGACTGCATTGGCCGCGAGGGTCGCATGCGCGTAGTGGCGGTATGCGACCGGAATTTTTCCGACGAAGGTACGCTGCCGGATGGCACCCGGTACTATCGCGACTATCGCCGTCTGCTGACAGAGGACCTGGACGTACTGTTCGTCTGCCTGACCAATGACATCGCGGCGGAAGTCACGATCGCCGGGCTGCAGGATGGCCTGCACGTTTTCTGTGAAAAGCCGCCCGGCAGAAGTGTCGAAGACATCGTGCGTGTAATCGCCTGTGAGCGGCAGCACCCGGGGCTGAAACTCATGTACGGGTTCAATCATCGCTACCATGAGTCGGTGCAGGATGCGTTGAAGATCCTCCGTTCCGGTGAACTTGGCCACGTCATCAACATGCGTGGGATGTACGGCAAGGCGAAGCTCATCACCTTCAATCAGCCGGACTGGCGCACGAAACGCGAGATTGCCGGCGGCGGCGTGCTGCTTGATCAGGGCATCCACATGGTCGACCTGATGCGCCTGTTCGGCGGTGAATTTCGCGAGGTGCTGAGCTTCATATCCAACGCCCATTGGGGCTATGACGTAGAGGACAACGCCTATGCGCTGCTGCGCACGCCCGACGGGATTGTCGGCATGCTCAATTCCTCGGCCACGCAGTGGCGGCACCGGTTTCACCTCGACATCAATCTCGCGCGAGGCAGCCTAATTCTCGGCGGTATCCTCTCCGGAACCAAGAGCTATGGCGAGGAGACTCTGACCGTCGTGCGGGCGGACCCGGACAATGATCAGGGCGATCCCAGGGAGCAGATCACCCGTTACAACCGGGATCCCTCCTGGAACGATGAAATATCGGCATTTACCCGCTCCATAGTCGGCGACACGCCGGTGGAGAGCGGCACTTCCGATGACGCGCTGCGCACTATGCAGCTGGTGTACAAAATTTATTACGCGGACCGTACCTGGCGTGAGGCCTATGACATCCAGAACCCAGACATCCATGAATAACATCGACCGCATGTACACCTCCGACCCGGTCGAATTCGCCCGCGGCTATCTCGAGTACCTGCAGGCGGTATTGCGGCGCATCGATCCGGCTGAAATCGGGGGATTCATCCGCACGCTGCTCGACGCGCGCGAACGATCGGCAACGATCTTCTTCATCGGTAATGGTGGCAGCGCGGCAACAGCCAGTCATTTTGCCAATGACCTGTCGATCGGCACCAACGACTACGACAAGCCATTTCGAGCATTCAGCCTGACCGACAACGTGCCGATACTCACAGCGATCGGCAACGATTTTGGCTATGACGAGATATTTGTCCGGCAGCTGCGCGCTCTTGGCAAGAGCGGCGATGTGCTGATCGGCATATCCGCGTCCGGCAATTCCCCCAATTTGCTCAAGGCTTTCGAATACGCAAGCTCGATCGGTATCAGCACGATCGCCATCACGGCATTTGACGGCGGCAGAATGAAAGCGCTCGCCAACCAGGGTATCCATGTACCCACTGACCTCAAGGAATACGGACCAGCGGAGGACGCCCACCTGGTGCTGGATCACCTTGTAACTGCCTACCTGATGCGATACGTGAGACGTGGCTGAACTGGCAGCACTTCTCGATCTGGCCAAGGTCGCCGCGGTTCGGGCGGGATCGCAGCTACTCGAGAGAGTCGATGCGGTCGATCGTAGCTTTGTCCACAGCAGGGAACTGCCGCGCGAGGTGAAGGCAGCGGCCGATCTGGCGCTCGAGCGGGACATTCTTGGGGCTCTGGCCGATTCGCAGTTGGCGGTTCTGAGTGAGGAGTCCGGCTATATACCCTCGCCACTGCCCTCGAATCGCTGGTTCATCGTGGATCCGCTCGATGGCACCTTCAATTTCGTCAAGGGCTTGGGTCCGTGCGCAGTCTCGATCGCGCTATGGGAGGACCAGACGCCGATATTTGGCGTGATCTACGATCTCATGGAAGGGCAATTGGCCTGGGGCGGCGCGGGTATGGGCGCCTTCATCGATGGCCGCCCGATCTCGATTTCTGATACCTCAACTCTGGCGATGGCATCAATATGCACGGGTTTTCCGGTGCGATTCGACCTCGACAGCGATCAGTCAATGCGGCACTTCTGTCGCCTCGTCAGCCCGTTTGCGAAGGTGCGAATGATAGGCTCCGCCGCCGTGGCGCTATTGCACGTCGCGCGTGGATCGGCAGACGTGTATCTGGAGCAAAGCATCATGCTGTGGGACGTGGCGGCCGGTATCGCGATCGTGCAGGGGGCCGGCGGAGAAGCGGCCTTCCGGCGCAACGAAGTCGAGTGGTCTTACGATGTGATCGCATCGAATGTTACTCTGATGCCGCAGGTTCCCGGTGCGCAACGAATCGGAAAGTAATCACGGTCAGCGGAGGTCTTGATCTGAGCAAGCTCAACATCAGCTCCGCCATTGCCGACCGATTGTCAGCGTTTATGAAGTCGGACGCATTCAATATTCATTCGAGCGTCGCCAAGACTGAATACTGGCGCTATTTCTCCGATCAGTTGCGCACTGACGTGACGGGCAGTTCGGTGGAGATCGCCGGGCGCTCCGGCTTCTACGTGCCGCCTCCGGCGTCCGCTTTTACGCGAGCTACCCGCAAGCTCGCGCGCGCCGCGAGGCAACCTTCACTGGTTGGTAGTTGGATCGGCCGCGAGGTGGCGCGCCGGTTTGCGATACCGCGGCTGATGTCCTGCGAACAGGCGTTCGATGCCGTCATGAGCGCCGCGGACGTGTCCATACCCCTGATGTCCCCCTTTGCAGTGGATCATCGGAAGCTTGCCCAACGCCCAAACGTCTTCGCGAACGTGGCAAGCGTTGTGCGGCATTACGAAGGTTGGTCTGGAAATAAGGCCTCGGCGAATATAATCAGCCACTACTACTATCAGAACATTCTGCGCGGGTCCGCCGAAGCTGGCCAGATACGAACGGTTCTGGAGATTGGCGCGGGAAACGGCAATTTTCCTTCAATTCTTTACCACGATTGGGCCCCTGTTCGGATCGTGTTGGTCGATCTGCCGGAAACGTTGGCGATATCGATTCCGTTCCTGAGCAGTCTGTTCCCTTCGGCCAGGATCGCAATGCCGAATGAAATTCAGGCTGGCGGTCTGCCAAGAGAATTCGATTTTGCCTTTTTGACCGTGGATCAACTCGAGGTCCTGGAGAGCGACAGCGTCGACCTGGCGATCAACTGCCATTCCTTTCAAGAGATGACACACGAACAGATCGATATCTATTTCAAACTGATCCAACGAGTGTGTCGGGACTCTGGATTGTTCTTCACGGCCAATAGGGTCGAGAAGATACCAACGGGAGCCGATGCGTATTCCGTCGAGCAGCCGGACCCGCCGAACCGAATGGCAGAGTACCCCTGGAATTCCCGGAACAGCGTCCTCGTATACGAGATTTGCAGATTGAGCAGGCTGACACAACTCGATAGCCTGGCAATCCGTCTGGAACGCATTAACAAGTCGCCGAAATGATGGGCGACGCCAATTCGGAAACAGCGTCAACGAACCTCAATTCCCGGGACCGGGTCGCTGTCTGTTCGCGCTCGTTTTCGAGCAACGCGGTGCTGCGAGCGGAGCTGCTGGCCAGATATGCGAAGGTGACGTTTAACGATGCCGGCCGGCAGCTTGCCGGCGACGCGCTGGTTGAGTTTCTGCAAGGTCACGACAAGGCGATCACCGCACTCGAGGTCATCGATCATTCCATATTGGGGCGTCTTCCAGAACTGAAGGTGATCGGGAAGTACGGCGTCGGCCTCGATATGATCGACCTGGCGGCGATGCGCGCGTACGGCAAACGGCTTGGCTGGACGGCGGGCGTGAACCGGCGCTCGGTATCGGAGCTGGTGATTGCCAGTGCGATCTCCATGCTGCGCCACGTGCCGGCTGCTCAGCGCGAGGTCCTGTCAGGTACCTGGCGTCAGCAGGTTGGCGGGAATCTGAGCGGGCGCACCGTCGGAATCGTCGGATGCGGACACGTCGGCAAGGACCTGGCGTTGCTGTTGCGCGCTTTCCAGTGTGCGATTCTGGTCAACGATATTCTCGACTTCCCCGATTTCTACGCGGCTCAAGGCATCGAACCGGTGGACCTGGAGACGCTGCTGCGCCGATCCGATATTGTCACGCTGCACATTCCCCTGAACGACAGCACCCGTGGGTTGCTCGATGCCCGACGGCTGGCGATGCTTAAGCCGACGGCGGTGCTGATAAACACCGCACGTGGTGGCCTGGTGGACGAAGCAGCGCTGAAACACATGCTGCGCGAGCGTCGGCTGGCGGCCGCGGCCTTCGATGTATTCGCGCAGGAGCCGCCCGCCGACCAGGAGCTGCTGGCACTGCCGAATTTCCTCGCGACGCCACACATCGGCGGCAGTGCACAGGAGGCAATACTGGCGATGGGACGCGCGGCGATCCGCGGCCTGGATATCAATGATATCCCCAGCGGCAGTTCATGAGCATACGTCCGAGACCCTCGCTGCTGAATCCGGAGCTGCGGCGACCGAGCGCGTTGCAGTCGGTGCCAAGAGGACCGCAGCAGCTGTGGTTGGATAAGAACGAGAATCTCGATCCGGAGCTGATGGCGCTGACTCACGCAGTGCTGTCGTCGATACCGCGCGAAGTATTGGCTACGTACCCGGAAGCCGGCGAGCTGTACCGGAAACTTGCGCACTGGGTCGGTGTCAGCCCGGAGTCGCTGCTGCTGACGCCAGGCAGCGATGGCGCCATCCGGCTGGCGTTCGAAGCCGTGATCGAGCCGGGGGACGGAGTCATTCACTCGGTGCCAACATTCGCGATGTATCCGGTGTACTGCCAGATGTTCGGGGCGCGGGTGCGCGAGATTCATTACACGCCATCGGCCCAGGGGCCGATGCTGGACACGGCCAAGATCATCGATGCGGTACGCGCGTTCAAACCGAAGCTCTTGTGCCTGCCCAATCCCGACAGCCCAACCGGCACAACCGTGGCGCCCGACGTCATACGCGAGATCCTAACGGCATGCGAGACCGCTGGAACGCTGTTGCTGGTGGACGAGGCCTATCATCCTTTTCACGAGTCGTCGGTGACGTCGTGGACCCAGAGCTCGCCTAACCTGGTCGTTGCAAGAACATTTGCCAAGGCGTGGGGCGTCGCGGGTCTGCGGATCGGATATGCGGTGGCCGATCCTCAGACCATCGCGTTGTTGCACAAGCTGCGGCCGATGTACGAGAGCAGCACACTGGCAATTGAATTCATGTCCAGGATGCTCGATCACACTGCGGCGATGATGCAGTCGGTCGCGAGGATCAAAGATGGAAAGAGTCGGTTCGAGAGCAGGATGCGATCCCTTGGCTTTGGCGTGCTCCAGACTGCCGGCAATTTCATGCATGTCGCGTTTGGTGATCGCGGACCAGTGGTCCATGCGGGGCTGGCGGGCAAAGTCCTGTACCGCGTGGTGTTCGATCATCCGTGCCTGGCCGGATTCAGCCGGTTCAGCGCAGCGCCGCCCTCGATCATGGCGCCGGTAGCCGACCTCATCGAACGGGCGGCAGGAGCGTAGGGCGGATGCCGCAGGCGGGCGAAGCATTGCAGGCAGCTGGTTTCAAAAGTGCTGATATTCAGCGCTCAAAGCAAGCGGACGGCGGTCGTCATCGCTGCAAAAGGCGTCGTTTGTTCGGGAATGAGTCATGAGCAGCAATAGTGTCGCCAGAGTAGCCATCATCGGTTGCGGGCGCGTGTCAGGGCATCATTGTCGATCGGTCGTCCAGACTGCTGGAGCCGAGCTGGTTGCGGTGTGCGATCTGGTGCTCGAAAAGGCCGATCTGTACCGCCAGCAATTCGGCGCGCGCGCATACACCAATTACCACCAGATGCTGATCGAAAACCCGCAGATCAACACTGTTGCGATCGTCACGCCTTCGGGGATGCACTACGAGCACACACTGGACGTCATTTCCCGGTATCGAAAAAGCATCATTGTGGAAAAGCCGACGTTCATGAA
>Ga0302324_100026403_pt1 | contig 11101 bp, 6 predicted proteins | sample Palsa_T0_1_FD_201949 | JGI IMG/M metagenome (GOLD analysis project Ga0302324, IMG submission 201949) | Peat permafrost microbial communities from Stordalen Mire near Abisko, Sweden - Palsa_T0_1 | ecosystem: Environmental > Terrestrial > Soil > Palsa > Peat permafrost | place: Sweden: Abisko... | reverse complement strand
CCGGGATCCGCGCTCGAGTTGGCTGGGTAGCTGCCGCCGGGTGCGGCGAGGGCGTTGAGGGGCGCGCCGAAGTTGGAATAGTAGGGCAGGGTGACGGGGCCGGGAATGCAGGTGGCTGCTACTCCAGCGACGGGGGCGACGAGGTTTTCGGCGCAGGCGGGGTTGGTTGAGGCGACGATGGCGAGGACGTCGCGGGACTGGGCGGGGAGTTCGAGATACTGCTGGTTGGCGAGGTTGAAGCCGTCGTTGCCGGCAGAGGCGATGAGGATGACGCCGGCGTTGGCGGCGGCGTGGGTGACCTGGTCGAATGTGGCCTGGAGGCCGGCGCCGTCGCCTGTGGCGATGTCGACGAGGGTGCCGAGCGACATGGAGACGATTTCGGCGCGCTGGGCGACGGCGTCTTCAATGCCGGCAATGACCCAGCTGAGGAGGCCGGAGGCTTCGCCGGCGTTGCAGCCGAGGGGGTCGGCGGCGGAGGGGGTGGCGGAGGAGAGGCGCTCGAGGACCTTGATGTTGAGGAGGGTGGCAGTGGGGGCGACGCCCACGACGAGGCCAGTGGATGGTCCGGCTGCGGCGGCGGCGAGCGAGGCTGTCCAGGTGCCGTGGCCCTGCTGGTCTTGCGGGGTGCCGTCGTCGCATGGGCTGGGCAGGCCGGTTGCGACGCTTTGGTCAATTTCGCTGAGGTTGAGGGCGAGGTTGGGGGCGATGCCAGGGTGGGCGGCGTCGACGCCGGAGTCGAGGATGGCGATGCGGACGCCGTTGCCAGTAGTAGCGTTCCAGGGGCCGGGGGTGGTGGAGTTGCCGAAACCGCCGACCTGGCGGACGGCCCAGCCTTGCGGCGAGTTGTAGAGGGTGGCGGCGGCGGTGTTGGGGGCGACGGCGGACCGGATCTGGACGGCGTGGGCGGAGACGATACGGTCTTCGACGACGAACTGGACGCTGGGGTCGGCGGTGAGGGTTGCGCGAACGTTTTCGGCGGAGGATGAGGAGGCCTGGATGATGGCGATGCCGAGGCGCTCGTGGCGCTGGAGCAGATGTGCGCCGGCAGCCTGGGCGGTCGAGGCGGCGGACGCCGGGATGGCTCCGTTGCGATATGTGACGATGAAACGGCCGGGGATGGCGCGGCCGATGGGCGTCTGGCTAAGGGCTGTCGTCGAGAGAAAAGTGAGGATTGCGAGGAGGCGGGAGACGATGTACCGGAGCGTCATGATTGTAGTCACCTGGGGGATGCGATCTTGCTGATGGTGATTGCATCGGCGACTGGGAAAACGCCGGGAGCGATAGGGTGCAGGAGCGCTGGTACGAAGGTCAGGTGACTTTGGGGCGAGCGTGCGGCTTTCGTGGGATAGAGAAGGGCAAGTGACAACTTCGCTTGAGTCAGGCGGGCACGACTGCTCGCGCGATCTCATTAGATAAGATTTGTTGCTATAATTTGCGCGAGGGATCTTGATGACAAGCGTGACCATTTCACTGCCAGAGTCGTTGAAGGAGTTTATCGAGGTCGAGGTTCAGACCAAGGGTTACGGAAACGTGAGCGAGTATGTGCGGGGACTGTTACGGACGGAGCAGGCGAAGAACGCCGACAGGCGATTGGAGTCTCTATTGCTCGAGGGATTGGCTTCAGGCGATGACATCGCGTTGACGCCGGATTTCTGGCGGGAGTTGAAGGCGGATGCAGCCAAGCTGCTCGCCAGGAAAAGTCTGCCGCACAAGAAGCTGGCGGCGAAGTGAAGTTTGTGATTCGGCCAGCCGCGGGCAAAGACATTCTGCGGCAGTACGAGTATTACCTTATCGAGAAGGATGCCGATCAGGCTGCGGCGAGATTCTTGCTGGCGGTGGAGGCAACGATTTCGCAGGTATGTCAGAACCCTGGGATTGGCGCTCCGAAGATTCTGAGCAACCCGAATGCGGTCGTGGCCGGTGAAGGGGTTTTCGGTGATTCGCGTGTACTATCTGGTCTCAAGAGGCGCGGTTCGCGTGGTGCGAGTCCTGCATGGCAAGAGGGACATCAAGTCGATTCTGGAAGGCGCTTAGGATTTGGCACCCATAGGAGCCATGACCAGGATTCTGGCTCATGAAGGTCAGAACTTCTGACAACGGTGGGGTGGAAATGGTAAAAATCGTTTAGGAGAAACCTGCATGGCGCGCCAGTCGGGGAGCGAAGTTGCGACGAAGGATGGGACCGCCGAAAGCGCTTCGGGCTATCCCCTTTCAAGGGAACAGCTGATTGAGTTTTATCGGCTGATGTACCTGTCGCGGCGGACGGACGACCGCGAGATGGTGCTGAAGCGGCAGCAGAAGACGTTCTTTCAGGTGTCGTGCGCGGGGCATGAGGCGCTGCTGGTGGCGGCAGGGATGGCTCTGAAGCCGGGCTACGACTGGTTCTTTCCGTACTATCGCGACCGGGCGATCTGTCTGGCGCTGGGCAATACGGTGGAGGAGCAACTGCTGCAGGCGGTTGGCGCGGCGAGCGATACAGCGAGCGGTGGGCGGCAGATGCCGTCGCACTGGTCGAGCAGCCGGTTGAATATCGTAACGCCGTCGAGTTCGACCGCGACGCAGTGTTTGCACGCGATCGGGTGCGCGGAGGCGGGACGGTATTTCTCGCGCAGGCCGGAGGCGGCGACGAAGGTTGCAGGTGATTACCGCGCGTTCAAGAATGTGAAGTTTCACGCGGACGAGGTGGTGTATGTGTCGATCGGGGAGGGGTCGACGAGTCAGGGAGAGTTCTGGGAGTCGCTGAATACGGCGTCGAATGGCAAGCTGCCGGTGCTGTATGTGGTTGAGGACAATGGCTATGCGATCTCGACGCCGGTGGAGGCGAATACGCCGGGAGGAAATATCTCGCGGCTGGTGGCGAATTTCCCGAACTTCCACTTCGCCGAAGTGGATGGGACCGACCCGATCGCGAGTTACGAGGCCATGGTGGAGGCGGTGGCGTATTGCCGCGCGGGCAAGGGGCCGGCGCTGGTGCATGGGCATGTGGTTCGGCCGTATTCGCACTCGATGAGCGAGGACGAGCGGGATTACCGGTCGCGCGCGGAGCTGGAGGCGGACGCGCTGCGGGATCCGATCTCGAAGATGCAGGTGTGGCTTCTGCGCGAGGGGATTCTGGACGCGGAAGGGATCGACGCGCTGGAGCGGAAGGTCGACGCGGAGGTGCAGCGGGCGTCCGACAAGGCGGTGCAGGCGGCGTTTCCCGCGGTCGATTCGATCCTGACACATCAGTATTCGGAGGATTTGCAGCCGACGGATGCACGCTTCGACGTGGCGCTGCGGACGACGGATGAGACCAATGAAAGAACGATGGCGGATCTGATCAACACCTGCCTGCGCGACGAGATGCGGCGGGACGAGCGCATCGTGGTCTTCGGCGAGGACGTGGCGGACGCGACGCGCGAGGCGGCGCTGAAGGACGGCAAGGTCAAGGGCAAAGGCGGCGTCTTCAAGCTGACTGCGGGGTTGCAGATGGAGTTCGGCAGCGACCGGGTGTGGAATTCTCCGCTGGCGGAGGCGAATATCGTGGGCCGCGGAATCGGCATGGCGGTGCGCGGACTGAAGCCGGTGGTGGAGATACAGTTCTTCGACTACATCTGGCCGGCGATGCACCAGATGCGGAATGAACTGGCGCTGATCCGCTGGCGGTCGAACGGCGATTTCAGTTGCCCGTTGGTGATACGGGTGCCGATCGGCGGATATCTGACCGGCGGCTCGATCTATCATTCGCAGTCGGGCGAGAGCATCTTTACGCATACGCCGGGCGTGCGGGTGGTGATGCCGTCGAATGCGCTGGATGCGCTGGGGTTGCTGCGAACGGCGATCCGGTGCGACGATCCGGTGCTGTTTCTGGAGCACAAACGGCTGTATCGCGAGACGTTTGGTCGGGCGATCTATCCTGGGCCGGAGTTCTCGATTCCTTTTGGGAAGGCGAAGATCGTGAAGCGGGGCAAGGATTTGACGGTGGTGACGTATGGGGCTGTAGTTCCGCGAGCTTTGCAGGCGGCGGTAAAGCTCGAGCGCGAGAAGGGCATCAGCGTGGAGCTGATCGATCTGCGATCGCTGAGCCCGTACGACTGGGAGGCGATTGCGGAGTCGGTGCGGAAGACAAGCCGCGTGATTGTGGCGCATGAGGATATGAAGAGCTGGGGCTACGGCGCGGAGATCGCGGCGCGGATAGGCGAGGAGCTGTTTCACGATCTGGACGCGCCGGTAAGGCGGGTGGCGGCGATGGATACGTTTGTGGCGTATCAACCGTTGCTGGAAGATGCGATTCTGCCGCAGCCGGAGGATTTGTACAGAGCGATGGCAGAGCTGGCGGCCTTTTAATTGATACTGTTGGCATGACTTTCTCCAGGCGTGAGATGTTGGCGGGCATGGCGGCGGTAGGCTGGTCGCCCGCTTCGGCGTGGAGGGGCGGTGCGGCTCAACAGCCATCGGCGGACGGGCTGATTGCGTATTTTGCGGCGAATGCGCCGCAACTGCTGCGGCCGGCGGGTGGGATTTTGCGGTACCCGAGCATCTCGCCGAGCCTGCCGAAGGCCCGCTACTCCACCCAGCTTTGGGATTGGGATACGTTGTGGACGGCGCGCGGGCTGTTTCGGTGTGCGGCGCTGGGTGGGGATCGGGACTTTCACGGCAAGGTGTGCGAGCACGTCCGCGGAAGCCTGCTGAATTTTCTGGAGCACCAATCGGAGGATGGCCGCCTCCCGATCCTGATCTCGGTGGACAGCCCCGATGTCTTCGGGAGCACAAAAAAGGACCGGGCGAATCATGCAAATCAGTGCAAGCCGGTGATGGCGCAGCTGGCGTTGCTGCTTGCGGACGAACTGGGCGATGCCGCGTGGCTGGCTCCGCACTTCGATGGGCTGGTTCGGTTCCACGATTCCTGGATACGGACCAACCAGACCGGCATCGGATTGCTGGTGTGGGGCGATGACGTGGCGATCGGCGACGACAATGATCCGACGACGTTTGGGCGGCCGTTCTTTTCGTCGGCAAACCTGATGCTCAACTGTCTCTACTACCGCGATCTGCTGGCCGGTGCGGAACTGGCAAAGCGTTTGAATCGAGGGCAGGAGGCGAGCCGGTATTCGGCGCTGGCCGCGAGCCTGAAGACCGCGATCCAGACGCGCTGCTGGGATCCGCGGGATCGTTTCTACTACAGTGTCGACGTGCAGTGTGTGGACCGGCGAGCTGAATTGATCCCCGATGTTCCGCGGGGAATGGCGATGTCGTGGCAGAGTCTGCCGCTGCGCATCCAGATGTTTACGGGCTTTCTCCCGATGTGGTGCGGGGTTGCCACCAAGGAGCAGGCGGAGGATCTGGTTCGTCTGCATTACCGCAACGACCTGACGTTTCACGCGGCGGCGGGAGTGCGGTCGCTGTCGGCGCAGGAGACGATGTACTCGCTGGAGTTCAGTTCGAACCCGAGCAACTGGCTGGGACCGACGTGGATTATCGTTAACTATCTGGTGTGGCGCGGGCTGAAGGATTATGGCTTCCATGACGATGCCGCAGAGATGGCAGCGAAGACGGTAAAGTTGCTGAGCGCGGACCTTGCGGGCAACGGGTCGCTGAACGAGTACTACCATCCGGATACCTGCAAACCGCTGAGCCACAAGGGCTTTATGGACTGGAATCTGCTGGTTCTGGAGATGATGGAGAGGGACGGTGGGTAGTTCGTCGGCTGAGGAGTAGCGGGTAGGGCTAGACTAATCCCGGCGCGGATGGGCGGGGAGGACAAAGGCACGGTCAATCAGCTATGAGCTTGCGGCTGTGAGCTGTGAGCTTGAGACCCCTCCCCCTAAGGTGGTCAAAGTATTCAAAAGATGTGAGTTAGGTCCGGACTTCGAAAGAAGTCAGCACAGAGGACACGGAGGTTACACAGAGGTCCCTAGAGGAAGACGGTCTCACACGGAGTCCCCCTCCCCATGAATTGGTCAAAGTGTTCAAAAGATGTGAGTTAAGCCCGGACTTGAGTAGAAGGCCAGGACAAAAGCGCGATCTGTCAGTTTTGAGTTCAGAGTTAAGAGCGAAAGCCCCGCCTGCGCCGAGGCTTCTTTTCTTTTTACTCTACATATCACACCGGCGTAGTAAGTACTCCAAATAGTTAGGTGGGTAACTGCCTGTTATTGCCATAGTTGCGATTTCTTGTTAAGGAATCGCGTTCGACAAGTTTTCCACAGGTGGAGTTCGAGTGTAGGCCTGGATGGTTGGGTTGCGTCCATAGCTTACAGAGACCGAAGGTGGGATTGCAGGGCGAGATGCAGGAATGCGATGATTGCGGCGCAACTTTGGCGAAGGGTGCGGGGTTTGTGACAGTGGATGCGATTCTGCTGGCGGTATTCGCCCAATCGGGCATAAGCTGAAATCAGCGTCGGAGGTTTTTCGATGAAGTCTTCTATTCTGCATGATTTAGCTGGCTGCGGACGTGCAGCGGTAACGGGCACGTTGTGTGGGCTGATTGCGGTTCAGCCGATATGGGCGGAGGCTGGGGCCCAAATGTCGGGGAAGCAGCCGGCGACGGTGGTGCGGCTGACGGAGATTCAGGGGCAGCAGCGGGTGCTTCATGCGCTGAACCGGTTGACGTTTGGGCCGCGGCCGGGGGACGTGGCGGCGGTGGAGGCGATGGGTCTGAACAAGTGGTTCGAGCAGCAGTTGAATCCGGGGAAGATCGACGATTCGGTGCTGGAGGCGAAGCTGGCGGAGTATCCGGCGATGAATTTGCCGCTGGCGGAGCTGGAGAGAAAGTATCCGGGGCCGCAGATGCTGAAGGCGATGATCGACGGTCAGGCACAGTTGCCGACGGACCCGACGGCGCGTGCGATGGTGCAGGATCAGATTGCGTTTTACAAGATTCAGCGGCAGAAGCTGGCAGCTGGGGCGGATGCGCAAAAGCCGGCCGCAGCGGGTGCGGCGGGGCAGGACATGAGCGGCGCAGCGGCGGGCGATATGGCGGGCGGCGATATGGCGTCGAGTGCGCAACCGTCTGCGACGAGTGCGGGAGCTGCGGCGAAGAAGGGCAGGAAGGCGCTGACACCGGTGCAGGCGGGGATGGATGCGCTGGACAGTGAGGCGCCGGGTATGGACAAGCCGATTCCGGCGAGCGAAATTTCCGGCGATCCGCTGATGGCAGCTGCGGCGGCAACGCCGGGACCGGCGTTTTCGCGCGAGGACGCGCAGAAGCTGGTGAGTATGCCGCCGGAGCAGCGGTTCCAGGCAATGATGGCGCTGTCGCCGAATCAGCTGGTGCGGCTGCGGGCGAGCCTTGGAGCGAATCCGCAACGGTTGAACGACGGGATGACGGCGGAGCAGAAGGAGATGATCATTGCGCTGCCGGGGTCGGTGCGGATGATTGCGCTGGAGAGCATGGAGTCGCGGCTGATGCGCGATATCTACAGCGCCCGGCAGCTGGAAGCGGTGATGACGGACTTCTGGCTGAACCATTTCAATGTGTATGTGCGCAAGAACCAGAACGAGCCTTATCTGATTCCGCAGTACGAGCGGGAGACGATTCGGCCGCGGGCGCTGGGGAACTTTGAGGATTTGCTGGTGGCAACGGCGGAGAGTCCGGCGATGCTGGTGTATCTGGACAACTTCCGCAGCGTGGGGCCGGAGTCGATGGCGGCGAGCCGCATCAAGCGGGCACAGCAGATGAACCCGAACGGCAAACTGATCCAGCAGGCGAGCGCGGGGCTGAACGAGAATTACGGACGCGAGTTGATGGAGCTGCATACGCTGGGGGTCAATGGCGGCTATACCCAGGCGGACGTGACGCAGGTGGCGAAGGTGTTTACGGGCTGGGGGATCGATAAGCCGTACCAGGGCGGGGATTACAAGTTCGACGAGCGGCGGCATGAGCCGGGGTCGAAGACGGTTTTAGGGAAGACCATTAACGACAACGGCGAGAAAGAGGGGCTGGAAGTGCTGCATATGCTGGCGACCAGCCCGGCGACTGCGCACTTCATCTCGAACAAACTGGCGGTGCGGTTTGTGAGCGACACTCCGCCGGCGGCGCTGGTGGACCGGATGGCTGCGAGCTTCCTGAAGTCGAACGGGGACATCAAGACGGTGCTGCGGACGATGTTCAATTCGCCGGAGTTCTGGTCGACGGATGCGTACCGGGCGAAGGTGAAGACGCCGGAGGAGTTTGTGATCTCGGCGGTGCGGGCGAGCGGGGCTGACGTGAGGAACCCGCAGGGGCTGGTGCAGAGTTTAGACAAGCTGGGAATGCCACTGTACGGGATGCAGACGCCGAACGGCTATAGCTGGACCGAAGAGGGTTGGGTGAGCACAGGGGCGCTGGTCAGCCGGATGAATTTCTCGCTGATTCTGAGCGGGGATCGGCTGCCGGGCGTGAGGACGGATTGGAGCAAACTGCTGGGCGAGACTCCGGTGGCCGTGATGCCGGCCGCTTATGTGGTGAAGGGCCGAGATGCGTCTGGAGATGGGTCGGGGGAGACGGTGGCGGCCAAGGAGAAGCGGCTGGAGCAGATTCTGCTGGGTCAGCCGGTGAGCGAGAAGACCAGAGCGACGGTGATCTCGCAATCGAGCGACCAGAACGTGACGGACCAGGCGCAGACGCAGTTCGACCTGGGCAACGGCGGCGGGAAGCAGGAGAAGGGCAGCTACATTCCAAGGGGGATGCGGGCGCAGAATGGGCCGGACGCGGGGCCGGACGATGCCCAGGCGGCGGTGATGGCCGGGTTGTTGCTGGGATCGCCGGAGTTTCAGCGGCGGTAGGGTAGGGTGTGCGTGTAGTTGCGGGTTCGGACAGTTTTTGACAACTTCTGGCTGGGTCGGGGTTGAATTTAGTAGGCAGCAGGCGGCAAGGAGATTTGCGATGAACAGCATGAGACAGGCACTGGTAGACACGAGCGACTGGGGTTGCGATATGTGCGGGCGGGATCTGGCGAAGCGGGGTCTGGAAGGCGGACCATCGCGGCGCGGATTCATGAAGGGCGGCGCGCTTGCTCTGGTGGGGACGTCGGTGATTCCGAGCTTCCTGATGCGTTCGGTAATGGCCGAGACGACCACGGCGGCGGCGAACAACAAGAAGCTGGTGGTGCTGTTTCAGCGCGGAGCCGCGGATGGATTGAATATCGTGGTGCCGTACCAGGAGAAGAATTACTACTCGATGCGTCCGTCGATCGCGATCAAGCAGCAGGATGTGCTGGATCTGAATGGATTCTTCGGGCTGCATCCCTCGCTTGCGGCGTTCAAGCCGCTGTACGATCAGGGGCATCTGGCGATTATTCATGCGGCTGGATCGACGGACTCTTCGCGCTCGCACTTCGACGCGCAGGATTACATGGAGAGCGGGACGCCGGGGATCAAGTCGACTACGGACGGGTGGCTGAATCGCGCGCTGCTGGATGGTCCGGCGCCGGACGGTCCGGGCGGGAAGCCGTCGGCATTCCGGGCGGTGGCGCTGGGGACGCAGGTTCCGCGGACGCTGCAGGGCAAGCTTCCGGCGATCGCTGTGGCGAATCTGGCTGACTTTTCGGTGGGCGGCAAGGGGCCGCAAACTTCGTCGATTTCTAATGCGTTTCAGGCGATGTACGACGAGAGCTCGGACGCGGTGCTGCATGGTACGGGGCAGGAGACGTTTGAGGCGGTGAAGATGCTGAAGGCGGCTGATCCGTCGAAGTATCAGCCGGCGGCAGGGGTGACTTATCCGAATACGCCGTTTGGCAACAGCCTGAAGCAGATTGCGCAGTTGATGAAGGCGAATCTGGGGGTCGAGGCGGCTTTTTCGGATATAGGCGGCTGGGATACGCACCAGAATCAGGGTGCGGCGACAGGGGCGCTCGCGAATCGGCTGACGGAGTTCGGAAATGGGATTGCGGCGTTCTGGAAGGATATGGGCGACGACGCGGAGAACATTACGCTGGTGACGATGTCGGAGTTCGGGCGCACGGCGCGGCAGAACGGCACGGGCGGCACGGACCATGGCCACGCGAACGTGATGTTTGTGCTGGGCGGCAACGTAAAAGGCGGCAAAGTTTATGGGAAATGGCCGGGGCTGGACAACGGGCAACTGAACGAAGGACGCGACTTGACGGTTACGACGGATTTTCGCCGTGTGCTGGGTGAGGCGGCGTACAAAACCCTCGGTGCAAAAAATATGGAGGCAGTGTTCCCGGGGGCGCAGGTGACTCCGGGGGCGTTTCTGAACTTCGTTTAGAAGTGGCTTATTTTCAGCGGGGTTAAAGTTTGGGGCTGGAGCGCCGATAAGAAGAGTGTGGCCGCCTAGTTTTTGTGGATAAGTAGCACATAAGTGGTACACAGATACACAAAAGTTGTACAACTATTTTCCTGGTTTTGCGTCTTAATGGTTGTAGTAAGTAAGCGGCCGGACTTTCAGTTCCCTCGGTACCGGCTTCCCCTATCCGCAATACACGTCCCCACCTATACGTAAGGCGCCCTGAACACCGGGCGCCTTCACTTCGTCTGGGGTTAAGTCTCAATAAGGGTTTGAAATTCCCTCAGCGGCGCAAGCCGGGTTCGAGGCTCCGTGTGTACGGCGGGACTGAAGTCCCGCCCTTTCAAAACCGAACTCAACCTTTTTCAAAACGGGACTTCATGGGGTTCCCGCCGGGGTTAAGGTGTCGATGCCGGCGGGGAGGTATGCGTCGAGGAATCGGGTGATGGAGGCGATGTAGGCGGGGCCGAGGCATCTCGAATACAAACGCGGATCGGAGCCGGGTGGTGGCGAGGCTGGGCAAGGGTAGTTTTCGGGTGGAGGATGAAGAGTGACGGTCATCTTTGGGTCGGGCAGGGACTTGAAGAAGGGTTCGTTTTGCGGGTCGCGGTGGGAGGAGTCTCCGGGGCCGCCGGCGATGAGGAGTTTGGGGCGGGTGAAGTTGTGTAGATCGAGGTTGAAGCGGTCGCGCAGCAGGAGGCGCATGGGGACGAGGTGGGAGCGGCGATCGTAGATGGCGCGGGCGGCGGCGTTGGGGTCGGGATTGTCGACGATGAGGGCGGGGAGTTCGGGGTGGGATTGGGCGAGCTGGGCGGCGAGCGCGGCTCCAAGGCCGTGGCCGTAGGGGACGATGCTTGCGGCTGGGATGTGGCGTGTGGCGACGAGGTAGTCGAGTGC